>OHYC01000001.1_pt1 | contig 338536 bp, 324 predicted proteins | sample 1580171 | NCBI WGS metagenome assembly OHYC01 (sample SAMEA3882526, study PRJEB24775) | human gut metagenome | biome: human-associated habitat; feature: intestine environment; material: feces | place: Netherlands | collected 2009/2010
TCGGTGTAATACGGGGGGATGCTGCCCGCCAGCATGGTGTTGTAGTGCTGCTGGCGGAAGATGCCCAGCATGGCGGCGCTGGCTTCTTTGCTGACCAGCGTGCCCTTTGCCACCTGCGCAAACAGGGCGGCGTAGTCCCGGGGCGTGGTGGTGCCCAGCTTATCGTAGCGGTCAAAGTGGAGGGGGTTGTGCAGGACGGTGTGCCCAAAGCCCAATTCCCGGATGCAGGCATTGATGGTGTCCAGCCCCAGGTAATCGATGATCATATTGGTGGCGATGTTGTCCGAGCAGATGATCATCATGGTGGCGGTGTCCTTTACCTTGAGCTTTGCGCCCACGCCCAGCGCGCGCAGCAGTGCCCACTGCCGCACCACGCCGCGCTCCGCCTGCGCGCACCACACCGGCAGGTCGCCCGAGATGCCCTGCGCCCATAGCGCTGGGCGCTCGAGCTGCCCGGGCGCTGCGCCCGCCGCCACGGCCGGAAACAGCAGGGGAGAGACTGCCGCCATCGCGCCGTCGAGCTCCGCGCCCGTCATGCCGTACTGCGCGGCGAGCTCGCCCGGCAGCGCCGCCGCCATCGCCGGCGGCAGCACGAGCGCGCGCTGCGCCGCCGTGAACGCATCGTCCTCGCGCGCGCCCACGCCGAGCGCAAAGCGCACGCGCCACGGCGTGTCCGGCGCCGTGTGCACCGGCACGCTCAGCTCCACGCGCCCCGCGCGCAGCCACCCCGGCACCGGCCCTTCGGCCCGCCACGTGCCCGGCCGGTCGCACGCGGCGCACAGCCACGCCTCCGGCTTCTCGCCGCGGCCGAGGTGCCGCAGCAGCAGCGCGTCGCGCCGCAGCACGCTCTGAAAGCCCAGCCGCGCAAACGCCGGGTGGTTGACATAATCCTCCCACGGTGCGAGCACGGCCTCGAACACGAACCGCACCGTGCCCTCAATCCCGCTCGGGGACGAGAGCGTCAGCGCGCGCACCTCGCCGTTGGCGCGGCCGGGCACGGTCAGCGTCTGCACGGCGGTCACGTCCCCTTGCCGGGCGGTGAACTGCGCTGCGCGCACCGTAAAGCGCCACTGCGCGCCCGCGGCCGTGCCCGGCAGCAGTGGGCCGGAGAAATCGTCCGTCTCCAGCCGCACGACCGGCCCGGCGGCGGGGTCTGCGCGCGTGCCGCGGCGGCAGACGCTCAGCGCGTGCCAGCGCGCGAAGCTCTGCCCGGCCTCCGATATGGCGAGGCAGTACGTGCCGTTGGAGAGCAGCGCGCAGCGCGGGGCTTCGGCGTCGATGCCCGTGCCCTCGGCCGCATAGTCCGGCAGGGCGCGGCGGCGCGTCTTTTCGGCCGGCTGTTCTGCGCGCCGCCGCAGCGCCGGCGCGCCCAGCGGCAGCCGCTCGGATAGCAATGTCGCGTGCGCGCGCATGGCGGGGTCGGCGAAAAACCACCGCCGCACCTGATCTCCGCACAGCGCGTTGCACGCCGCCAGCAGGCTCATGCCCTGGTGGTGCGCCATCACGCAGCGCACGATCTGCCCGCCGCCGCCCGTGCGCGCGCGGGTGCAGTCGAGCGCGTCGAAAAATCCGTGCTGCCCCAGCAGTCCGAGCGCCGCGAGTCTGCGCAGGTTGCGCATCGCCGCGCGCGGCTCGACCGCCAGCGCGAGAAAGCTGCTGTACGGCGAGAGCACCAGTTCCCTGTCCATGCCCGGCTGCAGGGCCAGCGCCGCGCAGCCGTGCGCCTTGTAGCGGTAGCTCAGCGCGCTGTCGAGCGCGAAGTACGCGCTCTCCGACACGCCCCACGCCTGCCCCGGGCGCACGCGCCGCCGCTGCACGTAGAGGCAGAATTTTGCGCTCTCCCACAGCAGCGAGTCGCGCACCGGCGGCAGAAACAGCTCCGGCATCAGGTACTCGAACATCGACCCCGACCACGACACGCAGCCGCGGTAGTGGTCCTTCTGCACCTGCGCGCGCGACAGGGCGCGCCAGTGCTCGCGCGGCACGTCGCCCCGCGCCACGGCGAAGTAAGACGTCAGCCGTGCCTCGCTCGAGAGCAGATCGTAATAGCTCTCCGACCATTTGCCGCTGTCGGTGTCGATGCCGATGTGCATCAGCCGCCGCTGCGGGTCGTAGAGCGGGCCGAAGTCCATGCCGTCGCAGAGCATCTGCGCCCGCGCTGCGAGCTCGTCCCGCCCCCAGCCGCGCAGGGCGTTCGCCGCCGTGAGCAGGGCGGCGGCGCAGTTGCCGCTGTCCACCGTGGACACATACAGCGGCGGCATCGGCCGCAGCGTGCACGTGTGATACCAGTTGTAAAAGTGCCCGTTCCAGCGGGGTAATTGCTCCATGGTCGTGAGCATCCGCTCCGCCAGCGCCAGCCCCTGCCCGTCGTCGATGCCCAGCGCGTGTGCGCCGAGGGCGGACACGAGCGCGAGCCCCATGTTCGTCGGCGACGTGCGGTGCGCCGTGCCGGTCGGCGGCTGGGACTGCACGTTGTCCGGCGGCAGGTAGTGATCCTCGGCCGTGCAGAACGTCTCGAAATACTGCCACGTCGCCTTCGCCCAGCCCAGCAGCTCCCGCTGCGCGGTGCGCGATAGCGGCGCTGCCCCGGCCGCGTTCGGCGCGCCGAGCGCCGCCAGCACGAAGGGACTGAGCACCCACACGATGCCGGCGGCCAGCCCCGTCGGGCTCGGCGTCAGGACGGCCGTGAGCAGGCCCAGCGCGCTCGCCGGCCAGAGCGCGCGCCAATATGCGCCCAGCCCGTCGCGCCTGCCCGCGCGCTGCGCCGCCGTCTGCCACTGCAGGAGGTTTCGGTGCGACACGGCCATGCGCCACAGCGCCGTCACGATGGCGGAGGTGTTCAAAATTGCCTCCCACGGCAGCAAAATCAGCCGCAGCACCGTCTGCGCCACGGCGCTGGCCAGCCCGTGCAGCACGTCGCTGTGGTAGCGCACGCGCGTGTCCGCCGGGTGCACGATCGGCTGGCCGAGCGCGCGGATCAGCCCCTGCGCCAGCGCCAGCAGCGCCGCATACGCCGCCAGCCGTAGCCCCGGCCAGCGCAGCACGCAGCCGAGGAAGATGGAAATCCACGTCGCCGGGGCGACGAGCGACCGCCGCAGGTTGTCCGCCAGCCGGAACCGGTCGATCGGGTGCAGCGCCCGCCCGCGCCGGGAGAAGATCCACGGCGCGTTCTGCCAGTCGCCGCGGATCCACCGGTGCGCCCGCGCGCCCCAGGCCAGCGGGGCGGCGGGGAAGGTGTCCGTCAGCTCCACGTCGCCGAGAAAGCCGCCGTGCAGGTACGCGCCCTCGAGCGCATCGTGGCTCAGCACGCGCCCTTCGGGGATGACCCCGCCGCCGCAGCAGTCGAGCAGCGCGCGCACGTCGAGAATGCCCTTGCCCGGAAAGCCGCCGCGGTCAAAGCAGTCCATATACAGCTCCCCGCACGCGCCGCCGTAGGGGTCGGCGCCGCCCGGCCCTGCGAACACGCGCGCCCAGTCCGTGGCGTTCGCGCTCTGCAGCTCGGTGGCCATGCGCGGGTGCAGCAGGCCGTAGCCGCGCGTGACCACGCCGCGCTGCGCATCCACCACGGCGCGGTTGAGCGGGTGGAGCATCGCGCCCACGAGCGCGCGCGCCGCGCCGGGCGTCAGGCGCGTGTCGGCGTCGAGCGTCAGCAGGTATACCGTGCCGCTCAGGCCCGCCGCGTCCCCGGCGGCGCACTGCAGCGTGCCCGGCCGGTCGAGCACCAGCCGCGCCAGCTCCAGTAATGCGCCGCGCTTGCGCTCCCACGCGCTCCATTTCCCGTCGGGGGTCTGTACGCGAGGGCGTGTGAAGAGATAAAACCGGCTGCCCCAGCGCGCGTTGAGCGTCTCGATCTCCGCGCGCGCCGCGCGCAGGATGGCGGGGTCGATGGGCGCGTGCGCCATGTCCGCCTCCGGCAGGTCGGCCAGCAGGCCGAACGTGAGCTGCCCGAGCGCGTCGCGGTTGCAGAGGTAGTATTCCTCCAGCCGCGCACAGAGCGCGTGCGCGTCGGCCGGGGAGGTCAGCAGCGCCGCGATGACGCACAGCGTCCGCCCCTCCGGCGGGATGCCCCGGCGCAGCGCCAGCCGCGGCACGAAGCGCGGCTTCGTCACACGCAGCAATACCGCATCGAGCAGGCCCTTGACTACCTCCGACACCGGGATCAGCAGCAGCACCGCGCCCGACACGCTCTTTGTCGCAAAGCCCAGCAGCAGCGACAAAAACAGCGTCCCCACCACGACGGCCGCGATGTACCACCCGCCGTCGCGGCGACGTTCCGGCGCGCCGAGCACCTCGCGCAGCAAAAACCAGCCCACGTGCCGCCGCGCGCCCTCGCTGCGCTGCGCGCGCGCGAGCACGTCCTCGGCGATCTCGATCTCCGTCCGGCCCGTCCGCCGCGCCAGCCGCGCCACGGTCTGCCGGTAGTGGGTGCGCGTGGCCGCGTCCATCGCGGGGTAGACGCCAACCGGGTCGCGCGCGAGGATGCGCCCCACGCGGTCGCACCGCTCGGCCAGCATGCCCCACGCCGCCGTGCCGAGCGCGCGCAGCGACGTGAAGAGCGCTGGCGCGGCTGCGCTGTCCCCGGCATAGCTCTCCGCCAGCGCGCACACCACGGCCGCCTGCAGCCCCGGCACGAGCAGGGCAAGCTCCGCCGTCTCGAGCGGCCGCGCGTCCTGAAACCCCTCCAGATACGCCTCCGCCGCCTTGACCGTCAGCGCCCCCCCGCACGCGCGCAGCAGCCCCGCGCAGCATGCGCCCAGCGCGGCCTGCCCGCCGGATGCGCGCACGCGCGCGTGCCGCAGAGCGGCCACGGCATCGCCCGCCGCAGCGCAGGCAAAGCTCCGGTTGTCGCGCAGCCACTGGCCGTTCGGCGTCTCGGGCGTGACGGCGCGCGCCATGCGCGCGAGCGCTTTTCCGGCGCGCCGGATGCGCCCGGTGTCCGCGCGCCGCCGGCCGGTCACGGTCAGGGCGCGGGCGTCGCGCTCGCCCTGTGCGCGCAGGGCGGCAGTGTTGGTTTCGGCCATGAAGATCCCTCCAGAAACGGTTTGCAATACCGGAATTTTTCCCATCCGGCGCGAGAACTATGCGGTGACAAGAAAAAATACTTGACACCCGCGCGGAATGCGCGTATACTACTCGTGCTGTAAAGGAAAAATGGTTTACAGCGAGGAGGGACCCCACCATGCCGGACGAGACCGTGTGGCGCACGATGCTGTTCGATTTTTACGGCGATCTGCTCACGGACAAGCAGCGGGAGTATTACGACCTCCATTATAATCAGGACCTCTCTCTGGCGGAGATCGCCGCCAGCAGCGGCATTTCGCGTCAGGGCGTGTGGGACAACATCCGCCGCGCGGACGCCGCGCTGCGCGATACGGAGGCCCGGCTCGGCCTGGTGCGGCGCTTCGCCGCGCAGCGTGCAGCCGCGGCCGCGCTGGAGGATACGCTCACGAAGCTGCGCGACACCGTCGGCGGCGACGCTAGGCTGCTGGCCGAGCGGGCGCTGCGGCAGCTTCAGGATCTGAAAGGATAGATACCATGGCATTTGAATCCCTGTCGGACAAGCTGACCGAGGCGTTCAAACGCCTGCGCGGCAAGGGCCGGCTCACGGAGGCCGATGTAAAGGAGGCCATGCGTGAGGTCAAGCTCGCGCTGCTAGAGGCGGACGTGAACTTCAAGGTCGTCAAGGACTTTGTGCGCAAAGTGACCGAGCGCGCCACGGGCGCGGATGTGCTCGAGAGCCTCTCGCCCGCGCAGATGGTCATCAAGATCGTCAACGAAGAGCTCACCGCCCTCATGGGCAGCGAGAACCAGAAGCTGAACATCAGCTCCCAGTCGCCGAGCGTCGTCATGCTCGTCGGCCTGCAGGGCGCGGGCAAGACGACCAACGGCGCCAAGCTCGCCGGCCTCATGCGCAAGCAGGGCAAGCGCCCGCTGCTCGTCGCGTGCGACGTGTACCGTCCCGCGGCCATCCAGCAGCTCGAGACCGTCGGCCGCCAGCTCGATATTCCCGTGTTCCAGATGGGGCAGGGCGACCCGGTCGAGATCGCCAAGGCCGGCATCGAGCACGCGAAAAAGCACGGCAACGACCTTGTCTTTCTCGACACGGCCGGCCGCCTGCACATCGACGAGGCGCTCATGACCGAGCTGCAGAACATCAAGGCCGCCGTCAACCCCGCGGAGATCCTGCTCGTCATCGACGCGATGATCGGCCAGGACGCGGTGGCGACCGCGCAGGCCTTTGACGACGCGCTCGATATCACCGGCGTCATGCTCACGAAGCTCGACGGCGACGCCCGCGGCGGCGCCGCGCTGTCGATCAAGGCGCTGACCGGCAAGCCCATCAAGTTTGCCGGCATCGGCGAGAAGCTCGACCAGATCGAGCCCTTCCACCCCGACCGTATGGCCAGCCGCATCCTCGGCATGGGCGATGTGCTCACGCTCATCGAAAAGGCCGAGCAGAACCTCGACCAGAAAAAGGCCGAGGAAATGGCCGAGCGTCTGCGGCAGAACCGCTTCACGCTCACGGATTATTACGACCAGCTCCAGCAGATCAAGGGCATGGGCTCTCTGCAGGACATCGCCGGCATGATCCCCGGCATGGACGCCAAGGCCCTCTCGGGCGCGAACGTCGATGAGAAGGCCATGGGCCGCATCGAGGCGATTATCCAGTCCATGACCCCCGGCGAGCGCGACAACCCCGCCATCTTAAACTCCAGCCGCAAAAAGCGCATCGCGGCGGGCGCTGGCACGAGCGTGGTCGAGATCAACAAGCTGCTCAAGCAGTTCGAGCTCATGCAGCAGCTCGTGCGCCAGATGTCCGGAAACAGCAAGGCCATGAAGCGCATGAAGCGCGGCGGCCGCGGCGGACTCGGCGGGCTGGGCAATCTGTTCGGCGGCGGCCGTCCGTACGGATTCTGAAACCGATTCCATGCTCCCGCAGGGAGCTGGAGATACAGAGAACTTTGATGGAGGTGAAGATACATGGTCAAGATCAGACTTCGCAGAATGGGCGCCAAGAAGGCCCCGTACTACCGCATCGTGGTGGCGGACTCCCGTTTCGCACGCGACGGCAGATGCATTGAGGAGATCGGCACGTACGATCCGCTGAGCACGGATAAGAAGATCGTCGTCGACGCCGAGCGCGCCAACTACTGGCTCGCCAACGGTGCACAGCCGACGGATACCGTTCGTGTGCTGCTCAAGAAAGCCATCGCAGCGGAATAAGGAGAGACCCCAAAGATGAAAGAGCTTCTGACCTATATTGTGCAGAACCTCGTGGAAAAACCGGACGAGGTCTCTGTGACCGAGCGCGAGGCCAACGGCGAGACCGTGTTTGAAGTGCGCGTCGCCGACGGCGATATGGGCAAGGTCATCGGCCGTCAGGGCCGGATCGTCAAAGAGATCCGCATCCTGATGAAGGCCGTCGCCCAGAGAAAGGGCAAGAAAGTCTCCGTGGAGATCATGGATTGACGCAGGAAACGCGCTGCACCCGTGCAGTGCGTTTTTTGCACCTACACCCAAAAAGGGGGACAACCAACGATGCAAAAACCGTATCTGGAGGCAGGAAAGATCGTCAACACGCACGGCGTGCGCGGCGAGGTGCGCATCCAGCCGTGGGCGGATGACGCGGCGTTCCTGCTCGGCTTCCGGACGTTTTATATCGACGGCGCGCCCGTGCCCGTCGCGCACAGCCGCGTGCACAAGGGCATGCTCGTCGTGAAGTTTCAGGGCGTGGACGATGTCAACGCCGCCATGACGATGAAAAACCGCGTCGTGTCCATCGCGCGCGCGGACGTCACGCTGCCCGACGGGCAGTATTTCCAGCAGGACCTGCTCGGCATCGCCGTCGAGACCGACACGGGCGAGGCCCTCGGCACGCTGCGCGAGATCCTGGACCTGCCGCGCGGCAGCGTCTACGTCGTGCAGGGCGACCGCGAGGTGCTCATCCCCGACCGGCCGGAGTTCGTGCGCAGCATCGACCCCGCCGCCGGGCGCATGGTCGTGCACCTGATCGAAGGGATGTGAGCGCGTGCGCATCGACATTCTCACCCTCTTTCCCGACACGATGCGCGCCATGCTCGGCGAGAGCATCCTCGGCCGGGCGCAGGCGCGCGGCCTGCTCGATATTCGCTGCCACCAGATCCGCGACTATACCGAAAACCGGCAAAAGCAGGTCGACGACTATCCCTACGGCGGCGGCTGGGGGCAGGTCATGATGGCGCAGCCGCTCAAAAGCTGCCTCGACGCCGCGCTCGCGGACAGCACCGTGCCCAAAGCGCGCCGCCGCGTCATTTACCTCTCCCCGCAGGGGGCGACGTTCACGCAGGCGAAGGCCCGCCAGCTCAAGGCCGACTATGACCAGCTCGTGCTCGTCTGCGGCCACTATGAGGGCGTGGATGAGCGCTTCATCGAGGCGTGCGTGGACGAGGAGCTGTCCATCGGCGACTTTGTGCTCACGGGCGGCGAGCTCGGCGCTATGGTCGTCACGGACTGCGTCTGCCGCATGGTGCCGGGCGTCCTGTCGGACACCGAGTGCTACACCGGCGAGAGCCATTGGGCCGGCCGGCTCGAGTACCCGCAGTACACCCGCCCCGAGACGTGGGAGGGCTGCACCGTGCCGGAGGTGCTGCGCGGCGGCAACCACGCGGAAATTGAAGCCTGGCGCACGCGTCAGAGTCTGGAGCGCACGCTCACAAAGCGGCCCGATCTCTTTCAGCAGACGCCTCCGACGCCGGACGAGCAGCGCCTGCTCGATAAGATCCGGCGCGACCGCAGCCGCCCGCAGCTGACAGAGCCGCCCGTCTGCCGCCCGGCGGCGGAGGACGACCTCCCGGCCATCCTCGCCATCGCGCAGCAGGCGCGCAATTACCTGCGCCGCCACCGCGTCGACCAGTGGCAGGGCGCGTATCCGAACGAGGAGACCTTCCGCGCCGACATCGCGGCCGGCACGTGCCATGTGCTCACGTATCAGGGTGCGGTCGCCGCCGTGTTCACGCTCACCTTCGCGCCCGAGCCTGCTTATGACGCGCTCACGGACGGGCGCTGGCGCTCGGATCGGGAGCACGCCGCCGTGCTGCACCGCAACGCCGTCAGCGCCGATTGGCGCGGTACGGGCCTGTCCGACCTGCTCATGCAGGAGGTCGAGCGGCTCGCGCGTGAAAGCGGCGCGCACGCCGTGCGCGTCGATACGCACCGGCACAACGGCGCGCAGAAAAAGCTCCTCGAGCGCCACGGCTACCGCTTCTGCGGCAACATCCTCTGCGATGAGCCGGGGCACGACCCGCGCCGTCAGGCGTTTGAAAAGCTGCTGAAGTGAGGGCCTGCGTATGAATCTGACAAATCTCGCGGACATCCGCGCGCTGCTCGCGCGGCACGATTTCCGCTTTTCCAAGTCCCTGGGGCAGAACTTTCTCACCGCCGCGTGGGTGCCGGCCGACATTGCCGACGCCTCCGGCGCGGACGCGCGCACCGGCGTGCTCGAGGTCGGCCCCGGCATCGGCTGCCTGACCGAGCAGCTCGCGCAGCGCGCCGGGAAGGTCGTCTCCGTCGAGCTCGACGAGCGCCTGCGCCCCGTGCTGGCCGAGACGCTCGCGGGGTATGAAAATGTGGAGCTCGTCTTTGGCGACGTGCTCGCGCTCGACCTGCCGCAGCTGGTGGCCGAGCGCTTCGCCGGCCTGCGCCCCGTCGTGTGCGCGAACCTGCCGTATAACGTCACGTCGCCGCTGCTCACGGCGTTTCTCACCGCCGGCTGCTTCGACACCGTCACCGTCATGATCCAGCGTGAGGTCGCGCGCCGCCTGTGCGCCCGGCCCGGCACGGCGGATTACGGCGCGCTGACCGTGTTCGTCCAGTGGCACGCCGAGCCGGAGCTGCTCTTCGACGTGCCGCCGCACTGCTTTGTCCCCGCGCCGAAGGTCACGAGCACCGTCGTGCGCCTGCGCGTGCGCAAGTCCCCGCCCGTCGCCGTGCAGGATGAAAAGCTGCTGTTCACCGTCGTGCGCGCGGCGTTCAATCAGCGCCGCAAGACGCTCATCAACGCGCTCTCGGCCGGCGTGCCCGGCTGTGACAAGGCGCGCGCCGCCGCGGCCGTCGCCGCCTGCGGGCTCGATGCGCGCGTGCGCGGCGAGACGCTCAGCCTGGCCCAGTTCGCCGCTTTGAGCGACGCGCTCGGCAGCGAGCTCGGCAATGACGAGGGTTGACATAACGAAATGAAACAGGCCGTTCCATATCCGGAATGGCCTGTTTTCTATGCATTTATGTTGATTTACAGTTTACATAATACAGCGCATCGAACGCACAGCACACAACCGGCAGCGATGTTGGAAAGCGGGGGAGCTCGAGGGGGCAAGGCCCACCTCGGGTGAGATCGTGCATCGCCTTTGGCGCTGCCTTCTCCTTGCCGAGAGGGTGCTGAGCGCAGCGAAGCGGATGCGGTGGAAAGGTTCTTTCACTGCCGGTGCCGCCCACCTCCCCGCATACCGCCCGCCATCCCCGCATACGCTGGTAGCAAACCAGAACCGGGAGGGGAGCCTATGCCATACGAGGACAAGAAGGCCGCGCCGCAGCGCCGGCCGCACGCGGTCACGCTCGACGAGCGCAGCCATCTGACCGTCACGGGCGTGGACGAGGTCGTGCGCTTCGACGACACGGAGGTCTCCATGCGCACGTCGCGCGGGATGCTCACCGTGCACGGGGAGGGGCTGCGCGTCGGCCGTCTTGCGATCGACACGGGGGAGCTGGCCATCGACGGCGCGTTTGACGCGCTCGACTACACGGAGGAGACGGCGTCCGGCGGCGGCTTCTGGTCGCGCCTGTTCGGCGGATGAGCCTGCACCCGCTCGCCCAGCTCGGGCAGGTGGCACTGGCGCTGGGGCTCGGCGCGGCGCTCGGGCTGCTGTTCGATGTGCTGCGCGTGCCGCGCCGCCATGCGCGCCGGGCCTTTCTCCGCGCGGTGCTCGACGCCGTGTTCTGCCTGGCGGTGGGGCTGACGGTGTTCGCCTTCGGTATGGCGGCCGGCTCGGGGCAGGTGCGCCTGTTCATGTTTCTCGCCATCGCGGCCGGCTGGACGGGCTACTTTGCCTGGGTCAGCGGACAGGTTTTGCCGCCGCTGGAGCAATTTTCCCGCCGCTGCGCGCAAAAAACGCGCCAATTTGCCGCCCCCGGACAGAAATTTGCAAAAAAAGTTTGGATTTTTGCAAAAAAACGCTTCCAAAATCGCCGCAGATGTTTTAGAATAGACTGTATTACTGGAAGCAGATACGATCCGGGGGGAGGTTCTGCAGACTGTGAAATTCAAAAAGGCAAGCATCTTTACAACGCTGGTCATCGCGGTGCTGATGGTGTACGCGCTCATCAGCCTGTTTGTGGTGCACCGGCAGACCCGGCAGCTTCAGGATCGCGCGGCGACGCTGCAGCAGCAGGTGTCCGAAATGACCCAGGCCAACGCCGAGCTGCAATATCAGATCGACCACAGCGAGGACGACGACATGATCGAGTCGGTCGCGCGCGAAAAGCTCGGTCTGGTCAAGCCCGGTGAAAAGATTTTTTACGACACGAGTGATTGAGCAAGGAGAAACGAACCGTATGCAGGTGGAAGTCGGAGCAGTTGTGGAGGGTACCGTCACCGGTATCACGAAGTTTGGCGCGTTTGTGAGCCTGCCGGACGGCAGGAGCGGTCTGGTGCACATATCCGAGATCGCCAACACCTACGTCAACGACGTCAACGAGTTTTTGAAGCTGGGTGATAAGGTGAAGGTGCGCGTGCTGGCCGTGACGCCGGATGGGAAGATCAATCTGTCCATCAAGAAGGCAGAGCCCGCGCCCGAGCGTCCGAACAACCGCCCGATGCACGGCGGCCGTCCCGGCGGCAACCGCCCGAATAATAACGGCGGCGCACCGCGCGCCGCGCGCCCGAACAACCGTTCGGCCCAGCCGGCGGGACAGGTCAGCGGCCCGAGCGGGGACGCTGCGTTTGAAGACCGGCTCAAGCAGTTCATGCAGGAGTCGGACAGCCGCATGGCCGGCAACCGCCTCTACAGCGACCGCACGCGCGGCCGCCGCCGCGGCAGCGGCCGCGGATAAAACCAAAGACGGCATCAGGCCCCACTGCGTTTGCAGTGGGGCCTTTTTCCGGAGGAAGGAGCCCATCATGCAGGTCTACTTGAGTGAACACATCGCGCCGTCGGCCTATGCCCGGCTCGCGCGCCATTTTGAGATCGTGGACAATTTCGACCACCCCGAGCAGCTCGCCGCCATGATCATCCGCCGCGCGGTCGTGCCGCGCGCGGTCATCGCGCGCGCGCCGAACCTGAAGGTCATCGCCATGCACGGCGTCAGCCGCGACACGATCGACACCGCTGCCGCCGCCGAGTACGGCGTGCCCGTGCCGAATGTGCCGGGCCTCGGCGCGCCGGCCGTCGCGGAGCTGGCCGTGGCGGATCTGCTGGCGCTCAACCGGCAGCTGAAATTTGTCAACAACGGCCTGTGCGCCGGCCGCTTCGACCACTTCGGCGCGGAGGAGTTTGTGTGCCACGAGATGACCGGCCGCACGCTCGGCCTCGTCGGCACGGGCAACATCGCCCACCGCGTGGCGGACATCCTGCGCGCGGCGTTCGACGTGCGCGTCCTGTGCTGGAATCCGCGGCGCACGGCCGCCGAGTGCGCCGCCTGGGGCTATGAGCAGGTGGCGACGCTGCCGGAGCTCTTCCGCCGTTCGGACTTCGTGAACGTGAGCATCACGCTCTGCGATGCCACGCGCGATCTCATCAACGCGCCGGTGTTTGCCGCTGCGAATCCGGACCTGCTGCTCGTCAATACTTCGCGCGGCGGCATCGTCAACGAGCACGATCTCTATGTCGCCCTCACCACGGGGCAGATCCGCGCCGCGGCGAGCGACGTGTTCGTGCACGAGCCCCCGGCGTGTGATGACCCGCTCATCCACCTGGATAATTTCATCGCCACGTTCCACATCGGCGGCAGCACGTATGAGTCGCTCGAGCGCGTGAGCAACCGCGCCGTGGACTACGTGTTCGAATATACCGGCGTGCCCGAGCAGGCGTGAGCCGCGGCGCGCGTGATGTCAGGCCGCCGCGCGTAAAGTCACTGAGCAGCGGGGGGCGCTCGAGGGGGGCAAGGCCCGCCTCGAATGGAATCTGGTATCGGGTTCTGCAGATGCCTCCCCTGTGTAAGGGGAGGTGGCACGGCGCTTTGCGCCGTGCCGGAGGGGTTGCAGATACCGGCTTTGGTGCGAGATTTTGCGTGTCAATCCCTCAGTCAGCCTGCCGGCTGCCAGCTCCCTTTCCACAGGGGAGCCAATGGGGGGCGTGACGGACACGCGGTGCATCGCCAATACCGCTGGAGGAAACCGCAGTCTTTCCACCTCATTCGCTTCGCTGCGCTCAGCACCTTCTCGGCAAGGAGAAGGCTTACGTGCGGCGCGGAAACAGCCCCACAACAAAAACCCCGGAGCCGAAGCTCCGGGGTTTTCCTATGTTCGCAAATTACATGGCGAGCCAGTTCGGCAGCGCATCGGAGATCGCATCAACGATCGCCTTCGCCTTGTCCTCACCGCACTTGCCGAGGATATCGGAAGCGATGCCAAGACCAGTCTGAATAAGACCCATGTTACTTTACCCCTTTCGTAAGATTTCCAACGCCGTCCCACACAATAGACGACATCGGATGGTTGGTATTGCCGGTTACAAGTGCATTATACGCAAGAAACGGCCAAAACTCAACGGACACATACCCACGATGTGTAACAAATTGATTGAATTTGTCATGAACTTTGATGTCAAATTGTTGTCAAATGCAATTACCGTTCTGCTGCTCGCTTTTTCGACTTCAATATGGATACCTGCGCGCTGGTTGCCGGGTTTCGCGGCCAAAATCGGCGTTATGGAAACCGTTTTTCCACATTGCCAACAGACTTTTCAACATAAATGCGGTGCAATTAACGATGTTATGTAAACAAGCCGCCGTTTCCCATGGCCTTTCCCGGCTCTCCGCGGCGGCTCTGCCGGCCGGGCACACCTGTCCGCCGCAGCCGCACATTTTTGCCTGTCCGCGCCGTCCCGCACCGCGCGCTCCGTCTGCCCGCGCTGCCCGCATCGCACCATCCTGCACCGTCCCGTTCCGCACCGCGCCGCCGTCCCGCACCATCCCGCACCGCGCGCAAAAAACCCCGGGAGCGTTCGCTCCCGGGGCGGGGTGCTATGGGGCGGCAGTACCGGCTCACGCGCCGATGAGCTGGCAGTAGCGCATGATGATGGTGGCCGTCTGCGCGCGCGTGGCGCTGCCATTCGGGTCGAGGTAGTCCGGGCCGTTGTCGTGCGCATTGCCCTTGATGAGGCCGTTGCCGACGGCCCAGGACATCGCGGCGTAGGCCCAGTTGGCCACACTGCCGGCATCGGGGAAGGTGCTGATCGGCGCGGCGTTCCCGGTGAATTCCGGCGCGTACTTGACCGTGTACCGGTACAGGAACGTGACCAGCTGCTGGCGCGTGATGGCGGCGTTGGGCGAGAACATAGTTGCGCTCGTGCCGGAAGTGACGTCGTTGTAGTACGCCCAGGCGACGGCGTTGTAGTACCACGCGCCGGGGGCGACGTCGGTGAACGGCAGGTAGTAGTAGCTGTAGTCGGTCTGATTGCCGGAGCGGTTATAGAGAATCTTCACGATCTGTGCGCGCGTGCAGGCCGTGTCCGGCGAGAACGTGCCCGCGCCGACGCCGCTCATCAGCCTGTTGCGCACGCAGTAGTCGATGCCCTTGTGCGCCCAGTAGTCTGGCCCGGCCACATCGTGCAGGCCGTAGCTCGGGCAGCTCGGGCCGCCGGTGCAGGTGCTCGCGCCCGTGGCGGGGATGGCCTCCGTCCGGGTCTGGTCGCAGACGGTGCAGGTGAAGGTGCGCACGCCGGGGGTGGTCTCGGTCGGCGCGGTGGTCACGGTGCCGCCGTCCCACTTGTGGCCGGCCGCGTCGGTCAGGTTGCGCCGTTCGGTCGCGCCGCAGCCGCTGCAGGTGTAGAGGTCATAGCCGCCGTCCGTGCACGTCGGGGCGACGTTTTTGGTGAACCGGTAGTCGTGCGCGCCCGTGGCGGGGATGGTCTCCTCGCGGATATCACCGCAGACGGTGCAGGTGAAGGTGCGCACGCCGGGCGTGGTCTCGGTCGGGGCGGTGGTCACAACGCCGTTGCCCCAGTCGTGCGCGCCGGTGGGCGGGAGCTCTCTGGTCGAGACGACCTCACCGCAGTTGGAGCAGATGGTGTCGACGCGGCCGGCCTCGCCGCAGGTGGCGGGCGTGGTGCGCTCCGTCGTGTCGTAGTCGGTGTGCAGGCACGCGCCCTTGTCGCTGACGGTGTAGCCCTGCCACTTGCCGTCCGCGTCGAGCGTCCAGTTCATGGCGGGGTTGTAGTGGATGGTGACGGTGGCGGGCTCAAAGCTGTGCGCTTCCGAGTTGCCCGGCTCGACCGCCGGGGCCGCGCCGTAGCAGCGCACGTCCTTCAGCGCGGTGCAGCCGGTGAAGGCGTTGTAGCCGACGTGCGTCACCGTGCCGGGCAGGTCGATGTCGGCCAGCGCGGTGCAGCCGCGGAAGCAGTCCTCGGGGATGGTGCTCACGCCCGCGGGAATGGTGACGTCCGTCAGCGCGGTGCAGCCGGTAAAGGCGGACGCGCCGATCTCGGTCACCGTCTCGGGGATGGGCGCTGCGGTGAGCGCCTTGCAGCTTTCAAACGCGAGATCGCCGATGGCGGTCACGGTGCCGGCGTATTTGACGTTCAGCAGCTTCGTGCAGTCGGCAAAGCACTTGCCGGGCACGGCCGTGATGGCGGCGGGCAGGGTGGTGTTCGTGAGGCTGGCGCAGGAGTCGAACGCGCCGCGGCCGAGGCTCTGCAGCCCGTCGGGCAGCGTGATGGCGGTCAGCCCGTTGCCCGCGAGACCAAAGTCGCCGATCCCGGTCACGCCCTTGGGGATGGACAGACCCGTGAGCTTGGAGCACATGGCGATGCCGTAGCGGCCGATGCTCGTCACGCTGTCCGGCAGCGTGACCTGCGTGGCGGCCGGCAGGAAGAACAGCGCATAGTTGCTCACGTTCGTGACGCCGTCTTTGATGACGACCTTTTTCAGCTCGCCCTCCAGCTTGAAGTTGCCGAAGCTCGTGAGCATACCCAGCGCTTCATAGTTCCACCACGGGGCGAGGTTGCCGTTGGGAAAATCAAAGTCGGGCATGGCGCCGGTGCCGGAGATGGTCAGCGTCTTGCCGCTGAGCACGCCCGTGGAGACCTCCCAGTGCAGGCAGCTGTTCTCACCGAAGTCGCCCGAGGTGGCCGCGGTCGCAAAGCTGCTGAGAATGGCATCCGTGTCGAGATCCGGAATCTCAAACTCCTCCTTGAGCTGCTCGATCTTCTCCTTGATGAGCTTCTCGGCGATCTCCTTTTTCAGATCGTCGATTTTGCCGGCCGATGCGTTCACGGTCAGGCCGGAGAACAGCCCCACGACCAGAACGAGACACAGCGCCAGCGAGAGCACGCGCTTTTTCATCCTTTGTCCTCCTTTGTTGTGATGCATGTGTACAACCGTAATACCTATCTGTCGAAAATATACCATATGCCTGGGAAAGTGTGCAATGGGGATCGCCGAAAAAACGTTTTGAGCGTTACATTTTGTTTCATTTGTGTAAACAAAATGTGCATTTTTTCGCGCCCATGCGCGCACGACCCGTTGCAAAAGCGGGGTACGTCCTGTATACTGGCCGTGTAGACATTGTTACCGGAATGTCCATTTCGGAGGGAGGAACCATATGAAAAAACGAGTGTTGTCGCTGCTGCTGTGCTTTGTGCTCGCGGCCGGACTGCTGAGCGTGTGCGCCCCGCCGGCGCAGGCGGGCACGATCGCGGGTGCGTTCGAGGACTTCATCAAGCAGCCGGATCAGATCAAAAAGCTCTTCGGCAACGAAGTCGCCCACGGCGACTGCGGCCCCGCCGGGAACGAGGCCAGCGTACATTATAAAATCTACGAGGTCACGAACCCCACGGTCGTGCAGGACAACCCCTTCCTGCAGCAGGTCTGGCAGATCCACGACTATCGCGAGGACGCGCAGTATTACGGCGTGTACATCTTCGGCGACGGCCCGATGGCGGACTACGCGGTCAAGGGTCAGAAAGCCCCGTGGATGGGCAACGTGGAGGTCACGGAGTATAACGACAAGGGGCAGAAGCTCGGCACGACGACCGTGGAAAACCTCGGCGAGGAGTATCTGGCTCTGGCCTATATCGCCGGTGCGACCACCGAGAAGTGGGATGGGAAAAAACAGTCGTTCACCGGCGTCACGAACGTCGGCGACCGCGCCTTCAAGGACTGCCAGTACCTGACGTGCATGTTCCTCGACGACGGCATCACCACCATCGGCGACCATGCGTTTTATGCGGACGAGTACCTCTCGGCCATCAACATGCCGCGCAAGCTCGAGCTCATTGACAAGTACGCTTTCTACGGCTGCGACACGCTCACGTTCGTGCGCGCGGGCGCCTGCAGCCGCCTCAAGCGCATCGAGGATCATGCGTTTTACAGCTGCACCATGCTTGCCGAGCTGCGCCTGCCGAACTGCCTGACGTATATCGGCCCGTGGGCCTTCGCGTGGGACCGCATCCTCGGTCAGGAGGACACGACGCTCGGCCTGCCGTCGAGCCTGCAGGTCATCGACACGGGCGCGTTCGCGTTCGTCAACCACCACAAGAAGCTCAACATCCCCTCGCAGGTCACGAGCATCGGCGACTACGCCTTCCTGTGCGATTATTATATGGAGGAGCTCACCTTCAGCCCCGGAGACAAGAAGCTCACCATCGGTGTGGCCGCGTTTGCCGGCGATAACCACATGAAGTCCGTCGATCTCTCCAACCGCGTCGCGCAGATCGACCGCTGCGCCTTTGCCGGCTGCGAGTTGCTCGAGGAGGCTTACTTCGGCGACAAGATCGACACGATTCAGGCCCGCGCCTTCACCAGTGTGGACGCCGCGCTGCAGCTCGCCATCAAGGCTGTCCTCAACGGTATTCTCGCCCCGGACGATCCGGATGGGAACGAAGAGCACGCGGATGATATTGCTGCGGGCATTACCCAGATCGCAAAGGTCACGCAGCTCAAGCGCGCCGTCTTTAAAAATGCCCCCGCCAAGAGCATCTACGGCGCGGCGGACTCCAACAGCTCCTTCCCGCGCGACTGCGTGGTCTATTACCCGCAGGGCAGCTACACCTGGGCCGCCGAGCTGAAGGACGACGGCACGTGGCAGGGCTACAAGACCGGTCTCTGGCACGGCGACCACATCGCCCAGTTCACCGACACGGTCGTCGACCCCACCTGCACCAAGCAGGGCTACACGCACCACGCCTGCTCCGTGAAGGGCTGCACCTATGCCCCCGTGGACGACACCTATGTCGCCGCCACCGGCCACACCTGGGTCAAGACGCAGACCTACCCGGCCTCCTGCACCGAGCAGGGCACGGTGTTTTACAAGTGCTCGGGCTGCGGCGCGACCCGCACCGAGAAGATCGCCGCGCTCGGCCATGACCTGAGCCGCTGCGACCTGTTCCCGGCCACCTGCACGCGGCCCGGCCGCGCCGTCGGCACGTGCGCGCGCTGCGGCGTGAAGATCGATGAGGTCATCCCCGCCAAGGGCCATGACTACAGCTATGCCGACGTGCACACCGACCCGACCTGCACCGAGCCCGGCCACTACAAGGGCACGTGCCCGCGCTGCGGCAAGGACTATAACGATACCATCCCCGCCCTCGGCCACGACTGGGGCGAGTGGGTCGTCACGCAGGAGCCGACGTACACGACCACCGGCTACCGCTATCACATCTGCGCGCGCTGCAACACGCGCGTGGGCGAGGACATCCCGAAGCTGCGGGACCATACCTGGGATTCCGGCATCGTGACCACGAAACCGGACTGCATTCATGCTGGTGTCCGCACCTATACTTGCACGGACTGCGGCGCGACGAAGACGGAGACAATCCCTGCAACGGGTGAGCATACGTTTGTTGCCAAGGAGATTCCGGCCACTTGCACGACGGGCGGTTATATCCTGTGCACATGTAGTGTCTGCGGCACGACACAGCGATATGACGCTTCAGAACCGCTGGGACACAAATGGAACAGCGGGAAAGTGATAACGAAGCCGACAGAAGATATGGCAGGTGTCCGCACCTATACCTGTACTGTGTGCGGGGATACCAAAACGGAGACGATTCCGGCGACCGGTGTGCATGTGCATACTTGGCAGCTGACAAAGCGTGCTCCTGCAACTTGCACGGAAGATGGTTATGACCTGTATACATGTGCAGAATGCGGAGCTGTAGAACACCGCAATGAAGTGGCGGCGTTTGGCCATAAGATGAATGCAGGAGAGGTCGTTATTAAGCCGACTGCAACAACATCCGGGGTTCGAGTTTATACTTGTTCCGTCTGTGGAGAGACAAAGGCAGAAACCATTCCTGCTACCGGTTTGCCGTCTGTCTGCCCCGGCGGGCCGACCTGCCCGGGCTACGCCTTCCGCGATATGCCCGCGCCGGACAACTGGGCGCACGCGGGGCTGGATTACTGCATCTACAGCGGCTATATCAACGGCCTTTCGGCCACGACTGTCGACCCGAGCGGCACGTGCACGCGCGCACAGCTCGTGTGCATCCTCTACCGCATCCAGGGCGAGCCGAAGGTCGTCGAGGGCTATGAGCTGGCCAAGCTCCGCGCTCCGTTTGACGATGTGCCGCGCGGCCAGTGGTATACCAACGCCATCTTGTGGGCGAAGCTCACGGGCATCGTCAACGGCACGAGCGCCACGACGTTTGACCCCAGCGGCCAGATCACGCGCGCGCAGCTCGCCGCCATCCTGTACCGGTACACGGCCAAGTACGCGCCGGACGCCACCGGCAACGCCGCCTCGCTCGCCGCCTACCCCGACGCCGGCAGCGTGTCGGCCTATGCCCGCGACGCGATGGCCTGGGCCGTCGGCAACGGCCTTATCAAGGGCCTTCCGCACGACAAGACGGACTATCTCGAACCCGGCGGCAGCACCACGCGCGCGCAGGTCGCAACCATCCTCATGCGCTATAAGCAGGCCACGGCCTGAGCGCAGACACAGCACGCAAAAGTCCCGGAAGCATTTTCGCTTCCGGGACTTCTTTCCTTTGCACGGTTTACATAACTATTTTTCGGTGAAAGGCACGACAGCGACTGATTGCAGCGAAACCGGCGCTAAGTTTACATAACGCCTAACCCTTCCGCCCGCGCAGCATGGCCGCGATCGTCACGGCGCTGTAGCCGCTCTGCTCCCAGAGGTCGTTGGGTACGGTGCCGCCGTTGCGCAGGATGAGCGTGATCTGCCGCCGCGCCTCACTGCGCGCGGCCTTGTCCGCCGCTTCCTGCGCGGCCTTTTCCTCCTTGGCCTTCTTGTCGGCGGCGGCCTTGCGGTCGGCCGCGTCTTTGGCCTGCTGCTGCAGCTTGCTGTCCGCGCGGTCGTAGTCTGCGTCGTCCATGTCGAGCAGCGCGGCGATCTGCGCCTTCGTCACGCCATCGCGGCTGTCGGCCGCGTCGAGCATCGCGTCGATCGCGCTCAGGCGCGTCTTGCGCTCGCCGTTGTAGCGCTCGTAGGCGAGCTGCGCCAGCTCCGGCAGCTTGCCCGCGAGCATCGCGCGGTAGTATCCGCCCGCCTGCTGCGCCGCCGCCACGGCCGCCGTCGAGGCCCGTCCGCCCGTCAGCGCGGCCGCCGCGCCGAGGGCGTTGGCCGATGCGAGATCTGCCTGCCGCTCATACTGCTGCCGGTAGGCGGCGTAGAGCTTGTCCGATGCCGGGTCGTAGTCGAATTCCTCGCCGAGCAGCGCGTCGAGCATCTGGTCGATGCGCGCGCGCTGCCCAGTCGTGTCGCGCTCGGTCAGCAGGGACTCTGCCTGGCGGCGGTGCGTGTCGTCGTAGTCCGGCACGTCCTCGAGCGGCAGATACTGCGCGTAGTCGTTCGACTGCGTCACATCGGTCATGCCCTCGCCGCGGATCTTCGCGTTGCGCTGCTGCTCATAGATCGCGGCGGCCGCGTTGTCGCCGCGCTGCGCCGCCCGCTCCATGAGCGCGGCGTAGTCGGTGTCCTTGTCGTATTTGTATTTTGTGGCCATAAGGTCTCCTTTCTTCAGTGCTGCGGTCCGGCGGCGGTCTCCGTGCGCGCGAGCGACAGCAGCCGCCACGCCCCCGTGCCCGTCAGCCGCAGGCGAAAGTGGTCGCACCGGCGCGGCAGCACCGGCAGCGTGACGGAGCGCTTCGCGCCTGCCGCCACGGTCGCCAGCGTGTGCCACACGCCGTCGGAGTCATACTGCACCGCCGCCGTGACACTTGCGCCCGCGTCCGCCTCCAGCCGCAGCTGCACGCGCAGCAGGCGCTTGCAGTCCGGGCTGCCGCTGACGAAATCGCCCGTCTCCAGCATGCTCTCCAGCTGCGCCGTGCTGCCCGTGCCGAAGCGCCAGACGCCGCTCGGATCCTGCGCGTAGAGCGCGCCGTCGTGCCGGGCGAACCCGGATGCGTGAAATGTGTCCTCGCGGCTCCACAGGCCGCTGCGCGTGTCGTATACGAACAGGTGCCAGACGTTTTGCGGATCGTGCGCCGAGAGATACCAGCGCGTACCGTCCGTGCCCGCCGCGCCAGCCGTGAGCGTGCGCCCGAGCGCGTCGCCGATGCGCACCGGCCGTCCGCCGGAGGTGCGCGCCGGCCCGGCGGGGGAGAGGTAGTAGAGCGTCTCCGCCGCCGTCACGAGCGAGCGGCCGGAGTTCTTCTCCGTGCCGAGCGCCGCCGAGGCGATGAGCTGGAAGTTGTCCGGCTTCGTGCCGTAGAGCCGCCAGAGCCCGTCCGGCTTGAGAAACACCACGCCGCTGCCCGTCGCCGCGCAGCCGGAAAAGTTGCCCGGCGTGCCGACGTCCACGCTCCATGCCGCCGTGGCGACCGTGCCGTTTTCGTCCGCCTCGTACCAGTACCAGCTCAGCGGGTCGCCGAGCTTTGTGCACCAGACGGTGTCCTGCGCGCAGGCCCAGATGCGGTTGGCGTATGTGCATGCGTGCAGCGCCAGGGGCATGCGCCGCGTGACCGTGATGTGCTCGACCGCTCCGACGGCAGAGAACGTGTCGGGGTCGAACACGAGCACCGCGCCCGCGATGGCGCGGATGATGTAGGTGCCGTTGTCCTCCGGCGTGGAAAAGCCGCTGAACGTCACGGCGTCGCCCACGCGAAAGGGCGTGTCGATGCCGCTGGCGGCGACGGAATCGGCGCGCGCGCCGCTGCTGTCGTCCGAGCGCTGGAGCGCCACCGTGCCGCTCCAGCTCGGCTCGGCGCTGCCGAACGTGCCCATATCCGGCCGGTACCAGACCTTGTCCGGCCAGATGAGCACCGTGCCGCCGAGCTCGGCGAACACCTTCGGCCCGTTGACGAGCGTGCAGCCGTCGACGGGCGTGCCGTTAAAATACAGCGTCTGGCCCGTGCACCAGAGCAGTCCGCCGTCGACGGCGAACAGTCCGTTCGCGCTGCCGCCGCCGGTCGGATAGGTCAGCGTGCGGCCCGGCCGCGTGGAAAACAGCGGCGCGTCGGCCGCCGAGCCGTTCGTCATCTCGTAGATGCCGCCCTCCGGGCAGCCCGGCCGGTGGTCGTAGCCGCGAAAGTCGGTCTGTACGCGCCGCGTCACGGGCATGGCGCGGGGAAATGTGGGTAGATGCATTGCCTGCCTCCTTACTGGTTCGTGGTCTGCCCGCTGCGCAGCTCGGCGCGCAGCCGTTCGAGCGCGGCGGGGTTGAAGTTCTCGCGCCCGAGGTTCGTCAGTGTGTACTGCAGCGCCTCCAGCAGCCGGACGATCGTCTCCTCCAGCGCCGTCACGCGCGCGTCGAGCCCCTCGGCGCCGGTGCGCTCCGGCAGCGGGAAATTCAGCGGGGAAAAGTCCGTCATGCCGCGCCGCCTCCGTCCCCGTCTCCGCCGCCGCGGTCGGAAATGCCGGCGCGCAGGGCGGCGATCGCCCGCATGAGAAACTGCGGCATCGGCGCGCCGAGCGCGCCCGCGTTTTCGGCGATGCTGCCCAGCTCCGTCAGCAGATACCACGCCGTCACGAGCGGGCACAGCAGCACGTCGTAGTCGATGCCCAGCCCCGGCACGCTGCCGAGCAGCACGCGCAGGGCAAAGTCCAGCAGCGCCGCCACGAGCACGCCCGCCACGCTGCCCGCCTTGTGCCATAGGCCCTCGCGGGCGGCGCGGCTGCTCCACGTTCCGGCGCGCAGGGCGGCGGCGCTGCCGGTGGCATAGTCGAGCAGCATGGCCAGAAACCATGCCGCCGCCAGCCAGCCCGTCCAGCCCCAGAAGGCCGTCAGCGCTGCGGCCGCCGTGCAGGCGGCCGCTTTGATCGTTGTGAGTCGGTCCATTTATGTCTCCTTTGCCTGATCGACCATCCGCTGGCACACGATCAGCGTGCGCAGCATGTCCGGCGAGAGATCCAGCTCGCCGCGTTCATTGCCCCGCAGTGCGCCGCGGTCGATGAGCCGCTGCGCATCGCTGCGCGCCCACGCGGGCACGTCGTCGATTTTGTTGTATCGTACCATATCTTCTTCCTCCTCTTCGTTCGGGTGCTCCGGCGTCAGCATGGCCAGAAACGCCGCCCACTGCGCCGGGTCATCCACCCACGGCATGGGGCAGCGCTTGCCCGTCACGTCGTAGTGCCGCAGCACGTGGTCGGTGTCGATGCCATAGCGCTGCATGATCTCCCGCGCCAGCGCCGCGGCGTTTGCCACGGTCTCCGGCAGGATGTAGTAGCTGCCGTCGGCGCGCTTGCGGCTGCACATCTCGATGCCGATGCTGTTGCCGTTGCGGCACTCGGGGTGCCAGTACGCCCGCGCGCCGCAGTGCCACGCCGTGTCGCACTCGCGCACGGACTGCATCGCGCCGTGTTCGTCCACGAAATAGTGCGCGCTGGCCTGCAGGCCGCCCACGCGGTGGTAGTAGTCGCAGTTGTTGCGCGCGGTGTCACCGTTGTTTGCCGTGTAGTGCATCACAATGTACCGCACCGGCTGCGTGCGCCCGACGCGGAAATTGGCCTTGTTGCAAGCAATAAATTCCATCAGCTGTTACCTCCTTCATCTCTGCATCTCATCAATCCGATGCTGTAGGGCATCCTGTAAAATCAACAAGAGGCTCTTTTGAGACTTATATGATTTCTTCGTTTGTAGTAACAATTACATTTTCCAGCGTGTCGTAGAGCACGATTGAAAAATATGCTGCGCCATTAGTCTCGGAAGATGATGCTTTAAATTCAAAATCGACAACTCCATTGGCAGCATTAACGTTTATAGCAGTCCCTGCATGGCCTTTCCCAACATTGGAAAAAGATATATATCCGACTTTGACTTGGGTTCGGTCAGACTTGAAAAACTTGATAGATTGATATGACACATCAGTGTTCCCTTTCCATCGAATACGCACGACATCACCCTTTTTGACCGGGAGCAAGCCCGTGATATTCGTCCCTGAGTGTGCAACAGGTGCACCGCTGCTGCTATTGTATCGCATATTTTTATGCATAGGCGTATGCCCGATGACGTTTCCATCCATGTCAATCGCGGCATCAAGCAGGTTTGTATATGCTGGGGCTTGGGCTACAGCGGTTGCCGTGATAACAATATCGCCGATCACCTCTGGAATAGCTATGACCCCATCTTTGTAAAATGTGGACACGTCCTCACCTCCCATCATGATTTTTGCATTACTGACTTCGCACCCCGTGTCGGCAGTTATCGCAGTACAATAAGACTGCCCGTCGATGACATACGCGCGTGGGTTGCTACTTGTGCATTTTGTCAAAGCGACCCGTACAGCTCGCCTCAGCACGTCCGTGCTGCCACGCAATACAGCAGCAGTCACGTCCTTCCCGCCCATCGTCACTTTGATGGATTCAATCAATTTGCCGTTCGTGGGAGTGATGCTTGCTACGAACGGCTGGTACTGCTGCACAGATGCCGCTCCGTTGCTGACTGTGACATCAGTGAGTGTTTTTGTGATGCTGTACGTTGCGATATCTGCCGTCACTGTCTCCGGCGTCCCGTCGATCATAGCTGCTCGGAAAGCGTTGATTTTTTCGATTGTAATGCCGCACGACACCATAAAATTAACCACCTTATCGCGGAAGGTCGCACCAGGATAGGCATTCAAGTAGTTAATCTCGCGCGTCCACGGCGTTTCGTTCCTGCGACGGGCTTCCGCATCTGTGCTGACGCCAGAATAAAAACTCGTGAGTTCGTAATCCTTATCACAGTCGGATTGTGATACCCCAAGTATCGCTTCGCACAGCAGAGCGACCACGCCCGTTCGATCTGCGCCTGCAGAGCAGTGGAAGTATGTCGGCTTGTTTGCGATGACATAATCGAAGAGCGGGTCGAAGATCGCCTTGATATTCCCGCTTGACTTCTGATACGCAAGGTCGTTCCATGTCATATCAACCCACAGCATATCTACGGTCGGTCCAAAGCCACTTTCTGTCCTGCCGTTCAGTTCAGCCGCAAAACGCAGGTCAATTTCCTTGAGGATTCCGAGCATATCAATCGCCTGTTGTCTGCCGTCATCGGTCAGATATCCATACATCTCGCCGCCCCTGAAGAGCAGCCCGTACTTTACCATGCCACCATCGCAATCCCAGCCTCCAAGATCGCGCACGTTGTCCACGTTCAGCAAATGAATCATGCGGCACGCTCCGGTCGGTTTAATGATGCCCTGCTGGATAACTTTTCCGTCAACAAGCAGCACAAAAGTTGATATCGAGCCCGGTGTGCAGTTATAGATTGTGATTGCTCCTGCGCTGACCGGCTGCGAAACACTGTTACCTGTGTACCCGTCCACGATTGTCAGCGTTCCGGCGGACTTCATCACAATGTCTACGCCAACAGGTCGGTTTGCGCTCACTGTCGTCACATATTCGGGTATCTGCGAGACAGCGTAGTCCGAGGGGTCGTAAGTGACGTTTTTCAGATACCTGTCTACCTCTGCGCGGCACTGGTCAAATGTGTACACTTCGGTTTCCACTCCGGTGTTCAAGCAGCGCCTCACAGCATCGCCCATCTCCGCGACTTTGTATTTCGTTGCAGTGCCGTTTTTCTCGCGGATAGCTGCTGCAATGTCCTGTACGGCGGTTTCTTCGTAGAGCTTTTTCATCTCAGTAGCTCACCTCCGTGCCATCAGGCAGGGCGGCTATGACGCTGTTGACAATCTCCTGCTTATCAGCTGCCGTCCAATAGTCCGTGCCTCTGACAGGTGTCTTACCGGGTGCGCCGGGTTCGCCTTTTGCGCCGGGGTCACCCTTGTCCCCGCGGAACGCGCCGGAGTCCTTTGCCGCCTGCAGCGCCGTGTTCACGGCCGGGCCGAGCGCGGCGGGGGAGACCTTCGCGTCCCACGCGGCGGCCCGCGCGGCCGTGATGCCGTCGAGCATGCCCTTGTTTTCGTGCGTGTGCCGGGCGGCGCTGTTGGCGGCGATCTGCGCCGCCGCGCCGGGGGTCGCGGCCGCGGTACCGTTCGTGCGCTGATACCACTTGGCGTACTCGTCGAGCGCCGCGTTAAAGAGCATCATGCTGTCGGCGTAGTGCGCCGTCTCGTGCGCGGCGTAGTCGCACATGGCGATGACGTAGTACACGTACAGCCGGTCGAACGGCGCGGGCACGAGCAGCACGGTGCTGCGCGCGGTGTCCGCGTCATAGGTGATGCACGCCTCGGGCGCAGTGCCGAGGATGCGCGTCTGGATCATGCTCTCGCATTCGTTGAGCCACAGCAGCTTTGCCGCGTCGTCCCATGCGTTGGGGCAGATCGTGTCGATGCGCGTGAGCGCCTGCTGAAGCGTCGCCATGGTCAGAGCCCCAGCGCACCGCTCTCGGCGGCAAAGCGGGCGGTCTCGCGCTCGATGAGCGCGCCGGTGCGCGCGTCCTGCGCCTCACCCTGGGCGAGCACGAGCGCGAAGCGGCGCGGGATGATCACGTCCTCGCCGCGCGGGATGCGCACGGTCTCGCCGTTGACGGTCACGACCTTGTCCTCCTTGTAGCTGCCGTTGTCGCGGAACAGACGCACGGTCACGGGTTCGCTCAGCCAGGCCTCAGCGGCGGCGCGGTCGGTCTTTTTTCTGGTTGCCATAGTTGTTTCCTCCTTGTTGTAGGTGCGCCTCCCGCCGCGCGGGCGGGAGGCATGGGGTGGATTTCTTTACTCGGTGTAGGTGCTGCAGGTCTCGATGCGGCGGATGGCGCTGTCGTCGAGACGCACGGCGACCTTCGTGGCCTTCCAGCCGACGCTTGCGCGCTGGTTGAGCGGGTCGCCCGTTCCGGCAGAGCCGAGCTGCTTGACGATGTGCTCCAGACCGCCGCCGGTGATCTCGGTCGTGCCGTAGCCGTCGGCGCCGAGCACGAGCGTGACGTACACGTCGCGGCCCTGCGCGCCGGCCTCGCCGGGGTAGATGATGGCGTTGTCCTCGGCCGTGACGGCGGCGTCGACGGTCATGGAGCTTGCGGTGTTGGCCGTGACGGTCACGCACGCATTGCCGATGAGTACCTGGCGGCCGACGAGTGCGCCGGCCTGGACCGTGCCGCCGTCGAACGGGAAGGTGGTCTTGCCGCTCACTGCGCCGGCCGTGAGCAGGGTGCGGCTGTCGCCGGCAAGATCGGCCGCGTGGAAGATCTTTGCCTCCGTGCTCTCGACGAAGCGGCAGCCCTCGATCTTGCCGATCTCGCCCTCGTACATGTGCTCGGTGTCGACGTACTGGTGGGGGGCGAGCCACTTCGGGTCGTTCATAAGGTCATAGGCCACGTCGGGGTGGATGATGACCGGAAACGCGCCGTCGATGCGGCGGCAGTTGGCGTTTTTGAGCGCGCGCACGGCGCGGCGGATGCAGTCGACGGTCAGGTAGTTGTTGTCGGCGGCGCTGGCGTTGCCGCCCTGCAGCAGGTAGCGCGCGGACACGGACTCGTCGGCATACTGCACGTTGTCGCCGCCGACGAGCACCTCGCGGGTGATCGTGTCGAGCGTGCGGCCGGCCTGCGCGCCGAGCAGCTTCGTGGCCATGGTGAGGTTGTTGTCGATGGCGGTCAGCAGCAGCAGGTCGCTCATCTGGATGTAGCCGCCGTACTGGCGCACGGCCGCCTCGACGGTGGTCATGCTCAGGCTCTGGCCGTCGGGGGTCACGCCCTCGGTCAGGGCGGTCAGCGCCTTGCCGAGCGGGGCGAAGCGGCGGAACTGGATCGTCTTGCCGCCGTTTGCGGGGATGGGGTGCTTCTGCGCGAACTGGTCGTGCACGAGCTCGGGCTCGGCCGCGTCGATGAGATAGTCCGAGTAGAACGTCTTCATTTCTTCGGTCAGGCTCTGCTGGGTAGTCACCTGCGTGTTTGCGTCAAACAGGCGCAGGTCCATGCGGATGTTTTCCATACTCATGTCTCCTTTTTTCTCTGCTGTCCGCTTCCGGGGACAGCGCCGGGGCAGCGCCCGGCCGCTGCGCTGCCGTTGGGTTTTGTCTCCTGCGCGGGGACGCGGCCGGTGTCCTCCGCAACGTGGCCGGGGTAGGCCGCGGCGAGCTGCCGCAGGCCCGTCACGGCCACGGTAAACGCCGCGCGCACATCGGCCCGGTCGTCCGCTGCGATGGCTGCGTGCCCGGCGCAGAGCGTGCGCTGCACGCCCTGCGCGCCCAGCGCATCGAGCGCGCCAGCCAGCGCGCACACGAGCGCCGACGCCCCGGCGCACACGATGTCTCTGCCCGGGCAGAAGTCCGCGTGGCCGTCCGCGCGCAGCACGCACCGCCCGTCCCGGCGGATGTACGCGAAGCGGGTCACAGGCTCAGCTTCACGCGCTCGCCGCGCTCCGCGCGCGCGGCGAGCGCCGCGCGGTCGGCGCGGCTCATGCGCGACACGTCCGGCCGCACCACGATGCCGGCCCCGCCGCCGCCCAGGCCGTTTTCGGCCGGGCGCAGGCCGCGGGCGCGGATGTGCTCGGCCACGCGCTGCTCGGCGCTGCGGCCCGCGCGCACGCAGGCCGCCTCCAGCAGCGCCTGCGCGTGCAGCGCGAACCACGCCGTGCGCACGTCCACACCGGCGCGCAGCAGCGCGCAAAACTGTGCATCGCTCAGCGCCGCGCCCAGGTCAAAGTCCGGGCACTGCGCCGCCAGCTCGTCCGCCTCGCGCGACCAGCGCGCGGCGGATTCCTCGGCCGCGCGGCGCGCCCGCTGCTGGGCCTTGCGCTCGATCGCGCCGCGCAGCGCGCCGACGGTCACGGCCTCCTCGGCCGGCGCACGCGGCGCGGCCGTTTCGGGTGCTGCGGGTGCGCTCTGCTCCGGCGCGGTGGGGATGTTTTGTTCGTTCATACTCTGTGCTCCCTTCTGCCCTCAGCGGGCGCTCGCTGTGATGACGCGGTTTTTCTCTGCCTGCGCCCGCAGCAGCGGGTCGGCGGACGTGTCCGTGCCCGCGTCCGGCGTCTCCGGCTGCGGCGGCACGATGCTGCTGCGCACGGCCTCAAGCACCTTGTCGCGCCCCGGAAACTGCATCATCTCCAGCATCGGCACGGCCTGCTGCGCGAACGCGGGGTTAAACACGCCCAGCTGATACAGCTGCCGTGCCAGCTCGTTTTGCGACGCGGTCGCGTACGGGCTCTCTTTCTGCGCGTGCACCGACACGTCGAATGCCGGCGCGCGCAGCAGCGCCATGCCGTCGGCGTCCATGCCCACGGCCCTGGCCTGCAGCCCGGCGTTGGAGTACGTGCAGAACGCATAGCCCTGCGCGCCCGGCGCCGCCACGCGAAACGGCCGTGTCTCGGTGTAGTACGCGCGGATGAGCTCGATCACGAGCTCGACCACGCGCTCGAACGCGCGGTAGCTCGCGCGCAGCGTGTCGCGGCTGGACTTGCTGCCGGCCTCCTGCAGCGCCGCGATGGCGCTCGCCGCCGTCACGCCGCCGGACACGCTGCCCTGCGTCACGTCGCGGCTGTTGCTCGTCTCCTTGAGCTCGTCGATCTTTAGCTGCAACATGTTCACCCACTGGCCGTCGAGGTTGTAGAGGCTGATCTGGCGCAGCCGTTCGTCGTCGATGCTGCCCTCGACCTCGACGAGCGGCTTCGACCAGTCGAGAAATTCCTGCGCGTTCACGCCGCAGCCCTTCTTGACCCAGAAGCGCGGGGTGGAGGCCTTCATGCTCATCTCCAGCAGGTTGCCGCTCAGGCGGTCGATGTACTGCTGCGGGTCTTTGCTCACGGCGATCATGCCGAAGCCGCACGGCGTGCCGGCCTCGGGGTAGAGCACGTCGAACACGACCGGGTACTGCCCGTGCGGGTAGAAGCCGCCGGCCATGGCGGGGTCGTTCTCGCTCGCGTAGAGCAGGTCGCGCCCGGTGAATTTGATCAGGTGCAGCGCCGTGCCACCGCCGGGCAGCGGCTTTTTGTAGTACCAGTCGACGACGATGCTCTTGCTGGACGTGTCCACCGCGTCGTCATACAGATACTGCGCCAGCTCCACGCCGCAGTTGCCGGGCCGCGCGTCGGGCCAGGCGGCGGAAATGTCGTCGTTGTCCATGAGCGCGCACACGAAGAGGTTGCGGCTGGCCTGAATGTCCGTGATGCCCGGCTCCCAGAACAGGTTCAGCAGGTCGAGCTGGCGCACGGCCACGTCGCCGAGGCCGTTGCTCCCGGCGCTGTCCCAGAACACGCCGTAGGCCGCGCACCCGTGCTTGAGCTTGTACCACCACGCATCGGACCACACCTGCTCAAAGTGCGTCTTTTCCAGCACGGCCGGCACGATGGCCGACAGCGCCTTCGCGTCCGGTTCATCCTGCTCGCTGCGCGGCAGGATCACCGCCTCCGGGAAGCTGTCCATCGCGTCGGCGTGCTTCGAGACAATGGCGTTGAACAGCCACGCGCTCGTCGGCTCTACCACGTCGCCGCCCTGCTCGCGCCGGCGGTCGCGCAGATACTGCCAGTGCCGCAGGCGGTACCACTGCTCGTCGGCGATGATGCGCGCCTCGAGCGCGCGTTTGCCGTCCTTGTACCGGCGCAGAAGCTCCGTGCCGCGCGCCACGTCGTCCGGCGTGATCACGGGCGCGGCCATGTCCGGCCCGGCCGCCTCTGCCGCACCTGCCGCCGCCGGCATTGCCGCCGCATCCGCCGCGCGGTAGGGCATGGGGTTCGTTTTCTCGTTTGTCATAGACTCTCCTTTGCTGCCGTTTCCGGCGAAATGGTTTACATAACTTTTCGTATTTTGCGAGAAAAAGAGACTGCCGTCGCAGTCTTTTTGTGTTTACATAACTAATCGCTGCTCAGTGGGTCGAACACTTTCGGCGCCCGTTGTACCACGGGCCGCGGCGCGATGGGGTCGGACTGGCACAGATACCGGATCTCGTCGGCGATGTGGTCCTCCTGCCGCGTGTCCACGTCCTCGGGCGCGTGTGCGTCGTAGCGCAGCAGCGGCAGCGTGCGCCGCGTGTCCCGGCAGTTGCGGAAGACATACAGCATCGGCAGCCCGGCAGCGTCGAACGCCAGCCGATAGTGCACCTGCATCCAGCCGGGCAGGCGCTTGTGGTCGCCCGGCTCGAAGTACACGCCGTACCGGTCGGCAATGTCGGCGATGCTGTCGCCGCGCGATGCGTCCCAGATCGCGGGGTCGGCCACGCCGCGGATGTCCCGGCCGCGCAGATAGGGGTGCGTGGCCTCCGTGGTGCGGATCTGCTCGAAGATCTGCTCCGGCGTCCAGCGCACGCCGGTGTCCGGCTCGCCGGGTACGCAGCCGTAGAGCTCGAGGATGCGGTACAGCCGCCCGTCGAAGTCCACCGCCCACCAGCCCACGGAAAACGGCTTGGCGTACCCGAAGTCGAAGCTGCGGTACACCCGCCACGTGTTCGGGATGTCGAACGGCTCGATCACGTGCGTCCACTTCCCGTCGGCGTAGTGCGCGGGGTCGTCGCGCCACTCGGCGAATACCTGCCCCTCGTACACGTTCCAGTCTCCCTCAAGGTGCGCGCGCCGCCGTGCGGGCGGCAGCGCCTCCAGCCGCTTGAGATAGCCGGGGTCGCGCTGCATGAGCACCTGGTTGTCGTAGACCTTCGCCGGGATGAACACATAGTCCGCCGGGTCTTCGCCGTCGTGAAACGCGCGGTCGATGAACAGGCGCTTGATGTAGGCGTGGCCCGGCCCGCCGGGGTTGCACGTGTAGTAGATGCGCGGGGCGAAGTCCGTGCGCGTCGTGCGCAGGCAGGTGGCGATGAACGTCAGCCAGTCGGGCTCGAAGTTCGTCGCCTCCTCGAAGCCGATCACCTCGTACTCCTGCCCCTGATACTGGGCGCAGTCGCTGTCGCTGTCGCAGTAGCCCATCACGAGCCGCGACCCGTTCGGGAACCGGAACGCGCGCTCCGCGCCGCTCCACGCAGCATAGCCCGCCAGCTCCCGCTGCAGCGGCAGGATGTGGTTGGCGCGCAGCTCCGGCAGCGTCCGGCGCAGCAGCAGCAGCTTCAGCCCCGGATAGCGCATCGCCAGCAGCACGAGCTTGCGCCGCATGGCCCAGCTCTTGCCGCCGCCGCGCGCCCCGCCGTAGGCGATGTTGGCCGCCTCTGCGCGGAAGAACGCCTGCTGCCGCGGGTTCGGCGTCTCGCGCCGCAGTACCTTATAAATATAGGGTTCGTTTTTGCGTGCCATCGTGCCTCCTCACTACCGGCTCCATTGCTCGAGCGCGCCCTCGAAGCGCAGCACCTCCGGCTCGGCCGCGCCCTCGTCCTTCGCGGGCGCGGCCTTGCCCCGCTCGTGGCCGAGCACCATGCCCGCCGCCTTGAGCCGCAGCTCCGGCTTCACGGACGCATCGGCCACCATGGCCGCCAGCTGCTCGAGGATGCGCTCCTTCTCGTCCTCGAGGTCGATCATGTCGCGCGCTCCCGGTACGAGAGCACGTAGTCCTCGCCGTCGGCAGCCGCCGCGAATTCGTAGGTCTCCAGCGCGTCGTGCACGGCCTGCTTCGGCAGCCGCAGCGTCGCGCCGTCGCCGCAGCGCACGCACAGCGCAGCCAAAATCGCGCCCGACAGGCCCAGCAGCTCCTCATACGCCGCGCGCTGCTCGCGCAGCTTTCGCCGCAGGTCGGTGTTCGTCTGCTTTTTCATGTACCATCCTCCTTGTTTTCTTCCATGGCCGCCGCGCGCAGCCGTGCGCGCCGCCGCCGCTGCCGCTCGCGGCTGGCCGCCCGCTGGTCGATCAGGCGGCCGGTGTAGTCGCCCCAGTCGTGCAGCCGCCAGTCCGCGTCCACAAACCCGGACGTGCGCAGCGCCACCGCGAGGTCGCCGGCCCGGCGCTCGCTGAACTGGCAGATCTCCGCCAGCTGCCTTGCCGGCAGGGCGGATAGGTCGCCGTCCGGCGCATTGTCCAGCGCCCACAGCCACAGCAGGCACATGTGCCCGAGTGCCGCCGGCGTGCGCAGCCCCAGCGCGTCGCGCAGGGCCAGCAGCTTGCGGTGCTGCGGCAGCGACTGGTGCAGTTCAATCCATGCCATGCCCCGGGCCGCGCCCGGCCACGGATCGTTTCCGTTTTTTCATTCCGGCGGTCCCTCACCTCCTTACGGTTTACATAACGTTGCACCTCCGCCGCTTCGGCGGCATTTTCCCCGCCGAAGCGGCAGCTTTGGCTGTGGAAGCCGCGCATTTGCCCGGCTTCGCGTCGGAGATCGGCTGCGCTTGGCCGCACAGTGTCGGAAGCGGCCCCTTCTATTTCCATTTTATTATGCATTTGCATATCTGTCAAGAGAAATATTATGTACGTCACGAAAAACATTCCGCACCGTCCGCGCACGTTCGCGTGATCACGACCGGATTCTCCGCCTCTGAGGTTTACATAACGCCATTTGCGGATCCTGTCGAAATCTCTGCGTCCCCACTTTCCGCGCCAAAACCGGGCGCAATTTGCCCACCGCGCCCCACGAAAGTTGGCAGAGAAAGCAAAAAAGGTTGCAATTCCGTAACAGTTGGTGTAAGATAAGTAATTGTGTGTATGCGTTATGTCAACAACCAGGCAAAATACCGGAACATAAGGAGTCATCTATGAAGAAACGAATCCTCAGTCTGGCGCTGACGCTGTGCCTGCTGGCGGGGCTGCTGCCCTGCCTGACGGTGGGTGCTGCGGCGGCCGACCGGGTCGATGCCGCGCCGTATGCGAGCGTGGAATATACGAAAAACGCCGACGTGAAGACGGGCACGGTCCGCTACGTCTGCCAGGTGCCGGCCTACAGCGATCTGTTCTGCTCGGATTACTGGGGCAGCTATGGGAACTATGCCAACCACGAGTGCTTCACGGCGTGCATCTCCATGGCGCTGTCGTACCTCGGCCTGGACGCCACGCCCGGCGCGCTCGGCGATTACTGGCTCAGCCGCGGCCACTACGGCACACCCTTTGCCACCACGCCGGATGACGTCGCCTTCAGCGGCGCGACGTACAGCAAGGCCTCGCTCGCCGAGGCCATCGCGCGCTACGTCGACGGCGAGGGCAGCTACAGCCCGCCGATCATCCACCTCAACGGCTACTCGGCCAACGGCCACTATGTCATGATCATCGGCCAGGTTTCGGCCACGGAGTACCGCGTGCTCGATCCGGCCGTGAAGTCGATCTATTCCATGACGCTCACCAACGGCAGCACCGTGCATTATTTCAAGGGCAGCGAGCGCGTCACGGAGGCGGTGCAGTACTACTATCCGGTGCACCACTGGAGCGCCTGGACGGCCATCGAGACGGACGACGGCGCCGTGGACATGGAGCGCACCTGCGTCGACTGCGGCAAGACGGAAACGGCCAGGATCCCGGATCCCTGCGTCGGTGACGAATACTGTGCCGGCGGCGTGTTTGACGATATGCCGGCAGCGAGCGACTGGATGCACGAGGGCATTGACTATTGCGTGCTCTTCGGCCTTATGAACGGCGTCGGCGGGAACCGGTTCGACCCCATGGGGCAGACGACGCGCGCCATGCTCGTGTCGATCCTCTATCGGATGGCCGGCGAGCCGGACGTGTCCGAACTGCCGGAGGCGCCGTTTGTGGACGTTTCGGACGACACCTGGTATACTGCCGCCGTGCGCTGGGCCTATGCCAACGAGGTCGTGCTCGGCACGGACGACACGCACTTTGCGCCGGATGCCTGCCTCACGCGCGCGCATCTGGTCACGATGCTCTACCGCGCCTACGGTCCGGAAAAGGGCGTCCGCCCGCGCCCGATCGGCGGCTATACGGACTGGAACACCGTGCCCGACTGGGCGTATTCCGCCACGACGTGGGCGGTCTCCATGGGCATCCTCTACGGCACGAGCAGCACGGAGCTCAGCCCGAATACCGGCGCCAACCGCGCGCAGCTTGCCCTGTTCATGATGCGCACCTGCCGCCTGCAGGGAGAGCTGGATTCCTGAAAAATCCGGACAAACGGGTAGAATCGTTTCGCAAAGTGTGCAAAAATGTTACATCATCGCAATAATGGCCAATGAATTATGGTGACATGTGGGTTACTATAGGGCCAGAAAAAACAGCGCCGGTGTTTGCCCGGCGCAGGAACGGAGGCACACTTCATGAAGCAGAACCGGACGCGCACGGCGCTCGCGGATGCATATATGCACCTGCTCAACGACTACACGATCGACCGCATCACGGTCAAGATGATCACGGACGCCGTTGGCTGCAGCCGCAAGACGTTCTACTATTATTTCACGGATGTTTACGTGCTCACGCAGTACGTGTTTGAGCTGCGCGTGCAGCAGTTTCTGGACACGAACGGCAACTTCGAGACCATGCGCGAGGGCTTTCTGACGCTGGCGGCGAACCTCTCGAACGACCGGCAGGCCATCCTGAACATCTACCACGGCTACGGCAAGGAAGAGCTCGAGCGCTTCACGTGGGAGACGAGCGATTACTATGCCCGCCAGGTCATCACGCGCTACGCGCAGAACATGGACATCGCGCCCGAGGATCTCGAGGCGATCATCCGCATGTACACGGACATGATGTTCGGCATGCTCATCGACTGGATCAACAACGGCATGGAAGGGGACTATTCCCGCAAGCTGGACATTGCGCTCACGGCGCTCATGCCGGTGCTGCGCGCCAACTGCCGCAGCGCGAAAGCGGCGGCCAACGGCCAGTAAACCGCATAAAAACACCCGGATCTCGTGAGAGATCCGGGTATTTTTTTCGATTGCAGGATCACTGCTCGCAAAACCGCATCAGCACGGTCGCAACTTCGGCGCGTGTGCCGGTCTTCCGCGGTGCGAGGGTGGTCGCGGACGTGCCGGCGATCACGCCGGTGCCCACGGCCCAGGCCATGGCCTCACGCGCCCATGTTGACACGCGCGCCTGATCCTGATAGCCCGCGAGCGCGCCGTCCGGGCCGCTGAGCGCCTGCTCGCGGCCGGCGTAGCCGTAGAGCATGGTCACCATCTGCTCGCGGGTCAGCGCTTCGTTCGGCGCAAACCGCGTCGGGGACACGCCGGCGACCACGCCCGCGTTGTACGCCCAGATGACGGCGTCGGTGTACCAGCTGCCGCCCGCGTCGGTAAATGGGCAGCTCAGACCGCGCACGGACGGCGCGCCCTCGAGCGCGTAGAGCACCTGCGCGAACATGGCGCGCGTCATCTGTGTGTTGGGCTGGAAGCGGTTGCTGCCCATGCCGTTCATGATCCGGCCGTACTTGACGTAGTCCACGGCGGGGGCATACCATGCGTCCGCAGCCACGTCGTCAAACAGGCCCGTGTAGCTTACGGTCTGCTTGCTGGTCATGTAGTCGTCCGGCAGGCTGCGCAGCCAGGCGAGGCCCGGCTCGCCGCAGTGGGCCAGCCCGATCACGAGCAGGTTTGCCAGCAGCGTCATCGTCGTGCCGGGGTATTTGAGCGCCATCTTCGACAGGCGCGGCGCGAGCATGCCCATCGCGGCCTCAATGCCCGCAAGGTCGTAGGTCAGAACGCCGTTTTCCTGCAGCGCCTCGACCAGATAGCCGGTCAGGAGCTTGGCGGCCGTGCCGTTTTTGATCATGCCGGGGATGGTCAGCGAGTAGAAGAGCTTCTTCCAGTTGTCCTGCACCTTTTTGGCGAAGTCCTCGGCCACGCCGGAGGTGTCCTTATCGGCCGCACCGAAAATATCCGCCAGCAGGGCCACAAGGAAGTCCTGCATGTTCTCCGCATAGTCTTCGCGTGAGGAGGCGAGGCACGTCGTGATCGCCTCGCAGAGGTCGGCGTAGAATTCCTTCTGCGTCATGTTGACCTTGAAGATCTTGCCCAGATCGCCGCTCGTGATGTCCTTCGGGTCAATGCCCCAGGCCTGGAAGTAGTCGGGCCAGTAGATGCCGCCGTTGTTCGGGATCTTCACGAATTCCCTGAGCATGGCGGCCTTGTAGGTGAGGTAGTTGTCGTCACCCTTGGTCGGCACGACGCGGTCGACGCCGTAGCGGGCGAAGTCCCAGTTGTCGAACGCGACGTAGGTCACGAGGTCGTTTTCATTGACGAGATTCTGGATGTTGTCATACACGCGGCCCTGCACCTGCTCTTTCATCGCGCCCATGGGCGGCTCATAGCAGTAGCAGTACAGGTCGTGCGGGCTGAGGCTGACGCCCGCGCCGAGGCTGTAGCCGTTGTCGAGCGCGCCGCCGACCATGTTGGACACGGCCGCGCCGCGGCTGTAGCCCGCGATCCAGATCTTCACCCGGCCGGAGATGCCGGTGTCGGCGATGTAGCCGCGCAGGTAGTCGAGCACCTGGTCGCGGCCGAGGGCGAAGCCCTTGTGCTCGCCCGCAGCATCGAGCCGGGCGTTGCCGCCCCACTCGGCGTGGTAGTTGTTGCCGCGCACGCCGACGGCGATGAGCGTGTAGCTGCCGCCGTTGTCGCGGATGGTCTTGCTGGCGCAGCTGATGCCGATGGAGTCGGCCTCGGCGGGCTGGAACATCCATTTGTTCGACTGGATGTTTTCGAAGCCGCACTGCTCGGCCATGGACACAAAGTTGCGGTTGCCGGTGGCGTAGTTGTCCGTCTTTTCGGAGTCCTTGCTCGTATAGGCCGCGAACGCGAGGCCCATGGACATCAGCGCGAGATCCTTGCGGTACGTGTAGCCGCTCTTGGTAAACAGATCGTCGCTGTACGTAAAGGCCGCTTCATAGTCGTGGGTGTCGACCCCGTGACCGGAAGCGTAGCGTACCGTGACGGTCCTGGCGTTCCCCGTGTCCGCCGCGGCGGCGGCCGGCACGAGCGACACGGTCAGCACCAGACACAGCAGCAGGCTGATGATGCGCTTTTTCATGTTCTTTCTCCTCCCATTTTTGTCGGTCTGCAAGTTCAAATACAACCAATTTTATTATACGTATGAAAAATGGAAATAGCAAGGAGCAATTTCCATCCGCCTGTTCAGGACCGGCAAAAAAATGCCCCGCAGCGCCCATGGGCGCTGCGGGGCAGAAAATGTGCGGTGTTTATTGCCGGAACATGGTGTAAGCGCGGCCGTCGCCGACGGCGTCGGCGATCATCATACGGTCGCTGAGCACGGAAAAGCGGTAAAACGCCACGGCGTCTTCGCCCGTTCCGGCGTAGATGGCGCCATCGCGCAGGGAGCATTCCTTCCCGCTCAGGCCGGGCAGGGAGCAGGTCACCGTGCCGTCGTCGGCAACGGTCAGCTCGCCCGCGTTGCTGCTCCAGCTTCCGGTCAAAAACGCCTGCGCGTAGCTGTCGTCGCGCATGATGACCTGATTGGTGTCGGAAAAGCCGATAAGCTCCATGAGCTTCTGCGCGGCCTGCGCGTTGGTCATGCCGGCAGCCAGCGCAAGCTGGCCCAGGCTGTCGCACAGGTGGGCGTTGGTGAGAAACAGGCGCTTGTCGCTGTCGGAATAATTGCGCGCGGCGAGCACGGTGTAGTCTGCCAGCGCGGTCTGGTAATCCTGCGCGCTGTAGGCCTCCGCGGCCGCGGCGTAGATCTGCGGCAGGCTCTTGGCCTCTATGGTGTCGAGCACGCCGCTGTAGGCCGCAAGGCCTGCGTCGGTGTAGGTCTCGCGCAGGTCGTCGAGATACATGAGCGCCTGCGTGTACTGCCCGGCCTGATAGAGCCGGCCGGTTCGGATGATCTCCGTGCGCAGGCTATTGTCCCCGGCGGGAAAGAGCTTGACGTCGCCGCGCAGGGTCTCGGCGGTGTCAAACTGGAAGTTGCAGATCGCGTCCTTGACGCGGCTGTTCACGGCCGCGTCCTGCGAGGCGACGACGGCGAATCCCGCGCCGACGGCGATGAGCACGATGGTGATGCCGATGAGCAGCGCACGCAGCCGTTTGTTGTTCCAGATCTTTTCGTGCAGGACCGGCCGCCCGCACTGCGGGCAGCGGCGCGCGCCCTGCGGCAGCTCCGCATGGCATTCGCGGCATTGCATATGCTGTTCCCCCCTCACGATGGTCGCGCCTTTTTTGACACAAACCAGACGCAACGCTCATTATAGCCGATTCCGGTGCGCAGTGCAAGCCGCGCGGCGGGAAAAGCCGCGAAAACCTGTCAGGAACGCGCTAAGAAAGCGGTAAGGAAAATTGCGCACATGGCGCTGTTTGTCCGCTTGACATCCGGTGCGGATCCGGTAAAATAAACCTGTAACCGGTATTGCCGCCAATCTGTCCGGCGCCGAAGTGTGTGCGGCGGCGGAACATCAAGAAAGGGGTAAAGCAGCATGAACGCAAATGCATTCGTCCACTGGGGCCTCGGCCTCGCATCCGACATTCTGGAGATCTGCAAGGAGGGCAAGGCTGCCGCGATCGTTGACGCGATCGACAAATGGTATCCCGAGCTCCTGTAAGCAGAAACAGGAAAAATGGTCCCCCGGAGCATCGCTCCGGGGGATTTTTTGTGTCGAACCGTACCGATTGGGTGAATAACCACGCACGCAGAGGTTGAAATCCGGCGAAATGCGCGCTATACTATCGCCAGACCAGATCCCACTGGTCATTGTTGCTGTAAGGAGCATATTCTCATGCAGAAGTTTGAAAAGCACAGCCCGGTCGTCGTGACCGAGGTCACGACCAAGCACGAGCTGCGCCAGTTTATGCAGTATCCCAATCGGCTCTATGCCGATAATCCGAACTACATTCCCTCGTTCTACGGCGATGACCTCTCGGACTGGACGCCGGGCAAAAACCCCGCGTTTGATTATTGCGAGGCGCGCTGCTGGCTGGCCCGGCGCGACGGAGAGATCGTCGGCCGCATCGGCGCGATCCTCAGCCACAAGGCCAATGACAAGTTCGGCACGCACCGCATGCGCTTCAGCCAGGTGGACTTCGTGGATGATTCCGAGGTCTCGGCGGCGCTGTTCGGCACGGTCGAGCGCTGGGCGCGCGAAAAGGGCTGCGACCAGGTGCACGGCCCGCTCGGCTTCACGGACATGGACCGCGAGGGTATGCTCGTCGAGGGCTTTGACCGCCGAAGCCTGTTTTTCACCAACTACAACGCGCCGTATTATCTCGAGCACCTCACCCGACTCGGCTACCGCAAGGATGTCGACTGGATCGAGTACCGCATCACCGTGCCCGAACCGGGCGGCGCGGAGGCCGAGCGCCTGCACAAGCTCTCGGAGTTCATCCTCAAGCGCAAGCACCTGCACGTGGCCACCGTGCACCACAAGAGCGAGTACGGCCCGTTTGTCCGCCAGGTCTTTGAGCTGGTCAACGCGGCCTATGCGCCGCTCTACGGTGTCGTGGAGCTCTCGGACGAGCAGATCGAGCGCTATGCCAACAAGTTCATCCCGCTCGTAGACCCGGACTTTGTCTGCTTCGTGGTCGATGAGCAGGATCAGCTCGTGGCCTTCGGCGTCACGGCGCTTGACCCCTCGGTCGCGCTCAAGCACTCCGACGGCCGCCTGTTCCCGTTCGGCTGGGCGGGCGTGCTCAACGACCTGCACCACAGCGACACGCTCATCATGCTGCTCACGGCCGTGCGGCCTGATCTGCAGGCCGAGGGCATCAATGCCGTCATGATGGATCATGTCTGTCAGAGCTGCAACCGCCACGGCGTGCGCTTTGCCGAGACCGGCCCGATGCTCGAGCTCAATGACCACATCCTCGCGCAGTGGAAGCGGCTCGAGAAAGAGCAGCACAAGCGCCGCCGCTGCTTCATCAAGGATCTGGATCATGACGTCAACGCGGCCAACGCCGCCGCAGCGCAGACCGAGACCCCGGAGACGGAAAGCGCCGAATAACGCGGATGCGAAAGAAAAAATGACCAGCGCGCCGGCTTTGCCCGGCGCGCTGGTTCTTTTCAAGCCTTCTCCTTGCTCCTTGCGGGGAAATAGTGCATGATTTTATATGTGTTTGCGCAGCAGGGGAGCCCGAGGGGGCAAGACCCGCCTCGGATGAGATCACGCATCGCCGCAAGGCGAAGCCTTCTCCTTGCGGGGAAATGGTGCATGATTTCGTATGTGTTTGCGCAGCAGGGGAGCCCGAGGGGGCAAGGCCCGCCTCGGATGAGATCACGCATCGCCGCAAGGCGATGCCTTCTTCCTGAGGAGAAGGTGGCGCGGCGGTACGCCGCGACGGATGCCGTGGAAGGGCCGCGGTTTCTTCCGGCGCTGCCGCCCATGCACCGCGCTCCGCTCGCACCCGCAAACAAAAAAGACGCTGCCGCGGCAGCGCCTTTTTCCTATCTTGTTGTTTCTCAGCCCTTCGCGCGCTCGAGATACTCGCCCACGCGGGTGTCGACGCGGATGCGGTCGCCGGGGTTGATGAACAGCGGCACCTTGATCTCAGCGCCGGTCTCGAGGGTGGCGGGCTTGGTGGCGTTGGTGGCCGTGTTGCCGGCGAAGCCCGGATCGGTGTCGGTCACTTCGAGCTCGACGAACGTGGGCGGCTCGACCAGGAACACCTTGCCCTTGTAGGAGCTGATGACGCACTCCATGTTCTCCTTCACGAAGCGGAAGTTGCTGCCGAGCGCGCTCTCGTCGATGGGGATGAGCTCGTAGGTCTCGGGGTCCATGAAGTAGTAAAGGTTGCCGTCGTTATAGCTGTACTCCATCGTCTTGCGGTCGATGGTGGCGCTCTCGAACTTGGCGGTGGGGTTGAAGGACGTCTCGGTCACGGCGCCGGTGATGACGTTTTTCATCTTGGTGCGCACGAAAGCCGCGCCCTTGCCGGGCTTGACGTGCTGGAACTCGACGACCTGCATGACCTGGCCGTCCATTTCGAAAGTAACGCCGTTGCGGAAATCGCCTGCAGTAATCATATAGGAATCCTCCTCAAGAATGATCAGAATCAAAAATTTTATATAGTTTACACGAATCTTATATAGTTTACACGATTTTGCGTGGTTTGACAAGCGGGTATTTACAGAATGATGAGATTTTTCGGGCTTCGGGTGAGAATTTCCGCGCCGTCGGCCGTCAGATGCATCACGTCCTCGATGCGCACGCCGAATTTTCCGGGCAGATAGATGCCCGGCTCGGCGGAGATGACGGTGTGCTCCGGCAGCTTTGCGTGTACGCCGGGGGCGGCGATGGGGTGCTCGTGAATGTCGAGACCGAGACTGTGGCCGAAGCTGTGGCCGAAGTACGCGCCGTAGCCCGCGTCGCTGATGACCTTGCGCGCGGCGGCATCCACGCGCTCGCCGGTCACGCCGGCCTTCGCCGCGGCGATGCCGGCCAGCTGCGCATTGAGCACGATCTGGTACACGCTGCGCATCTCGTCGCTCGGCATGCCGACGGCGACGGTGCGCGTCATGTCCGAGCAGTAGCCGTTTTTGCGGCAGCCAAAGTCCATCGTCACAAAGTCGCCCGCGGCCACGCGCCGGTCGCCGGGCACGCCGTGGGGCATGCTCGTGTCCGGGCCGGTGAGCACGATGGGGTCAAAGCTCGTGCCCTCTGCGCCGAGACGCAGCATGCGGTAGATGAGCTCGGCCGCGATCTCGCGCTCGGTCATGCCGGGGCGGATGACGGTGCAGATCTGCGCGAACGTCTCGTCCGTGATCTGCTGCGCCTGATACATCATCGCCAGCTCCTCCGGCTGCTTGGCCGCGCGCAGGCTGCGGATCAGGTTCTGCGCCGGCTGCAGCTTCAGGCCGAAGAGCTGCTCATAGGCTGTGAACTCGGCATAGCTCGTTGTCTGCTCCTCGCCGCCGAGGATCTGCACGTTCGCCTCGCGCAGGATGCCCTGCACGAGCGTGCGCATCGGCGCCTCGCGCGAGCACAGCAGCACCTGGGCGATGCCGGTCAGCGCGGCGCGCGCGGCCTCGATGTAGCGGGCGTCGGTGATGAAAAATGCCTGGTGCACCGTCACGATCACGGCGCCGTCCGAAGACGGGAAGCCGGTGGCGAACCGGCGGTCGTTTTCATCGGTGAGCAGGATGGCGTCCAGGTGCGCCTGTGTCAGCGCGCGCTGGATGCGGGCAATGTTGTTGAGCATGAAAAATACACCTCCGTGGGAATGGGTCTGCGTTCAGGATTGTGCGTCCGTGGCCGGGTCGGTCAGGGCAAGGTCATTTGCGGTCAGCGGGGCGTACAGGGCGTCGCCGTCCGTGTCTTCCAGTCCGACGGCCGACACGCCGTCGAGCGCCGTGCCGGACAGCACCAGACAGGTCAGCGCCTGCGTGCGCACGATGCCGCTCGCCGTGTCGGAGCTTGTCACCGTCAGCCAGAGCGTGCCCGCATCGTCGATGCGGTAGCCGCCGAGCGTCAGCCACCCGCGCACGGGGTTGAAGCACGTGCTGTCGCCGGGCGCCGCGCCGAGCGCGTCGATCATCACCTGCACCGGATCCGTGCCGTCGGGCACGGTGATCGTCTCCGTCTCCATGAGGGCGGCGCCCTCTTTTGCGATGCGGTATACCGTCACGGTCTGCCGCCTGGCGCAGCCCGCGCAGCCGAGCGCGAGCGCGAGGGTCAGCAGCAGGGGAAGCCAGCGCTTCATGTCTCCGGCACCTCCTTTTGCGTCTCCGGCGCGCCGCTCGCCGCCGCGCGCGGGAACGTCACGGTAAAGCGCGTGCCGTGCGGCTCCACGCCGTCCACGGTCACGACGCCGCCGTAGAGCGCGGCCGCGTCGTGCACGATCGACAGGCCGAGACCGCTGCCGCCGTGCTCGCGCGAGCGGGCCTTGTCCACGCGGTAAAAGCGGTTGAAGATGTTCGGCCGGTCGGCCTCGGGGATGCCGATGCCGGTGTCGGCCACGGACAGGATGCTCTGCTCGCCGCGCGTCTCGACACGCACGGTCACGTCCCCGCCCGGAAGATTGTACTTGATGGCGTTTTCGACGAGGTTAAAGACGATGTGGTAAATGTCGTCCTCGGACGCGCGCACGGTCACGCCCTCGCTCATGAGGCACGTGATCGTCACGCTGCTCCGGTCGGCCAGCGGGCGCAGCAGGTGCAGCGTCCCGTGCACGGCCTGCTGCAGGTCGACGATCGTCACGTCCGGCTGCACGCCGTCGTCGCGCCGCGACAGGTCGAGCAGCTTCTCGGTCGTGCGCTGCAGGCGCTCGGCCTCGCTGCCGATGTCGGCCACGAACTCGCGCATCGTCGTGCTGTCCATGTCCGCGCTCTGGGAGATGCTGTCCGACAGCAGGCGGATGGACGCCAGCGGCGTCTTGAGCTCGTGCGATGCGTCGGAGACGAACCGGCGGCGCTGGGCCTCGGTCGTCTCGAGCCGTTCGGTGAGGTTGTTGAATTCCTGCCCGAGCTCGGTCAGCTCGTCGTGCCCCGAGAGCGTCAGGCGGAAGCTGTAGTCGCCGCGCTGCACGGTGCGCACGCCGTCGGCCAGCTGCGTGATGCGCCGCGTGAGCATCTTGATGGAAAACCACAGCACCACGAGCGCGGCCGCGCCGATGCCGATCGTGATCGTGGCGAGCCGGCGCTGGATGCTGCCGATGAGCGCAGCGCGCTCGCCGTCGCTCTCGCAAACGTACACGGCGCCGACGGTCCGGCCGCTGTTCATGACGGGCATGGCCGCGCGGCTGAGAAACGCGCCGGTCGTGTAGTGCGAGTAGAACACGGCCTGTCCGTCGAGCGCGCGCACGAGCTCGGGGTAGAGCACGTATTTGCCGCGGATGTTGTTTTCGCTCGCGGAGTCATACACGGCCAGCCCCTCGCTGTCGGTCACGATGATGCGCGTCAGGTCGCGCAGGTCGAGCAGGGCGAGCACCTGCCGGGTGTTGTCCGGCGTGAGATTGTCGAGCAGCGACAGGGAGGACGACACGACGGCGGCGCGGTTTGTCAGCGCGCTCTGCTTTTCGGTGAATACGATGTCGCGCGAGGCGCGCGTGGGGTAGGTGTTCATGAGCGCGAGCAGGATCGCCACGAGGATCGTGAACGTCACGGCGAAGCGAAACTGCACGCTCGATACCAGCCTGTGCGGCAGCCGGAGGCGAAACGGATGCTGCTTCATCCGTCAGGCCTCGGCGAAGTAGTAGCCCACGCCCCACTTGGTGATGATGTATTCGGGTGCGGCGGGGTTGCGCTCGAGCTTCTCGCGCAGGCGGCGGATGTGCACGTCCACGGTGCGGATGTCGCCCTGATAGTCGTAGCCCCACACGAGGTCGAGCAGCTGCTCGCGCGAGTAGACCTTGCCGGGGTTGCGCATGAGCAGCTCGATGAGGTCGAACTCCTTGAGCGTCAGCTCCACGTTCTGGCCGAAGCGGCGGGCGCTGCGGCGCTCGGGGTCGATCTCGATGTGGCCGCGCACGAGCTTGCCGCCGTCCGGCTCGGCCGGGGCGGCGGGGGCCATGCTCGAGCGGCGAATGAGCGCGCGGATGCGCGCCTTGAGCTCGAGGATGTTAAACGGCTTCGTGATATAGTCGTCCGCGCCGGATTCAAAGCCGATGAGCTTGTCTGCGTCCTCGCTGCGGGCCGTGAGCATGATGATCGGCACGGTGGAAAACTGCCGGATCTGCTGGCACGCGCCGAGCCCGTCGAGCTTCGGCATCATGAGGTCGAGCAGGATCACGGCGTACTCGCCGCGGCGCGCCATGTCCACGGCGGTCTCGCCGTCATAGCACACGTCCACCTGATAGCCCTCGTTTTCGAGGTTGAATTTGATGCCCTTGACGATGGTTTTTTCGTCGTCCACAACCAGTATTTTCATCGCGGTCCCTCCGTTTGCGTCTTTTCGCGGAAATGATTTGCTTTTCGCCGCCGGAATTATTATAATGGGGCAAGACACTGCCATTTGTCCCGGCCGCGCGGCAGCGCCGTCTCCGGCCGGATATTCCATTATATCATAGTTCTATGGAGAAAGATATGAAAAAATATCGCATTTTGCCGCTGCTGCTCATCGTCTGCCTGCTGCTGACGGCGGCTTTCCCGGTCGCCGCCGCGAAAAACACCGCGGACAATTCGGCCGATACCCCCCAGAGCACCGCAAACGTCTCGTCCGACGGCGTGCCCCAGAGCACTGTCCAGGCGCAGGAGGGGTCGTATGTTTTCGGCAGCGACGCGGTCAAGTCCGCGCTCGATGAAAAGCTGCAGGCCAACTGCGTCCTGCTCGCCGACGAGGACAGCGGCCAGTATTACTATACCCGCAACATCGACGCCAAAGCCTACCCCGCGAGCCTGACGAAGATCATGACGCTCCTGCTCGCGGTCGAGGCGGTCGAGCGCGGCGACGTGAACTTGAGCGACACCGTCACCGCCTATGACGACTGCAATGCCGACATGGTCGAGGGCGCGAGCAATGCCGACATCAAGGTCGGCGAGACCATGACGTTTGAGGACTTTCTCTACTGCGCCATGATCTCCTCGGCCAACGAGGCGTGCAACGTCGTCGCGGAGTATGTCTGCGGCAGCATCTCGGCCTTCGTGCAGCGCATGAACGAGCGCGCGCAGGCCCTCGGCTGCACGGGCACGCACTTTGTCAACCCCCACGGCCTGCCGAACGACGATCATTATACCACGGCGCACGACCTCTACCGCATCACGAAAGAAGCGCTCAGCCATGAGCTCTTCGCCACGATCTGCAACACGGTCAAGCACACCGTCCCGGCCACGAACCTGTCCGACGAGCGCACGCTCTCGAACACGAACGGCCTCATCAATCCCGAGTCCCCGATGTACCGCGGCTATTATTACGAATACGCCAAGGGCGTCAAGACTGGCCACACCGATGCCGCGGGCTACTGCCTCATCTCCACGGCGGAGAAGGACGGCGTGCGCCTGCTGTGCGTCGTGCTCGGCGGCAAGGGCACGACCCGCGCCAACGGCACGACCGATTTCGGCAGCTTTTCCGACACGCTCACGGCCTACCGCTGGGTGTTTGCCAACTACGGCTGGCGCGATATCGTCAGCGCGAGCGACCTCATCTGCGAAGTGCCCGTGCGCTATGGGCGCGACAGTGACAGCGTGACCGTCCGCCCGGCGCAGAGCATCTCGGCCGTGCTGCCGTCGGCCGATGCGGGCGGCGCGCCGCAGTTTGAGCAGCAGGTCACGCTCTATTCCGAGCGCGACGGCAAACCGCTCGAAGCCCCCGTCAAGGCGGGGGACGAGGTCGGCGAGCTCACGGTGTCGTATGACGGCACGGTCTACGGCACGGTCAAGCTTGTCGCGGCAGTCGATGTCGCCGTGTCGAAGGGGGCGTACATCGGCGGCCACCTGCGCGCCTTTTTCACGAATCCCATTGTGCTCGTCGTGCTGCTGCTCGTCGTGCTGGCCGTCATCGGCTATGTGCTGTGGCTGGTGCGCCGCCGCAAGCAGATCGAGGCCGAGCGCCGTCGCCGCCGCCGCGCGCAGATGGAGGCCGAGGAGGCCCGCCGCCGCGCGCAGATGCGCGAGACGCTGCATGAATTCGACCGCGACCACGTCGGCAGCGGCCGCCGCTGAGCGCGCCCGCGCGCAAACGAGCCCCACCCAGAATCGCCCGCCGGTGCTCCGGCGGGCGATTCTTTATCATTTGTTTACAATTCCGGCCCTCCGGACGGCCCGGATATCTAAGATTTGATGTGGGATTGAGGGAAGGAAGCGTGGTCGTTCCATAAGTGAATGATTGTGCTTTCAGCATCAAAAAAAGAAAGACTGCATTTTCAAAGTTATGTGCTACAAAGCACGCACCTCCTGTTGTAGAATTTTCTATGACAGGAGGTGTTTTTATGAAAAAAGGTACGCCGCATTTCCTTTACACGAATAAGGATAGTCCAGACTATGTGGCACCCTTCGCGCCGTTTTACAGCGACAGGCAAAAGGCAATCCTTTCTGGTGAGCTCTCTGTTGAAGAAGTAGAGCTTCGTGAACTGGGACGCTTGCGAAACAAGGCTCGTAACATGGGTGACGAGGAAAACCTTGAAATCGCAAACATACTCTATGAGGAAAAGAGTAATCCGTCAGCAGGCCTCTACAATCACTACACCGCCGAGGAAGCGGCGGAAATCCTTCGGAAGCTGACGCCGCCGGGGTTTGAGTCGTAGGTGGCAGAGGGCAACTCCGATGGACACGAGCCACAGAAATAATGCTCCTCTGTGTGAGGACGACGATGACATTTGGTACTGGGGCTACTCCATATTCGTGCCGCATATCCCCAACACGCGGGCGTATCCCTATGTGTCCCGCATCATGGGTCCAGACCCCAAGTACCGCTTTGCCCGCAAGTTCCTGCAATACCAGTGGCCGCCAAAGACACCGAAAGGCCGACGGTTCGATGTGGAGCTGTCGGGAGATGGTGTCTGCGAGGTCGGCATCAAGCGATGGAACGCGGACAAGACCCTGCTACTGGAGCGGCAGGTATACTGGCTGTTGCTGCTGGATGGCAACGAGTACACCATCCCCAAATGGCAAGTGCTGCTGCTGGTGGAGGCACTACGAAACGGCACTCTCAGCGCCTGAGAAAATAAGAAAGCCCCTGTGAGGTCAATCCTCACAGGGGCATCTTTTTAATGGCACAGTAGAGAAATGCTCATATAAAGTCACTCCTGTCCGCGCTCCTCCATATACTTAAACACTTCTTTATCGGATTTAGCCCTTTTATACCAACCAATGCCTATCATGGCAAAGCCAACAATCATTACTACAGTCCTAATTGTTGACGCTGACGAGAGAAAGCAAGAGGCAACAAGTCCTGTACCAGCACCCGTAAAGAAGTCTACGAGTGATTTCTCATGCTTTATTTTTCCCAATACGCGCTCCTTGTCAATAGCTTTTACCATTTTGGAATCCCCCTTCAGTAATGTATCAAGCGATACATCAAATTGATTGCTCATTGCTATGAGAATCTGTAAATCCGGATAACTCTTTTCATTTTCCCAATTCGAAACCGTCTGTCTTGTAACATGGAATAACTCACCAAACTGTTCTTGCGTTAATTGCTGCTCATTACGAATTGCTGATATTTGATTTCCTATGCTCATGGTCAGCACCAACTCCCTCACTGAAAAGAATTTACTACGACCTTGCTTCTTGTCTACTATTATGTAAGAAAAACAGCGCAAAGTAAAGCAATTTACTTTTTGCATTGCGTTTTTCGTGTGGTTAAGTAGGTTTTGCAAATTCTTTTCGACAAACCCGAAGGACACATTGACCATTGCGGCACTTGATGCTATAATACACTGTCTAAGTATCACCATTCCGGCGCACACTGGAACTGCACGGTTCTCTCCGCCGGACAAGAGGAGCAGCTATGTGGATTTCGGATTCTTGGCAGGACTTTGCGGTGCTCGACTGTTCACGCGGTGAAAAGCTCGAGCGCTGGGGCAAATATACCCTCGTGCGCCCGGACCCCCAGGCCATCTGGGACACGCCGCGCACCGACCCCCGCTGGCGCACGGCCGACGGGCGCTACAGCCGCAGCCACACCGGCGGCGGCAGCTGGGACAAGCGCACCCTCCCGCCGAGCTGGGACATCCGCTACCGGGACCTGACGTTCCGCGTCAAGCCCATGAACTTCAAGCACACGGGTATCTTCCCCGAGCAGGCCGCCAACTGGGACTACGCCATGGCGAAGATCCGCGCGGCCGGCCGCCCGGTCTCGGTGCTCAACCTTTTCGGCTACACGGGCGCGGCCACGGTCGCGTGCGCGTCCGCCGGGGCGAGCGTGTGCCACGTGGACGCTGCCAGGGGCATGGTCGCCTGGGGCAAGGAAAACGCCGCCGCCTCCGGCGTGGCCGACCGGCCCATCCGCTGGATCGTGGACGACTGCGGCAAGTTCGTCGAGCGGGAGATCCGCCGCGGCCACCGCTATGACGCCGTCATCATGGACCCGCCGAGCTACGGCCGCGGCCCGGGCGGCGAGGTCTGGAAGCTCGAGACGAACCTCTGGCCGTTTGTGGAGCTGGTGTCCGGCGTGCTGTCGGACGATCCGCTCTTTGTCATCATCAATTCCTACACCACGGGTCTGAGCCCGTCGGTGCTCACGTATCTCTCGGAGAGCATTTTCACCCGGCGCTTCGGCGGCCGCAGTGAATCGCAGGAGCTGGGCCTGCCGGTCGCGGCGTCCGGTCTCGTGCTGCCGTGCGGGGCGGCCTGCCGCTGGGAGCGCTGAGCGGAAAGGAACACCATGGAACCGATCTTACGAACCGAACATCTGACCTTTACCTACCCCGGCGAGGAGCGGCCCACGCTCGGCGACCTCTCGCTCGAGATTGCGCGCGGCTCGTTCGTGGCCGTGCTGGGGCACAACGGCTCCGGCAAGAGCACGCTCGCCAAGCACTTCAACGCCATCCTGCTGCCGACCGGCGGCAAGGTGTACGTCGACGGCATGGACACGTCCGACGAGAACAATCTCCTGTCCGTGCGCGCCACGGTGGGCATGGTCTTTCAGAACCCCGATAACCAGATCGTCGCCAACGTCGTCGAGGACGACGTGGCCTTCGCGCCCGAGAACCTCGGCGTCCCGCCGCAGGAAATACGCGCGCGGGTGGATGCCGCGCTCAAGCAGGTCGGCATGTATGATTTTCGCCTGCACGCGCCGCACCTGCTCTCCGGCGGGCAAAAGCAGCGCGTGGCCATCGCGGGCGTCATCGCCATGCAGCCCAAGTGCATCGTGCTCGACGAGCCGACGGCCATGCTCGATCCGGCCGGCCGGCGCGAGGTCATCGACACGGCCACGAAGCTCTGCCGCGAGCAGGGCATCACGGTCGTGCTCATCACGCACCATATGGAAGAGTGCATCGGCGCGGACCGCGTCATCGTGCTCTCGAACGGCACCGTCGTGGCCGACGGTGCGCCGAAGCAGGTCTTCTCGCAGGTCGATCTGCTGAAACGGGAGGGCCTGACCGCGCCCGTCACCGTCCGGCTGCTGCACGCGCTGCGCGCGCACGGCATGGACGTGCCGCTCGACGCGCTCACGGTGTCCGACTGTGCGGACGCCGTCGCTGCCGCTCTGAAACCGTAACCACCGATCTTCACCGATAGATAAAGGAAACGAAATTATGACGCCAATCATCCGGGCGGATCATCTCCGGCACGTCTACAGCGCCGGAACGCCTTTTGAAAAAGTCGCCATCGACGATATTGATCTCGCCATCCCCGCCGGGCAGTTCGTGGGCATCATCGGCCACACGGGCTCCGGCAAGAGCACGTTCATCCAGCACCTCAACGGCCTGCTCGCGCCCACGTCCGGCACCGTGCTCTTCGACGGGGAGGACATCCACCGCAGCAAGGTCGCCACGCGCGACGTGCGCTTTCAGGTCGGCCTCGTCTTTCAGTATCCCGAGCACCAGCTCTTTGAGGAGACGGTGTATCAGGACATTGCCTTCGGCCCGAAAAATGCCAGGCTCTCCACGGAGGAGGTCGATGCCCGCGTGCGCGAGGCCGCGCGCTTTGCCGGTGTGGACGAGTCGCTCTTCGAGCGCTCGCCGCTCGAGCTCTCCGGCGGGCAGAAGCGCCGCATCGCCATCGCCGGCGTGATCGCCATGCGCCCCCAGGTGCTCATCCTCGATGAGCCCACGGCCGGCCTTGACCCCGCGGGCTGCCGCGGCGTGCTCGAAAACATCGCCGCCTACCGGCGCGAGACCGGCTCGGCCGTCCTGCTCGTCACGCACAGCATGGACGACGCCGCGCGCATCGCCGACCGGCTCATCGTTTTTCACGCCGGGCACGTCGCCTTTGACGGCGCGCCGGCGGAGGTCTTTGCCCACACGCAGGAGCTGCTGGATATCGGCCTTGACGTGCCGCAGAGTGCGCGCATCGCGCAGGCGCTGCGCGACCGGGGCGTTGCGCTCCCGCCGTCGATCTATACGCTCGAGCAGCTTACGGACGCGCTGCTCGCCGTCGGGAAGGAGGCGGGCGTATGCTGAAGGACGTCACCCTCGGCCAGTTTTTCCCCGGCAGCAGCATCGTGCACCGGCTCGACCCGCGCTGCAAGCTCCTGCTGACCATCGTCTATATCGCGGCGCTGTTCACGGCCCAAAGCTACGTGTCCTACGCCGTCATGCTCATCGTCACGGGCGTGTGCATCGCGCTCTCGCGCATTCCGCTGAAAGTTATCCTCCGCGGGCTCAAGCCGCTGTGGATCATCATCGCGCTCACGGCCATGCTCAATATCTTCTTCACGCCCGGGCGCGCGCTCGTGTCTGTCTGGAAGATCACCATCACCTATGAGGGCCTCGTGCGCGCCGTGTTCATGGTCCTGCGCATCACGATGCTCATCGCCGGCACGTTCCTGCTGACGTATACCACGTCGCCCATCGCGCTCACCGACGCGATGGAGATCCTCTTCGGCCCGCTCAAGAAGCTCAAAGTGCCCGTGCACGAGATGAGCATGATGATGTCCATGGCCCTGCGCTTCATCCCCACGCTCATCGAGGAGACCGACAAGATCATGTCCGCGCAGAAAGCGCGCGGCGCCGATTTTGAGACCGGCAACCTCTTTCAGCGCGCCCGGGCGCTGCTGCCGCTGCTCGTGCCGCTGTTCGTGTCGGCATTCCGCCGCGCGGACGAGCTGGCCGTGGCCATGGAGTGCCGCTGCTATCACGGCGACGAGGGCCGCACGCGCATGAAGCAGCTCACCTGGTGCACGCGCGACACGCTTGCCATGGTCTGGAGCGCGCTCGTGCTTGCCGGCGTGATCGTGCTGGCGAGGTTCGGCCTGTGAGGCGCAACATCGCCCTGCGCCTGCAGTATGACGGCACGGCCTATCACGGCTGGCAGGTGCAGAAGACGGACGTCACCGTCGCCGAGACCCTCGAGCGCGCGCTCACGAAGGTCTGCGGCGAGCCGATCAAGGTTGTCGGCTGCGGCCGCACGGACGCGGGCGTGCACGCTAAGCGCTACTGCGCCAATTTCCGCACCGACTGCACGATCCCGATCGACCGCGTGCCCCTCGCGGTCAATGCCCGCCTCCCGGCGGACATTGCCGTGGTCGATGCCGTTGCCGCGCCGGAGGACTTCAACGCCATCGGCTCGTGCATCCAGAAAGAATACGTCTATCAGATCTACAATTCCCGCATCCGCGATGCGTTTTTGGAGCACCGCGTCTGCTTTTATCCGCAGCCGCTGGATTTTGCGCGCCTCGCGCGCGCCGGCCGCGCCTTTGAGGGCACGCACGACTTTGCCGCCGTGCGCTCCGTCGGCACCGAGACGCGCACGACCGTGCGCACGGTGCACTGGTGCCGCGCCGAGCGCGACGGCCCGCTCATCTCCATCGCCGTCTGCGCCGATGGCTTCCTGTATAATATGGTGCGTGCCATCGTCGGCACCATGGTCTATGCGTCCTACGGCAAGATCGAGCCGGAGGCCATCCCGGCGCTGCTGGCCACGCGCGACCGGCGGCTCACAGGACCGACCATGCCCCCGCAGGGGCTGTATCTCAACCGCGTGTGGTACGATGGCGCCGTCGGCGATATGATGAATCAGGCCTGACGCCGCGTCCGCCCGGCGGATAGGGGAGGAATGTCCATGAACGACCACCCAAAACACAATCCCAGGCTGCGGCAGACCGTCATCGTGGCGGTGTGCGTGCTGGCCGTGCTGCTGTTTTTGTATCTGCTGCTGCGCGACCGGCCCGGCTCGGCGAGCGACTATCTGGACGACAGCGCGCCCTACACGTTCGACTCCAGCGCCAGCCGCACCTTCCGCACGGTGGACAGCCGCCTCGCGGTCGTGTCATCGAGCGGCCTGCAGCTGCTCGATGAAAACGGCAAGACCGTCCTGCACGAGATCTTCACGCTCTCGCAGCCGGGCATCTCCGTCGGCGGCGAGCGCGTGTGCGCCTATGACATCGGCGGCACGACGCTGTGCGTGGCGGACTTCAAGGGCAATAAGACCGATATCGAGCCCGCCGGCGAGATCATCAGCGCCGACCTGAGCGACAGCGGCTATCTCGCCGTCTGCTCGGACGCCGCGGGCTATAAGGGCGCCGTCACGGTGTATGACACCTCCGGCAAGGCCGTCTATGTCTGGTATTCCGGCACGGGCTACCTCGTGCGCGCCGCCGTGAGCCCGGACGGGAAGTATCTCGCCGCGCTCTGCCTGCAGGATTCCGGCAGTGTCGTGCACACGTTCGCGCTCACGAGCGAAGACGAGCGCGGCAGCGCCGCGTGCGCCGATGAACTCTTTGCCGACCTCTTCTGGCGCGGCGGCAAGGTCTGCTGCGTGTCGCAGACGCGCCTGGCCTTCTTTGACGATAACGCAAAGCTCTCCGCCGAGTACCCCTTTGGCGACCTGTACCTGTATGACTACGCCGCCGAGGGCGACGGCTTTGTCACCCTCGCGCTCAGCCGCTACCGCTCCGGCAGCGCCGAGCAGCTCGTCACGGTCAATGCCTCCGGCAACGAACTCGGTAAGTGCGAGACCACCGGCGCCGTCACGAGCCTGTCGGTTAACGGCAAGCAGGTGCTCGTGCAGTACAGCGACCGGCTCACGCTCTATAACCAGCAGCTCGATGAGATCAAGTCCGTCGAGCAGAACCTGCTCGGCGTCCGTCGCTCGGTGCTGCTGCGCCGGGGCGCGGCGCTGCTCCTGAGCGGCTCGAGCGCCGAGGTGCTTGCCTTCTGACCCCCGCAGTCTAGAGAGAAAGAACAGGGATACACCCATGAAGATCGTATTGACAGTGGTGCTTGTCGCCATTTTTCTGGCCGCCGTTTGGAGCGGCTACCGCCGCGGGCTGATCCTCAGCGCCGCGCAGCTTGCCGCCATCGTCGTCGCGCTCTACGGCGCGGCGCTGCTCGCGGGCCTGTTTTCCGACCGGCTCCTGCCGGTGGCGGAGCCGTTTGCCGGCGGGTACTTTGAGGGCCAGCTCGACGTGGTCGCCACGGAGCTGCCGGATAACGACGCTGGCCTCTCGGGCGAGGACTGGGTCGCCGCGCACCCCGACACCGCGCAGGAATACGCCGAGCAGTGCTTTGCCGCCGCCGGCGTCACCGGCCGGCCGGCGCGGCGCATGGCCAGCGCCGCGCTCGCCATGCGCGACGAGCAGGACATCACGCTGCGCGCCGCCATGACGCAGGTCTACTGCGCGCGGCTGTGCTACGTGCTCGTCACGTCCGTCGGCTTTTTGCTCATTTTGCTCATTCTGGCCGCGATCGGCAACCTGCCGAACCTGGCCTTTCAGCTCCCGAACCGGGAGAAACTCAACGACATTGGCGGCGCCGCCTTCGGCGCGGTCAACGGCGTGTGCTTCGGCATCCTGCTGTGCTGGGCATTGCAGTTTGCCGGGCCCGTCATCGGCCGCGACACCCTCGCGCACACCGCCCTGGCAAAAGCGCTGCAGGCCATCGACGTGCTCACGCTCGGCGTGGGCGTGTGACCGGCGCGTACGGAATCTATCGAACAGGAGAACCAGTCTATGCAGCCTACACTCTGCTCCCGCTGCAAGAAAAACGTAGCGGTGATCTTTATCACACGAATCGAAAACGGAGAGTCCCACAATGAGGGCCTGTGCCTGCGCTGCGCGCGCGAGCTGCACATCAAGCCCGTCGATGAGATGATGGAAAAGCTCGGCATCTCGGACGCCGATCTCGACAATCTCACCGGCGACGTGGCGGAAATGCTCGGCAGCATGGGCATGCTCGGCGGCGACGGTGCGGCCGATGCGGATGCCGACGCTTCCGATGCCGACACCGACGAGGACGACGGCAAGACCGCGACCTTCCCGTTTCTCAACCGCCTCTTCAACCAGAACCCGCCCCCGGCGCAGGACGCTGCCGCCGCCGCGTCCGAGCCGCCGCACGCCGACGGCAGCGCGGCCGATAAGCGCGGCGCTGCCCCGCGCAAGCTCAAGTTCCTGAATAATTACTGCATCGACCTCACGCAGCGCGCGCGCGACGGCAAGCTCGACGCCATGGTCGGCCGCGCCGAGGAGCTCGAGCGCGTCATCCAGATCCTCAACCGCCGCCAGAAGAATAACCCCTGCCTCATCGGTGAGCCCGGCGTCGGCAAGACGGCCATCGCCGAGGGCCTCGCCCAGCGCATCGCGGAGGGCAACGTGCCCTATAAGCTGCGCGACAAGCAGGTCTACCTGCTCGACCTCACGGCGCTCGTGGCGGGCACGCAGTTTCGCGGCCAGTTCGAGAGCCGCATGAAGGGCCTCATCGAGGAGATCCGCCGCGTCGGCAACATCATCCTCGTCATCGACGAGGTGCACAACATCGTCGGCGCGGGCGACGCCGAGGGCAGCATGAACGCTGCCAACATCCTCAAGCCGGCGCTCTCGCGCGGCGAGATCCAGGTCATCGGCGCGACGACGTTCGCCGAGTACCGCAAGCACATTGAAAAAGACGCGGCCCTCGAGCGCCGCTTCCAGCCCGTCACGGTGGCCGAGCCGAGCATCGACGACAGCGTCGAGATCCTCAAGGGCGTGCGCCGCTATTACGAGGACTTCCACGGCGTCGTCATCCCGGACGACATGTGCCGCCTCGCCGTCGTGCTCAGCGAGCGCTATATCACCGACCGCTTCCTGCCCGACAAGGCCATCGACCTCATCGACGAGGCCTGCTCGGACGTGAACCTGAAAAACCCCGACCTCATCCGCGCGGACGAGGTCGAAAAGGAGATCGGCGACTACGCGCGCGAGCGCGAGCTGCTTGCCTCCGCGCCGCCGAAGACCGGCGACGAGTATGACGAGCAGGAGCTCGACCGCCGCTACGAGCGCATCGCCGAGCTGCGCAGCCGCGAGATGCAGCTGCAGACCGAGCTCGACGCCCTGCGCGCCAAGGGCCGCCCGGAGCTCACGGCGGATAACCTCGCGCGCATCATCGAGCTCTGGACGAAGATCCCGGCCGCGAGCATCCGCGCCGATGAGTTTGAGCAGCTCGCCGGTCTCGGCGACCGGCTGCGCGCGCACATCGTCGGCCAGGATGCGGCCATCGACACCGTCTGCGCCGCCATCCGGCGCAACCGCGTCGGCCTGCAGGCCAAGCGCAAGCCCGTGAGCTTTCTGTTCGTCGGCGGCACCGGCGTCGGCAAGACGGAGCTTGTCAAGCGCCTCGCCGACGAGCTCTTCCACGCGCCCGAGTCGCTCATCCGGCTGGATATGTCGGAGTATATGGAGAAGTTTTCTGTCTCGCGCATGATCGGCTCGCCCCCGGGCTACGTCGGATATGACGAGGCCGGCCAGCTCACGGAGAAGATCCGCCGCCGCCCGTACTCCGTCGTCCTCTTCGACGAGATCGAAAAGGCGCACCCGGACGTCATGAACCTGCTGCTGCAGATCCTCGACGACGGCCGCATCACGGACGCGCAGGGCCGCACCGTGAATTTTGAAAACACGGTCATCATCATGACCACGAACGCCGGCAGCAACACGCGCACCGGCGCGCTCGGCTTCGGCCTGAGCACGGACGATCAGAGCCGCGAGCGCGCGCAGCGCGCCCTCAATGAGTTCCTGCGTCCGGAGTTTCTCAACCGCATCGACGAGATCGTCTACTTCAACCACCTCACGGAGGAAAACTTCCGCGCCATCGCCGCCCTCATGCTCGACGAAGTGCGCGCCGCCATGGCCGAGCGCGGCATGACCCTGCACTGGACGCCCGCCGTCATCGACTACCTCGTCCGTAAGGGCTACAGCGAGACCTACGGCGCGCGCAACCTGCGCCGCACCATCCAGCGCGACGTGGAGGACGCCATCGCTTCCGCCATCGTCGCCCGGCGCAAGGCCGCCGGAGACATCGGCATCGACGCGCAGGACGATCACATCACCGTTACCATCAACGACAGGGAGGTCAACGCATGAACCGTTTGGAAATTATCCAGGGCGACATCACGAAGTCGGATGTCGACGCCATCGTCAACGCCGCCAACTGCTCGCTGCTCGGCGGCGGCGGGGTGGATGGCGCCATCCACATGGCCGCCGGCACCGGCCTGCTCAACGAGTGCCGCGGCCTCAACGGCTGCCGCACCGGCGAGGCGAAGATCACCCGCGGCTACCGCCTGCCGGCGCGCCACGTTATCCACACGCCCGGCCCGCGCTGGCGCGACGGGCAGCACGGCGAGCCCGAGCTGCTGGCCAGCTGCTACCGCAACTGCCTGCGCCTTGCGAGCGAGAACGGCTGCCATACGGTCGATTTCCCGTCCATCAGCACGGGTATCTACCATTTCCCGCTGGATCAGGCGGCGCAGATCGCCGTGCGCGAGATCACGGCCTACCTCGCCGACCATCCCGAGATCACGCGCGTGCGCATGGTCTGCTTTGACAGCCGCACCCGCGCCGCATACGCCGCCGCGCTGGCCGCGCAGGAATGCGCCGGCTGACGCTCACCGTCACGCCGGAGCAGGCAGGCCGCACGGTCAGGAGCCTGCTCCGGCGTGAACTGCGCATGGCCGACGGGGCGATCGCCCGCGTCAAGACCGTGCCGGACGGCATCTGCCTCAACGGTGCGCACGCCCGCACCGTCGACCGCGTCGCGGCGGGGGACACCCTCACCGTGCGCATCGACGACAAGCGCTCCGGCGGCCGCTTCACGCCCGTGGCCGTGCCGCTGGACATTTTGTATGAAGACGCCGACCTGCTCGCGCTCAATAAGCCCGCCGGCATGGCCGTGCACGGCGGGTACGACCGCGGCGACCCCACGGTCGCCAACGCGCTGGCCGCCTATCTCGGCCCGGACGCCGTTTTTCACCCCGTCAACCGGCTCGACCGCGGCACGTCCGGCGTCATGCTCGTCGCCCGCAGCGGCTATGTGCACGACCGGCTGCGCCGCGTGCTGCACACCGACGGCTTCCGGCGCACGTATCTCGCCGTCGCCTGCGGTGTCGGCCTGCCGGTAAGCGGCACGATCGACCTGCCCATCGCCCGCGCGGACGACGGCACGACCCGCCGCGCCATATCACCGGACGGCCAGCCGTCCGTCACGGACTACACCGTGCTCGCCGAGCGGGACGGGTACACGCTCCTGCGTGTCACGCCGCGCACCGGCCGCACGCACCAGATCCGCGTCCACTTCGCCGCGCTCGGCCATCCGCTGCTCGGCGATGCACTCTACGGCGGCGATGCGTCGCTGCTCGCGCGCCCCGCGCTGCATTCGGCCGCGGCCGATCTCACGCAGCCCGTCACCGGGCAGCTCCTGCACATCACCGCGCCGGTCCCGGACGACCTGCGCGTGTTTGGTTTTGAGAGGTACTTATGAAGAAACGCTCCATCACGATCCTGTATAATTCGCCCGTCATCCTCACGTTCGCGCTGCTGAGCCTGCTCGCGCTCGGCCTCGGCAAGCTCACCGACGGCTGGACGACGCAGAACCTCTTTTGCGTCTACCGCTCGCCGCTGACGGACTGGCTGACCTATCCGCGCTTTTTCCTGCACGTGCTCGGCCACCCGGATTTTGCTGCCTACTGCAGCAACATCGTCATGCTGCTCGTCGTCGGCCCGACGGCGGAGGAGCGCTTCGGCGGCAAGCGCATCCTGCTCGCCATCGCGCTCACGGCGCTCGTCACGGGGCTGGTGCTGTGGTTCTTCTTCCCGAACAGCGCGCTCATGGGCGCGTCCGGCGTCGTGTTCATGCTCATCGTGCTCGCGTCGTTCGCCGGCATGCGCACCGGCACGATCCCGCTCACGCTCATCCTCGTGCTCATCCTCTACCTCGGCAGCGAGATCTTTCAGGCCGTCACCGGCACGGCCGGCCTCGCCCAGCTCACGCACATCGCAGGCGGCGTGCTCGGCATGATCTTCGGCTTCACGTGGAGCCGCGGAAAGCGGGGCGCGCGATGACCGTTCTCGTCAGTGCCTGCCTGCTCGGCGTCGCCTGCCGGTATGACGGCGCGTCCAAGGGCCTTCCTGACAGCGTTTTGCGCGAACTGATGGCCCGGCACGTTCTCGTGCCCGCCTGCCCGGAGCAGCTCGGCGGCCTGCCGACGCCGCGCGCCCCGTCCGAGCGGCTGGGCAGCCGCGTCGTTGCGCGCACCGGCGCCGACGTCACGGACGCCTACACCCGCGGCGCGCAGCAGACGCTCGCCCTCGCGCAGCGCTTCGGCTGCACGGCCGCCCTGCTCAAGCAGCGCAGCCCCTCGTGCGGCAAAGGGGAGATCTACGACGGCACGTTCACCGGCACACGTGTGCCCGGCGACGGCGTCACCGCGGCGCTTTTGTCCGCGCACGGCATCCGTGTCTACGGGGAGGACGACGTTGCGGAGCTGCTGAGTCTGTAATTATGTAAACTGAATTATGTAAACTTGCAGCGTGCTGTCCGGCGCGCTGCTTTTTGTATGTCATAAAAACTTAAAAAAGTTGAAATCGCCGGGAAATATGTTGAAAAATCACCGCCGTCCGGTATAATGAGATTATCGCACACCCCACAGGAAAACAGGGAGGAGAAAACCATGCGCAAACGCCTTTTGTCTCTGCTGCTCGTGCTTGCGTGCGTGCTGACGCTGGCCGTCGTGCCGGTCGTCGCCGCAGAGCCTGACCCCGTGCAGCCCACCGCCTCCGTAACGGAGCCGACGCCCACGACCGATCCCGAACCCAGCCCGGAACCCAGCTCTGAGCCTTCGCCCGAGCCGACGTCCGCGCCTTCGCCCGAGCCTTCGCCCGTACCGACGCCGTCCGGCCCGTGGTATCAGGCGGCGCTGGATTTTGCCTGCGATCACCGTATCCTGCTCGGCGATCCCAGCGGCAACATGATGCCGAATGACAACGCCACGCGCGCCCAGATGGCCGCCATGCTCGTGCGTGTCTTTGGCTGCACGGCGGGCAAGGACATTGCGCATTTTACCGATGTCAGCACCACCGCCTGGTACTATTCGGAGCTGAGCACCGCCGCGCAGATGAACATCTTCAACGGCTACGGTGACGGCACGATGGGGCCGAACCGCAGTATCACGCGCCAGGAGGCGATGGTCGTCATCGCCCGCGCCTTCGCCGTGCCCGACGGTACGGCCGCCGACATTCAGGCGTTTCGGGACGCTTCGTCCGTCGGCAGCTGGGCGGTCGCCAAGGTGGGCGGCCTGGTCAAGGCCGGCATCGTCAACGGCGATAACGGCAGCCTGTACCCCACGGCCAGCATCACCCGCGCCGAGATCGCGCAGATGCTCTATAACCTCGGCCTGCAGTTTTGCTCCGATGCCGCTGCGCTCCCGGCCTCCGGCCGCGTCATTTATACCGGCGCCGCGCCCCTGACGGCGGACGCCTTCACCGGCACGCTCTACCTCGGCGGCCCTGCCGGGCGTGACCTCGGCGGCATGAACATCACCGGCACGCTCGTCGTGCGTACCGACCCGAACGGCACCGTTACCGTCGGCGGCACGGTCGACACGCTCGCCGTCGTGGCTGAGGACACGACGGTCGCAGGCACCGGCCATGCCGGCCTTGTGCGCCTGCTCGCGCGCGGCTGCACCGTCACGCTCGCGGCCGACAAGACCGCTTCGGAGTATGACCCCATGCTCCGCGGCGTCGGCAAGGTCGTGACCGACCCCGTGCCTGCGCTCTCGCCGGAGTGCCGAGCCGTCGACCTGTACGTGACCTACCGTTATTTCCCGTCGGAATATCAGACCACACCGGGCGAGGCGACCCTCATCTGGTATGTGGACGGTGTGCAGCAGCGCACGCGCCACTACACGCTCGACGGCAAGTCCATCACGCCGGGCTTCCACGTGGAAGAGTCCGTCTGGAAGCGCGACATGCCTTCCCGGCACACGGTCGAGATCCTCTTCCTGTGCGGCACGGACGTGATCCGCACCACGTTCGTCGTCCCGGTCAACAACTATACGGACGCGGAGTATGCGCAGCTCCAGCGCGCGCAGTATCCGTACAAGCTCGAGGTCGTGCGCAACCAGTGCACGGTGCTCGTGTACGGTCTCGATAAGAGCGGCAATTACTCCATCCTCCATCACGCCTTCGTCTGCGGCCCCGGCCGGACCACGCCGATCGGCACGTTCCGCACGCCGTTCAAGGCAGCCTGGCATCCGCTGCAGGGCTGCTGGGGGCAGTACTGCACGCAGATCACCGGAAACTATCTCTTCCACTCCTCGCCGTACAACAGCCCGAATAAAAACGACCTGTCCTACCGGCTGTATAACCAGCTCGGCACAGTCTGCTCGCACGGCTGCGTGCGCCTGACGGTGGCGGACGCCAAGTGGATCTACGACAACTGCCCGCTCGGTACGACGGTGTCGATCTACAACGCCTCGTCTCTCCCCGTGCCGAAGCCGTCCGCACCATGGCTCGATATCTCCAGCCCGAACCGCGGCTGGGACCCGACGGACCCCGACCCGGCCAACCCCTGGAACAAGTAAGCCGTACAAAAACGCATCCCCCAGAGCGTCTGCTCCGGGGGATGTTTTCATGCTTTCGGCGGCCTATTCTGGCATCTTTCAGGCCACCGGCCTGCTCGACACGGCCAGGGCGGGCATCGCGCGCATGAGCCGGCGCATCACCCCCTTCGGCGCCATGCTCTGCACGGCCGTCGCCGCGTCCATGATCGCCTGCAACCAGACGCTTTCCATCCTGCTCACGCACCAACTGTGCACGGACGTGCCCGGCGGCGCGCCATCGCCTGACTTGAAAACTGCGCTGAATGTGGTACAATAGATGCATTCTGTACGAAATTCGGGAAGGAGGGCGTACCATGGAGCGGACGGAGCTTCCGATCGCGGTGTTTGATTCCGGCCTCGGCGGCATCAGTGTCCTGCGCGCGCTCGTGCAGCGCCTGCCGGGGGAGGACTTTCTCTATTTCGGCGACTCGGCCAACGCCCCCTACGGCGTGCGCCCGGTCGCGGAGGTCCGCCGCCTGACGCAGGATGTCATCGGCCGGCTGTATGACCGCGGCATCAAGGCCGCCGTCATCGCCTGCAACACGGCCACGAGCGCGGCCATCGGCCCGCTGCGCGCCGCCTTTCCGGACATCCCCGTCATCGGCATCGAGCCGGCGCTCAAGCCCGCCGTGGCGCACCACCGGCGCGTGCTCGTGCTGGCCACGCCGCTGACGCTGCGCGAGGAGAAGTTCGTCGCGCTCATGCACCAGTGCGCCGGCTGCGCCGAGATCGTGCCGCTGCCGTGCCCGGAGCTGGTGGAGTTCGTCGAGCGGGGCGAGCTCGATTCCCCCGCGCTCACGGCCTACCTCGCGCGGCAGCTCGGCCCGTATGCCGGCCGCGTGGATGCGGCCGTGCTCGGCTGCACGCACTTCCCGTTTGCCCGCCGGGCCATCCGCGCCGCCCTCGGCGGCAATGTTACGCTCTACGACGGCAGCGACGGCACCGCCCGCGAAACGCTGCGCCAACTCGTGCGCCGCGGCTGGGTCCGCGGCGGCAGCCACGGCGCCGTCACGCTGGAAAACAGTCTCCCGTCCGAGCTGCCGCTCAGCCGCCGGCTGCTCGCCCTGCCCCGGGAGGACTGACGGCCTATGCAGATCGAACGCATTCCCTTTCCGCCCATCGGTTCCAATATGTACGTCGTCACGCAGGGGCGCGACGCGATCGTCCTCGACCCCTGGCCGGACGAGGCGACCATGCAGCGCCTGCAGGGGTATCACGCGCTGATCGTGCTCACGCATGAGCACATCGACCACATCTCCGGCCTCGGCCGGATGCAGCGCGCGCTCTCGGCGCGCACCCTCTGGCAGGAAAACTGCACCCCCTGGCTGCGCAACCCCGGCAACACGACGCCTGTGCTGCTCGCGGCGCTGAGCGTGTCGCGCGGGGCGGAGGCACGTGACTTTCTGCGCGGCCTGCACCTCAAGACCGAGACGTATGCCCCGGACATGACCTTCGGCGATCACATCGCGCTCGACTGGGGCGCGCTGCACCTCGAGGGCTACGCCACGCCCGGCCATTCGCGCGGCAGCGCGTGCTACCGCATCGGGCCGGACGCCTTTTTCAGCGGCGACTCGCTCGTGCCGGGCTTTGCCGTCATCACGCGCCTGCGCGGGGGCGACGCCGCCGTGCTCATGGACAGGACCGTGCCGTTTTTGCGCGCGCTGCCGCCCGCGCTCACGCTCTATCCCGGCCACGGCCGCTGCGGTATGTCGCTCGGCGAGGGGCTCGGGAGCATGGACTGGTGAGCGGCGCGACGGCCGCATCCGCCGGGGCGCGGATCGCCGCGAAAAGGCTTGACACACGTGTAAAATTATGCTAGACTGATCGCAGCAGTTTAGGGTAAAAGTTTTTTTGTGGGATTTTTTTGCGATGGCCTCCGGTACTCCTCCGGAGGCCATCTCCTTTTAAAAAAACCGCGTCGCCGCGAGAAAAATGCTTGACACGCGCGGGCGCATCTGGTATTCTATTGTAGCGCTCCAAAGACAGCAGGTGGCTTGACCGCGGAAATCCTGCCGAGGATGCATCCATTATGATGTTTCTATTCTGTTTCCGGGGCTTTGGCCGCGGAAATTTTTTTGGGCGTGTATCTTTCACACGGAGGTGAAATCACACTATGCCGAACGCAAAAGTTCTCAGCGAGAAGCAGGCGATCGTCGCCGCTCTGGCCGAGCGGCTCAAGGGCGCCAGCGCCGGCGTGTTCGTCGATTACAAGGGCATCACCGTCGATGAAGACACCAAGCTGCGTACCGAGCTGCGTCAGAATGACGTGGAGTATTCCGTCGTCAAAAACACCCTGACCCGCTTTGCGCTCAAGGACGTCGGTCTCGAGGCAATGAGTGATCTGCTCAATGGTACGACTTCGCTCGCAACCAGCACGGCCGATCCGATCGTCCCGATCCGCATGATCCACGACATGAGCGAAAAGATGGCGAAGGACGAGAAGTTCATCGTCAAGGGCGCGTTCCTCGAGGGCAAGGTCCTCAGTGACGCTGAGATCGCGGAGATCGCGCAGCTCCAGAACAAGGATGCGCTGTACTCCAAGGTCCTGGGCACGATGCTGGCCCCCATCACGGGTCTGGCCGTCTGCCTGAATCAGGTCGTCGAGCAGATGGGCGGCGCTGCCGCGCCGGCTGCCGAGGCCGAAGCTCCCGCCGCCGAATAAGGCGACCACTTCACTTAACTATTTAGGAGGAAAATTACCATGGCTAGCGAAAAAGTCACTGCTATGATCGAAGAGATCAAGGCTATGTCCGTCCTCGAGCTGTCCGAGCTCGTGCACGAGATCGAAGATGTGTTCGGCGTTTCCGCCGCCGCTGCTGTTGCCGCCGCTCCGGTGGCCGGCGCTGCTGCTGCCGCCGAGGAGAAGACCGAGTTTGACGTCGTTCTGACCGGCTTCGGCGATCAGAAGATCAAGGTCATCAAGGCCGTCCGTGAGATCACCAACCTGGGCCTGGCGGAAGCCAAGGCGAAGGTCGAGGGTGTCCCCTGCGCCATCAAGGAGCAGGTCTCCAAGGACGAGGCCGAGGAGCTCAAGAAGAAGCTCGAGGAAGTCGGCGCTTCTGTCGAACTCAAGTAATCGACCCTTACACAGTCAAAAACCTCCGTGCCGCTCGGCACGGAGGTTTTTTGCGTATGGCGGAAAACCATAAAGGTTTTCCGCCAAAAGGCTTGCAGTCTGCTGCGCACAAAGTCCACACTTGTAGCATGAAAAGTATTTTCTCTCACGCACATGTCGTGAGAGAAAATGATTGCACTTTTTTGCCGCCTGCGGGAGGCCACCTCTGCGAGGCTTTTTTGACTCGCTGAAACGCCTCCGTTCCACCCGGTGCGGAGGGCCTTGCGCTTTCATTCGCACTGCCACTGGTATCGCCGCAGATCCACGTGCTGCGCGTCGCGCAGGGTCACGCCCTCGCGCGCGAGCAGCGCCGCCTGCGCGTCCCAGCCGGGCACGAGCCGCCCGCTGTGATCCACCACGCGGTGGCACGGATAGTCGCCGTAGCGCTCGGCCTGGCTGAGCACGCGGCCGACCAGCCGCGCGTTTTTCGGCCGGCCGACCAGCCGCGCGATCTGCCCGTAGGTCGCAACGTTTCCCTCCGGGATCTCGCCCACGGCGGAGAGGATCTCATAGATCAGCCGTTCGTCTGTCGCCGCTGCCATCGCGCAGCCTCCTTTCCATATGGGCATCCGCCCAAAAAACCGGACCGGCCGGCAGCAAACACGCTGCCGGCCGGTTTGTGCCTGATCCGCTGCGCTTATGCGCCGAAGCTGACGCTCTTGGCAGCCTCCACGAAGCTCGGCTCGTAGGTGTCAAAATCGTCCTTCGCGCTCGCAAACTGCACGAGCCAGAAGCCGTCGTCCGCCTGATACATCACGGCAAGGTAGCGGTACTCTACGTCCTTATCCTCGTTGTAGAAGTCATAGAGGATCGTCGGGCAGCCGTTGATGTCGTCGCCCGCGACGGGGTTGCGGCTGCTGTTGTTCTGCATGACGAGCGCGGCGTACTGCTCGAGCGTCACGTCGTTGAGTCCGGCGGCGGCGAACTGATCGTTCGTCTCGTGCAGGGCGAACACGGCGGCCGTTTTGGCGGCATAGCACACGGTGTAGCCGTCCATGGACTGCTTGCTGAAGTCGCTCGTGAGCGTGATCGTCATGCCCTCGTTGGAGAAGGTCTTGGCCGCGGCGTCAAACGGGTTGGTGCTGCCGCAGCCGGCGAGTACGGCCACGAGCAGCAGCGTGCAGACAATGGCGGTAAAGGTGCGTTTCATGTTGGTGGGTCTCCTTTTCTTTCTCTTGAAATATGACAGCGGCTCATTCGGCCGGTGTGTCCGTTTTCGGCTGGTACTGGTACGGTTCCGGATCTGGCTCGGCATAGCCGGTAGCGATGTCGAACTGCTTGGTCAGCTGCGTGAGACCGAGCTTCGTCACCATGAGCTCACCGTAGGCGAGGTCATCCTGGAAGCCGTTTTCGCGGCACTCATCCAGACCAGCCTTGGCGTCCTCGAGCTCGGAGACGCACTGCTCATACAGATCCTCGAGCTTGCCGAGCGCCGTGACGGCGTCGTCGGTGTTGCCCTCGGCGGGGCAGACGGCCTCAAAGCGGCGGCCGATGCGCACAATCGCGGCATAGCTCGCCTGCAGCATCGCCAGCGTGAGCGCGCCGGCCTGTCCGGCGGCCTCGCTCTGCTTCATGCCGGTGATCATGTCCGACACATCCCCGACCCACTGCTTGTGCACGCCCTTGAGCTGGCTCAGGCGCTCATCAATCTGTGCCGCGGGATGGCGGTTGGCGGAGTAGCCGCCCTTTTTGAGTTTACGGGTCAGACGTTCCATAGTATTTGCATCCTCCAAATGTGAATTTCGGTCAATCGTCCACGTCGAGCGCCTCAAGGCCCTTGGCGGGGATGGGGCGGCTGTCGCCGTGGCGCACAAAGAGCATCGTCACGAACGCGCCGGCCACGAAGATAGTGGCGTAGGGGAAGAGCACGGTCATGCCGAGCTTGTCCATCAGGAAACCGGAGAACATCGGTGTGACGACCTGCGCGGCCATGCTGGCCGTGTAGTAAAAGCCGGTGTAGCGGCCGACGTCGCTGCCGGAGCACATCTCCACGACCATCGGGAACGAGTTGACGTTGATGGTGGCCCAGCCGATGCCGGCGAGGCAGAACATGGCGTTCATGAGCATCGTGGGGCTCTCGGCGTTGAGAAAGGCGGCCACGCCGAACGCGACGGCCAGCATCACGACGCCGCCGAGGATGGTCTTCTTGCGGCCAATCTTGGACGCGACGATGCCGACGGGCAGGTACGCCACGATGGCGGCGGCCTGCGCGAGCATGAGCGTGAGGTTGTAGTCCTTGTGCAGGATGTTGCTCGCGTAGACGGAGTATTTCGACGTCACGGCGTTGTAGCCGAAGAACCACAGCACGATCGACAGCAGCAGGAAGATGAGCGACCGGCGCTCGGCCTTGCCGAGCTTGCCAGACCCTGCGGGCGCGTCGTCATCGCCGTTATCGATGCCGAAGCGCTTGCTGTCGGCCTGCATCTCGGTCACGAACTTCGGCTCATTGACCGTCAGGCGGAAGATCAGCAGCGCCACCAGCATGATGCCCGCGATCACGGCGAAGTACGCCGTGTAGCTCATGAGCGAGTTGCGCACGGAGCTCGTGGCGAAGGCCATGCCGATGGCCAGCACGAGGATACCGCCGGCAGTGCCCATGAGGTTGATGACGGCATTCGCCTTGCTGCGCAGCGGTTTGATGGTAACATCGGGCATGAGCGCGACGGCGGGGGAGCGGAACGTGGCCATGGCCACGAGCACGACGAGCAGCAGCACGATAAAGCCGATGAGCGCGCCGGGGTGCTGCACGGTCGTCTGGTGGGCATAGGCCTGGCGCGCGGGCACGACATAGTTCGTGTAGTCGTGGTTCGTCACGGTCTTGCCCTCGGCGTTTGTGACCTGACTCGTGATGGCGGCAAATTCGTCCTCGGTGAACGTGTCCTCGAGCACGAACGTCTCGCCGTCGGGGGTCTTGAGCGTGCGGTCGGCCTCCTGCTGGTACACGACGCGTAGCGCAGCGGGATCGTCGATGGCGGCGGCCGCGTCGATGCTTTTCAGCTGCGCATCGTCGACGAGCGACAGGCTGATGAACGCGATGGCCGCGACGATCGTGCCGAAGACGATGAACGGCGTGCGGCGGCCGCGCCTGCCGGTGTGCTTGTCGGAGATCGCGCCGAACAGCGGCAGCAGAAACAGCGCCAGAATGTTGTCGAGCGCCATGATGACGCCGGACCACGCCTGCGACATGCCGAACTTGTTCGTCAGGATCAGCGGGATGGTGTTGTCATACGCCTGCCAGAAGGCGCAGATCAGGAAAAAGGCAAAGCCAACGCAGATGGTGCGCTTGTAGTTGAGCTTCACTGGATTACCTCCATCAGTCTCTATCGGATTTGTCTCATTCTACAATACCTTGCCCTGCAATTCAACAGGCATTTGACGAAAAGCAGAAATTGTTGTTTAATAAGGACAAAGCAAACCGGCGGTCCGCACCGCCGAAAGGAGGACTCGTTATGAATTGGAAAACTGCCTGCAAGATCGCCGCACCGGCCGCCGCCTGCGCGGGTGCGTTTGCGTTTCTCGTCGCGCCGGGCCGCGCCACGCGCGCGCAAAAAGCCCCGTTTTTGTACCGCAATTATGCGCACCGCGGCCTGCACACCGAGGACGGCACCGTGCCGGAAAACTCGCTCCCGGCCTTCCGCGCCGCGGCCGAGGCGGGCTACGCCGTCGAGATGGACGTGCACCTGACGGCGGACGACCAGCTCGTCGTGTTCCACGACGATACGCTCGAGCGCATGTGCGGCGTGCCGGGCGTCATTGATGATTTCACGCTCGCCGAGCTGCGCGCGCTGCGCCTCGGCGATACCGACTGCGTCATCCCGACCTTTGCCGAGGCGCTCGAAGCGCTCGGCGGCCGCGTGCCGCTGCTGCTCGAGGTCAAGCGCGGGCACAATAACCGCCGCCTGTGCGCGCTGACGCTCGCCGCCCTGCGTACTTACGGCGGGCCGTACTGCGTCGAGAGCTTTGACCCCACGATCGTCGCGTGGTTCCGGCGCAACGCGCCCGATATCCTGCGCGGCCAGCTCAGCCAGCCGCCGAAGGACTACGGCAAGGCGCTCAATAAGCCCGCGGCCGCCATCGTCGGAAACGTGCTCACGAACGTGATCGCCCGCCCGCAGTTCATCGCCTACAAGATCGGGCCGAAGCCGCTGAGCGTGCGCCTGTGTGAGGCCATGGGCGCCGCGCGCGCCGGCTGGACGAGCCGCGCCTGGACGCACGAGCGCGATTATGACATCGTCATCTTCGAGCACTACCGCCCCGGCGCATGGTTCCGCGCCGATATCTGAGTCGCAGGGGAGCCCGAGGGGGCAAGGCCCGCCTCGGATGAGATCTTTGCATCGCCGTCAGGCGGATGAGGTGGAAGCGTTTTGGTTTCCGCCAGTACCTCATGTATCACGTTTACACACGATGAAAAAGCAACAGCAGCCACACCGGCGTTCGCCGGCGTGGCTGCTGTTGTTTGCTTGTGCTTGCACGTCCGCGGCGGATGCAGACCCGGACGCTGCAAAGTGGAAGAGAGAACACAAACGAGGGATTCACAACATCGTTCACAAAAACGATGTTTACTGAACACATCCTAACATTTATGTCCGCTTTTGTCAAGCGGTTTTCAAAAGTTTTTGGAACTTTTTTCTCACACTGCCGCGCCATCGCGCAAAATCTGCGCCAGCTCTGCCACGTCGCGCAGGACGTATTTCGGCTGCACGTCGGACGCTTTGAGGATCGCCTCGTCCGTCTCGCCGGACATGACGAGCACGCTCTGCGCGCCCGCATTCACGGCCACGGCGATGTCGGTGTAGATCCGGTCGCCCACGCAGCAGATCTGCGCGTTCGGCACGCCGGTCTGCGCCGAGATGACGTCGACCATGTTGCGGTTCGGCTTGCCGATGTAGGTCGGCTGCACGCCGGAGGCAGCGGTCAGCAGTGCGCAGATGCTCCCGCAGTCGGGCAGCACCTCGCCGGCCGGCATGGGGCAGACCCAGTCGGGGTTGGCGGCGATGAAGGTCGCACCGCGGCGCAGGAAGTGCACGGCCTTGTCGAGCTTTTCGTACACGAGCTCGGTGTCGAACCCGGCCACGACGATCTCCGCGCCGTCGTCCACGAGCGGGATGCCGTAGCTGAGCAGCTCGCGGCGGAACGCCTGCGTGCCGACGAGGTACACGGGTTTGCCCGCATAGTGCTGGTTGAGGTACAGCGCCGTCGCCATGCCGGAGGTGAACACGTTCTCAGCCTCGCACGGGAAGCCCAGACGCCGCAGGCGCGTGATGTAGTCCGTGCCCGCGCGCGAGGAGTTGTTGGTCAGGTAGATGTACTGCCGTCCGGTATCGGCCAGCGTGTGGATGAAGTCGACCGCGCCGGGGAACACATCGTCCCCGAGGTAGAGCGTGCCGTCCATGTCCAGCAGGAACAGGCGCGCATCGAGCAGGTCTTTCAGATCGTTCATGGGAGCCACCTCACAGAATCTTATTTTTTTCTTAACACCCTATTATACCATGAAAAACGGGCCGCACAATCCCAATTATTCTGGCGGCAGGTGTTGAAAAAAACGGCCGATGTGCTATAATATTAAAATCTGTACCGTGGGCCGCTGTTGCATGCAGGCCGGTGCGGATCTGAAGGTGTAATAAAATTTTTGGAGGCATAGATATGGCAAAGAAACAATTCAAGGCCGAGTCGAAAAAACTGCTCGACATGATGATCAACTCGATCTACACGCACAAGGAGATCTTCCTGCGCGAGATCATCTCGAACGCCTCGGACGCGATCGACAAGCTCTGCTACCAGTCGCTCACGGATGAAAACGTGGGCATGGCGCGCAGCGATTTCAAGATCCGCGTCACCCCGGATAAGGACGCGCGCACGATCACGGTGTCGGATAACGGCATCGGCATGACGAAGGAGGAGCTCGACAGCAACCTCGGCGTCATCGCGCGCAGCGGCTCGCTGAAGTTCAAGGACGGCCTCGGCGAGAACGCACAGGAGGATGCCGCCATCGACATCATCGGTCAGTTCGGCGTCGGCTTCTATTCCGCGTTCATGGTCGCCGACAAGGTCACGGTCGTCACCCGCGCCTACGGCAGCGACACGGCCTACCAGTGGGTCAGCACCGGCGCAGACGGCTACACCATCACCGAGACCGAGAAGGACACCGTCGGCACGGACGTCATCATGCACATCAAAGAAGACGAGTCCGGCGAGAAGTACTCCACCTATCTCGAAAACTGGAAGCTCATGATGCTCATCCGCAAGTATTCCGACTATGTCCGCTGGCCGATCGTCATGGACGTCGAGCAGAGCGACTGGGTCGACACCGGCGAGAAGGACGAAAAGGGCGAGCCGAAGATGGAGATGGTCACGAAGACCGAGGAGCAGACCATCAACAGCATGATCCCCATCTGGCAGCGCAGCCGCAAGGAAGCGACGGATGAGGAGTGCATCGCGTTTTATAAGGACAAGTTCCACGACAAGGACGACCCGCTGGCCGTCATCCGCGTCAACGCCGAGGGCCTGATCTCCTACCGCGCGCTGCTGTTCATCCCGGCCAAGGCCCCGGCGAACATGTTCACCCGCGAATCCGACCCCGGTCTCGAGCTCTACAGCTCCGGCGTCATGATCATGGACAAGTGCACCGACCTCCTGCCGCCGTGCTATGCGTTTGCCCGCGGCGTGGTCGATTCGCCCGACCTGTCGCTGAACATCTCGCGTGAGATGCTCCAGCACGACCGCCAGCTCAAGCTCATCGCCACGAACCTCGGCAAGAAGATCAAGTCCGAGCTGACGAAGCTCATGACCAACGACCGCGAGAAGTACGAGCAGTTCCACGCCGCCTTCGGCATGATGCTGCGTGCCGGCGCCGTCACCGAGACGGGCGACAAGGTCGACGAGATCAAGGACCTGCTGCTCTACCACACGAGCGAGACGAAGCTTGTCTCTCTCAAGGAATATGTCGACGCCATGCCCGCCGAGCAGACGAAGATCTACTTCGCCTGCGGCGAGAACGTCAAGCGTCTGCTCAGCCTGCCGCAGGCAGAGCAGCTGCATGAAAAGGGCTACGATGTCCTGTGCATGACCTCGCAGATCGACGAGTACTTCGTCGACACCATGAAGACCTACGCCGACAAGCCGTTTTGCAACATTGCGACCGACGACCTCGGCCTCGAGACCGAGGAAGAGAAGAAGGAGACCGAGGCCAAGCAGGCCGAGGACAAGGATCTGCTCGACTTCGTCAAGGAGACGCTCGGCGACCAGGTCGCGTCCGTGCGCCTGTCGAATAAGCTCGTGTCCAGCGCCGTGTGCCTGAGCACGGAGGGCGGCGTCACGCTCGAGATGGAGCGTTATTTCAAGAGCATGCCCGGCGCGCCGACCGATATCCGCGCCATCCGTGTGCTCGAGCTCAACGCCAACCACCACGCCTATCAGGCCATGAAGGAAGCGTTCGACGCCGGCGACAAGGACAAGGCCGCCCGCATCGCCAAGATCCTGCACGCGCAGGCGCTGCTCATCGCGGGCGAGCCGCTTGAGGATCCGGCCGCGTATTCCGAGCTCGTCTGCACGCTCATCTGATCCGATCTATCCCCCTGGCCGCCGCACTCCGGCGGCCGGGGCATCCCCATGTAAGGAGCTGTCTATGGAACCGCGTCTCGGTATCTATATCCACATCCCGTTTTGCGCGAGCAAGTGCGGCTACTGCGATTTTTATTCCTGCGCCGGCGCGGCCGACCGCATGGCGGACTATCAGCACGCCCTGCTCGAGCACATCGAAGAGAGCGCCGGGCGCATCGCCCCGGCGTACATCGACACGGTGTATTTTGGCGGCGGCACGCCGAGCTTTTACGGCGCGGCGCGCCTCATCGAGCTGCTCGACGCCGTCAAGGCCACCGGCCGCCTGCTCAAGCGCGCGGAGGTGACGGTCGAGGTCAATCCGGACAGCGTCCGCCTGCACGACCTGCGCGCCCTGCACAAGGCGGGCTTCAACCGCCTGAGCATCGGCATGCAGTCGGCCAACAATGATATCCTGAAAATGATCGGCCGCCGCCACAGCTTCCACCAGGTGGAGATGGCCGTGAAAAATGCCCGCATTGCCGGGTTTGACAACGTCAGTCTCGATCTCATCTACGGCCTGCCCAGCCAGACCCGCAGCGACTGGGCGGACACGCTCGCCAAGGCGATCGCCCTGCGCCCGGAGCACATCTCCGGCTACGGGCTCAAGCTCGAGGAGGGCACGCCCATGTACGAGCTGAAGGATTCGCCCCTCATCCCGTCGGACGACGAGCAGGCGGACATGTACCTGTGCATGGTCGATGAGCTGCGGCGCTACGGCTATGAACAGTATGAGATCTCGAATTTCAGCATACCGGGCTATGAATCCCGGCATAATCTGAAGTACTGGCAGCTCGACGACTATATGGGCTTCGGTCCGGGCGCGCACTCGTGCATCGGCCGCACGCGCTACAGCTATGTGCGCGACCTCGACCGCTACATCGCGGGCGTCCTCCACGGCGAGGACATGATCGACGAGTACGAGACCATCGGCGATTTCGAGCGCGCGGCGGAGTATCTCATGCTCGGCATGCGCACCGTGCACGGCGTGTCGCGCGCGGAGTATGCGCGGCTGTACCGCAGCGATTTTTCCGGCATCGCGCAGCAGCTGGAAACGTTTGTCCGTTCCGGCTGGGCCGTCGCGGACGGGGAGCGCTGGCACTTCACGCCGGCGGGCTTTCTCATCTCGAACGTGCTCATCGGCAAGCTCCTCGAGGCGCAGACCGAGCGCAAGGCCGAGCACAACCCGTGGATGAAGCCGCAGATCGAACGGCAGCCCCGCGCCAAGCTCCCGCCCAGCGAGGCGGAAGCGTTCCGCAATACATATCTGAATAATCCGATTTTGACAGGGAAAGACAGGGATTCGAGTAAATGAAACTCAACGGCAACACTTCCAAGCGCAGCGCGGCCGCCCGCCGCGAGGCGGCGGATTTCGCAGCGCAGGAGCGCTCGGCACACCGCAGCACCGCCAACCGTTCCACGCAGAGCGAGGCGGCTGCCCGCCGCGCCGCCGCGCCGAAGCAGGCGGCGGCCCAGCGCCCGCCCGTGCCCCGGCAGGAGCAGCCGGCGCGCCGCGGCGCGCCAGACGCCCGGCAGCAGCCGGCGCCCAAAGAGAAAAAACCGCGCGGCCGCGGTGGCCGGATCGCCGTGCGCGTCGTGCTCATCGTGCTGGCCGTCCTCGTGGCGGCGGGTGCCGTCGGCATGGTGCTCGTGGCGAAAAAGAGCGCCATTTTCCCGAACGTCTCTGTCTGCGGCACGGACGTCGGCGGCATGACGCAGTCCGCTGCGGCGGACGCCATCCGCGCCGCCGGCTGGGACGATACGAGCGCCCCGGTGCTCACCATGACCTTCCCCGGCAACCGGTCCATCACCGTCACCGCGACGGAGATCGGCTTTGACGCCACGCCCGATGCCGCCGCCGAGACGGCCTATGCCTACGGCCGCAGCGGCAATGTGTTCACCAACTTCTTCACGTGGCTGCGCTGCGCCTTCAAGGGGCATGACGTCGCCTCGGACAACCTTGCCGACATGGACGCCGACGCCCTGCGCACGCGCATCGAGCGCGAGGCCGCCGAGATCAACGTCAGCCTCTCCGCCGGCAGCATCGAGATCGACGAGGCGCACAGCGCCATCCTCGTCGTCAAGGGCGCGAGTATGATCACGCTCGACCCCGCCGCCGTCGCCGACCGCGTGCTCAGCGACATCCGCGCCGGCAAGTTCGGCACGTCGGCCTACCCGGTCGACATGAGCGGCGATGACAAGATGACGCTGCAGGAGCTGCACGACGCCGTCTGCGGCGACCCGGTCAACGCAGGCTATGACCCCGAGACCCAGTCCGCCACCGAGAGCAAGGTCGGTATCCAGTTTGACGTGGCCGCCGCCCAGCCCCTGTGGGACGCGGCCGCCAACGGCGATACCGTCACCATCCCGGCCACGCTCACGCAGCCTGAGATGACGCAGGAGCGCCTGCAGCAGCACCTCCTGGCCGATAAGCTCGCCACGAAGACCACCTCGCTCTCCGGCAGCAGCAGCAACCGCATCACGAACGTGAAGCTCGCCGCCGAGAAGATCAACGGCGTCATTCTCCAGCCCGGCCAGACGTTTTCGTATAACGACGTCGTCGGTCAGCGCACGAAGGCCAACGGCTTCAAGGAGGCCGGCGCTTATTCCAACGGCCAGGTCGTGCAGGAGGTCGGCGGCGGCATCTGCCAGGTGTCGTCCACGCTGTACTACTGCGCCATGGTCTCGAACCTCAAGATCAACACCCGCACCTGCCACTACTTCCCCGTGGCCTATATCGAGCCCGGCATGGACGCCGCGGTCAGCTGGGGCGGGCCGGAGTTCAAATTTACGAACAACCGCGACTATCCGATCGAGATCAAGGCGTATGTCCAAAACGGCAGCGTCACGGTCGAGATCTGGGGCACGGATGTGGACGGCAGCTATGTCAAGATGAGCTACACGTCCGAGGGCCTGCGCGCCACGACCTACCGCACGGTCTACGATAAGGACGGCAAGCAGATCAGCCATACGCTCGAGGCCAACAGCACCTACCATTCGCACGACACCACGCCGAAGCCGACGCCCACCCCCAGCACCGCGCCGAAGCCGACGCCCACCCCCACGCCGCAGCCGCAGCCGACGCCATATCCGTCCGTCTACGACCCCGGTGACGCCGGTGAAGACTAATACAGAGGAGAATGCAGTATGAGCAAAGGAAAGTTTTATATCACGACCCCAATTTATTACCCTTCGGACAAACTGCACATCGGCCACACCTACTGCACGGTTGCGACCGATGCGATCGCGCGCTACAAGCGCATGTGCGGCTATGACGTCATGTTCCTGACCGGCACGGACGAGCACGGCCAGAAGATCGAGGAGAAGGCCGAGGCTGCCGGCGTCACGCCCAAGCAGTTCGTGGACAACATCGTCGAAGGCCCCGGCGGCGTGCGTGCGCTGTGGAAGCTGATGAACATCTCCAACGACCGCTTCATCCGCACGACGGACGACTATCATGTCGAGGCCGTGCAGCGCATCTTCAAGAAGATGTACGACAAGGGCGATATCTATAAGGGCAAGTATTCCGGCATGTACTGCACGCCGTGCGAGAGCTTCTGGACCGAGAGCCAGCTCGTCGACGGCAAGTGCCCGGACTGCGGCCGCGAGGTGCACTATGCCGAGGAGGAGGCGTACTTCTTCCGCCTGTCGAAGTATGCCGAGCCCGTGCGCGAGCTGCTGCTCAGCGGCACGTTCCTCGAGCCTGCCAGCCGCGTCAACGAGATGATCAAAAACTTCATCGACCCCGGCCTGGAAGATCTGTGCGTGTCGCGCACGAGCTTCACGTGGGGCATCCCGGTCGATTTTGACCCCGGCCACGTCGTCTACGTCTGGGTCGACGCGCTGTTCAACTACTGCACGGCCCTCGGCTTCCTGAACGACAAGTACGACGATTACGAGAAGTTCTGGCCCGCCGACGTGCACATGGTCGGCAAGGAGATCGTGCGCTTCCACTCCATCATCTGGCCGGCTATGCTCATGAGCATGGGCATGCCCCTGCCGAAGAAGGTCTTTGGCCACGGCTGGCTGCTGCTCGGCGGCGGCAAGATGTCGAAGTCGAAGGGCAACGTCGTCGACCCCGTCTTGCTCGCCGAGCGCTACGGTGTGGACGCGCTGCGCTATTACCTCCTGCGCGAGTTCCCGCTTGGCAGTGACGGCAACTTCTCCAACGAACTGCTCATCTCCCGCATCAATACCGACCTCGCCAACGACCTCGGCAACCTCCTGAGCCGCACCGTCGCCATGGTCATCAAGTACTTCGGCGGCACGCTCCCGGCCGAGCGCGAGCACGATGCGCTCGACGATGAGCTCATCGCCATGGCATCCTCCCTGCGTGAGACGTATGCCGGCTATATGGACAATTTCGGCACGCAGCAGGCGCTCATCGAGGTGTTCAAGGTCATTTCCCGCGCCAATAAGTATATCGACGAGACGGCGCCCTGGGTCCTCGCCAAGGACGAGAGCAGGCGCGCGCGCCTGGCCACGGTGCTGTATAACCTGCTCGAGACGCTGCGCATCACCGTCACGCTGCTGCTGCCCTTCATGCCCGACAGCTGCGCGAAAGCCTTCACGCAGATCGGCGCCGCGGCAGAGCAGACCACGTGGGACAATGCTGCCGTCTGGGGCGTGCTGCCCGCGGACGTCACGGTGCACAAGGGCGAGACGCTCTTCCCGCGCATCGACATGGCCAAGGAGATCGCCGAGCTCGAGGCACTCAAGGCCGCGAAGGAAGCGGCCGCCGCGCCCAAGTCCGCGCCTGTGCTGCCGGACGTGACGATCGACGACTTTTCCAAGTGCGACATGCGCGTGTGCAAGGTCCTCAAGTGCGAGCCGGTGAAAAAGTCCGATAAGCTCCTGTGCTTCACGCTCGACGACGGCAGCGGCACCGACCGGCAGATCCTCTCCGGCATCGCCAAGTACTACCGCCCCGAGGAGCTCGTCGGCAAGACCGTCGTGGCGATCCTGAACCTGCCGCCGCGCAAGATGATGGGCATGGCCTCCAACGGCATGCTCCTCTCGGCCGAGAAGGACGGCAAGCTCAACCTGCTCATGCTCGATGATAGCGTGCCCGCCGGCGCGCAGCTTTGCTGAGCGGCCGCACCCCTGCACGTTTCCGGGAAGGCTCGCTCGGCGGGCCTTCCCGTTTTTCCCGCGGCGTGCGGAACATTTTCCGCGCCCGGCCGTCAAGCCCTTCGTAATCTCCCGTACATAAAGGAGGAGTCGCCTCTTGAAGCTGTTTTCCTCGCCGCCGCGCCCCACGGGCACGCAGCGGCCCGCTTCCGATACCGCCCAGCAGCGCCCGACACAGCAGCGCCCGGCCCAACAGCGTCCGGCCCAGCAGCGTCCGGCCCAGCAGCGCCCGACACAGCAGCGCCCGACACAGCAGCGCCCGACGCAGCAGCGCCCGACACAGCAGCGTCCGGCCCAGCAGCGCCCCGCCCAGCAGCGTCCGGCGCAGCAGGCTTGTGCCAGCCAGTGGACGGATGACGCCGCCCGGCCGCGCCGCAGCGCGCCGGATGCCCGCCGCCGCCCGCCGCAGGCCGCCCCGGCCGCGGCCGGCAAGCACGGCCGCAAGGCGAAAAAGGCCAAAAAGCCGAAGAAGAAAAAGAGCCTCGGCCGCCGGCTGCTCATTTTGTTCCTCGTGCTGGCCATCCTGGCCGGATTGTATCTGACGGCGGTCTATTCCGACATTCCGTTCATCGCCAAGTGGCGCACGGCCTATATCCAGACGGCCATGAACACGCTCAGCCACCAGTGGCTGGCCACGGCGTTCATCCCACGCAGCGTCATTGACAAGGTCCTCGCCGAAATGGAGGCAGCCAGGGAGGCGCAGATCGGCATCAACAGCGAGTGGGACGAAGGCGAGTCCGAGTCCCGCAACCCGACGCTCACGAACACCGAGGGCATGAGCAAGGAAGAGATCGCGTTTTACAACCTCTTCTGGGAGGTCAATGTGCCGAGCATGCAGGCGTATGTCAAGGAGCATCCCGACGCCCTCGCCGCCGGCTGGAGCCGCATCAACATCGACAAGTCCGCCCTCACGGCTGACGGCACCAGTATCCGCACCATCCAGGGCGAGCAGGTGCTTGCGATCGACGCGCGCAACAAGATCCTCATCGCGCGCGTGAAAGGCAGCACTTACCGCGGCGTGCTCGTTATTATGAAAGACCCGTCGCGCTTGAGTCTGCAGGCCGCGTCCACGCTCGGAAGCGTCGGCCAGGTCTGCGGCAAGATCGCCGAGGCCCACGGCGGCGTCATCGGCATGACCGGCTCGGGCTTCATCGACCCGGGCGGCACCGGCAACGGCGGTACCCTCGCGGGCTACGCCATGTGCAACGGCAAGTCCTACGGCAGCCATATGGGCTATGGCTACAAGCGTCTCGAGCTGCATAAGGACAACCGCATCTACATCCGCGACAGCGATTCCTCGGTCTCGCCCGACACGACGGACGCGGTCGAGTTCTCGCCCGCCATGATCATCGACGGGGAGACGGTCGTCAACGCCCGCAGCGGCTTCTCCGACCTGCAGCCGCGCGCCTGCCTCGGCCAGTCGAAGTACGGCGAGATCATCGCCCTGCTCGTTGAGGGCCGGCTCACGACGTCGGTCGGCATCAGCGTGCCGGACTGCGCGGCCATCATGACCAAGCACGACTGCATGCAGGCCATGAACCTCGACGGCGGCACCAGCGCCATGATCTGGTACAAGGGCAAGTACATCATGCGCAGCTCCAACCCCGCGCTCACCGCCGGGCGCACGCTGCCGAACGCTTTCGTCTACACCGGAAATTAACGCTGCGGCAGCTGACAGCCCCAACAGCCTCGCAGAGTTTGACACACGCAAACGTCCCTGACCGCCGGTCAGGGACGTTTGTGCGCAATGCGCAAAAGATTTCCCGAAAAACGGGTGCAGATTCGTGAAAATGGGGCTTGCAATCCGGCGCGGGAAGTGGTAGAGTAACACCATCGAGAAACCGATGACCGAGAGGAGTACCCATTCACGAAGCTTTCAGAGAGCAGCGGACGGTGGAAGCGCTGCAGCGGACGGGTGGCGAATGGACTCGTGAGGGCAAACCGATTGCAGCAGCATGAGGGGCGACGGTGGCCGCGGCCGTTATCCGGCGGAGCGTATGATCGTACGTGCAAAGTGGGCGCATGAGCGCCAACATGGGTGGCACCGCAGGAGTTACAGTCTTGTCCCATGAAACGGATGGAACCGTTTCGTGGACGAGGCTTTTTTTATTGCTCAAATTACCGCAGGAGGGATGCAGATGACCCGCAAAACCAGACGATGGCGTGGCGGCCGGAGAATTTTTGCCGCGTCAGACCGTATCCGAACAGTTCAAAACCAACCGCTTTCAATATAGAAGGAGAATATACTATGAATCAGACTTTCCAGAAGATCGTCGGCGGCGTGCTCGCCGTCACCGCGCTCATGGGCCTGTCCGCCTGCGGCAGCAAGACCGAGGACAACAAGGCCGATGGCAAGACCTATAAGGTCGGCATCGTGCAGTTTGTGGACGATGCGTCCCTCAACCAGATCGAGGCGGCCATCGAGGCCGAGCTCGACGCGAAGGCCACGGAGCTGGGCGTGAAGTTCGACTACACGCTCTACAACGGCCAGGCCGACGGCACGACGCTCAACCAGATCGGCGCCGAGCTCGTCAGCAAGGGCGTGGACCTCATCGTCCCGATCGCAACGCCGGCCGTGAAGATCATGCAGTCCGCTACCGAGGACACCGAGATCCCCATCGTTTTCTCCGCCGTGTCTGACCCCGTCGGCGCCGGCATTGTTGATTCGCTCGACGCGCCCGGCGGCCGCATTACCGGCACGAGCGACGCGCTCAACACCAAGGGCCTGCTCGACCTGATGCTCGCCCAGAACCCGGACACCAAGACCGTTGGCCTGCTCTACTCCAAGAGCGAGGATTCCTCCAAGCAGCCGATCGAGGACGCGAAGGCCTACCTCGAGGGCAAGGGCATCCGCTGCGTGGAAAAGACCGGCACCACCACCGATGAAGTCACCTCCGCCGTCGATGCGCTCATCGCCGAGAAGGTCGACGCCGTCTTTACCCCGACCGACAACACCATCATGACCGCAGAGCTCGCCATCTACGAGAAGTTCCTCAATGCCAAGATCCCGCAGTACTGCGGCGCGGACTCCTTCGCGCTCAACGGCGCGTTCGTCGGCTACGGTGTGGATTACACCAAGCTCGGCACGATCACGGCCGACATGGTCGTGCAAGTGCTCGTTGACGGCAAAGCCCCCGCCACGCTGCCCGTGACTACGTTCGATAACGGCATCGCCATGATCAACACCGAAAGCTGCGCCGCCCTCGGCTACGACCTCGCGGCTGTCAAGCAGGCGTTTGACGGCAAGTGCAGCTCCGTGCTCGAGACGACCACGCAGCAGAATTTTGACTGATATCTGACATCCCGAAGGAGGGAGTTCCATGCTGACCGTTTTGCAGACGGCGCTCGAGGTCGGCCTCATTTACGGCCTCGTCGCGCTGGCGCTGTTCATCAGCTTTTCCATCCTGAATATCGCCGACCTGTCCACGGACGGGTGCTTCACGCTCGGCTGCGCCGTGGGCGCCATGCTCACCATCGCCGGCCACCCGATCCTCGCGCTGTTCGCGGCCATGGCGGCGGGCATGCTCTCGGGCTACGTTACGGCCTTTTTGCAGACGCGCCTCGGCGTTGAGAGCATCCTCGCCGGCATCATCTCGAACACCGGCCTCTACACGATCAACCTCGCGGTCATGGGCTTTTCGTCCAATGTGTCCATCACCGGGGTCGACACGGTGTTTTCGCTCTTCAAGGGCCTTGTCGGCGGGCAGTGGAGCCGGCTGATCCTACTCGCACTCATCGCGGCCGTGATCGTGCTCGTGCTCATCCGCTTTTTCGGCACGTCCCTCGGCCTGTCCATCCGCGCCACGGGCGACAGTCTCGACATGGTCAGCGCTTCCTCCATCAATCCGAAAGCCACCATCACGATCGGCCTGTGCCTGGCCAACGCCCTCACGGCGCTGTCCGGCTGCCTGATCGGGGAATACAACAAGTTTTGCGACATCAACCTCGGCACCGGCATGGTCACGATCGCGCTGGCGAGCCTCATCATCGGCGAGGTCTTTGCCGGCCGCCGCGGCAGCGTGGGCAAGCGCGTCGTCTGCGTCGTGCTCGGCAGCATCGTCTACCGCTTCATCATCGCGCTGGCGCTGCGGCTGAACATCTCGGCCGAGTATTTCAAGCTCGTGTCCGCCGTCATCGTGGCCGTCGCCATCGCCGCGCCGAACATGAAGGACTACGTCCATCTGGCGAAGATCAAGTCCAACGCCCGCAAGCTGCGCGCCCTGTCCGGAAAGGGGGACGAGACCGATGCTTGAAGTTTCCCATATTTCCAAGACGTTCAACGCCGGCACTGTCAACGAGAAGCGCGCCCTGTCTGATCTCTCGCTCCGGCTGGCCGACGGGGAGTTTGCCACCATCGTCGGCTCGAACGGCGCCGGCAAGAGCACGCTCTTCAATGCCATCGCCGGTGTGTTTTACGTCGACGCCGGCACGATCACGCTCGACGGGCGGGACATCACGTTCCTGCCGTCGCACAAGCGCAGCCGCCGCATCGGCCACCTGTTCCAGGATCCGCTCAAGGGCACTGCGCCGCACATGACCATCGAGGAAAACCTCGCCGTGGCCTACCTCCGCTCGCCGGAAAAGCATAAGTCCTTCCGCCGCGTGACACGCCGCGACCGCGACTTTTTCCGTGACGCGCTCGCCCAGCTCGACATGGGGCTGGAGGACCGCATGAACACGCCCGTCGGCCTGCTCTCCGGCGGCCAGCGCCAGGCGCTGACGCTGCTCATGGCCACCATGGTCACGCCCGAGCTGCTGCTGCTCGACGAGCACACCGCCGCGCTCGACCCCGTCACGGCCGATAAGGTGCTCGCGCTCACGCGCAGCGTCGTGTCGGAGCGCAGCATCTCCTGCCTCATGATCACGCACAATATGCACCAGGCGCTCGAGCTCGGCACGCGCACGCTCATGATGGACGCCGGCCGCATCGTGCTCGATGTCTCCGGCCCGGAGCGCGCGGACATGACCGTGCAGGGCCTGCTCGACGCCTTCGCCGCCAAGGCGGGCGAGGTCTTCGATAACGACCGCGTCCTGCTGTCCACGGCCGAGGACCGCGAGAACTGAATTTCGGAAAAGAAAAATCAGCCGCCCACCGGGCGGCTGATTTTTCGTGCTTATAAACTTTATAAACTTAATAGAACGTGGCCACCGGTTCCTCCGGTTTTTCGACCTCCTGCACGGACTGCACCGTGAACACGGGGCCCTTGCGGCCGTAGGCGCGGTGGAACTTGTAGTCCAGCCGGGCCGTGATGATGGCCCACTCGTCGTTGCGGATCTCGTCGGCGCGGTCCCACACACAGATGATGCCCGCGAACTGAATGTCCTGCACACAGCAGGTCATGATGTGCCGCCCGGCGATGAAGCAGCCCTTCGGCACGTTCTTGCGCACAAGGCAGCGGCACTTGACCTCAATGGTCTTGCCGTCGTACTTCTTCGGCTCTTCGGACATGTCGCGGTACCAGATGGCGAAGTCGCGGTCCTCGATCTCGACGACCGGGGCGTCAAGGTCGAACGGCAGCGGATCTTCAATGTCGTCGTACACGACCTTGCCGTCGGTGTATTCATACGCGATGTCGCACCGGCGGGAGATGGCGCGGATGACGCGGTGCATCTCCATGCGGTCCATGCTGTCGTTGTAGCGGTTGAGCACGACGAGCTCGGCGCTCTTGAGCTTGTCCACCGTGAGCTGGCGCATATTCGCGTTGTAGCTCAAAAACGACGTCGCGTCGCAAAACAGGAATTCCTGCGCGACCGCCCAGCCCTCCGGCAGGTTGCCGTAGAGTGAGTCGAGCATCCACATGCCGTTGTACTCCACGAGCACGCGCTCGGGGCGGATCTCGTCCTGCAGCGCCTTCAGGTGCTCGACCGTGAGGTCGGCCTCTTCGTCGATGTTGCGCACATAGACGTTCCCGGCGCAGAACTTGTCCGGCTCGTAGACCTCCTCGCCCTCTTCACACAGCAGCAGCAGCGTGCGCTCGCCCTTATGGAAGCGCTCGTCCTCGAGCGTCTCCTGAATGAATTTCGTCTTGCCGGCCTCCAGAAAGCCGGTGAACAGGTATACCGGCAGATCCGGCGCCTGCTGTTTCGTGTCAGCCAATGTGGAACAGCTCCTTCAGTGCATCCTCGGCCAGGTGCGACCCGATCACGCACACGCGGCCGGTGACCTGTGCGCTGCCGCGGCGGACGTCGGACTCGCCGGGCACGTAGTCAAAGTGGATCCAGCCGCCGTCGGTCGCAGGCACGATGCCCTTGGCGCGCAGCACGACGCCGTAGCGGTGCTCGTTGATGAGCGCGTCGAGTGCGGTGCGGATCTCGTCGTCGGTGTATTTGCGCGGCGTCTCGGTGCCCCAGCTCGTGAACACCTCGTCCGCGTGGTGGTGATGGTGGTGATGGCCGCAGCAGTGGTCATGGTCATGCTCGTCATGCTCGTGGTCATGCTCGTCATGGTCATGATGATGCTCGTGCTCGTGTTCATCGTCATCATCGTCGTCATGGTGATGGTGATGGCCGCAGCAGCATTCGTGCTCGTCATCATCGTGATGGTGGTGATGGTGCTCGTGCTCATCCTCGTCGTCGTCCTCGGCGGCCTCGGCCTTGAGGTGCTCGAGCTCGGCGGACAGCGTGTCGCGCCGCTCCATCGTCTCGAGGATCTGCTTGCCGTCCAGCTCCGTCCACGGCGTGGTCACGATCGTGGCGGTCGGGTTCTTCTCACGCAGCAGCGCCACGGCGGCGTCGAGCTTCTCGGGGCGGATACCCTCGGTACGCGAGAGGATGATGGCGCTTGCGTTCTCGACCTGGTTGTTGAAAAACTCGCCGAAGTTCTTCATGTACATCCTGCACTTGTTCGCGTCGACCACGGTCGTGAAGCCGTTGAGCACCAGCTCGTCGGACTGCACGCCCTGCACGGCGCGGATGACGTCGCTCAGCTTGCCGACGCCCGAGGGCTCGATGAGGATGCGGTCGGGGTGAAACTGGGTGAGCACCTTCTGCAGCGCGTCGGCAAAGTCGCCCACGAGGCTGCAGCAGATGCAGCCGGAGTTCATCTCATTGATCTGCACGCCGGAGTCCTTGAGGAAGCCGCCGTCGATGGCGATCTCGCCGAACTCGTTTTCGATCAGCACGATCTTTTCGCCCGTGTAGGCCTCGGCGATCAGTTTTTTGATGAGCGTGGTCTTGCCGGCGCCGAGAAAACCGGAGAAAATATCAATTTTTGTCATAAAAGAAAGCACTTCCTGTCTGGGAGCACGCGCCCCCGAAATTTTGTCCATTATTATAGCACGAAATTGTGAACGAAACAAGTCCGCCGCGTCGATGGGATGGCATTGCGTTTTTGCCGCCGGTGCGGTAAACTGGAGACATGAGATGGAATGCATTTTGGAAAATTTTAAGGCGAAACTGGCGCGCGGTCATTTACCTGTTCGTGCTCGCGGCGCTGGCGGTGCTGCTCGTGGTCGTGTGTGTCCGCCGCGGGCAGACCGCCGCGCAGCCCGAGCCCACGCCCCGCACATCCGCTGCCGTCCAGAAGGATGCAGCGCAGACGCTGCTCGACGGCATGAGCACGCGCGAGAAGATCTGCCAGCTGCTCATCGTGCACCCCGAGGCGCTCACGGACGGCGGCGCCGTCACGGCCATGACGGATGACCTCGCCGCCGCGCTGCGCGACTATCCGGTCGGCGGCTTTCTGCTCTCGGCGGGCAATATGACCTCCGGCGAGCAGCTCCGGGCGCTCACGTCCGCGCTCTCATCTGCCTGCGCCGCGGCCCCGCTCGTCACCGTGGATGAGGAGGGCGGCCGCGTCGCGCGCCTGATGAACACCGTCGGCACGACGAAATTAAACAGCATGTACAGCTACCGCAGTCTCGGCACGCAGGGCGCGTATGACAATGCCCAGACCCTCGCGCACGACATCGCGGCCTACGGCTTCAACACCGACTTTGCGCCCGTGGCCGATGTCTGGACGAACAAGCGCAGCAACGCCATCGGCGACCGCGCCTACAGCGATGATTATGACGAGGCGGCCACGCTCGTCTCCGCCGCCGTGCACGGCTTTCGTGACGCCGGGGTCATCTGCTGTCTGAAGCATTTCCCCGGCCACGGCAGTACGGCCACGGACTCGCACAACGGCGCCGCCACGGTCGATAAGACGCTCCCGCAGCTGCGGCAGGAGGACCTCAAGCCCTTCGTCTCCGGCATCGCCGCCGGGGCGGACATGGTCATGGTCGGCCACCTGACCGTGCCGACGATGGACGATGTGCCCGCGTCCCTCTCGCACAAGCTCGTCACGAATCTGCTGCGCTACGACCTCGGTTTCCGCGGCGTCATCGTCACGGACGGGCTGCAGATGCAGGCTCTCACGCAGTATACCGACGGGGAGAAGGCCGTGCGCGCCCTCGCCGCCGGCAACGACATGCTGCTCGAGATCAGCGACGTGCCCGGCGCGGTCGCGGCCGTGGAGCAGGCGCTCGCGGACGGCACGCTCACGGCCGATGCGCTCGATGCGAGCGTGCTGCGTGTGCTGCAGCTCAAGCTCGCGCACGGCATCGTGCCGCTGCCGGAGACCGGCTGACACTCATGATTTTTTAAGAAAGGTATGGTATCCTCATACTGGGCGCGGCCGGTCGGCCCGCCCCGCATCCTCCCTTTCTTTCTTCCCCCAACAGATCAGCCGCTGTCAAAGGACAGCGGCTGATCTATTATCATTTTCGGTTGTACCCCGGCGCAAAACGTGGTATCCTAAGCTATCATGACCAGAGAGGCGACCCGCATTGCAATTCGTTGACATTGAAAAGAAGGACGGCGGCGCGTTCCTGCACCGCTACGACCTGCACTATATCGACCGCACCGGCTGCCCGCGCACGTATGAGATGGTCAGCCGCGACCGGAATATCGACTCGCTCGAGCACCTGCAGCACCACCGCACGGACGCGGTCGTCATGGTGCTCACGGACGCTGCGCGCGAGCACATCGCGCTCATCCACGAGTTTCGCATGGAGCTCGGCCAGCGCATCTACGGCCTGCCCGGCGGCCTCATCGAGCCGGGGGAGACGCCCGAACAGGCGGCCCGCCGCGAGCTGCGCGAGGAGACCGGCCTGCGCCTGACGGCCATCACGCACGTGCTGCCGCCGGCGGCGTGCACGGTCGGCATCGGTGACGAGCGCACGGTCTGCGTTTTCGGCACGGCGGAGGGGACGTTCCGCCCGAGCGCCGACCCCATGGAGGAGATTGAGTCGGCGTGGTATACGCGCGCGCAGGTGCGCGCCCTGCACGAGACGGACCTCTTCGGTTCCTGGGCGCTGGCCTATAGCTGGATGTTCGCAAACGGCTGCCTGCCGGGCGTCTGAAGGCACACAATTTTACGATTACGGAGCGATCATTATGTTTTTTTCGGAGATATATCAGCCGGGCGTCGCCGATTTCGACCCCAGCGGCAAGTTCGGTTATGAAGCGATCCTGCGCATTTTTGAAAACACGGCCAGCCGCCACTCCGACAGCTCGGGCGACGACATCATTGAGGAAAGCCGCAACGGCATCACCTGGGTGCTGACCGACTGGCGCGTCCGGATCGTGCGCCGGCCGGACAGCAAGGCACCCCTGCGCGTCACGACCTGGGTGCGCGACAGCGTGCCCACCGGGCGCATCTTCCGCGACTATACGCTCGCGGACGAGAGCGGCACGGAGCTCGTGTGCGCCGAGTCGCGGCTCATTTTGTTCGACCTGCGCGCGCAGAAGATCATCCGCATCGACCAGCAGCGCTTCCGGTCCTATCTGCCGGAGACGCGCGGCGTGTTCGCGTCCGCCGCGCCGCGCCTGCGTGCCCCCGCCGCCTTCGATGGGGAGAAAACGCTGCCCCTGCGCCGCAGCGACATTGACTTCAACGGCCATGTACATAACACGAAGTATCTCGACTTTGCGCTCGAGGCCCTGCCGGACACCGTGCCGCGCGATGCGTTCACGGGCTTTCGCCTGGTCTATCCGAAGGCGGTCAAGGATGTGGAGGCCGTCACGCTCAAATATCGCCTGTCGGACGGAAACCCCTTCGTGTGCGTCTACAGCGGCGACACGCTCTGCACGCTCATCCGCTTCGAGACATGAAGATACCCCCGCTGCAAAAATGCAGCGGGGGTATCTTCAGCTTTCTGCGAACCGGTCGACATACGCGCGCATCTCCTGCCGCGAGTCGATGCCGTGCACGCCCGCGATGAATGTGCGCTTTTCCTCGTCCGTGAGCGCCGAAAACTTTGCCAGCGCCTGCTGGTTGTGCACCAGCGCCATACCCAGCCCGACCGGGATGGCCGGCTGCGTGCCTGCTTTGTGCAAAGGTTTCACCTTCCTCTGTGTCCGGTTTCGGAGCGGGAGCTCCCTAACCATAGTATGGCACAGATGGAAAAATAGAATACATCAGCCCAGATCGAGCACCTGCCGCGCGGCGTAGCCATCGGCGCGCAGCGCGCTGTCGAGCAGCTCATAGCGCGTGATGTCCAGCCGCACCGCGTGCAGCATCGCGGGCATTTGCTGCAGCTGCTGCAGCTGCACGCCGCGTGCCTCGATCACGCTGCGGTACTCGTCGCTCAGCGGGTCGATGTACACGGCCGTGCCCGTCATCTGCAGCCCGGCGAGCGACGCCATGCCCGCGTAGCTGTCAAACACGGCGGCGGAGATCGCTCCGTTCCACCAGATGCCCTTGAACTTCAGCCCGCCCTCGGTGAGGATGTAGAGCCTGCCGTCCACGCGCAGGTATTCCAGCGGCGTGCACCGCACCCATTTTCCGCAGCCGGTCGCCAGCGCGAGCGTGTTGTGCGCCTCCAGAAAGGCGTCGATGCGCGCCTTGAGCGCGTCCGTCGGCATCGGGGCTTCCGGCGGGCAGAAGGCTTTGCCGATCAGTTCGGCCGCGGCGACGGTCTCGTCCTCGCCCTTCGGACGGAAGGTCACGCGCTTTTGCAACCCGGCGGTCACGACCGGGCCATCCTCGCCCGCGGTGACGGTGATGACGTTTGCGTACCCGCTCCAGTCGCGCGGGGCGCGCTCGGCGGGGAAGAGCTTGCAGTTGCCGATGACCGTGCCGAGGATGTAGGCCGTGCGGCGCGCGTCGGCGTCATAGATGATGGCAGTGATGTTCATGGATCTGTTGCCTCCGGAAAAAATCAGAATAGAAGATAATGTGAGTATAACACGCAAAGAATGGATTGTAAAATCGAAAGCCGGATGTTACAATGAGAAAAAATCCGAAACAGAAACGAGGTCTTGCCATGCTCTGCCCGAAATGCGGCGCGCAGCTGTCTGACAGTGCCGTGATCTGCCGCGCCTGCGGCGCCATGCTGCCCGAGCAGCCCGTCGCCCCGAAAGCGCCGTACCCGCCGGCATCCCAGCCGGCCGAACCCACTGCGTCCGCGCAGCCCGCCGCCCCGCGCACCTGCACGAAATGCGGCGCGCCGCTCGATGACGGCGTGCGTTTTTGCACCAACTGCGGCGCGCCCGCGCCGGAACCGTCTGCTCCGTCCGACACAACGCGATCCGCTTCCGCCGGCCCGGCACAGTCCGCACCGCCGCAGCAGGGCGCGGCAGGCGCGCCCCATACCGGCGCGGCAGCTCCGTTCGGCCCGGGCATCTGCCCGCGCTGCGGCAGCCGGCTCGCGCCCGGCGCGCGTTTTTGCACCGTCTGCGGCATGCCCGCGCCCGAAGCGCCCCAGGGCCAGGGCGACTGGTATGCGCCTGCGCCCGGCGGCACAGTCTCCTCGCCGGAGATCGGCCCGAAGCACAAGCCGAAGAAGCTGCTCATCGGCCTGCTGTGCGGCTTTGCCGCGCTGGTCGTGATCGTGGCGGTCTTGGCCGGCATTTTCGCTGCCCGTCAGGCGGGCGAGCCCAGCACGGCCGGCGGCGCGGAGGTGGACCGGTTTCTCGAGCGCTACTTCACGTATTTCAAGGCCGATGACACCGACGCCATGCTTGATCTCTTCCTGCCCGAAGTGATCACGTACATGCAGGACGACGATACCGTCACCGGCCGCGAGGACGCCCTCATCCAGCTCGACGACTGGTATTATGACTACGGCAAGGCCATCGATGATTATTACGTCTATGACGATGACAGTCTGGATGCCAGCGACGTGCGCGAGATCCAGCGCGAGCTCGGCGTGCGCATCGACGACAATGTCATCGTCGCCTGCGACGTGACGTATCAAAACGGGCAGGACAACGACTTTTATTTCGAGTTCGTCCAGGTCGACGGGCAGTGGTATCTGCTGTTCGTCGTGGAGTGATACTGCTTCAGAGAATATCCCCGGCAGCTTCGGCTGCCGGGGATATTTTTATGCCTGCACCTGCACGCGGCTGCCGCCGCTGCGGTCTTTGGTCACGATGATCTGCCGGTCGATGCGGTCCTTGAGCTCCGCCACGTGGGAGATGATGCCCACGATGCGGCTGCCGCCCGACACGCCCACGAGCGCGGCGAGCGCCTGCTGCAGCGCCTCGCTGTCGAGCGAGCCGAAGCCCTCGTCGACGAACATGGCCTCGAGCTGCACGCCGCCGGCGGTCGCCTGCACCTCGTCGGACAGGCCGAGCGCCAGCGACAGGGAGGCGGCGAACGTCTCGCCGCCGGAGAGCGTCTTGACGCTGCGCGCCGTGCCGTTGTAGTGGTCGATGACCTCCAGCTCCAGCCCGGTCTGGCTGCGGTTGTCGCCCGCGCGGGCGCAGCGGCGCAGCTCGTACTGCCCGCCGGACATGATGAGCAGGCGCGTGTTCGCGCGGCCAAGGATGCGGTCGAAGTACGCGGTCTGGATGTAGGTCTCGAGCATGATCTTTTCCTTGCCGGGCACGGCGCCGTTGGCCGTCGCGGCCAGCGCGTGCACCCATTGCCAGCGCGCGCGCACGGCGGCGTGCTGCTGCCGCCGCGTGTCGATGGCGGTGCGGGCCGCGCGGTTTTGCTCCAGGCGCGCATCACAGGTGCTGATCTGCCTTTGCAGCTGCTCGGCGCGCACGGTCAGCGCATCCCGCCGCGTGCGCAGGGCGGCGATGTCCGCCGGCGGCGCGGCCTGGATCTGTGCGCGCAGCGCGTCGCGCTTTCCGGTCAGCGCGGCGAGCACGGACTGTGCCGCGCTGCTGCGTTCGCGCGCCGTGTCCAGCGCCTGCTGCAGCGCCTCGCACTGCGTGCGTGTCTCGACGAGCGCGCGCTGCGCTGCCGCGCGGTTTTCGTGCGGCAGCTCCTGTGCGCGGCGTTCGGCCTCCGCGTCCAGCTCCGCGCATCGCGCCGCACGTGCGGACAGCTCCTGCGCGCGTTCCTGTATGTCTGCCTGCTGCCGCCGGAGCGCTTCCTCCTGCGCCGGCAGGCCGGCCTCCAGCGCCTGCAGCGCCGAGAGTGCCTGCTGCTGCGCCGTGTGCTGCGCTGCGAGCGCTTCGGCGTCGCGCGCAGCCGCTGCGCGCAGAGCGGGGAGGGTCTCCGCCAGCGTGTCCGGGTCGAGCGGCGGCGTCAGCGCCCGGCACGATTGCGAGAGCGCGCCGCGCACGGCGTCGAGCTGCCCGCGCAGACCGGCCGCCTGCGCGCTGCGCTCTGCGGCCGTTTTCTGTGCCCGGTCGCTGTCCGAGAGCGCGCGCTTGAGCGCGGCGGCGTCCGGCGCCTGTTCCGGCGCGGCGGCGGGGCAGGGGTGCTCCGTCGCGCCGCAGACCGGGCAGGGCTGCCCGGGCACGAGCGTGCGCGCGAGGATGCCCGCCTGCGCGTCGAGATAGGCGCGGTTTTGCGCGCCGTAGTGCGCCAGCGCCGCCTGCGCGGCCTCGGCCGCTTTTTGATATTCCGCCTGCGCGGCGGTGAGCGCCGTTTCCAGCTCGGCGCACTGCTGCCGCTGCGTCTCCAGCGCCGCCAGCTGTGTACAGCGCTGCGCGGCCGCGTCCTGCGCGTGCCCGGCCTGCGCGGCGGCCACGGCCAGCTTCGGCTGCCCGCTCAGTTTCCCGCGCGCGGTCTCCAGTCCCTTCGCGGCCGCGTCCGTCCGGGCGCGCGCCGCGTCGAGGTCGCTTCGCTTTTGCGCCAGCCGTTTGCGTTCCGCCTCCGCCTGCGCGCGCAGTGTGTCGAGCTGTTCATACCGCCGCAGCGCGTCCTCCAGCCGCGTGATGCCCTGCCGCCGGCTCTGGATCTCCGGCTGCGAGGCCGTAGCCGTGTCCAGCGCCGCCTGTGCCGCCTTCATTTCCGCCTGTGCCTCCGTCCACGCGCTCTCCGCTTCGGCGAGTTTCCCGCGCGCGGCCTCAAGCGCCTCCGCCTTGCCGAGGTCGGAGAGCACCTGCTCGCGCTGTGTCTCCGTCTCCGCGTGCTCCGCCTGCGCCTGCGTCAGCGCGGCTTCGTCCGCGTGCAGCAGCGTGTCCAGCGCCGCGAGCAGCGCGTCGGTGTCCAGCGCGTCCGGCAGTGTCTCCGGCGCGTCACAGCGGATGCTCCCGGCCGCCTGACGCAGCCCGGCCTCCAGTTCGCCGCACTGCCGGTCGAGCGCGGCGGTCTCCTCCTTGAGCCGGTTTTGCAGCGCCTGATACTGCCCCGTGTGGAAGATCTGGCGGAAGATGGCCTTGCGCTCGTCCGTCTGGGCGAGCAGCAGCTTGCGGAATTCCCCCTGCGCGATCATGGCGATGCGGGCAAACTGCTCCCGGTCGACGCCGACGATGTCCGTCACGGCGGCGGTCACGTCGCGCGCCTTGGTGATGATGCGGCCGTCCGGCATCGTCAGCTCGGCGTCTGCCTTCTGCACGGTCGTGCCCGTGCCGCGCGTTTTCGGGCGCGTGTATTCGGGATTGCGGCGCACGGTGTAGGTCTTGCCGCCGTTTAAGAAGGTGAGCTCCACGAACGTCGGCGTTTCGGGCGCTGCGTATTTGCTGCGCAGCATGGAGCTCTCGCGGCTCTCGCCGCTCGCCTCGCCATAGAGCGCGTAGGTGATCGCGTCAAAGATCGTCGTCTTGCCGGCGCCCGTGTCGCCGGTGATGAGGTAGAGCCCGGACGTGCCGAGCACGGAAAAGTCCACGGTCGTTCGCCCGGCGTATGGGCCGAAGGCGGACATGGTCAGGTTCAGCGGTCTCATGGCTGCGCCTCCTGAATCTCCTCCATGAGCTGCGCCGCGAACGCGCGCTGCTCGTCGCTCATGGGCTGGTTGTTTTGCTGCAGGTACAGCGCTTCGAACAGCTCCAGCGGCGTGCGCTGCTCCATGGCCGCCGGCGCTGCCACCGCCCCGGCGGCGCGCGTGCGCGCGTTGTCGTAGTCGAGCGTCATCAGGTACGGATAGATCGCCCGCAGCCGGCCCACGGCGTCGAACACATCCTGCTCGTCCGTGAGGATCAGGTGCAGGTAGTCGCTGCGGTAGGTCGTGTGCTCGTAAAAGCTCCGTGCGGTTAGCTCGTCGTAGCTGCCGCGGATCTCGCGCAGGTCGCGCAGCGGCGTCAGCGGCACGGTGCGCACGTCGACCGCGCTCTTTTCGCCCAGCGTCACGACGGTGACGGATTTGCGCTGGCTCGCCTCGGAAAACGAGTACTTGAGCGGCGACCCGGCGTAGCGGATCGTCGGGCGGCCGATCTGCTGCGCGCCGTGCAGGTGGCCGAGCGCCACGTAGTCAAACGGCGCGAACACGCTGCTGTCCACATTGTCCGTCCCGCCGACGGACAGTTCCTCCGAGCCGCTGCGCGCGCCGCCGGTCACGAACTGGTGCGTCACGAGCACGTTGCGCGCGCTGTCGTCGATGTCCATGTGCGCGATGGCGGCGGCCACGGCGTCGGTGTAGCTCTCGATCTGCGCGTCCGGGAACCAGCGGCGCACGTGCGCGGGCTTCAAAAACGGCAGCAGCCACAGGTACACAGGCCCGATTTCGTCGCGCAGCACGACGGGCGCGACCGCGCCGTCGTAAACCGGCGCGATGTGGATGCCGCAGCTGCCCATGACCCGCCCGCCGAAGGCGAGCCGTTCCGGCGAGTCGTGGTTGCCGCTGATGAGCAAAACGGGCACGCCGCGCGTGCACAGCTCGGTCAAAAATCCGTCGAGCAGCTCGACGGCCTCGGTCGGCGGCACGGGCTTGTCGTACACGTCGCCTGCGATCAGCACGCCGTCCGGCCGCTCGTTGTCCAGAATGGCGAGAATTTGCCGCAGGATATATGCCTGATCCTCCAGCATCGAAAAGCCGTTGACCCGCTTGCCGAGGTGCAGGTCGGCGAGGTGAAGAAATTTCATGTCGGTCCGCTCCTTCCCGCGGCCGGGCCGCGGTGTGGTGCTTCCATTATAATCCGAATCGCGCCCCGGCACAACGGCGATTTTCGCCGCGGCATGACAAAACCGGGAGCATATGAAAGCACCGGCCCCGCACAGAAGAAGCCTCGCAGAGTTTGCCGCCCGCAGGCGGCAAAAAAGTGAAATCATTTTCTCTGGCGACATGTGCGGCAGAGAAAATACCGCTCAGGCTGCAAGTGTGGAATTTGTGTGCCATCGGCGCACAAATTCTGCGCGCAGCAGACTGTAAGCCTTTTGTCGGAAAACCAAATTGGGGTTTTCCGACAGGCAAAAAAACCGGGAGCCGTTACGGCTCCCGGTTTCTGCTCTTGTGCGCGAGATATGCCACCAGCTCCTCCGGCGCGAGCGCGCCGAGGGCTTTCGTGTGCTCCGCCGCCCCGCGCACGGCGGCGTGCACATCGGCAACAGACACGCCGTGCGCCCGGGCGACGGACTCGAGCGCGCGGCATGCCAGCTCCTCCGTGGTCGGTCGGGTCACTTGCTTCTTCCTTTCCTGCGTCCTGCGGCTAGTATGTCCCGGCGGCCGCGGCCTAATCCGCTCACCAGCCGAGCGCGCGCGCCAGCGCCGTGAACGCCGTGCACAGCGCCATGCCCATCGCCGTCGGCAGCAGCGCCGCCAGCAGTGTCCATTTTGTGCTGCCGGTCTCGCGCCGGATGGTCCAGAGCGTCGTCGAGCACGGCCAGTGCAGCAGGAAAAACAGCACGGCACTCACGGCGGTCGTCCACGTCCAGCCGTTGGCGGTCAGCAGCGCGTGCATCTGCGCCAGCCCGAGCGAATCGCCCAGACTGCCCTGCGCCAGATACCCCATCACGGCGATCGGCAGCACGATCTCGTTGGCCGGAAATCCGAGCACGAATGCCAGCAGCAGCACGCCGTCCATGCCCATCACCCGCCCGAGCGGGTCGAGCGCACCTGCGCACCAAGCCAGCAGGCTCGCGCCGCCGACGTGCACGTTTGCCAGCGTCCAAAGAATCATCCCGGCCGGCGCGGCCACGGCGGCCGCGCGCCCGAGCACGAACAGCGTTCGGTCGAACACGGAGCGCACGATGACCTGCCCGACCTGCGGTGCGCGGTATGGCGGCAGCTCCAGCGCGAAGGCCGACGGTCTGCCGCGCAGCACGGTCATGCTCAGTAGCCACGTCGCGCCGAACGTCAGCCCCACGCTCAGCACGAGCGCCGCCGTGAGCAGCAGCGCACTGACGAGCGAGCTGCCGCCGGCCGCGGCAAAGAACATGGTCATGAGCGCGATGAGCGCCGGAAACCGCCCGTTGCACGGCATGAGGCTATTGGTCAGCACGGCGAGCAGCCGCTCGCGCTCGGAGTCGATGATGCGGCAGCCGACCACGCCCGCCGCGTTGCAGCCGAGACCCATGCACATCGTCAGCGCCTGCTTGCCGCACGCATGGCAGGCGTGAAACGGCCGGTCGAGGTTATATGCCACGCGCGGCAGATACCCCGCGTCCTCGAGCAGCGTAAACAGCGGGAAAAAGATGGCCATCGGCGGCAGCATCACGGCCACGACCCACGCCAGCGTCCGGAACATGCCGTCCACCAGCAGCCCCTGCAGCCAGAGCGGTGCGCGCAGCGCCGTGAGCAGGGCCGAAAACTGCGCCTGCACCCAGCCGAGCGCGCGCGCCAGCCATTCCGACGGGGCGTTCGCGCCCGCGATCGTCAGCCACAGCACGCCCGCCAGCCCCAGCAGCATGACGGGGTAGCCCGTCGCCCGGCTCGTGAGCAGACGGTCGAGCCGCCGGTCGCGCGCGGCGTATTCGGCCGTGCCGTAAGTCACGCACGTGCGGCAGATGGCCTCGGCCCGGCGCACGTCGTCCGCAGGGTCTGCCGGCGGCGCTGCGTCCGGCTGCGGCTGCGGCGCCGCCGCGACGGTGTCGAGCGCGCCGAGCAGGGCGGAGAGCGTTTTCTTCTTTCGTGCCGTCACGCCCACGACCGGCACGCCGAGCTGCGCCTGCAGCTCCGGCAGGTCGATCGTGATGTGCTTGCGCCGCGCCTCGTCGAGCAGGTTCACGCACACGATCAGGTTCGGCGTCACACTGCGCACCTGCAGCGCGAGCACGAGCGTGCGCTCCAGGCACGTCGCGTCGCATACGACGACCACGGCGTCGGCCTCGCCGCCGCGCACAAAGTCGCACGCGACGGCCTCCTCCGCCGAGTGCGGGCACAGGGAGTACGTGCCCGGAATGTCCACGAATAAATAATTCTCCCGCGCCGAGCGGCAGCGGCCGCACGTGCAGCCGACGGTCTTGCCCGCCCAGTTGCCGGTGTGCTGGTGCATACCGGTCAGGGCGTTGAAGACAGTGCTCTTGCCGACGTTCGGGTTGCCCGCCAGCGCCACGACGCGCTCGCCCGCCCGGCGTGTGCCGCCGAACGCGGCCGCGTGCGCGCCGACAGAGCGGTGCGTCAGTCCCATGCGCGCACCCCCTTTACGGCACGGCCACGCGGATGCCGCAGCAGTCGCACCGCCGCAGCGCGATCACCGTGCCGCGGATGAGATAGGCGCTCGGGTCGCCCATGGGGCTGCGGCCGAGGCAGACGACGCGCGTGTTTTCAATCAGGCCGAGGTCGCGCAGCCGCCGCTGCATCCCATCGGGCGCGCACACGCTGCGCACGGTCGCGCTCTGGCCGGGCAGCAGCTCGCTGAGCGTTTGGATCTGTGTCATGGTTGCTTCCCCTTCCTCCGGAGGCGATTGCCTCCCGTACCCATGGTATTCGGCAGGGTGCGCGCGGGTGCATTTTTGCACCGGCCGTGGTATTATCAGGGAATACACTGAAAGGAGCGGCAGCATGGCAGCATTTCAGATACCGCGCACGCCGCACACGACGAACAAGACCATCCGCTTTCCGGACGATGTCATCGCAGACGTGGAGGCGGCCATCGCGGGTAAGGACTGCACGTTTTCCGCGTTTGTGATCGCGGCGGTGCGCAGTGCGCTCGCGCAGCTGGCCGAATCGCCGGAGGCGTGAACGCGCCTTGCGCGCGGGCGTTGGGTGTAGTATAATGCAGGAAAATACCTGTATCAGGAGTGACCGACATGGCAGACAAACCGAAAACGAATGTGGATAAGTTTTTTGAACTCTATGACGCGGACCCTGCCCTGCAGGTGCGCGTGCAGCAGGCGATGGACTGCTATCCCGGCAGTCTCGAGATCCGTGACGTGATGACCGAGCACGTGCTCCTGCCGGTGGCGGAGGAGCTGGGCCTGCCCTTCACGCTCAAGGAGCTGCGCAATTATGAGCTGCTCAAGTGGGGCCGCCAGCACCAGGACCGCGAGCTGACGGACGACGAGATGGCGGCGGACGACGAGACGACCTACTGGCTGCTCGACCGCGGCTGGTCGAACGACGAGGCTGCCTTCTGCGGGGATAAGCATTGAGGTATGCAAAAAAGGCGCGCACCGGCTGGTGCGCGCCTTTTGCGTCGTATTCTATCTCATTGCAGCCGGCTGCGGATGTCCTCCACATCGCGCTTCACGCTCTGGATGAACAGCGCGGCGTCGAGACTGTAGGCCATGGCGTCGAAGCCCCTGCGGAAGCCGTCGACCACGCCGTCGGCCGTGCCGGTGAAGAACATGCAGTACTTTCCGGCCGCGCGGCAGGCGGCGACGATGCGCGTGATGGCTGCCTGAAACTCCGGCGCGTCAAACTGTCCCGGCATGCCCATCGAGATCGACAGGTCGAACGGCCCGACGAAGATGCCGTCCACGCCGTCCACGGCGCAGATGTCCTCGATGATATCGAGCGCCTCGGCGGTCTCGCACTGTGGGAAGAGCAGGGTCTCGCCGTTGAAGTGGCGCATGGTCTCCGGCACGGAGCCGAGCCCATCAAAGCCCCAGCCGTCCTTGCGCGACGGGCAGAAGCCCCGCTGGCCGATGGGGTAATATTTCGCGTAGTTCACGAGCACCTGCACCTGCTCGAGCGTCTTGACGTTCGGCACGATCAGGCCCTGTACGCCGACGTCGAGCAGCTTGAGCACGGCGGGGCGGCTGATCTCGCGCACGCGCGCGATCGGGCAGATGCCGCTCAGCTCGGCGGCGCGCACGAGCGCGGCGGTGGTCTCAGCCTCGATGGGGGAGTGCTCGTTGTCGATGATGGCAAAGTCGAGTCCCGTGCGGCCGAGGCACTCCATGAGGCTCACGCTGGCGGTGTCAAAAAAGGTGCCGATCGGCTGCGCGCCGGCGGCAAGTTTCTGTTTGAGTGTGTTTTCCATGCGGATTCCTCCTTATCTTGTCTCGATGCCCCGATTATACTTGCATTTTGGCGGGATGGCAAGCACCGCTGAAAAGAGGGATGCAACTTTGCATCCCTCTTTTTCATGCTTGAATCACATATAACGAGCCAATGTTTTGTGCAGCAGATCGTTGTATTGTTCCAGATCATATACACTTGTCAGGTTAAATTTTTGGCCCTTTTTCTCCTCGTCCGGCACAATCAGTGTTTTCACTGTGTCGGTGAGTTTTAAGCGGCAAATCCATTTGCGGGTATTTTTCTTGTAGAGAATATTGATATAGGATTCGGTGTCCTTATATGTAATGTCTTGCAGGTCAACGACGTCTTTCAGCAGGTTTTTGATGATGAAGTAGGCTTCCAGTTCCTCTTCCGTCGTCACGATTTTCGATTCGTTGCTGTCAGAAACATCCGCATCTTTTTCTGTACTTACTGGTTCCGCCGTTGGCTTTTCAGAGACGGAAACGCTGCCGCCAGAGCCGCCGAGCGCGTTTTTAATTTTATCGTTCATCGTCTCGCTGATATAATCATTGAGCGCTTTTTTCAGGAGGGGACGGAACTTTTCAATGACAGCCTGCGTTTTTTGGCCGGTGTAGCACCCTTGCAGGAAAAGCCGCGTCAGTTCGTCGGACGGATTTTCTACCTGCTCCGCAAATTGGTTTTTAAACTCGTGTACATACTTCAGTTCCGATGCAGTGCTGAAAATGGAATCAATATCGAATTCTGATTTGCAGAATTTTTTAAGCTCACGCACCTGGTTTTCACGAATATCAAGAATATTGATGCTCAAAAACGGATCGCTATCCATTTTGTTGGGATTATCCAGATCGGTAAAGAAGCGATAGATGAGACCGTTTGTTAAAATTGCGAATTTTGCATCTGTTGTGCCGAAGTAGCGGAAAAGCTGAGAGTCGTGACGCTCCAGATTTTCAGATATGGATTTGCATTCAATTAGGATAACAGGTGTGTCGTCTTTCATGATGGCGTAATCGACTTTTTCACCCTTTTTAATGCCTACATCCGCAGTGTACTCTGGAACGAATTCTTGCGGATTAAAAACATCGTAGCCAAGCATAGAGAAAAACGGCATAATAATTGCGGTTTTTGTGGCTTCCTCAGTCTGGATGGAGTCTTTCAGAGTGCCCACACGCTTAGCAAATTGTTTGAGCTGGTCTATAAAATCCATAATACGCACTCACTTTCCTGTATTTGATTTTTTCGACTGTTTATTCAATTTTATCACGGGCGCGGTGGAAAGTCCATCCTTTTGAGATGAAAGATTTTTGGTGCTCCAGCGGGGATTTCCCCTGCCGGGGATAAACTTCGACTCCCCGGGAGCAGCCAGAAAAAAATCTCCTCGCCTTTTGGCGAGGAGATTTTTTGGTGCTCCAGCGGGGATTTCCCCTATCGGGGATGAACTTCGACTCCCCGGGAGCAGCCGGAAAAAAATTCTCCCGCCGAAAGGCGAGAGAATTTTTTTGGTGCTCCAGCGGGGATTTCCCCTATCGGGGATGAACTTCGACTCTCCGGGAGCAGCCGGAAAAAAATTCTCCCGCCGAAAGGCGAGAGAATTTTTTTGGTGCTCCAGCGGGGATTCGAACCCCGGACACCCTGCTTAAAAGGCAGGTGCTCTGCCTACTGAGCTACTGGGGCATATCGGTGTGAAAAGTTATCTGCTATCCAAAATATCAGACGCGAATCCAGCGCAGCGATTTGTGGCTGGGATGGCGGGATTCGAACCCACGATATCAGAGTCAAAGTCTGGTGTGTTACCATTACACTACATCCCAATATCGGGGCAAAAACAACGGGGATCGGGATCACTCCCAATCCCCGATTTCGTGGGGTGGGTAAAGGGGTTCGAACCCTCGACACCCGGAACCACAATCCGGTGCTCTCCCGACTGAGCTATACCCACCATAGATCTGAAATGGTACGCCAAGAGGGATTCGAACCCCCGGCCTACTGCTTAGAAGGCAGTTGCTCTATCCAACTGAGCTATTGGCGCGCATACAATATTTTGCTGCCCGCCCAGAAGGTATGGAGCGGGTGATGGGAATCGAACCCACGTATCCAGCTTGGAAGGCTGGTGTTCTACCATTGAACTACACCCGCAGAGGTCGTCCCACATTCAGCTTTACGAATATACCATCCCTGCGCGGTGTTTGTCAAGCAAAACCTGTTCAAAATGCGAAAAAATCGCAAACCGGGGGACGGCGCAGGCCGTCCCCGCGGATATTTCAGCGGTGAAAGAGCTTCTTTGTCTGGAAGCGCGGCTCGAACGTGATGTTCACCTCGAGCTTTTTGAACACGTTTTCGTCCACGTGCGAGAGGATGACGGACGAGTGCGCCTCGCAGTGCGCGAGCTTTTCGAGCTGCTGCATGGCGATCTCGGCGGTCGGGTCGCTCACGGCGCAGATGCTCAGCGCTACGAGCACCTCGTCGGTGTGCAGGCGCGGGTTGTGGTTGCCCAGATGTTCGACCTTCAGGTGCTGGATCGGCTCGATGATCTCGGGCGAGATGAGCGTGACGTCCTTCGGGATGCCGCCGAGGTATTTGAGCGCGTTGAGCAGGCAGGCCGAGCTCGCGCCGAGCAGGGAAGAGGTCTTGCCGGTGATGATCGTGCCGTCGGGCATCTCGATGGCGACGGCGGGGGCGCCGGTCTCCTCGGCGCGCCGGAGCGCCGCGCCCACGACCGGGCGGTCGGCCGCCGTCAGGCCGAGCTGGTTGAGCAGCAGCTCCTGCCGCTGCGTCTCGACCGGGGCGCACAGGCCGCGCAGCTGCGCGCAGGCGGTGGCGTAGTAGCGGCGGAGGATCTCCTGCCTGGCGGCGGCGCAGCACACGGCGTCGTCGCTGATGCAGTAGCCCGCCATGTTCACGCCCATATCCGTGGGGCTCTTGTACGGCGAGCTGCCGTAGATGCGCTGGAACATGGCGTTGAGCACGGGGAAGATCTCCACGTCGCGGTTATAGTTGACGGTCGTCACGCCGTAGGCCTCGAGGTGGAAGGGGTCGATCATGTTCACGTCGTCGAGGTCGACGGTCGCGGCCTCGTAGGCGAGGTTCACGGGGTGGCGCAGCGGCAGGTTCCAGATCGGGAACGTCTCAAACTTGGCGTAGCCCGCGCACACGCCGCGCTTGTGCTCGTGATAGAGCTGGCTCAAGCACGTGGCCATCTTGCCGCTGCCGGGGCCGGGCGCGGTCACGACGATGAGGCTGCGCGTCGTCTCGATGTAGTCGTTGCGGCCGAAGCCGTCGTCGCTGACGATGCGCGCGACGTCGGACGGGTAGTCCGGGATGATGTAGTGCCGGTACACGCGGATGCCGAGCGTCTCGAGCCGGCGCTGGAACTTTTCCGCCGCGGGCTGGCCGCGGTGGTGCGTGATGACGACGCTGCCGACGTACAGTCCGCAGCCCTGGAATGCGTCGATCAGGCGCAGGGTGTCGTCGTCGTAGGTGATGCCGAGGTCGCCGCGGCGCTTGTTGCGCTCGATATCATCCGCCGAGATGGCGATGATGATCTCCGCCTCGTCGCGCATCTCCATGAGCATGCGCACCTTGCTGTCGGGGGCGAAGCCCGGCAGCACGCGCGATGCGTGGTAGTCGTCAAAGAGTTTGCCGCCGAACTCCAGATACAGCTTGCCGCCGAACTGGCCGATGCGCTCGCGGATCTTTTCCGACTGCATCCGGAGGTATTTGTCATTGTCAAAGCCGATCGCCTGCATAGATGCTTCTCTCCTCTGTTTCAAGCTATCAAACAAACATATATTCTACAGCATTCGACGCATTCCGGCAATGGGAAAATGCCCGATCCGGTAAAAATTTATCGCGGGGCCGATTCGCTCTTTTTTTATTCATAAATGTATGGTATAATCCTAAATTACACTGGACAAGGAGTGTCAACAAATGGGTTTTCTCAAAAAAATATTTGGTACTCACAGCGACCATGAGCTCAAGCGGCTCTACCCGATCGCTGATAAAATCGAAGCCATGTCGGACGAGTACGCCGCGCTCACGGACGAGCAGCTGCGCGCCAAGACCGGCGAGTTCAAGCAGCGCTATGCCGACGGCGAGTCGCTCGACGACCTGCTGCCGGAGGCGTTTGCCACGGCGCGCGAGGCCGCGTGGCGCGTGCTGGGCATGAAGCCGTTCCGCGTGCAGCTCATCGGCGGCATCGTGCTGCATCAGGGCCGCATCGCCGAGATGAAGACCGGCGAGGGCAAGACCCTCGTCGCCGTCCTGCCGGCGTACCTCAACGCGCTCACCGGCGAGGGCGTGCACATCGTCACCGTCAATGATTACCTCGCCCGCCGTGACAGTGAGTGGATGGGCAAGGTCTACCGCTTCCTTGGCCTGAGCGTCGGCCTGATCGTGCACGACATGTCGAGCGCCGAGCGCCAGCAGGCCTACGCGGCCGACATCACCTACGGCACGAACAACGAGATGGGCTTTGACTACCTGCGCGACAACATGGCCATCTACAAATCCCAGATGGTGCAGCGCGGCCACGCCTTCGCCATCGTCGACGAGGTGGACTCCATCCTCATTGATGAGGCGCGCACCCCGCTCATCATCTCCGGTCAGGGCGACGAGAGCACCGACCTCTACCGCCAGGCGGAGGACTTTGCCGCCCGCCTGACGTGCAAGTCCTACGCCTCCATCGACGACAAGGAAGAGGAGGACGAGGACCTCGACGCCGACTACGTCGTCGACGAAAAGGCCCGCACCGCGACGCTCACCGCCCGCGGCATCGCCAAGGCCGAGACGGCCTTCGGCCTGGAAAATCTCGCGGACATCGAAAACGCCACGCTCGTGCACCACATCGACCAGGCCATCCGCGCCCACGGCATCATGAAGCGCGACATTGACTACGTCGTCAAAGACGGCGAGGTCATCATCGTCGATGAGTTCACCGGCCGCCTCATGCTCGGCCGCCGCTACAGCGACGGCCTGCACCAGGCCATCGAGGCCAAGGAGCACGTGCGCGTGCAGAGCGAGAACAAGACGCTGGCGACCATCACGTTCCAGAACTACTTCCGTCTCTACGGCAAGCTCTCCGGCATGACCGGCACGGCCATGACCGAGGAAGAGGAGTTCGCGGCCATCTATAACCTCGACATCATCGAGATCCCGACGAACAAGCCCGTCATCCGCATCGACAACCCCGACGTTGTGTATAAAAACGAGGCCGGCAAGCTGCGCGCCATCATCGAGCAGATCCGCGTCTGCCACGAGAAGGGCCAGCCGGTGCTGGTCGGCACGGTGTCGATCGAAAAGAGCGAGCACCTGTCCAAGCTCCTGCGCAAGGCGGGCGTCCCGCACAACGTCCTCAACGCCAAGCACCACGAGAAAGAGGCCGAGATCGTCGCGCAGGCCGGTAAGTTCGGCGCTGTCACGATCGCAACGAACATGGCCGGCCGCGGCACGGACATCATGCTCGGCGGCAACGCGGAGTACCTGGCCAAGGCCGACCTGCGCAAGGCCGGCTTCTCGGAGGAGGTCATCGCCGAGGCCACCGGCTATGCCGAGACCGAGGATGAAGAGATCCTCAAGGCCCGCGCCCTGTTTGCCGAGCGCATGGCCGAGCACAAAAAGAGCATCGACGAGGAAGCGGACCGCGTGCGCGCGGCCGGCGGCCTGTATATCATCGGCACCGAGCGGCACGAGTCCCGCCGCATCGACAACCAGCTGCGCGGCCGCTCCGGCCGTCAGGGCGACCCCGGCGAGAGCCGCTTTTACATCGCGCTCACGGACGACGTCATGCGTCTGTTCGGCTCCGAGCGTATGCAGAGCATGATGGAGACGCTGCGCGTCGACGAGGACACGCCGCTCGATCACAAGATGCTCTCCAACGCCATCGAGCAGGCCCAGCGCACGGTCGAGAGCCGCAACTTCCAGGCCCGTAAGAACGTGCTCGAATACGACGATGTCATGAACGTGCAGCGCAACGTTATCTATGAAGAGCGCCGCAAGGTGCTCGACGGCGAGGATCTGCAGGAGCACGTCCAGCACATGATCCGCACCGTCATCACCGGCGACATTGCCGCCGGCATGGCCGAGCACCACCCCGAAAACGACAAGGATCTGCACGAGATCCTCGCCCCGCTCGAAAAGCTCTTCCCGTGCGACCTGAGCTATACGGCCGAGGAACTGCACAAGCTCACGCCCGACATGCTCTCCGACGCGGTGTATGACTGCGCCATGAAGGCCTATGCCGCGCGCGAGGAAGCCTTCGGCCTGCAGCCGGACGGCACGCCGCTCATGCGCGAGCTCGAGCGCGTGGTCATGCTGCGCGTGGTCGACGAATACTGGATGGATCACCTCGAGGCCATGGATGACCTGCGTCAGGGCATCGGTCTGCGCGCCTACGGCAACGTCAAGCCCGTCGATGAATACAAGCGCGCCGGCTTTGACATGTTCGACGAAATGGTCAACGGCATCCAGAGCGAGACGGTGCGCCGCCTGTTCACGGTGCGCGTGCGCCGCGAGCAGAAGCTCGAGCGCAAGACCGTCGCCCGCAGCGCCGCGACGAATGCCGGCGGGGACGACAGCGAGAAGAAGCGCCCCGTCCGCCGCGTCAAGAAGCCCGGCCGCAACGACCCGTGCCCGTGCGGCAAGCTGCGCCCGAACGGCCTGCCCATGAAGTATAAGGACTGCTGCGGCAAGAATGCATAACGAAGTCTCTTTCCCGCTGCACGCCGCGCGCGGCGCAGCGTACCTGACCGCGCCGAACATCGCGGCGCGCCACGCCTTTTCCACCCGCCTCGGCGGCGTGAGCACCGGCGTGCTCGAGAGCCTGAATCTTAGCGTCCGCCGCGGCGACACGCCCGAAAACGTGCGTGAAAACTGGCGGCGCCTCGGTGCGGCCGCCGGGTTGGATCTCACACGCGCGGTGTATGCGCGGCAGATCCACAGCGCGGAGGTGCGCATCGCGCACGCGGCCGACGCGCAGCCGCCGGAGCTGGAACCCCGCTTTGCCTGCGACGGCTTTGTCACGAACGAACCGGGCGTCCCGCTCGCGGTCTTTATGGCCGACTGCCTGCCTGTGCTGCTGCACGACCCCGCTGCCGGGGTCATCGGCGCGGTGCACTGCGGCTGGCGCGGCTCGGTGGCCGATATTCTCGGCGCCGCCGTCGCGCAGATGTGCGCCCTCGGTGCGCACCCGGCGGACATCCGCGCCGCCATCGGCCCCGGCATCGGCGCGTGCTGCTTCGAGGTCGGGCCCGAGGTCGTGGCCGCGGCCGAAGCCTTGCTGCATGAGCCGCTCGGCGCGCTCGTGCGCCCGCGCGCGGACGGCAAGGCCCTGCTCGATCTCAAAGGCGTCAACGCCCGGCGGCTTGCGCAGCTCGGCGTCCTGGCGGGGCAGATCGCCGTGTCGGACGCCTGCACCATGTGCCGGCCGGACGTGTTCTGGTCGCACCGCGCGACCAATGGGCAGCGCGGCGTGCAGGCCGCCGTCATCACCCTGTGACCCAAGGGGGAACACCATGAAACATTTGCACCTGACCCGCGTGCTCGCGTTCGCGCTCGCACTTGTGCTGCTGCTCGGCTGCACGGCCTGCGGCAAGAAGACCACGGACGACACCGGCGACACCGTCGGCCAGAAGGATACGCAGACCACCGTCGAGCTCGACGGCAAGTTCACGCTCAACTACAGCGCGTCCGCCGGCATGAACCCCTACAAGACGCAAAATTCCGATAACCTCGCCGTCTGCGGCCTCGTGTACGAGACGCTCACGGGGCTCACCGATGCCTTTGAGGCCGAGCCCGGCCTGTTCACCGAGTGGAGCAGCGACGACGGGGAGACCTGGACCTTCACCGTCGCAGCCGGCCGCACCTTCCACGACGGCCACGCGCTCACGGCGCAGGACGCGGCCTATTCCATTCAGACCGCCATGGCGTCGGATCTGTATTCCGGCCGCCTGAACGCCGTCAAGGACGTCAAGGACAGCGACGACGGCACCGTCACGGTCACGCTCGCGCGCGCGAACACGCAGTTTCCCGCGCTGCTGAACATCCCGGTCATCGAAAACAACGCGGCCGACAGCACCTACCCCAGCGGCACGGGGCTGTATCAGTTTGCGTCCGATCACCAGAGCCTCACGGTCTATTCCGGCCACCCGGACGCGGACAAAGCGCCCGTCGACACGGTCTATCTCATGGAGTGCAAGTCGGTCGAGGAGATCGTCTCCGCGTTTGACAACGGCCAGCTCGATCTCGCGCTCAGTGACCCCAGCTCCGGCACGGACCTGAGCTTTTCGAGCCTGAACGACCAGCGCCAGTACGCCACGACGAACCTGCAGTATGTCGGCTTCAACACCAACAGCAGCTTTTTCATGACGGCGCGCTACCGCCAGCCGTTCAATTACGTCATCGACCGCGCGTTCGCCGTCGCGCTGCTGCACGACTGCGCCGTTGCCACCGCGCTGCCCGTCCATCCGGCGAGCACACTCTATGACAATGCCCTCAACGAGTCGCTGTCCTATGACCTGGATAAGGCCAAGAAGATGTTTGACGACCTGAAGATCGTCGATTACGACGGCGACGGCGAGCGCGAGTACATGCCCGACGGGCAGTCTCCGCTCGACATCAGCCTCTCGCTGATCGTCTATGCCGACAGCACGGCCAAGGTCAGCATGGCCAACAAGATCGCGGCTGACCTCACGAGCATCGGCATCCCCGTGAAGGTGCGCGAGCTCAGCTGGGACAACTATCAGGATGCGCTCAAGGGCGGCAAGTATGATATGTACTACGGTGAGGTCGCCCTCCCGGCGGACTTCGATCTCTCGGCGCTGCTCAAGGCCGGTGGCTCGCTCAATTACGGCGGCATCACGACCGGCACGTATGCCGATGTCATCAACGCCTACCTCGCCGCCGCAGATTCTGACCGCGCAGCGGCCTGCAGCACCATGCTCCAGACCATTTCGGACACCGCGCCCATCGTGCCCGTCTGCTTTGAAAAGCACTGCCTGTACGTGCACCGCGGCGCCGTCGGCGGCTTTTCTCCCACGAAGTACAACATTTTCCACAACATCACGGATTGGAAGATCAATAACGCATGAAACAAGAGTGGATTGCGCGCGCCAAGCGCTTTGCCACCTATGCGCTCGTCGGCTGCTTTGACACGAGCATGGACTGGGTGGCGTTCACAACTGCACATGAGCTGCTGCACTTCACGCCCGTGATCTGCCAGGCCATCGGCTACTTTGTCGGCACGGTCTGCAGCTATTTTCTCAACGGCCGCATCACCTTCCGCGACGGGCACATCGCCCGCTGGCGGCAGTGCCTGCGCTTTGTGATGTGGAACGTGGTGTCCCTCGGCGTGAGCGAGGTGATGATCGGCCTGCTGACGCACTTCGGCCTCAACCCGTACATCGCCAAGGTCGGCGTCACGCTCGAGGTCGCGCTGTTCAACTACTTCGGCTATAAATATATTGTGTTCGCAGTCCCCAAACAAACGGAAGGAGAGCAGGATCATGACAGATCGTCAACTGATTAATCTGGCCGAGCAGGCCTCCCGCAATGCCTATGTGCCGTATTCCCATTTCGCCGTCGGCGCGGCGCTCGAGTGCCGCGACGGCACGGTCTTTACCGGCTGCAACATTGAAAACGCTGCCCTCGGCAGCACCATCTGCGCCGAGCGCACCGCCGCCTGCAAGGCCGTCAGCGAGGGCCGCCGCGACTTTGTGCGCATCGCCGTCTACGGCGACGGCGAGCACTATTGCTACCCCTGCGGCGCGTGCCGGCAGTTTCTGGCCGAGTTCGCGCCCGATATGGAGGTGCTGTCCGCCATGGGCGGCGGCCGCTATGTCAGCAACCGCCTGAGCGAGCTCATGCCCTATACCTTTAATTATTAAGGGATTCACCATGGAACTGGAACAGCTGCGCATTTTCTGCACCGTTGCCGCCTGCCGCAGTTTTACCCGCGCGGCCGGTCAGCTCTTCGTCAGCCACTCGACGACCAGCCGCGCCGTGTCCGCCCTCGAGCGGGAGCTCGGCGTGCCGCTGCTCGTGCGCGACCGGCACACCGTCGCGCTCACGCCCGCCGGGCAGACGCTCCTGACCGGGGCGGAGGACCTGCTCCGGCAGGCCGATGCGCTCGCGGCCGCCGTGCACACCGCGGCGGAGGCGGCCCCGGAGCCGCCCGAATCGCCGGAGGCGTAATTTTGGCGGACTGCACAAACTTTTTTGCAAAATTTCTACGTTTGAGCGAAAAACCCTCTTGACATTCGGGAGGGTTTTTGCTATTCTTATGAAGCGCCTGTGCGGAAACAGGTGCATTCTGCGATGAAGCGGGAGATTGCGGAGCCCGTCTCCGGTAACTTCCGTGGAGTATGTCCGCTGCCGCGCCCTTGCACGGCAGATGATCGGGCGGTTGAGTCAGCCAGCACTTGCGTATATCACCTGCGCGGCTGTATACCGGCGAGAGCCGGTTTGTTTTTCGGGCAGGGTTTGATACGCACGGAACGGTGTATGGCGATCTCATCCGTGCGAACCAGGCGGAGCCAATGCCGCCAAAAAAATTCGTAACGGAGGAAACAACATGGCAACCACGAGCAACAAGAAAATGATCCGTATCCGCCTCAAGGCCTACGATCACCAGCTGATCGACAAGGCGGCGGAGAAGATCGTCGAAACCGCAAAGCGTACCGACGCGAAGGTCTCCGGCCCCATTCCGCTGCCGACGAAGACCGAGATCGTCACCATCCTGCGCGCTGTTCATAAGTATAAGGACAGCCGCGAGCAGTTTGAGCGCCGCACCCACAAGCGCCTGATCGACATCATGAACCCGACCCAGAAGACGGTCGAGGCTCTGATGAATCTGGAGCTGCCGGCCGGTGTCGAGATCGACATCAAGCTGTAAGCACACCCCGTTAACCCTGCGCGCGAGCGCATATTTACAAACCCGCAGTCCGCAGCTTGCGTGTGCGGACGGGTCAAGTCAGCAGCCTCTGGCCATGAGCTAAGCGAGCTGACCAATAACCTGAAGGAGGAACATGTATGAAAACAGCCATCATCGGTAAAAAGGTCGGCATGACGCAGATCTTCGATGAAGCAGGCAAGGTCGTCCCCGTCACCGTGATCGAGGCAGGCCCCTGCACGGTCACCGGCAAGATGACCAAGGAAAAGGAAGGCTATGAAGCCGTCCAGCTCGGCTACGAGGACGTCGCCGAGAAGAAGCTGACCAAGCCCGAGAAGGGCCACCTGGACAAGGCGGGCGTCGGCTACAAGAAGCATCTCAAAGAGTTCCGTCTCGAGGACTGCGCCTCTGTCAATGTGGGCGATGTCGTCAAGGCCGACACCTTCAAGGAAGGCGACAAGGTCGACATCACCGGCATCAGCAAGGGCCACGGCTACGCCGGCGTCATCAAGCGCTTCGGCCAGGGCCGTACCCCGACCAGCCACGGCGGCGGCCCTGTGCACCGTCACGCCGGCTCCATGGGCTCGAGCACCGATCCTTCCCGTATCTTCCCGGGTAAGAAGCAGGCCGGCCACATGGGCGTGGATCAGGTCACCGTCCAGAACCTCGACGTGGTCAAGGTCGATCCCGAGCTCAACATGATCGTTGTGCGCGGCGCGATCCCCGGCCCGAAGGGCGGCATTGTCTATATCAAGAGCACCGTCAAGAAGACCGTCGTCAAGAAGGGCGACGCCGGCATCAGCACCAACCCGCAGAAGGCCTCCGGTCGTAACCCGCAGAAGGCTTCTGCAAGAAAGTAAGGAAAGGAGAGAGCGAATATGCCTACTGCTAAGTTGTTTAATATGGCCGGCGATCAGGTCGGCGAAGTGGCGCTCTCCGAAGCCGTTTTCGGTGTTGAGCCCAACGAGTCCGTCCTGCACGACTCCGTGAAGAACCACCTGGCCAACTGCCGTCAGGGCACGCAGAGCGCGCTGACCAAGGGCGAGGTTTCCTACTCCACCGCCAAGCCCTGGCGCCAGAAGGGCACCGGCCGCGCACGCGCCGGCTACAAGGGCAGCCCGGTGTGGACCCACGGCGGCGTCGCGTTTGCGCCGAAGCCGCGCGACTACAGCTACACGCTCAACAAGAAGGTCAAGAGACTGGCCCTCAAGAGCGCGCTGAGCGCCAAGGCCGCTGCCGGCGAGATCCTCGTCGTGGACGGCATGGCCGTCGAGGAGATCAAGACCGCTCCCGTCAAGGCGTTCCTGACCAAGATCGGCGCCGACGGCAAGGCTCTGCTCGTGACCGAGCAGGTCGACGAGAAGCTCGTCAAGAGCTCCCGCAACATCCCCGGCGTGAGCAGCACCATCGCCACCATCCTCAGCCCCTATATGATCCTGACGCACCGCGTCCTGGTCGTTGACAAGGCTGCGCTCCAGAAAATCGAGGAGGTGTACGCATAATGAGAACCGCTTACGATGTCATTATCCGTCCCATCATCACCGAGCAGTCCATGGAAGACCTCGACATCAAAAAGTACACGTTTGAAGTCGCCAAGGACGCCGGCAAGATCGAGATCAAAAAGGCCATCGAGGAGATCTTTGACGTGAAGGTCATCAAGGTCACCACCGCGACGATCCGTGCCAAGGAGAAGCGCGTCGGCGCCAACCCCTCCGGCATGACCGCCACCGGCAAGAAGGCCGTCGTGAAACTGTCCGCTGATTCGAAGAACATCGAGATCTTCGAGGGCATGGTGTAAGGGAGGAATTGAACAATGTCGATTAAAACCTATAAACCCACCACGCCTTCCCGCAGACATATGTCCGTTTCCGGCTTCGACGGTGTCGATAAGCACGCCAAGCCGCAGAAGGAGCTCGTGGAGGTCCTCAAGAAGCACTCCGGCCGCAACAGCTACGGCCGCATCACCGTCCGCCATCAGGGCGGCGGCAACCGCAAAAAGTACCGCGTCATCGACTTCAAGCGCGACAAGATGGACGTGCCTGCTACCGTCCTGCGCCTGGAGTACGATCCGAACCGCAGCGCTTATATCGCCCTGGTCGAGTACACCGACGGCGAGCGCCGCTACATTCTGGCCCCTGTCGGCCTGAACGTGGGCGACACCGTCCTGTCCTCCGCCGCGGCGGACATCAAGCCGGGCAACGCCCTGCCGCTGGCCAACATCCCGGTCGGCACCGTTATCCACAACATCGAGCTCTACCCCGGCAAGGGTGCGCAGCTGGTCCGCTCCGCGGGCGTCGCCGCGCAGCTCATGGCGAAGGAAAACGGCATGGCTACCGTCCGTCTCCCCTCCGGCGAGTACCGCAAGGTCCGCCTCAACTGCATCGCCTGCATCGGCCAGGTCGGCAATGTTGACCATGCCAACATCGCCGTCGGCAAGGCCGGCCGCAAACGCCACATGGGCATCCGCCCGACCGTCCGCGGTTCTGTCATGAACCCGTGCGACCACCCGCACGGCGGCGGCGAAGGCAAAGCGCCTGTCGGCCGTCCCGGCCCGGTCACCCCGTGGGGCAAGCCGGCGATGGGTTACAAGACCCGCAAGAAGAAGAATGCGACCGACAAGTTCATTGTCAAGCGCCGCAACGCGAAGTAAGGAGGGAATAGGTAATGAGCAGAAGTGTTAAGAAAGGCCCGTTTGCCGCTCCCGAGCTGCTGAAGCGGGTCGATGAAATGAACAAGGCCGGCGAGAAGAAGGTCATCAAGACCTGGAGCCGTTCCTCCACGATCTTCCCGTCCTTTGTCGGCCACACCATCGCTGTCCATGACGGCCGCCGTCACGTTCCGGTCTATGTGACCGAGGACATGGTCGGACATAAGCTGGGCGAGTTTGCGCCCACGCGCACGTTCCGCGGCCACGCCGGCAGCAAGACTGTTGGAAAGTAAGGGGGAGAGAACATGGAAGAACTGAAAACTGCACGTGCCCAGCTGGTGCACGCCCGTATCGCTCCCCGTAAGGTCCAGATCGTCTGCGACATGATCCGCGGCAAGGACACCAAGGTCGCCGAGGCCTATATGGCCAACACGCCGAAGGCCGGCTGCGAGCTCATGCTCAAGCTCCTCAAGAGTGCCTGCGCCAACGCGGAGAACAACTTCGAGATGGATCCGGACAACCTCTACGTTGCCGAGGCCTATGCCACGGCCGGCCCGATCCTCAAGCGCGGCCGCCCGAGAGCTCAGGGCCGTATGTACCGCATCAACAAGCGCACCAGCCACATCACCATCGTCGTGGCTGAGAAGGCATAAGGGAGGAGGCAGAAGATATGGGACAGAAAGTTAATCCGCACGGCATGCGTGTCGGCGTCATCAAAGATTGGGATTCCCGCTGGTATGCCCGTGACGAGAAGGTCGGCGACCTGATCGTTGAGGACTACAAGATCCGCCAGTACCTGAAGAAGACCCTGTATTCCGCAGGTATCCCGAACATCGAGATCGAGCGCGACAGCGCGAAGGTCCGCATCTATATCCACTGCTCTCGTCCGGGCGTTGTCATCGGCAAGGGCGGCGCGGAGATCGAGCGCATCCGCCTCTCCGTCGAGAAGATGATCGGCAAGCCGGTCGCCCTCTCCATCGTCGAGGTCCGCACGCCGGATACGAACGCACAGCTCGTCGCCGAGAACATCGCCGCGCAGCTCGAGAAGCGCATCGGCTTCCGCCGCGCGATGAAAAACGCCATGGGCCGCGCCATGAGAATGGGCGCCCGCGGCATCAAGATCATGTGCTCCGGCCGTCTGGGCGGCGCCGAGATCGCCCGCACCGAGTGCTACCACGAGGGCACCATTCCGCTGCAGACCATCCGCGCGGACATCGAGTACGGCTTCGCTGAGGCTGCCACGACCTACGGCCGTGTCGGCGTCAAGGTCTGGATCTACAAAGGCGAGATCCTCTCCCAGAGCCTGCGCACCACCCCGCGCACCATGGATCTGAACAAGCGCGACGACCGTCGCCGTGACCGCCGTGACGGCGATCGCAGAGGCCGCGGCGGCTACAACCGCGACCGTCGTGACGGCAACCGCCAGGGCGGCCGTCCGGGCTACCAGGGCGGCGGACGTCCGCAGGGCGGCAATCGTCCCCAGGGCGGCTACAACCGCGGCCCGCGTCCGGCAGCTTCCGCTGCTCCGAAGGAAGGAGGCAACAACTAATGCTGATGCCGAAAAGAGTGAAGTACCGCAGAGTGCAGCGCGGTCGTATGACCGGCAAGGCCCTGCGCGGCAATAAGGTGACCTACGGTGAGTTCGGCCTGCAGGCGCAGGAGCCGGCCTGGATCACCTCCAACCAGATCGAGGCGGCCCGTGTCGCCATGACCCGTTACACCAAGCGTGGCGGTCAGGTCTGGATCAAGATCTTCCCCGACAAGCCGGTCACGCAGAAGCCGGCCGAGACCCGCATGGGTTCCGGTAAAGGTTCTCCTGAGTACTGGGTCGCCGTCGTGAAGCCCGGCAGAGTTCTGTTTGAGATCGCTGGCGTGCCGGAAGAGGCTGCCCGTGAGGCGCTGCGTCTGGCCAGCCACAAGCTTCCCTGCAAGACGAAGATCGTCAAGAAGGAAGACACTGAGATTGGTGGTGAATAAGATGAAAGCTAGTGAAATTCGCTCCATGTCCGCCGCTGAGCTGGAAAGCAAGCTGGTCGAACTGAAGAAGGACCTGTTCATGCTCCGTATGCAGCACGCTACCAATCATCTTGACAACCCCGTTAAGATTTCCGCTGTGCGTCGCGACATTGCCCGAGTCAAAACCGTGCTCCGCGAAAAGCAGCTCGAGCAGTGAGGAGGTAAGTGAGAATGAACGAAATGAGAACGACTTCCCGCAAGACCCGCGTCGGCAAAGTGGTGTCCGACAAGATGGACAAGACGATCGTTGTCATCGTGGAAGACCACGTGGCGCACAAAGTCTATAAAAAGATCATCGGCAAGACCTACCGCCTGAAGGCACACGACGAGAACAACGAGTGCCATGTTGGCGATATCGTCCGCGTGATGGAGACCCGCCCCCTGTCCAAGGACAAGAGATGGCGCGTGGTCGAGATCGTGGAAAAGGCGAAGTAAGGAGGCAACAACATGATTCAGCAGGAAAGTTATCTGAAGGTTGCCGACAATACCGGCGCCAAGGAAATCAAGTGCATCCGCGTTCTCGGCGGATCCAAGCGTAAATACGCCAGCATCGGCGACGTGATCGTTGCTTCCGTGCGCAAGGCGGCCCCCGGCGGCTCGGTCAAGAAGGGCGACGTCGTCAAGGCTGTTGTTGTCCGCACCGTGAAGCCGGTCCGCCGCGCGGACGGCACCTATGTGCGTTTCGATGAGAACGCCGCCGTCCTGATCAACGGCGAGGATAAGAACCCCCGCGGCACCCGTATCTTTGGGCCCGTCGCCCGTGAGCTCCGCGACAGTGACTTCACGAAGATCCTGTCTCTGGCTCCCGAAGTTATTTGAGGAGGGCGCAGAACATGAACATCAAAAAAGACGATAAAGTCGTTGTCCTGTCCGGCAAGGACAAGGGCAAGGAAGGCAAAGTCCTGTCTGCTGACCCGAAGGGCGGCAAGCTCATCGTGGAGGGCGTGAACGTCGCCACGAAGCACCAGAAGCCGAAAAATCAGCAGGATCAGGGCGGCATCATCAAGACCGAAACCCCGATCTATGCCTGCAAGGTCATGGTCGTCTGCCCGAAGTGCGGCAAGCCGACCCGCATTGCGCACAAGATCACCGACGGCAAGAAAGTCCGCGTCTGCAAGAAGTGCGGCGCCGAACTGTAAAGGAGGGAGCAACGAACTATGGCAAATATGCCTTCTATGAAGAAGAAGTATGTGGAGGAAGTCGCTCCCGCTCTGATGACGAAGTTCCAGTACGAGAGCGTTATGCAGATCCCGAAGATCGAGAAGATCGTCGTCAGCGTCGGCTGCGGCGACTGCAAGGATAACGCCAAGGCGCTCGACGCCGTCATCAAGGACATCACTGCGATCACCGGCCAGCATGCGGTTGCGACCGTCGCCAAGAAGAGCGTCGCAAACTTCAAGCTGCGTGAGGGTATGCACGTCGGCGTGAAGGTCACGCTGCGTCAGGACCGTATGTGGGAGTTCCTGGACCGCCTGTTCAACATCGCGCTGCCCCGTGTCCGCGACTTCCGCGGCATCTCGGCCGACGCGTTTGACGGCCGCGGCAACTACAGCCTCGGCCTCAAGGAGCAGATCATCTTCCCCGAGATCGAGTACGATAAGATCGAGAAGCTCCGCGGCATGAACATCGCCATCATCACCACCGCCAAGACCGACGAGGAAGCACGCGAGCTGCTCAAGCTCATGGGCGCCCCGTTCGTCACCAAAGCATAAGGGAGGAGCGACACAATGGCTAAGAAATCTATGATCCTCAAGCAGCAGGCGCCCGCGAAGTACTCCACCCGTCAGTACAACCGCTGCAAGATCTGCGGCCGTCCCCACGCTTACCTGCGCAACTACGGCATCTGCCGTATCTGCTTCCGTGAGCTGGCGTACAAGGGCCAGATCCCCGGCGTCCGCAAAGCTTCCTGGTAAAAACTTGCCGTCTGGCTTTGTGAGGTCGGCTTGCTGTATAGAAATACAGCGGCGCCGACCGCACATCCCCAGCCAACAAGTTTTTGCCCAGGGCGGGATGACGGCAGCGCGGCGTACATCGCCTGACGAAAAATTTCCGCCCAGCGCTGAACCCTCGCGTTCAGCCCCAACTTCCGTAAGTTCGCCCCGCGCAGCCGCAGCTGGATCTGCGGCTGCCGGTGCGCACTGAAATACGGTGCCGGTCCTTATGATCTGAGTTCCGGTGCCGCGCCCCGCCCATGCCTGCGCGTTTGACCCGGCGCGCATGCATGGCTCACCGCTTTTGTGCCGCCCGGCACCGCGGCCGTGCCGCCGCCTCCGGCGGCGACATGAAAATGGACCGCGCGTCACGAAAGCAAGCTTTTGCCCCTTCGCAGAAAGGGCAGGGATGACGAAAGGCCGCAGGGAATCAAGCATTCATGCGGAACCTCGCCGCCCAAACCGTATCATCGGTAACTTCTAACTAAGGAGGAAACACAAATGCAGATCACCGATCCCATCGCCGATATGCTGACCCGCATCCGCAACGCTGGCAGCGCTCGGCACGAAACCGTGGACGTCCCGAATTCCAAGATGAAGAAGGCCATCGCCGAAATTCTTCTCGAGGAAGGCTACATCAAGAGCTTCCAGCTCATTGATGACGGCACCCAGGGCGTCATCCGCATCACCCTGAAGTATCTCCCCGGCAAAGAGAAGGCCATCCAGGGTCTCCGCAGAGTCTCCAAGCCCGGCCTGCGTGTCTACGCCGGCGCTGACGAGCTGCCGCAGGTCCTGCGCGGCCTCGGCATCGCGATCATCTCCACCTCGAAGGGCATCATGACCGACAAGAAAGCGCGTGCGCAGCACGTCGGCGGCGAAGTCCTCGCGTTCGTGTGGTAAGGGAGGTACAGAACAATGTCTAGAATTGGTAGAGCTCCCATTGAGATCCCCGCAGGCGTTGAAGTCACCTGCAATGGCAACGTTGTCACCGTCAAGGGCCCGAAGGGCACCCTGTCGCACAACGTACACCCGGACATGACCGTCACGGTCGAAGGCAACACCATCCATGTCACCCGCCCGAGCGATGACAAATTGCACCGCTCCCTGCACGGCCTGACCCGCACGCTGATCCACAACATGGTCATCGGCGTGACCGAGGGCTTCAGCAAGACGCTCGAGATCAACGGCGTCGGCTACAGAGCCGTGAAGGAAGGTCAGAACCTGGTCATGCACCTGGGCTTCTCGCACACGGTCACCGTGTCCGAGAACGCGGACATCCAGATCGATGTCCCGAACCCGAACCAGGTCATTATCAAGGGTATCGACAAGGAAAAGGTCGGCCAGTTTGCAGCAGAAGTGCGCGCGAAGCGTCCGCCCGAGCCGTACAAGGGCAAGGGCATCAAGTACGATTACGAGCATATCCGCCGCAAAGAAGGCAAGACCGGCGCGAAGTAATTGGAGGTGTGCCTGAATGATTAAGAGACCGAATACGAAAGCGCAGCGCGTTCGCCGTCACCAGAGAGTGCGCGGCAAGATCTCCGGCACGGCCGAGAGACCGCGTCTGAGCGTGTTCCGCAGCGAAAACAACATTTATGCCCAGATCATCGACGATGTCGCCGGTAAGACGCTCTGCAGCGCCTCCACCGTGGAAAAGGGCTTTGAAGGCAATGGCGGCAACTGCGAAGCGGCAGCCAAGATCGGCAAGCTCATCGGCGAGCGCGCCGTGGCGGCCGGCATCACCGAGGTCGTGTTCGACCGCGGCGGCAACGTGTACCATGGCCGCGTCAAGGCTCTGGCAGAAGGCGCCCGCGAGGGCGGCCTGAAGTTTTAACGGGAGGAGGAAACGAAATGGCATATAACAATGACAGACGGGACAACCGCCGCAACCGCAGCGATGAGCCCCAGGAATTCAGCGAAAAAGTCGTTGCCCTCAACCGCGTTTCCAAGACCGTTAAGGGCGGCCGCGTCGCAAAGTTCTCCGCACTGGTCGTCGTCGGCGACGGCAAGGGCCGCGTGGGCTTCGGCCTCGGCAAAGCTGCCGAAGTTTCCGAAGCGATCCGCAAGGGCCTGGAGGACGCGAAGAAGAACCTGACCACCGTGACCCTGCAGGGCACGACGATCCCGCACGAGGTCATCGGCGAGTTCGGCGCCGGCCGCGTGCTGCTCAAGCCCGCCGCACCCGGCACCGGCGTGATCGCCGGCGGCGCCGTGCGTGCCGTGGTCGAGGCTGCCGGCATCAAGGACATCCGTACCAAGTGCCTGCGCTCGAACAACCCGGCGAACGTTGTCGCCGCGACGATGGAAGGTCTGAAGTCTCTGCGCAACGCCCAGCAGGTCGCTGTTTACAGAGGCAAGACCGCCGAAGAGATTCTGGGTTAAGGAGGGGCTGAGACATGGCAAATCTGAAGATTAAGCTCGTCAAGAGCCTCAGCGGCCGCAATGCCAAGCACATTGCCACCGCCAACTCCCTCGGCCTGCACAAGATCGGCAACGAGACCGTGCAGCCCGATAACCCGCAGACCCGCGGCAAGATCGCCAAGATCGGCTATCTCGTCGCCGTCACTGAAGAAGAATAAGGAGGGCCCCCAAAATGAATATCAACGAACTTTCTCCCGTTGTGGGCTCCACCCATGTCGGCAAGCGCAAGGGCCGCGGCCACGCGACCGGCAACGGCAAGACCGCAGGCCGCGGTCATAAGGGCCAGAAGGCCCGCAGCGGCGGCGGCGTCCGCATCGGCTTCGAAGGCGGCCAGATGCCTCTGGCCCGCCGCATCCCGAAGCGCGGCTTCCACAACATCTTTGCCAAACCGCTCGAGAGCGTGAACGTCTCCGCTCTGGAGAAGTTTGAAGACGGCGCTGTCGTCGACGCAAAGGCCCTGCTCGATGCTGGCATCCTTAGCAAGTGCACCTACGGTGTGAAGATCCTTGGCAACGGCGAAATCACCAAGAAGCTGACTGTGAAGGCTTCTGCGTTCTCCGAATCCGCGAAAGCGAAGATCGAGGCAGCAGGAGGAAAGGCTGAGGTGGTGTAAGGTGCTCCAGACATTTCGTAACGCATGGCGCATTGAGGAACTGCGCAAGAAAATTCTCTTTACGCTTCTGATTGTCCTGCTTTACCGTCTCGGCAATGCCGTACCCGTACCTTTCGTCGACACCAAAGCACTGGCCGACTACTTCCAGGCTAGTGGCCTGCAGAACACGATCCTGGGCCTGTTCAACGTCATGTCCGGCGGCGCGTTCTCTCAGGCGACGATCTTCGCACTGTCCATCCAGCCGTACATCAACGCTTCCATCATCATTCAGCTCCTGTGCATTGCGATCCCCGCTCTGGAGCGTCTGCAGAAGGAAGGCGGCGAGGAAGGCAAGAAGAAGATCGCCAGCATCACCCGCTACAGCACGGTCGCCATCGGCCTGCTGCAGGGCTTTGCGTATTATATGATGATGCGCAACTACAGCCTCATCAACGCGGACTTTGCCAGCAATGTCTGGGCAGCCATCGTCATCATCCTGACCTTTACGTCCGGCTCCGCCCTCATCATGTGGCTTGGTGAGCAGATCACCGAGTTCGGCATCGGCAACGGTATCTCGATCATCCTGTTCGTGAGCATCGTCGCCCGCTTCCCGAACTCCATCATCCGCCAGATCAACAACGTCGCCAATGGCGACCTCGCCTGGTGGGTCCTGGTGCTGATGTACCTCGGCGCCCTGCTGCTCATCGTGCTCATCGTGCTCGTCAACGACGCCGAGCGCCGTCTGCCGGTGCAGTATTCCAAGCGCGTGGTCGGCCGCAAGATGTACGGCGGCCAGAGCACGCACCTGCCGATGAAGGTGAACATGAGCGGCGTCCTGCCGATCATCTTCGCCCAGTCGATCGCGTCGCTGCCGGCCACCATCTGCGCCTTCGTTCCGAAGTGGCAGAACGGTTGGGTCATGAAGCACATCTTTGATACGACCACCTGGCCGTATATCGTCATCTACTTCCTGCTCATCATCTTCTTCAGCTACTTCTACTCCACGATCCAGTTCAACCCGATCGAGGTCGCCAACAACCTGAAGAAGAACGGCGGGTTCATCCCGGGCTTCCGTGCAGGCAAGCCGACGAGCGAATTCATCCAGAAGGTGCTCAACAAGATCACGCTCTTCGGCGCGATCTACCTGAGCGTCATTGCGATCACGCCGCTGATCATCAGCGCATGCTCGCAGGCGGAGCAGCTCACCGGCATCTCCCTGGGCGGCACGTCCATCATCATCGTTGTCGGTGTTGCACTTGAGACCGTCCGCGCACTCGAGGCGCAGATGCTCATGCGCAACTACAAGGGCTTCCTGAACTGATAGGAGGATGCACACAATGAAACTTGTTTTGTTAGGTGCCCCCGGTGCGGGCAAGGGTACGCAGGCTGAGATCCTCAGCCGCAAGCTGAATATCCCCACCATTTCCACCGGCAACATCCTGCGCGCGGCCATGAAAAACGGCACGCCCGTGGGCCTGAAAGCAAAATCCTACGTGGAAAGCGGCAAGCTCGTTCCGGACGACGTCATCATCGGCATCGTCTGCGAGCGTCTGGCTGAGCCCGACTGCGCCAATGGTTATATCCTCGACGGTATGCCGCGCACGATCCCCCAGGCGGAAGCGCTGGAGCAGCACGGCATCGACGTCGACACCGCCCTCTCGATCGAGATCGCGGACGAGACCATCATCGAGCGTATGTCCGGCCGCCGGACCTGCAAGGACTGCAGCGCCACGTTCCACATCGTCTCCAATCCTCCCAAGGTGGAAGGCAAGTGCGACTTCTGCGGCGGTGAGCTGACCATCCGCAAGGACGACGCTCCCGAGACCGTGAAGGCGCGCCTGGACGTCTACCATGCCGAGACCGAGCCACTCAAGGACTTCTATGCCCAGCGCGGCAAGCTCGTCAAGGTCGATAACCAGCCGACCATCGAGGCCACGACCGCTGCGATCGAGAAAGCTCTGGGTCTGGAATGATTATCATCAAATCCGATCCTGAAGTGGATCTCATGCGGCAGGCCGGCCGGATCACCGCTGGCGCGCGTACCATCGCGCGTCAGATGGTGGAGCCGGGTGTGACCACCCGCCAGATCAACCGCGAAGTGCACAAGTTCATCACAAAGTCCGGCGCGTCGCCGTGCTTCATGACCGACGGCGGCTTCCCGACGGCGGCATGCATCTCCGTCAATGACGAGATCATCCACGGCATCCCCGGCGACCGCGTCCTGCATGAGGGCGATATCGTCAGCGTCGACGTCGGCGCCCGCTACCGCGGCTTCAACGGCGACTGCGCGGGCACGTTCCCGTGCGGCAAGTGCTCGGATGAGGCCCTGCGCCTGATCCGCATCACGCGCCAGAGCTTTTTCGAGGGCATCCAATTTGCCCGCGTCGGCTACCGCATCTCCGACATCGGCCACGCCGTTCAGGAGTACGCCGAGAGCTATGGCTATTCGCTCGTGCGCGAGTATGTCGGCCATGGTGTCGGCGCCAGCCTGCACGAGGCGCCCGAGATCCCGAACTACGGCAAGCCCGGCCACGGCCCGCGTCTGCAGAAGAACATGACGATCGCCGTGGAGCCGATGGTCAACGTCGGCGGGTACGAGGTCCGTGTTCTGGACAACGGCTGGACCGTGGTCACGGCGGACGGCAGCCTGTCGGCGCACTACGAAAACTCTCTGCTCGTCACCGACGGCGAGCCGGAGATCCTGACGTTCGCAGACGACATTTGACGGGTGCGTCCCGAAAAACCTTAGGAGGTTCAAACACCTTGGCAAAAGACGATGTAATCGAACTGGAGGGCACGGTCGTCGAATCCCTGCCCAACACGACGTTCCGGGTTGATATCGGCAACGGCCACATCATCCTGGCGCACATCTCCGGAAAGCTCCGGATGAACTTTATCAGAATCCTCCCCGGTGACAAGGTCACGGTTCAGATGTCTCCGTACGATCTGACGCGCGGCCGCATCACCTGGAGAAGCAAGTAGGAGGTTAACTACAATGAAAGTCAGACCGAGTGTCAAGCCCATGTGCGAAAAGTGCAAGGTCATCAAGCGCAAGGGCAAAGTCATGGTTATCTGCGAAAACCCGAAGCACAAACAGAGACAGGGCTGATCTGACCCTGTAAGTCCTAACACATCCGCGCCAGAAGGTCGGCTCCCTCCGGCGGGAGTAAGTCGCCTCCCTTTTTGCGCGCGGAACAAAAATTTCGAAAGGAATGATCGAATAAGATGGCACGTATCGCCGGCGTTGACCTGCCCAAGGACAAGCGAATTGAAATTGGCCTGACCTACGTTTATGGTATCGGCAGAACCAGCGCAAAAAAGATTCTTGACATGACCGGCATCAATCCGGACACCCGCGTGAAAGACCTCACCGATGAGGAAGAAGCAAAGATCCGTGAGTGCATCGACCACCACTTCATCGTGGAAGGCGACCTGCGCCGCAGCGTGGCGCTCGACATCAAGCGCCTGACCGAGATCGGCTGCTACCGCGGCCAGCGTCACAGACGCGGCCTGCCCGTGCGCGGCCAGCGCAGCAAGACCAACGCGCGTACCCGCAAGGGCCCGAAACGCACGATCGCCAATAAGAAGAAGTAAGGGAGGGATATGTAATGGCAAACGCAGCAAAAGGCAAGAAAGTTCGCACGCGCCGCAAAGAGCGTAAGAACATTGAAAAGGGAGCCGTGCATATCAGCTCTTCGTTCAACAATACCATGGTCACCATCACGGACACCCAGGGCAATGCGCTCTCCTGGGCCTCCGCAGGCGGCATGGGCTTCCGCGGAAGCAAGAAATCCACCCCCTTCGCCGCACAGACCGCCGCTGAGACGGCTGCCAAGGCGGCTATGGAGCACGGCCTGAAGACCGTCGAAGTCTTCGTCAAGGGCCCCGGCTCCGGACGTGAGGCTGCGATCCGCGCCCTGCAGACGGCAGGACTCGAGGTCACTATGATCAAGGACGTCACCCCCATTCCGCACAATGGCTGCCGTCCTCCGAAACGCCGCCGCGTCTGATTGAAGGAGGGAAATGAATTATGGCTAGATATACCGAAGCTGTCTGCCGCCAGTGCCGCAGAGAGGGCCAGAAGCTCTTCCTCAAGGGCGACAGATGCTACACCCAGAAGTGCGCGATCGACTGCAGAGGCTATGCCCCCGGCCAGCACGGCCAGGGCCGCAGCAAGACCTCTGAGTACGGCTCCCAGCTGCGCGAGAAGCAGAAAGTCCGCCGCTACTACGGCGTGCTCGAAAAGCAGTTCCGCAGCTACTTCGCCATGGCGGAGAAGCGCCAGGGCATCACGGGCGAGAACCTGCTCGCCATCCTGGAAACCCGTCTGGACAACGTCGTCTACCGTCTCGGCTTTGCTATGAGCCGTGCGGAGGCGCGCCAGCTCGTGACCCACGGCCACTTCACTGTGGATGGCCGCAAAGTCAACATCCCCAGCTTCCTGGTCAAGCCGGGCATGGTTATTACACTCAAGGACTCCAGCAAGAGTCTCGACAAGATCAAGGCCAACGTCGAAGCGAACGCTTCCCGTCCCGCGCCGAAATGGCTGGACTACGACGCCAACAACATGGTCGGCAAGGTCGTGGCCATGCCCGCGCGTGACGACATTGACCTGCCTGTCGAGGAACACCTCATCGTCGAGCTGTATTCCAAGTAATAAAGAGACCCTCAAATTGGTAAGCTGACATCCGCAGCGCCCCAGCGGCGCAACAATACAGTAAGGAGGGTTAAGTCTAAATGATTGAAATTGAAAAGCCGCGCATCGAATGCCAGGAATCCCCGGACGATATCTCGTATGGCAAGTTCGTCGTTGAGCCTTTGGAGCGTGGCTACGGCACGACCCTGGGTAACTCTCTGCGCAGAGTGCTGCTCTCTTCACTGCCCGGCACTGCCCCGACGTCCATCCGGATCGCCGGCGTGCAGCACGAGTTTTCGACGATCCCCGGCGTCAAGGAAGACGTCACGGAGATCGTGCTGAATGTGAAGGGGATCATCGCGCGCCTGCACTGCGACGGCCCGAAGACCGTCTATATCGAAGCGGCAGGCGAGTGTGAAGTCACGGCCGGCGACATCAAGGCAGACGGCGAGGTCGAGATCCTCAACCCCGAGCTGCACATTGCCAGCCTTGGCCCGGACGGCGCGCTCTCCATGGAGATCACGCTCGCCCACGGCAGAGGCTACGTCCCGGCGGACAAGAACAAGAGTGCGCAGCAGGTCATCGGCACCATCCCGGTGGACAGCATCTATGCGCCGGTCCTGAAGGTCAACTACGCTGTCGAGAACACCCGTGTGGGCAACCAGACGGACTTCGACAAGCTGACCATCGAGGTCTGGACCGACAAGACCATCTCGGCGCGCGACGCGCTGAGCCTCGGCGCCAAGATCCTGTGCGATCACTTCACGCTCTTCACCGATCTGTCTGACACGATCGGCAACAGCTGCACGGTGGTGGAGAAAGAGCCGGAGCGCCCCGACACCGTCATGAAGATGACGATCGAGGAGCTGGATCTCTCCGTACGCAGCTTCAACTGCCTGAAGCGCGCGAATATCAACACCGTCGAAGACCTCACGAACAAGACTGAGGAAGAGATGATCAAGGTGCGCAACCTTGGCCGCAAATCCCTGGAAGAGGTCGAGCACAAGCTCGCTATGATGGGCCTGAGCCTGGCGAGCGACGACAACCAGTAATAACCAGTTACTCTTATCAAGGAGGAAAACCGATATGCCCGGAACAAGGAAACTCGGTAAGACCACCGATCAGCGCAAGGCGATGCTCCGCCAGCAGGTCACGGATCTGCTCGACATGGGCCGCATGGAGACGACCGTCTTCCGCGCAAAAGAGATCGCGCCGCTCGCCGAGAAAATGATCACCCTTGGCAAGAAGAAGGACATGACCGCCTACCGTCAGGCGCTGGCCTTCATCACCCGCGAGGATGTTGCCAAGAAGGTGTTCGATGAAGTTGCCCCGAAGTATGCCGACCGCAACGGCGGCTACACCCGCATCACCCGCATCGGCACCCGCCGCGGCGATGCGGCCGAGATGGCTGTCATCGAGCTCGTGTAAGGAGCTTCCGAACACCAATTATCATGCACCGACCGTTTTGCGGCCGGTGCATTTTTTTAGGCTGTAAAAAGCCTCGCAGAATTTGCAGCCGGTGCGTTTTCGTATTTTACAGACCGGCACTGTCTGTGGTATAATCATCTTTCAGACAGACAACAAGGAGGGACGTGTATGCGCATTCTGGTCGTGGAAGATGAACAGGACCTCAACCGCATTCTCGCCAAAACACTCACTGCCGAGGGCTACAGCGTCGACGCCTGCTTTGACGGCGTGGAGGCGCTGGACTATCTGGAGGGCGCGGAGTACGATGCCATCGTGCTCGATGTGATGATGCCGCGCATGGACGGCTTTTCGCTCCTGGCGCAGATGCGCGAGAGCGGCAACGAGACGCCGGTCATTTTTCTCACGGCGAAAGACAGCGTGCCCGACCGCGTGCGCGGGCTCGACGCCGGGGCGGATGACTATCTTGTCAAGCCGTTTTCGTTCGATGAGCTGCTGGCCCGGCTGCGCGTCGTCATGCGCAAGCGCGGCGGCAGCGCCACGAATGTCTTTACCGTCGCCGACCTCACGGTCGACACCGCCTCGCACCATGTCACGCGCGGCGGCCGCACGATCGCGCTCTCGGCCAAGGAGTTTGCCCTGCTCGAATATATGATCCGCAACCGCGGCGTCGTGCTCTCGCGCGAACGGATCGAAAACCATCTCTGGAACTATGACTACAGCGGCGGCTCGAACGTTGTGGACGTGTACATGAGCTACCTGCGCCGGAAGATCGACGCGGACTATCCCACCAAGCTCATCCACACCGTCTGGGGCGTCGGCTGGGTCCTGCGGGAGGAAACATGAAACGTCCGTCACTAAAGCTGCGCATCACCGGCTGGTTCGCGCTCATGATGTTTGTCATCGAGGCGCTGGTGCTCGCGTTCCTGCTCGCCGTCAACGGCACGGTCGCCACGAACGACCCCGAGGCGCGCCTCGTGCGCATGGTCGAGCACAACGCCAACCGCGTCAAGTACAATAACCGCCAGTTCCGCTTCAGCCGCATCCATTATAACCGCAGCGGCGTTTACACCGTGCTCTATGACGCGGACGGCAACGTCCTGCAGGGCACGTTCCCGGCGGAGTTCACGCCCGCGCAGCCGCTGCTGCTTGACGGGGAGAGCGTGCGCCTCGTCGACTGCGGGGACAACGAATATTACGTCTACGATGTGCGCGTGGACATGATGGTCGGCAGCGTCTGGCTGCGCGGCGTCATCGACGCGGACGCCAACGGCGGCGTCATGCGCGTCATTCTGCCGCTGGCGTGGTCGCTGCTGCCGGTGCTGCTCGTGCTGTCGGTCATCGGCGGCTATTTCATCGCCAGCCGCGCCCTGCGCCCCGTGCGCCAGCTCACGGCCACGGCCAACGCCATCTCCGACGGGCAGGACCTCAAGGCGCGCATCGGTCTGCCGCACACGAGCGGCAGCGACGAGATCTATCAGCTCTCGGCATCGTTTGACAATATGTTCGACCGACTCGAGCGCTCGTTCGAGGCTGAACAGCGCTTCACGTCCGATGCCTCGCACGAGCTGCGCACGCCGACGACCGTCATCCTCGCCGCCTGCGAGGACGCACGCAAAAACGCGCAGACGCCCGCGGATTATCAGGCGGCGCTCGATGTCATCGACCGGCAGGCGCACAAGATGTCGGCGCTCATCCGCAGCATGCTCGAGATCACGCGGCTCGATCAGGGCACGCAGAAGGTCAACTGGGAGTATGCCGACCTCTCCGATCTCGTCACCGTCATCTGCGACGAGCAGGCCATGGTCGCGCGCCGCGGCATCCGCATCAGCTGCGCGGCCGAGCCGGGCATCTTCATCGACATGGACGTCTTTCTCATCTCGCGCGTCGTGCAGAACCTGCTCGATAACGCCTTCAAGTTCGGCGTGGACGGCGGCTGGATCCATGTCGCGCTCCGGCGCACGGCCGCGGGTGCGGAGCTGACCGTGCAGGACAACGGCATCGGTATCTCACAGGAAAATCTGGATAAAATATGGCAGAGGTTCTATCAGGCCGACCCCAGCCGGCAGGAAAACGCCGGTCTGGGCCTGGGCCTGTCGATGGTGCAGCAGATCGTCACGCTCCACGGCGGCACGGTCGCCGTCACGAGCGCGCCGGGCCACGGCACGACGTTCACGGTCACGCTGCCCGAACACCACGGAAAAGAGGAAAGCTGATATGAAAAAAACCGTTTTGCGTGCCTATGCCCGCCTGATCGCGGAGGTCGGCGCGCGTGTGCGGAAAGGGCAGGACGTCGTCATCGAGGCCGAGCTCGACCAGCCGGAGTTCGTGACCATGGTCGCCGATGCGTGCTATCACGCCGGGGCGCGCAAGGTCACGGTCACGTGGAAGCACCAGGCGCTCGAAAAGCTCGCCATCCGGCGCGAGAGCGTCAAAACGCTCCAGACCGTCGAGGCTTGGGAGCGCGCGAAGCTCCAGCACTATGTCGATACGCTCCCGTGCCGCATCTACCTGCTCAGCGAAGATCCGGACGGCCTGCGCGGTGTCAGCCCCGCGAAGATGGCCCGCGCCCGACAGGGGCGCTATGGCGTCATCAAGCCCTACCGCGACCAGATGGAGGGCCGCTACCAGTGGTGCATCGCGGCCGTGCCCGGCGTGGCGTGGGCGAAAAAGGTGTTCCCCAACGAGACGAAGGCCCGCGCCGTCGAAAAGCTCTGGGAGGCAATTTTGCACACCTGCCGCGTGGACGATGACCCCATCGCCGCGTGGAACGCGCACAATGCCGACCTGCAAGCGCGCTGCGACCACCTCAACAGCCTCGGCATCGCGTCGCTGGAGTACCATGCATCCAACGGCACGAACCTCACCGTCGGCATGATCCCCGAGGCGCAGTTTTGCGGCGGTGGGGAGTACACGATCGGCGGCAGCTATTTTAACCCCAACCTGCCCACGGAGGAGTGCTTCATTTCGCCGAAGCGCGGCGAGGCCGAGGGCATCGTCTACTCGTCGAAGCCACTGTCGTACCAGGGCCAGCTCATCGAGGATTTCTCCATCCGCTTCGAGCACGGCCGCGCCGTCGAGGCGCACGCGCGCACGAACGAGGCCCTGCTGCAAAAGCTCATCGCCATGGACGAAGGCTCTGCCTACCTTGGCGAGTGCGCGCTCGTGCCGTATGACAGCCCCATCAACCAGACGGGCATCCTGTTTTACAACACGCTGTTTGATGAAAACGCCTGCTGCCACCTCGCGCTCGGCATGGGCTTCATCGATACCATCCGCGACTACCCGAACCGCACGCTCGAGGAGATGCGCGCGCTCGGCGTGAACGACTCCATGATCCACGAGGATTTCATGATCGGCACGCCGGATCTGGCCATTACGGCGCACTGCCGCGACGGCCGCACCGTCCCCGTATTCCGGGACGGGACATGGGCTTTTTGACCGAAACCCCATTTTTTCGTCGAAATACCGCGAAATGTGGTGCGCTCCGATTCTGGAGCGCACCATTTTTCTTTGAAAGTGGGGAATTTGAGAAGGAAACCGTTGCATTTTCGCGGCGCGTGTGGTAAGATACGCCTGCACGGAAAATCTTACCGCTTACTTGCACCCGACAGGAGGTGACCGGCATGAAGCGAGCCCTTTTGTGCACCCTGATCGCGGCGGTGCTGCTGCTCAGCGCCTGCACGCGCGCATCGGAGAGCACCGTGCGCGCGCCGGATGCCGGCGCACCGCTGACGCTGTGCCTCGGCGCCGGGCCGGCAGCGCTCGACCCCGCGCGCACGGAAAACGGCGTCGGCGCGACGTATGTCGTCAATCTCTTTGCCGGCCTGACCGGCTACCGAGCCGGCGGCGACGGCAAGGCCGAGCTCACGCCCGAGCTGTGCGCGGCCCTGCCCGAGCCGGAGTCCCTGCCCGACGGGCGCGTGCAGTATGTGTTCACCCTGCGCGACGGGCTCACGTGGTCGGACGGCACGCCGCTCACGGCGGCGGACTTCGTCTATGCGTGGAACCGGGCGAGCACGCTCAGTGACGCGGCGGCGCCGTATCTCTTCGCCTGCATCGACGGCTACGGCACCGGGCGGCTGAACGTCACGGCGTCGGCCGACGGGCGCACGCTCACCGTTGTGCTCGCGGAGGCCATGCCCACGTTTTTGCAGCTGTGCGCCCAGCCGGCGTATGCACCCGTGCCCTCCGGCGCGGCGGACACCACGAGCTGGACGGCAGACGGCGCGGCCTTTGTCACCAGCGGGCCGTACACGGTCACCGCGTGGACGACCGAGGGCCTCACCTACACGAAAAATCCCGCCTATTGGGATGCGGACAATGTCGCGGCCGAGACGGTGCGCTTCGTCTTTCAGAGCGACGCCAACGCTGCGGCGTCCGCCTTCCTCGCGCGCGAATACGCGCTCAGCTGGCCCGTACCGGATGACGCGCTCGACGACCTGCGTGCAAATCACGCGCCCGAGCTGCGCACCGTCAGCCAGCTCGGCACGTACAGCCTCTGCTTTTCCATGAGCGACCCGGCGCTGAGCGCCTTTTCGCAGACGGAGCGCGCGCAGATCCGCACTGCGCTCGCCCTGCTCATCGACCGCAGCTATCTGTGCAGCGAGATCACGCCCGGCGCGCAGCAGAGCGCGAACGCGCCCATCCCGCCCGGCGTCTCGGACGCCGACGGCAGCGCCTTCACCGCGCACAACGGCGCGGACGGCAAGGGCGGCGGTTATTACGGCAGCGATCACGAGGCCAACTGCAAGCAGGCCATCGCGCTCCTGCGGCAGGCGGCGGAGTCGTCCGGCCGGTTCACGGTCAGCGCGCAGGGCGTGTGCGCTGGCTTCCCGGAGCTGACGTACCTGACGTCCGACGCGGCAGGCCACGTCGCCATCGCGGACTATCTCACGGAGCTCTACGGCCGCTACGGTATTTCGCTCGCGGTCACGGCGCAGGACATGGACACCTTCCTCGCCAGCCGCGCCGCCGGAGGCTATTCGATCACGCGCTGCAGCTTCAGCGCCGATGTGGACGATCCCATGCCGTTTCTCTCCCTTTGGGCGAGCGGTGCGGGCAGCAACTGCGTCGCCCTCGGCCGCGGCGCGCACGCGGACTATGCGGGCTACAGCATTACGCTCGACGGCCGCACGCGCGACAACTGCACCTGGGCCGAGTCGTATGATGCGCTGCTCTACCGCATCCAGAGCAGCGGCGACACGGCCGAGCGCTATTCGCTCATGCACCAGGCCGAGACGCTGCTCATGCAGACGGGCGCTGTCTGCCCGCTCTACTGGTACACGGACACCTACCTGTGCAACACGCACGTGCAGGGCCTGCTGTCCGGCCCGCTCGGCGCGCAGTACCTGATGGGCGTGCAGGTGGAAAAGTGAATAGAAATGTGAATGCAAAAAGCAGCCCCATCGCCGTTTCCGGCGGTGGGGCTGAGACGATCCAAAAGCTATGCACAGGCAAAAAGAAACTGGGCAGCGGGGGAGCTCGAGGGGGCAAGGCCCGCCTCGAATCGAATCGTACGCTCAGCTTTTTGTCCGGAAAGTCCGGTGCGGGCTTTTCGTACAAAAAGCTGAGCCCCATCGCCGTTTCCGGCGGTGGGACTGTTGCAATATGGAATATTACAGGAACACGAAAAACAGCATCACGATCAGGTACGCGAACGCGAGCGTCATCGGCGCGAGCGCGAGCACGGCGGTCAGCCGCCAGTCGTCTGCGCTCTCCACGACCGTGCCCTCATACACCGGCTCGCGCGTTCCGGCGAGCGTGCCGTGCAGGTAGCTGCGGTAGAGCTTCAGAAACTGCTTGCCGTCGCGGCGGCCGATGCTGTAGGATGCCTGCTCCGGCGAGCGGGGCTGCAGGGCGTGGTGTGTGCGCATCCGATGTTCCTCCTCATGCACCTCAAAAGGTGTCGAATCTTTCACAATGCTATTATACGCATCCGGGCGCTGCGCGTCAACCGGGTAAGTTTTCCGGTGCGGCGGTCTCGGGCACGTGCGTCGTGTCGGGCGACGGCTCCGGCGTGATCTCTGGGGTGGGTTCCGGCTCCGGCGTCGGCGGCGGGGGCAGAATGATCTGCGGCGGGTTCACGCTCGCGGGCGTCGGCGTGGGGGCCACGGTCTGCACCGGCGTGGACGCCGGGGCAGGGTGCTTGCGCGGGATGCTGCCGACCGCGAGCCACAGCGCCGCGATCACGGCGGCGAGCACAGCCAGCACGACGGCCACGGTCAGGATGATCTCGCGCCGGCGCGCGTGCGCGTGCTTTTTGCGCTGGGTCTCCTGCTCGGCGATCCGTGCGGCCGGCACTTCAAACCGCCGCGTCTGCGACAGTTCCTCGGCCGGCGGCTGGGGCAGGGGCACGGCCGTCTCCGCGTCGAGCGCCGTGATCTCGATGAGCACGAGCGTGATGTTGTCGCCTGGCCCGGCCGCGAGCGCCTGCGCCATGAGCGCCTGCCCCAGCTCCGGCAGCGGCAGGTCGGCGCCGAGCGCTGCCTGTAGCTGGCTGTCGCTGAGCTTGCCGGTCAGCCCGTCGGTGCACAGCAGCAGCCGGTCGCCTACGGCGAGCGGCACGCTGGCCGCGAAATACGGCATGAGCCGCTGGCGCGCGCCCAGCATGCCCAGATACTGCGTGAGCACGTGCCTGTCCGGGTTGTCGGCCGCGTCGGCGGCGGCAGCGCCGGCGTCGAGCTGCTCCTGATACTTGGTGTGGTCGCGCGAGATGCGCTGCAGCGCGCCGCCGCGCTGCAGGTAGATGCGGCTGTCGCCGACATTGCAGCAGTAGGCGCGGTTGCCGGTCAGGTGTACGGTCGCGGCGGTCGAGCCGCCGATCTGGCCGCTGGCCGCGATCATGTCGCACACGGCGACATTTGCCCGGCGGAAGAAATCGAGCGCGTCAAACGGCTCGTCGCTGCTGCACTGGTGCAGCGTCTGCGCGCACAGCAGCGCCGCCTGCTCGCCGTTGGCCTCGCCGCCCATGCCGTCGAACACGCCGTAGATCAGCCGCCGGCTCTCCTGCTCGGCGGCCGCCTCGGCTACGGGGATGGCGGGGTCGCGCTTGAACGTGCCGTTGCAGTAGTAGTTATCCTCATTGTTGTCCCGGCCGGAGCCGATGTTTGTCTGCGCGTAACACAGCGCCCGCATCGCGCGTCCCTCCCTTGCTGCGTGTTTTCTGCTGCTATCGTACCGTTCGGTGGCCGGTTTGTCAACGTGCTGTCGGGCGGGATGCGGAAAAAATCTCGCCAAAAATTGCCGCCGTGGGGATTCCATCGGCGGCGGTTTTGTGCTATGCTGGTCAAAAAAGAGCGCCGCCGTGTGTCCGGCGGCGATGGGGGAACGGATATGAACGAACGATTGGCCGCGGCGCTCGAGCAGCTGCCCTTCTGGCCGAACCTGACCGAGCCGCAGCGCGAGCTTGCGCGGCGCGGCGCGCGCCTGGCGCAGTATGACCGCGGCGCGCTCGTGCACGGGTGCGACGGGCAGTGCCTCGGCATGATCCGGGTGCAGAGCGGCCGCCTGCGCGCATGCATGCTCTCGGACGACGGGCGCGAGATCACGCTCTATCGCCTCACGGACGGGGACGCCTGCGTGCTGGCGGCGGCGTGCGTCATCCGGCAGATCACGTTCGAGGTGCAGCTCGTGGCCGATGCGCCGACGGAGCTGCTCATCCTCGGCGCGCACGTGTTCCAGCAGCTTGCGGCGGAGAACATCCATGTCGAGTGCTGCATGTACCGCCTTGCGACTGAGCGCTTTTCCGATGTCATGTGGGCGATGCAGCAGCTGCTGTTCACGAGCTTTGACAAGCGCCTCGCACAGTATCTCTGGGACGAGTCCGACCACGCCCGCGCGCCCGTGCGCGCCACGCACGAGCAGATCGCGCGCGACACCGGCGCCGTGCGCGAGACCGTCACGCGCATGCTGCGCCACTTCGCCGACGACGGCATCGTCTCGCTCGGCCGCGGCACGGTCACGGTCGCGGACGCCGAAAAACTGCGCCGCCTCGCCGGAATGTGACTTTGCCACAGAACGCGGGTGGAAAATCTGTTAAAATCAGCACATACGAATACAGACGACAATTCCAGAAAGGAAGATCATCATGATTACACTGACGAAAGAAAACTTTGCGCAGGAGGTCCTGCAGTCCGACAAGCCCGTGCTCGTGGATTTCTGGGCGACATGGTGCGGCCCGTGCCGCATGATGGCCCCCGTGGTCGAGGAGCTCGATGCCGAGCACCCGGAATACAAGTTCGGCAAGGTCAACGTGGACGAGCAGCCGGAGCTCGCGGGCCAGTTCCGCATCATGAGCATCCCGACGCTGATGGTGTTCCGCGGCGGCCAGGCCGCGGCTGTGAAGGTCGGCGTGACGCCGAAGGAAGAACTGCTCAAACTCCTCGGCTGAGACCGGGGGAATTGTGGATAAGAAGGAGGAGACCAATATGCACTGCACTGTGAAAATGACCGAGGATCTGTATTGGGTCGGCGCGTCCGACCGCCGTCTGGCCCTGTTTGAGAGCGTGTACCCCATTCCGCGCGGCGTGTCGTACAACGCCTACGTCCTGCTCGACGAAAAGACCGTCCTGCTCGACACGGTGGACCAGTCCGTCGCCGGTCAATTCTTTGAAAACCTCGCCCATGTCCTTGGCGGCCGCCCGCTGGACTACATCGTCGTGCACCACATGGAGCCCGACCACGCCAAGACGCTCGAGGAGACCGTGCGCCGCTACCCCGAGGCGAAGATCATCTGCAACGCGAAGATCCGCGACATGATCCGCAACTACTTCACCTTTGACATTGACGCCCGTGCCATCCTCGTGGCCGAGGGCGATACCTACTGCTTCGGCAAGCACACGTTTGCCTATGTCATGGCGCCGATGGTCCACTGGCCGGAGGTCATGGTCAGCTTCGACACCACGACCGGCACGCTCTTCTCCGCCGATGCCTTCGGCACGTTCGGCGCGCTCAATGGCAATCTCTATGCCGATGAGTACGACTTCGAGCACGACTGGCTGCCCGATGCCCGCCGCTACTACACGAACATCGTCGGCAAGTACGGCACGCAGGTGCAGGCCCTGCTCAAGAAGGCCGCCACGCTCGACATCCGCATGATCTGCCCGCTGCACGGCCCGGTCTGGCGCAAGAACATCGGCTGGTTCGTCGATAAGTACAGCAAGTGGAGCTCCTATACGCCCGAGCAGGAGGGCAGCGTGCTCATCGCTTACTCCTCCGTCTACGGCCACACGGAAAACGCGGCGCAGGTGCTCGCCACCATGCTCGCTGAGCGCGGCGTGCGCAACATCGCCATGTATGACGTCTCCGTCACGCACCCGAGCTATGTCGTGGCCGAGGCCTTCCGCTGCAGCCACCTCGTGTTCGCGTCCACGACGTACAACGCCGGCATCTTCTGCAACATGGAGACGGCGCTGCTCGACATCGCGGCGCACAACCTCCAGAACCGCACCATTGCCCTGATCGAAAACGGCTCCTGGGCGCCGACGGCCGGCAAGCTCATGCGCGGTATCCTCTCCAAGCTCAAGAACGTGAACATCCTCAACGAGACGCTCACCATCAAATCCTCGCTCAAGGACGACCAGCTCGCCGCGCTCGCCGAGATCGCGGACGCGCTCGTGGCCTCCATGCCGAAGCCCGCGCCGATCGTCAACGAGGGCAAGCAGAACCCCGCCGCGCTCTTCAAGTTCCAGTACGGCCTGTTCGCGCTCTCCGCCCGCGAAGGGGACAAGGACAACGCCTGCGTCATCAACACCGCCATCCAGATGGCCAACAAGCCCGAGCGCATTTCCATCTCGGTCATCAAGGCCAACTACACCTGCGGCATGATCGAGCGCACCGGCGTGTTCAACCTCTCGCTGCTGACGAAGGAAGTGCCGTTCGCCTTCTTCCAGCACTTCGGCTTCCAGTCCGGCGCGGATGTGGACAAGTTCGCGGATTGGACGGACTGCGCCCGTAGTGACAACGGCCTGTATTACATCAACCGCTATACGAACGCCATGTTCTCCTGCCGCGTCGTCGAGAGCTACGACCAGGGCAGCCACCGGCTCTTCATCGCCGAGATCACGGAGTCCAAGCTCTTCAGCAACGACGAGACCGTGACCTATGACTACTACCGCAGCCACATCAAGCCCGCGCCGCCGAAGCTCGCCCCCGCCGAGAAGGCGACCTGGGTCTGCTCCGTGTGCGGCTACGTGTACGAGGGCGAGACGCTCCCGGCCGATTTCATCTGCCCGCTGTGCAAGCACCCGGCGTCCGACTTCGTCAAGCACGAGGCCAAGCCCGCGGAAAAGCGCGTCGGCTTCGTCTGCACCGTTTGCGGCTACGTGTACGAGGGCGCGGATATGCCGGACGACTTCGTCTGCCCGCTGTGCCACCACCCGAAGTCCGATTTCAAACCGCTCGAGTAAGATATCCTGATAGAGAAAATGCCCCGCCGCAGATTTCTGCGGCGGGGCATTGTATGTTTCCGTTATTTCGGCAGCACGCGCAGCCAGTTGCCGGTAAAGAGGTCCTGCAGCAGCGCGGTATCATAGCCGCGCGCAGCCAGCGCTGCATAGAGCTTCGGATAGTCCTGCACGCCGGTGATGCCGCCGCCGAGCGTGTCGCACCCGTCGAGATCGCCGCCGAGCGCGAGCGTTTCGTCGCCGCCGAGGTCGAGCAGGTGCTCAACATGGCGCACGACGGCGTCCATGCCGTCGCCGCCGAGAAAGTCCGTGTAGAGGTTCAGGCCGACCACGCCGCCGCTGTCGCGGATGGCGCGAAAGAGGTCGTCCGAGAGGTTGCGCGTGTGCGCGCACACGGTGCGGCTGTTCGCGTGCGAGGCGATCACCGGGCCGAGCCCGAGGCGCACCACGTCCCACGCCGCCGCCTCCGACAGGTGCGACACGTCCGGCAGCATCCGGTGCGCATACAGCGCGCGCACAAAGTCACGCCCCTGCGCCGTGAGCCCCTGCGCCTGCGCGTCGCAGTGCGAGCCTGCGAGGGCGTTTGCGTGGTTCCATGTCAGCGTCACGTATACGCACTCCCACGCCGCCGCGTCGTCCAGCCGCCGCGGGTCGCACTCCAGCAGCTCCGCGCCCTCGATGCCGAGCAGCGCGGCCGTTTTCCCGGCGGCCCAGGCGGCGCGCACGTCCCGCGCCGTGCGGCAGCGGCGCACGAGATCGGCATTGCGCGCGCATTCCCGCTCCAGCAGCGCGTGCTGCCGCTGCGCGACGGTGTAGAGCGGGGCGCTTGTTTTGCTGCTGTCGGCAAACACGGCGAAGATCTGCGCGTGCTGCCCGAGGGCCGCGCAGCGCGCAAGATCGACGTGGCCGCCGTTTTGCCGCAGGCCCTCGCCGGTGGTCATGCAGCGCGCGAGCGTGTCGCAGTGGCCGTCAAAGCAGCGCATCACGCATCCTCCCGCCGCGTCACGGCCTCGAGATAGTCGTAGTACGGCAGCAGGAAGCCGAACCCGCGCACGAGCGCGTCTGTCAGCGCGGGGGAGAAGAGCAGGTCGTCGTGTTCGCGCACGCACGAGAGGTCGAGCACGCGCTTATTGTACCACTTGCGCAGCAGCGCGCCGGGGTCGCCCTTCGCGCGGGCGTAGTCCTGCCCCGTGAGCACGAAGGTATCCTGCGCGTTCAGCCGCTCTGCCAGCGCCGTCAGCGGCAGGGGATCGGCGTCGATCGCGCGGCGGAAGCACGCCATCGTGTTCGCCTTCGCCCAGTAAAAGCCCATGCCGTAGCTGTAGTTGTGCGGCGTGATCTCGAAATAAAACGCCGGGATCTCCGGCCCGCGGCTGCTGTCGCACCGCAGTGTGAACCAGAGGTTCTCCTTATACGGCCCATTGCCGTGCAGCCGCCGCGCGTCGCGGTAGATGCGCGCCACGTGCAGATACCACTTCCGGTCGGGGTACGCCTGCTCGAGCGCCGCCGTCACGTCCGCAGCCAGCGCCTTCATGGGCCGGTCGAGCGTGTCGAGAAATACCTGCTTGTGCTCCAGAAACCACGGGCGCTCGTTGTGAAAGCGCAGCTCCCAGAGAAAGTCGATCGTTGCGTCGGAAAAGCCTGTGAACATGTGTGTTTCGCTCCTTGTCTCCGCGTGGAAAGTATCCCTATCTTACGCCGAAATATCCGCCCGCGCAAGAGGCTGCACCGTGGAGAAAACCCTGTATTTTTCAGGGTTTTTGTCACATTGCTGAATTATGGTTGCATTTTTGACAAATCTTTTGTATACTATCTATCGCGCGGCTGCTTTGCCGCGGGGAAAATGAAAAATTGCAGAGGAGACAAATCATGATTGACAAAATTGACAGTGTGGTCAATGCGATCGGCGGCTTTTTATATCAGCCGTACATCGTGCCGCTGTTTCTGATCGTCGCGGGCCTGTATTTCACGATCCGCACCGGTCTGATCCAGTTCCGCCTGTTTGGCGAGTCCATCCACGTCGTCGCGGAAAAGCCGAAGGAGAAGGGCAGCATTTCCTCGTTCGGCGCGCTCATGGTGTCCACGGCGTCGCGCGTCGGCACCGGTAATATCGTCGGCGTGTCCACGGCCATCTGCCTCGGCGGCTTCGGCGCCGTGTTCTGGATGTGGGTCGTGGCGCTGCTCGGCGGAGCGAGCGCCTTCATCGAGTCCGCGCTTGCGCAGGTCTATAAGAAAAAGGACGGCAAGGGCGGCTGCGTCGGCGGCCCGTCGTATTATATGGAGCAGGCGCTGCACCAGCGCTGGCTCGGCGTCATTTTCGCCGTCGTGCTCATCCTGACCTATGTGGTCGGCTACAACATGCTCGCGTCCTACAATCTGCAGGACGCCTTCGCCGGCTTTGGCTTCTACGCCAAGGGCCGCACGCCGTACATCATCGGCGCGATCCTGGCGGTGCTGTTCGCCGCGTGCGTGCTCGGCGGCGGCAAGCGCCTGACCAATATCACGGGCGTGCTCGTGCCGGTCATGGGCGTGCTGTACATCCTCGTGTCGCTCGTCGTCATTTTCATGAACATCAAGATCTTCCCGAGCGTCATCGCCAACATCTTCCGCGATGCGTTCAATTTCAAGGCGGCGTTCAGCGGCTTTGCCGGTTCGTGCATCATGTGGGGCATCAAGCGCGGCCTGTACTCCAATGAGGCCGGCATGGGCTCGGCGCCGAACGCGGCCGCCACGGCCGACGTCTCGCACCCGGCCAAGCAGGGCCTCGTGCAGATGCTGTCCGTGTTCATCGACACGCTGCTCATCTGCTCGGCCACGGCGTTCATGTGCCTGTGCTCCGGCGTCGTGCCGACCAAGGAAGCGGCCGGCGCGGCCTATGTGCAGGCGTCCATGCAGCAGGCGCTCGGCAGCTTCGGCCCCATCTTCATCGCCGTGTCCATGAGCCTGTTCGCGTTCACGACGCTCATCGGCAACTACTATTACTGCGAGGGCTGCCTGAAGTATATCCTTCGGCGCGACCCGAGCAAGGCGGGCATGACGGTGTTCCGTCTGGCTGCGACGGCGCTCGTGTTCGTCGGCGCCATCGTCAGCGCCGGCCTCGCGTGGGATACGGCCGACATGCTTCAGGGCACGATGGTCATCATCAACATCCCGGTCATCCTCATCCTCAGCAACAAGGGTCTGGCCGTGCTCAAGGACTACATGCGCCAGCGCAAGGAGGGCAAGAACCCCGAGTTCCACGCCGCCGACATCGGCATCACCGGTACGGACTACTGGAACTGAGCCTTCCGAATACAGAACAGAACAGAAAAACACCGGCCGTTTCGGCCGGTGTTTTTCGCCGTACAGGCGCTTTGTCACGCGGGGATGCGCCGGTACAGCCGCGCACGCAGCAGCGTCGCCAGTGCGAGCTTGACCGCGTCCGGCAGCAGAAACGGCAGCACGCACTTGGCCAGCACCACGCCGAGCGTGATGGCGCCCGTGCGGGTGTAGACGATGAGAAACCACGCCGTTCCGAACGCATAGCACACGAGCAGCCCCACGGCCGCCGAGAGCACGAACACCCACTGGCCCTGCCCCCAGTGCGCCTGCGCGAAGGTGATGATGAGCGTCAGCAGCACAAAGCCGACGAGGTAGCCGCCCGTCGTGCCGAGCAGGGACGCGAACCCGCCGCGAAAGCCCGCGAACACCGGCGCGCCCACCGCGCCCAGCAGCAGATACACCAGCACGCTCACCGTGCCGCGCTTGCCGCCGAGCAGGCCGCACACGGTGAAGATCGCAAACGTCTGCAGCGTGAACGGCACGTCCGCCGGGATGCTGATCCACGCGCACACGGCGATGAGCGCCGCGCCGATTGCGCAGAAGCACAGGTCTCTGGTCGAAAATTTCATAAGATCTCCTCCGATTGTAAAGTAAAGCAAAGAACAACTTGACAATCGGACGATAGCACACGCACGCCAAATTGTCAACCGGTTTTGAAAAATGCTTTACAATTTCGCTGCCATCGGCTAAACTGACACCAGAGAAAGATCCAAAGGAGTGTGATCTCATGCTGCGGGACGATGTTTTGCTCCTGCTCACGGAGGCGGAGGGGTATCTCTCCGGCGAGGAAATGCGCGAAAAGCTGGGCGTATCGCGCGCGGCGGTCAGCCAGGCGGTGCGCGCGCTGCGCGCAGACGGCTATGATATCGACGCGGTCACGAACCGGGGCTACTGCCTGCGCGCGCGGCCGGACACGCTCACGGCCGGGGACGTGCTGTCCTACCTGCCGGAGGCGCGGCGGGCGACGGTGCGGTGCTTTGCGCAGATCGACTCCACGAACAGTTATCTCAAGGCCGAGGCCATGCGCGGCGCGCCGGACGGTCTGTGCGCCATTGCCGACCGGCAGACGGCCGGGCGCGGCCGGGCCGGGCGGCCGTTTCGCTCGGACGCGGGGCAGGGGGTCTACCTGTCCATGCTCCTGCGGCCAAATTGCGCGCCCACGGCGGCCATGACCATGACGGCGCACGTCGCGGTGGCCGTCTGCCGTGCGCTCGAGGCGTGCGGCGTGCAGCCGGGCATCAAGTGGACGAACGACCTTGTCCTCGGCACGAAAAAGCTCTGCGGCATCCTCACGGAGCTGACCGTCGAGGCCGAGACCGGCACGGTCGATTCCATCGTGGCCGGCATCGGCGTGAACGTCCGCCAGCGGCCGGAGGATTTCCCGCCGGAGCTGCGCGCCATCGCGGGCTCGGTCCGGTCCGAGACGGGGCTGGAGATCTCCCGCGCGCGGCTGGCAGCGGAAATGGTGCGCGCGCTCGACCAAATGTACCTCGACTGGCAGCGCGACCCGCGCGCGTATCTCGACGATTACCGCGCGCGCTGTGTCACGGTCGGGCGGCCGGTGCGCGTCGTGCGCGGCGAGGATGTCCGCACCGGCTTTGCCGAGGCAGTGGACGACGACTTCGCGCTTGTCGTCCGCTGGCCGGACGGCATGCGCGAGACCGTCACCGGCGGCGACGTGTCCGTGCGCGGCCTGTTTGGCTATCTGGATTGAGGGGGTTCACTCCCGCACGGCGAGCAGGTACTGCACGACTGCCGGCGCGGCCATGGGGAGGTCCGGATTTCTGCAGTTGTGCGCGGTGAAAAATCGCCGCGTCATCGCATCCGCGTCCCACACCTCCCGGACGGCAAAGCCGCAGGATGCGAGCAGCGCCAGCATCTCCTGCGGGGTGTAGCGCGCCTGCATCCGCTTTCCGGCCGCCTCTGCCAGCGCGCGGTTGACGGCGGCGCTGCGGCTCGACGTGCTCGGCGGCAACGTCCCGGCCGAGCGGCTCTACGCCGGGCAGGGGTTCGAGCGCCGCGGCACGGTGCGGATGTTTTACGCCGACACCGGCTGCACGGACTACGGTCTCTATGAATACCTGCTGTGAGCGGGCAGAAAAAACCGGCTGCGGACTTTCCGCAGCCGGTTTTTCGCATATGGTCGCGCTCAGTACGCGCTGATGGGCAGCGAGTCGTCGTCCTGCCCCTTTTCCACGGAGCGGATGACGATGTCGTAGCCGACGTTCTCGTTGACCTGCACGTGCACGGTCTCGCCCGCGCGGTGGCCTATGACGGCCTTGCCGACGGGGGACTCCTTGCTGATGAGGCCCTCGAGCGCGTTTTGCCGCAGCGTCGTCACGAGGCGGATCGTCTGCTCCTCGTCGTCGTCCGGGATATAGATGACCACCTTGTCGAACAGACCCACCACGTCACCGGACGAGTGGTCGGAGATGACCTTCGCCGTGTCCACCATCCGCTGCAGGTAGCGGATGCGGCTGTCGTTGCGGTTTTTCTCGCGCTTGGCGGCCTTGTATTCAAAGTTCTCGCTCAGGTCGCCGAAGCCGCGCGCCACCTTGACCTCCTCGATCAGCTTCGGCCGCAGCTCCCGTGTGCGGTAGTCGATCTCGTCTTTCATCTTCTGAATGTCGACTTCCGTCAGTTCGTCATACATGAAAAACACCTCGATTTCTCAGGCGTCCATCTTATCACATTCCGTGTCGGAAGAAAAGGCTTTGCGGTCGTTTTCCACGAGCTGCCTGCGAAAGATCGCGCGGAACACCCCGCGCGTAGCCGGCCCTGCGGCAAAGATCTGCCACAGCAGCGCCCACGGCAGGTTGCGGTAGAGCGTGGCGAGAAAGCGCGCGAAAAACTCCGCGTCAATGCCCGTGAACAGCGCCGTTGCGATCAGGCTCATCGACGGGCACATGACCATGACCGTGCAGCCGGACACGGCCAGCGTCACGAGCAGCGGGTTGTCGCGCCCCTGCCGGACGAATTTGTGCGCGATGTGCTGCCCCGCGCGGCTGCCATAGAGCATGGAGACGACAAAGACGATCGCGCCCATGAACGCGGTCTCCTTCAGCGCGGGCAGGAAGACCGCGTTGGACATCGCGCCGAGCTTGTGCGCGACGTTGGCGACCTCCATCCCCAGCGCCATGAAATACGACATCAGCAGTCCGAAGACCGCACCCTGTGTTTTTGTCTGCGGCATATTGCAGACCTCCTTTTTTGATGTGCGGCTGCTTTGCGCCGGGCAAACAAAAAAGCGCACAGCGTCCGGTGTCCGGATGCTGCACGCTTTGCGTTCCTGTTGTGTCAGTGCTACACGAGCCAGCTTCTTTTTTAGCAGATCCCGGCCGAAAAGTCAAGCGCCGGCACATGATTTTCCGCTCCCCGGGCACACTAGCCCATATTGAAAGGAGTGGTTCGGATGGACCTGCTGCAAGTGGCGGTTACGTCCGTGGGTGCGTTTGTGGCGCTGTTTCTGCTCTCCAAGCTCATGGGCCACCGCCAGATCTCGGAACTGAGCGTCTTTGACTACGTCAACGGCATCACCATCGGCTCGATCGCCGCCGAGATGGCCACGGAGCTGGAAAAACCGCTGCGTCCGCTCGTGGCCATGGTGGTCTGGGCGCTGCTGGTGTGGCTGCTCGAGGCGCTGACGAGCAAGTGTCCGCGCCTGCGCAAATATATCAGCGGCGCGCCGTCGATCATCTTTGACAACGGCAAGCTCTACCGCCGCAACATGAAAAAGGCCCGCCTCGACCTGAGCGAATTTCTCATCCAGTGCCGCCAGCAGGGCTTTTTCGACCTCGGCGCCATCCAGACGGCGGTCTATGAGCCCGACGGCCGCCTGACCATCCTGCCCGTGGCGGCCCGCCGCCCGGCCACGCCGGAGGACATTGGCATTGCCCCGGAAAAGGAGCAGATCTTCACCGAGCTCATCATGGACGGCCGCGTCCTCGGCGAGAACCTGCACCGCATGGGCGTGGACGAGACGTGGCTGCTCAAGCAGCTGCGCCAGCAGGGTTACCACAGCGCGCGCGAGGTGTTCCTCGCCGTGGCCGACGCCAACAAGCAGGTGGCCGTCTACCCCGTCAGCACTTGACAGATTCCGAAAACCACGCTATGATTGCTTCAAATTATTGAATTTTTGAAGTGAGAGGCGATCATTATGCAGCATACGGAGCTTCGGCGCACGGGGAAATTCCTGCTCTTCTCGTGCTCGGCCGGGCTGATCGAGCTCGGCAGCTTTGCGCTCTTCAACGAGGTGTTTCACTGGCCGTACTGGGGCGCGTACCTGACGGCGCTCGTGCTGTCGGTGCTGTGGAACTTCACGTGCAACCGGCGCTACACCTTCCGCTCGACGGAGAAGGTGGTGCGGGCCATGACGCTCGTGTTTTTGTACTACTGTGCGTTCACGCCGCTGTCCACGCTGCTCGAGCACCGGCTCGCGGACGTGCAGGGGTGGAACGGCTACCTCGTGACGGGGCTGAACATGGTGCTGAATTTCGTGACGGAGTTTCTCTACCAGCGCTTCGTGGTCTACCGCAAATCCCTGGACACGAACAAACTTGCGCACACCCATTCCTGATCGGATCCGTTTCCCGGGCGCGGCGGGCGCTCTGCTTTTTCGGCAGAGCGCCCGCTGCGCCGTCTTGTATTTTCCGCACAGGTTTGGTATCATAAGGGGCATGAGATCGACAGCTCCGCGCCAGGAGCGGGAGGGAGCGGACATGAAAACAGCCATCGTGACCGACGGAAAATACCGGTCGTCCATCGCGGCGGTGCGCGCGCTGCACCGCACGGGCTATCAGGTGATCGTGACGCAGACGCGTGCCGACGTGCACGCCGTGCCGGCGGTCGCATCCTCGCGCTGCTGCGCCGCCTTCCGGTGGATCGACGGCGCTGCGGCCGACGACGGCTACGCGGACCGGCTCGCGGCGCTGCTGGAGACATATGACCACCCGGTGCTGTTTTGCGTCGGCGCGGTCACGCTCAACACGGTCGCCGCGCAGCGGGAGCGGTTTGCCCGGATCGCGGATTTTCTCATCGCGCCCCGGCCCGTGCTCGACGCGCTCAATGATAAGGAAACGGTGCACGCGCGCGCGCAGAGCCTCGGCATTCCCGTACCGCGGCAGTATGATGGCGTGCCGCCGGAGCGCTACCCCGTTGTCATCAAGCCGCACTGCGGCGAAAAATTCGGCCTCAAGGCCGCCGACCGCTACGCCGTCGCCGATACGCCGGAGGCGTATGCGCAGATCCTCGCGCGCATGCAGCGCTACGATCCGTCGCCCATCGTGCAGGACAAGATCGCCGGCCCGGGCATCGGCGTGAGCCTGCTGCTGGACCGGGACGGCCGTATGATCAGCGCGCTGTGCCACCGCCGCATTCGGGAGTACCCGATCACCGGCGGCCCGTCGACCTGCTGCGAGAGCTTTTATGACGCCGCGCTCATCGACCGCGCGTACCGGCTGCTGCACTCGTTCGGCTTCACGGGCATGGCCATGGTGGAGTTCAAGGGCGACTGCCTGCTGGAGGTCAACCCCCGCGTCTGGGGCAGCTTCCCGATGACGGAGGCGGCCCAGAGCCCGCTTGTGGCGCACTATGCCCGCGCCGCGGCGGGGGAGCGGGTGGCCTATGCCGCGCAGGATTACCGGACCGGCGTGCGTATGCGCTTTCTGCTCAATGACACGCTCGCCGCGCTGCACTATCTGCGCGCCGGGCGCATCGGCGTGTTCCTGCGCAGCATTGCCGACCTGTTCACGGCGAAGGAGGCCCTGCGCTGCCGGGGCGACAACCGCGTGTTCTGGGTCTATCTGAAAAACAGCCTGTTTGCGCGCGGGTGATTTCCGCGCAGAGAGGAGCTTCTGCCCATGGAGGTCAAACTCGACCTGCACATTCATTCCGAGCACTCGCCGGACGGGCGCATGGCCCTTGACGAGATCGTCGCGTGCGCGCGTGCACGGGGCTTGCAGGGCGTCGCCGTGTGCGATCATGACCGCGCCCTGACCGAGACGTGGGACGCGCCGGATTTTCTGCTCATCCCCGGCATTGAGCTCTCGACGGATCGGGGGCATCTGCTGGGCCTGTTCGTCACCGAGCAGATCGAGGCACGGGAGCTGGACGCCGCGATCGACGCCGTGCACGCCTGCGGCGGCCTCGCCGTGATGGCGCACCCGTTCGAGCGCAGCAGCGATGCACAGCGGCTCGACGCCTACCTCGACCGGCTCGACGGCATCGAGGTCTGGAACGGCCGGGCCGACCGCAAAAACCCGCAGGCCAACGCCATGGCGTGCGCGCTTGCGCAGCGCACGGCAAAGCCGGTCACGGCCGGCAGCGACGCGCACCTGCCGGAGGAGATCGGCAACGGCGTCGTGACGCTGGAGGCCGACGCGCTGACGCTGCCGGCCGTCCGTGCGGCGCTGCTGCGCGGGGCGACGGCCGTGGACGGGCGGCGCGGAAAGGCGCGCTATGTCGCCGAGAGCCAGCTGACCAAGCGCCGGCGCACCCATGCCGGCGCGGCAGCCTATGTCAAGTGGGCGCTCTTTGCCGCAAAGTGCTGCCTGCAGGATATCACTTGGAAAGGGGAGACCTATCATGTCCTGGATCGTTAAAGTAGGAAAGCAGGGCAAAAAGATCGTCAAGAAGCTCATCACGCCCGCAGAAAAACACTATGTCGGCTATACCCGGCGCATCGAGCGCGTGCACACGACGCGGCGCATCTGCGCCATGACGTTTGACGACGGGCCGATGGGCCTGCCCGCGTCGCCGGACCGGTTCGACGGCCGGACGCTCACGGACGTGCTGCTCGACACGCTGGCGCAGTACGGCGCGCGCGGCAGCTTCGACGTCATCGGCGACACGAGCGCCAACTACCCCGACGAGGCCGGAAAGCTCGGCAGCGCTGCGTGGGGCGGCGTGCGCTTTGACCATTACCCGGACATTCACTGCGACGAGCAGGGCGGCGCGGAGCACAACGACCGCCTCATCCGCCGCATGCTCGCCGAGGGCCACCAGATCACGAACCACGGCTACCGGCACATCATTTTCGGCAAGAAGCCGTTCGTGTACGGCGCGCGCGAATATCTCCCCGGCTTTGACGCCGCGGTGGAGGATCTCACCCGCCTGCACACGCTCATGCAGACGCGCTACGGCTATACGATGACGCTCGCGCGCCCGCCGCACTATGTGGACAAGATGACCGGCGGATTCACGAGCTACGATGTCTATGACCACATGGGCTACCAGTACATGGCGGCGTCGTTTGACGGCGCGGGCTGGCTCCCGTCCACGGATCCCGACCCGGAGGCGGCGCTGCAGGCGGAGATCCGCGCCATGGTCGAGCCGATGCGCAAGGCGCTGGAAAAAGACCCGGACTTTTTCTGCGGCCAGATCATTTTCCAGAAGGACGGCTACAACATGGCCAAGCGCACGCCGGTGGCCTTCGCCCTCGGCGAGCAGCTGGCGCTGCTGCAGGAATACGGCTATCAGGTCGTGCCGGTGGGCGAGCTGCTGGCGGAGAGCCCCTTTGCGGACGTCGGCCGCGACGAGCCGCTGTTTGACCGCCTGACGGCGCTCGCACAGCAGCGGGCGATCGTCTTTTCCGATAACCGCCTGCGGCTCGACGATCCCATGACGGTGGGCGAGCTGGCGATGCTGCTTGCGCCGAAGGCGGAGACCATCACGCGCCGCGTCGCGCAGCTGCGCCGGACCGGCCGCGCCGGCGCTTACGACGGCGCGATGGCCTGGTGCCGGGAAAACGGCCTCGTCTCCGAGGCGGCGCACCCGGCGGATCACGTGACCGCGCTGCCGGAGGCGTGGTTCGTTCCCACGGACAGCTTCACCCGCCGGGATGTCTATGCGGCGTTCCGCATGGATCGGCTCTGAGCGATACAAAAACAAACAGCGCCGGACGGAAGCCCGTCCGGCGCTGTGCGTTTATGAAAGTTTGAAATCCGGGAAATACTTTTCTGCGAAGGGCACGCGCTGCACCTGAAACGTCCGCCCGCGCAGGTATTCGAGCCTGCCCGCGTCCGTCGGCAGCGTGAACGTGAGCTTGTAGGAGTAGAGCATCTGCCCCGTCTCGCCGTAGGTGCGGTTGATGCGCTCGCGGCCGTACTTTCCGTCGCCGAGCAGGGGGCAGCCGGCGGCGGCCATCTGCGCGCGGATCTGGTGCGTGCGGCCGGTCAGCAGCCGGCACTCGACGAGCGAGAGCCCCATGGCCGAGCACAGCGTGCGGTATTCCGTCACGGCGGTCTTGGCACCGGGCTGCGGCTTTTTCGTCACGTAGACCTGGTTTTTCACCGCGTCCTTGAACAGATACCCCTCCAGTCGGCCCTCGGCGGGCTTCGGCCGGCCGCAGACGACGCAGAGGTAGGATTTTTCGATTTCGCGGCCGCGGATCTTGTCGTTCAAAATGCGCAGCGCCTCGGCATTTTTCGCCGCGATGACGATGCCGCCGGTGTTGCGGTCGATGCGGTTGCACAGCGCGGGGGTGAAGGCATTTTCCGCCTTCGGGTCCCACTCGCCGGTCTGGCGCAGGTAGGCCTGGATGTTCGAGATGAGCGTGTCCCAGCTCCACTCGCCCGCGCTGTGGCACAGCACGCCGGGCTTTTTGTCCGCCAGCAGGATGTTTTCGTCCTCGTAGACGATGTCGAGCCGCGGCGTTGCGATCTTCAGCCAGGCGTTGTGCTCCGTGGGCTTTTCAAAAAACTCGTCGTTGATGTATAATTGCAGCACGTCCCCCTCGACCAGACGCACGTCGCGCTTGGCGGCCTTGCCGTTGCGCTTGATGCGCTTGAGGCGGATATATTTCTGCAGCAGCGATTCCGGCAGCAGGGGAACGGCCTTGCCGACGAAGCGGTCGAGCCGCTGGCCGGCGTCATTTTTGCGTATCTGGATCTCTTTCATGTCACACACCATCTCCACGCAACGATTATCGCGGATTTTCAGCGTATTGTCAACACAAATTCCTGTTGACAATTGGGGTGGATATCATCTATAATACTAAAGCGATTGTGCGAGGTGCGCTATGAAGCTGAATCTGAGAGAAATCATAGAAATTCCCGGCGGCAGTGTTCCGTTTGCGCAGGAGCTGGACACGGCCCTGCTCGACTTTCCCTCCGTCCGGGCCTACACCGCGCCGATCACGGCCGAGGGCAAGGTGGTCAATACGGCCGGCATCCTCACGCTGCAGGGCAAACTGCACGCGCAGATGCTGTGTGTGTGCGACCGCTGCGGCGCGGAGTTTCCGCGCACGGTCGACCTCGACCTGCACGCCGACATCACGGCGGATGCGCAGGACGACGATCCTGAGGTGTTTACGCTCGACGGAGACTGGCTCGATGTGGACGAGGTGCTCTCCACCAGCTTCATCCTCAGCATGGATACCAAGTGCCTGTGCAAGCCCGACTGTGCCGGACTGTGCGACCGCTGCGGCGCGAACCTGAACCTCGGGCCGTGCCGGTGTCAAAAACCCCGCGATCCAAGAATGGCTGTATTAGAGCAGCTTTTGGATAATAAAACTGACGAAGAAGAGGAAGCTGCTCATAACAGCGACTGACGAGGAGGTGTCATCATGGCAGTCCCGAAAGGAAAAGTGTCTCGACAGAGACGTGACAAGCGTCGTTCGTCCCACTGGAAGCTCACCGCTCCCGCGATTGTGAAGTGCCCGAACTGCGGCGCATTCGTCATGCCCCATCACGCCTGCAAGACCTGCGGCAAGTACAACGGACGCGACGTCATCAAGGTTGACGACTAAAAGAAGCTGAGAAGAGGAGCACTTGCCCCTCTTCTTTTGCTATGTGCCGGAGTTTCCCGGCGCATAGCAAAGGAATCCCGAGCAAAGGAGGCGCGGCGTATGCATCGCTGCACGATCAGCCACATCGACCCCGACAGCCCGCTGCGCCACGCGGCCCATCCCGGCGACCGGCTGGTGTCCATCAACGGCAACCCGATCACCGATGTGCTGGACTATAAATACTACGCCTATGACCCGGAGCTGGCGGTGTGTCTGCGCCGCCCGGACGGGACGGAGCACACCGTGCACGTGTCGAAGCCCCTCGGCGGCGAGCTGGGGCTGGACTTTGAGACCTACCTCATGGACAACGCCCACTCGTGCGCCAACCACTGCGTGTTCTGCTTCATCGACCAGATGCCGCCGGGTATGCGCCCGACGCTGTATTTCAAGGACGACGACGCGCGCCTGAGCTTCCTCATGGGCAATTATATGACGCTCACGAACCTGTCCGAGCGCGAGGTGCAGCGCATCATCCACCTGCACATCAGCCCCATCAATGTCTCCGTGCACGCGACGGACCCGGAGCTGCGCTCGTTCCTGCTCGGCAATCCCCGCGCGGGCAAAACGCTCGAGATCATGCGGCGCTTTTCTGACGGCGGCATCACCATGAACTGCCAGATCGTCTGCTGCCCCGGCCTGAACGACGGCGCGCAGCTGCAGCGCACGATGCACGACCTCGCGGCGCTCTATCCAAAGGTGCACAGCGTGTCGATCGTGCCGGTCGGGCTGACGAAGTTCCGCGAGGGACTCTACCCGCTCACGCCGTTCACGCCCGAGCATGCGGCCGAGACGCTCGACCTCGTCAACGCCTTCGGCGACGAGTGCGTGGAAAAATTCGGCGCGCGCGTCTTCTTCTGCGCCGACGAGCTGTATCTGAAAGCGGGGCGCGAGCTGCCGCCGGAGGAATTTTACGAGGAATTCACCCAGCTGGAAAACGGCGTCGGCATGCTGCGCCTGCAGCAGACGGAGTTTCGCTCGGCGCTGAGCCTGTCCGATCCGCCGGACGGCGTGCCGTTTTCCATGGCGGCGGGTGTTTCGGCGGCGCCGTTTCTGGAAAAACTTTTGTGTACGGCGCAGGAAAAGTATGCTACAATAAAAGGACACGTCTACGCGATCGAAAATGATTTCTTCGGCCGCAGCATCAATGTCTCCGGTCTCATCACCGGGCAGGACCTCATCGCGCAGCTGCGCGGGAAGGATCTCGGCGAGCGGCTGCTGATCTCGAACAACATGGTGCGCCACGACGAGCTGGACTTTCTCGACGACATTACCCTCGAGCAGGCCAGCGCCGCGCTCGGCGTGCCCATCTACCCCGTGGACGCCGACGGCTTCGCTCTCTGCGACGCCATGTTCGGCATCCTGCCGGAGGTGCACCTGCCCGACCGGGGCAATGGCAGCACCGACGGCGCGGAATACTACAAATATAATCCCCATAAGGAGGGATAATCATGTCCAGACCCCTGGTTGCGATCGTGGGCCGGCCGAACGTCGGCAAGTCCATGCTCTTCAATAAGCTCTGCGGCCGCCGCCTGTCCATCGTGGAGGACACGCCCGGCGTCACGCGCGACCGGCTCTATGCCGAGTGCGAGTGGTGCGGCCGCACGTTCGATATCGTCGATACCGGCGGCATCGAGCCGAGCACCGACAATGAGATCCTGCTCTTCATGCGCGAGCAGGCGCAGCTCGCCATCGACGCGGCCGACGTCGTCGTGCTCGTCACCGAGATTGGCACCGGCGTCACCGCCGCCGATCAGGAAGTGGCCAATATGCTCCTGCGCTCGAAAAAGCCCGTTGTGCTGGCCGTCAACAAGATGGACTCCACCGGCGCGGTCGACCCCGGCATCTATGAGTTTTACTCCCTCGGCCTCGGCGACCCGATCGCCGTGTCCGCCGTGCACGGCCACGGCACGGGCGACCTGCTCGATGCCTGCCTGGAGCATTTCCCGCCCGAGGATGCGGACGATGCGGACGCGGACTACACCCGCGTCGCCGTCATCGGCAAGCCGAACGTCGGCAAGTCCTCGCTCGTGAACCTCATCCTCGGCGAAAAGCGCGTCATCGTCAGCAACGTCGCCGGCACGACGCGCGACAGCGTCGACACCCGCTTTGAGAACAAATACGGCAAATATATCTTTGTCGATACCGCCGGCATCCGGCGCAAGTCTCGCGTGGACGACCGCATTGAGAAATTCTCCGTCATGCGCGCCAAGCTCGCCATCGAGCGCGCGGATGTGTGCCTGATCATGATCGACGCGCGCGACGGCGTCACGGAGCAGGACACGAAGATCGCCGGCCTCGCGCACGAGGCGGGCAAGGCGTCCATCATCGTTGTGAACAAGTGGGACTTGGTCGACAAAGAGACCGGCACCATGGAAAAAATGCGCAAGGACGTCCTGCGCGACCTGAGCTTCATGTCCTACGCGCCGGTGCTGTTCATCTCGGCCCTGACCGGCCAGCGCACCGAGCGGCTGTTCGAGCTCATCAACTTTGTCAACGACCAGAGCGCCATGCGCATCACCACCGGCATGCTCAACAACGTCCTCGCCGACGCGCAGGCGCGCGTCCAGCCGCCGACGGACAAGGGCCGCCGCCTGAAGATCTATTACATGACGCAGACGGGCGTCAAGCCGCCGTGCTTCGTCGTGTTCTGCAACAGTCGGGAGCTGTTCCATTTTTCCTATCAGCGCTATCTGGAAAACCAGATCCGCGCCGTGTTCGGCCTGGAGGGTACGCCCATCCGCATGGTCATCCGTCAGAAGGGGGAGCAGGAATGATCCCCGGCCTGCTCGCGGCCATCGCCGTTTTCTCCTACCTGCTCGGCGGGCTCAACGGGGCGATCATCGCATCGAAATACGTCTTTCACCGCGACGTGCGCGATTACGGCAGCGGCAACGCCGGCCTGACGAATTTCTACCGCACGTTCGGCGCGCCCGGCCTCGCCATCGTCATCGGCACGGACGTGCTCAAGACCGTCATCGCCGTCGTGGCCGGCGGGCTCATCATGGGCACGCAGGGCGCGGCGTCCACGGGGCAGGTGTTCGCGGGCTTTTGCGTCATGCTCGGCCACATCTACCCGGTGTTTTACGGCTTTCGCGGCGGCAAGGGCGTGCTCTGCGCCGAGACGATGCTGCTGATCGTGAGCTTTCCGACCGGCCTTGTCTCGCTGCTGATTTTTGTCGGCATCGTCTGGGCCACGCGCTATGTGTCGCTCGGCAGCATCTGCGGCGCGCTCATCGCGCCCATCGGCGTGCTCGCCGCCTGCGGCAAGCTGCCGGCACTGCTGAGCCTGTTTTGCGTCATTCTGCTCGTGGTCAAGCACCGCAGCAACATCGGCCGCCTTATCCGGCACAAAGAGTCCAAACTGTCTTTTAAGAAAGACCTGTCCGATAAATTTGACGACGAAGATTTTTGAAACAAAGAGAAGAGGGAATGAAACCTATGCTTGAACTCAAACACCTTTGCTTTGAGGCCGAAACGGACGCCGGTGTCCGCCAGATCCTCAAGGACGTGAGCCTCACGGTCGATGAACGCATGGTCGTCATCACCGGCCCGAACGGCAGCGGCAAGTCCACCATGGCCAAACTCATCGCCGGCATCGAGCAGCCGACCTCCGGCCAGATCCTGCTCGACGGGGAGGACATCACCCACATGTCCATCACCGAGCGCGCCCGCCGCGGCATCAGCTTCGCTTTCCAGCAGCCGGTACGCTTCAAGGGCATCACGGTCTTTGACCTCATCAGCATCGCCTCCGGCAAGAAGCTCTCGACGAACGAGGCCTGCACCTACCTGTCCGAGGTCGGCCTGTGCGCACGGGATTATGTCAACCGCGAAGTGAACGCCAGCCTCTCCGGCGGCGAGCTCAAGCGCATCGAGATCGCGACCATGCTCGCCCGCGGCACGAAGATGTCCATCTTCGACGAGCCCGAGGCCGGCATCGACCTCTGGAGCTTCCAGAACCTCATCAGCGTGTTCGAGAAGATGCACGAGACGATCCACGGCAGCATCCTCATCATCTCGCACCAGGAGCGCATTCTCGAGACGGCCGACAAGATCGTCGTGCTCGTCGACGGCGAGATCCGCGCCATCGGCAGCAAGGATGAGATCATGCCCGTGCTCATGCAGGCGTCGAGCGTGTGCAGCCGTCTGGCTGACAAGGTCTGAGGGAGGGAATCACCATGGATGCAATTGAGAAAAAACTGCTCGAAGAGGTCGCCGACCTCCACGGCATCCCCGAGGGTGCCTATAACATCCGCGCCGACGGCAAGCTCGCCGGCCGCAACACGACCGCGCACATCAACATCGTCACGAAGGAAGACAAGCCCGGCATCGACATTTACATCGCCCCCGGCACGAAAAACGAGAGCGTGCACATCCCGGTCATCATTTCCCAGACCGGCCTCAAGGACATGGTCTACAATGACTTTTACATCGGCGAGGACTGCGATGTGACCATCGTCGCCGGATGCGGCATCCACAACTGCGGCACACAGGAGTCCCGCCACGACGGCATCCACAGCTTCTTCGTCGGCAAGAACGCCAGGGTGCGCTACATCGAAAAGCACTACGGCGAGGGCGACGGCAACGGCGAGAACGTCATGAACCCGACGACGATCGTCGACCTCGGCGAGAACGCCTACATGGAGATGGAGACGACCCAGATCAAGGGCATCGACTCCACATACCGCGACACGCAGGCCCACCTGTCGGACGGCGCCACGCTCATCATCAAGGAAAAGATCATGACGCACGGCCATCAGCACGCGGAGACGAACTTCTCCGTTGACCTCGACGGCTATGATTCCAGCACGAACGTCATCTCCCGCTCCGTCGCCAAGGATCACTCCAGCCAGATGTTCAACTCCAACATCCGCGGCAACAACAAGTGCGCCGGTCACTCAGAGTGCGACGCCATCATCATGGACAGCGGCACCGTCGGTGCACGTCCGGAGATCACGGCCAACTCCGTCGAGGCCAGCCTCATCCACGAGGCCGCCATCGGCAAGATCGCCGGCGAGCAGCTCAACAAGCTCATGACCCTCGGCCTGACCGAAAAGGAAGCCGAGGAGCAGATCATCAGCGGTTTCCTGAAGTGAGGTGCGCGGCGTGATCGAGATCCTCTGCTTCGGTGACAGCAACACCTATGGCTTCACGCCCGACTGGAAGCACCGCTACGGGCGCGACATTCGCTACCCCGGCGTGCTGCAGGCCCTGCTCGGCGACGGGTATTACGTTGCGGAGGACGGCCTGATCGGCCGCACAGCGGCCTTTCCGGACAGCAACCGTGCCGGGCGCTCCGCGCTCGAGACGCTGCCGCTGAGCATCGAGAGCCACGGCCCGGTGCAGTATATCATCCTCATGCTCGGCACGAACGACTGCAAGATCGACAAGACCCGTTCCGCCGAGGACGTGGGCGCCGGCATGGACAAGCTCGTGCGGCTCGTCATCGGCATGCTGCCCGCGTGGACGAAGATCCTGCTCGTGGCCCCGCCGCCGCTCGGCCCGGCCGCGCCGCAGCGCGACCCGGAGTATGACGCGCAGTCGCTCGCCGTCTCGCAGGGCGTGGCGGCGCAGTATCAGATGATCGCCGAGGCGTATGGCCTGCGGTTTCTGGACGCCGGCACGGTCACGCAGATGAGCGCGCTCGACGGCGAGCATTTCGACCCCGACGGGCACAAGAAGCTGGCCGCCGCCATCGCGGACATCGTCCGCCGCGACTGCGAGGCGTGAGCGCGCGGGCGCACAGACAATGCGAAAGAAACCCTCTGCGCGGCGGCCGAATCGCCGCGCAGATTTTTTCGCGGAAATGCAAAAACGTTCTTGACATTCGTGTCGTTTTCTGATATGATACACCTTGCCTGTGGGGGTATAGCTCAGCTGGGAGAGCGCTTGAATGGCATTCAAGAGGTCAGCGGTTCGATCCCGCTTATCTCCACCACGAAAATCCTGTAATCTTTGAGATTACAGGATTTTTTCGTTTTAAATTTTTCGTGGGCGCTATGCAACAGGGTGTGAAATAAATCGAAAAATTTGTTCTATTTCATACTCCGTTGCACACTCTCTGCACAGTCCTGTTTATGGGACTGGCGCTCTGATAGTATGAAAGCACAGAGGAAAACCGGCTTTGGGAAAGGAGAAATGATATGCGGTTTTTTGCGCTCATATATCGCTCATATATATTATTGTTGGGCTGGTTCGTGAGAGCTATCTGGAGTTTGTTGCTGCGCAGTACGATTGCGATCAATGCAGATGGATGGCGGAGAGTAAGCGCAATGGGCGGCTGCCCGCGGACTACGAATGGTGGGGGCGCTAGCGCATGACGGCGCCCGAGCTGCGGGCGTGGATCGACAGCCTGACGCAAGACATTGACTTTGCCTATCGCGGAAAATTCGGGTCGATCTGCCCATTTCATCGTGAGGATATTGCCCTGTGCTATGACGGCTATGCGGTGGATGCGCACTCCGTGGACGAGGCGATGACGCTGCCGTTCATCTGCGGGCGATCGCTCAGCGAACTTTGTGAGCAACTGGATATTTGACTGCCGCCGCACACACGGCGGTGGAATGGGGGAGCATGACAATGGAATTGAGGCAAGCAAAAGCGCTGCTGACGGAGCTGGCGGACGGCGTCGACCCGCTGACGGGCGAGTGCCTACCGGCCGACAGCGTCTGCAACCGGCCGGAGATCATCCGCGCGCTGCACTGCGTGCTGCAGTATGTGTCGGACCGGCCGAAGCGGTCTGCACCACTGCCCAATGCGGGCAAACCGTGGACGGAGGCGGATGAAGCCGCCCTGATGCAGATGTTTGACGTAGGCTGTTCCATGGAGGAGATGCAGGCGCGGTTTCAGCGCACAAATGGCGCAATCATTCGGCGTTTGGAGCGCCTCGGCAGACTTCGCCCCGGCGAAACAATGAAATAAGAAATCCCCGGCGTGCGGTGAATACCGACGCCGGGGATTTCTTACTATACATTTATTTGAAAACCGTGTCAGGTTTTGGCCGCGGACGGCGGAGATAGAACCGCTGCAGTTCTTTGATCGTGTAGTTGGTGCCAAATTGGCGATTGATGAGATTGCGCGCCATACCCCAGTTCCAGCCGTGCTCGCCAACGAGCCGGTACAGGACGTCGAGTATTTCGGGCTGCATATCGGGTCATCCTTTCTGATTCTGAAAGTTTCCCGGCCGCATGATCCGCGGCGGTACAGCGCCGGCAGGAAATGTCCCGAAGTCCGGCACTGCCGCTAGGAGAAAAGATAGCATATTTCAGGCGAAAATGCAAGGAAATAACAAAAAATCTTGTATAGATGAGATAAAGATTTGCAAAAATCCCCGGCCGACGATTTTTCCGTCGGCCGGGGATGCGATTTTGTGCCGCCGCGGTCATTTGCCGAGGGACTTGACCCAGTCGGTGACTTCCTGCTGCGTGACGGCGGAGGGGAAGCGCTGGCCTTCCTGCCAGTCGCCGGTGCCGGCGAGCGCCGCGAGCTGCGCGCCGCTCTCGCCGATGCCGCTGCTGGCGGAGGTGCAGAAGGGAATGACCGTCTTGCCGGTGAAGTCATTGGCCTTGACGAACGTGTCCACAGGCCACGCGGCGATGCCCCACCAGATCGGGTAGCCGATGTAGACGGTGTCATAGTCGGCCCAGTTATCTGCGGTCGTGGTCTTGAGCGCCACGTCGCGCAGGGTCTCGTCGTCATGCTCGCGCGAGACGCGGCTGTCGGTGCTGTTGTAGTCCAGGTCGGCGCTCGTGTACGGCTCGGCCGGTTCGAGCTCCAGCAGATCGCCGCCTGTCGCGGCGGCGATGGCCTCGGCCGCGGTCTTCGTGCTGCCGGTCGCGGAGAAATAGACGACGAGCGTCTTGCCGCCGGCAGCGGCGGGGGCCGTGGTGGCCTCGGGCGCTGCGGTCCTGCTGCCGCAGGCGGCGAGGCTCAGCAGCATGATCGCGCCGGTCAGCACGGGGATGAGCTTTTTCATGGCGATGCCTCCTCAGTCGTGGATGGCCGCGATCCAGCGATCAATGGTCTTGTCCGGCGTGCGCAGGGTCGTGTCGTCGAAGTGCACGTCGAGGCCCGGTTTCACGTCCGCGCCCGGGCACAGCGCCGCCACGTCCTTGAGCGTGCGGCCAAGCCAGCCGCCGTTCGTGGCGAAGGGGTAGACGGTCTTGCCACCGAGGTCGTGCGCGGTCAGGAACGCGCGCGTGGCCGGGGCGCAGGTGTACCACCAGACGGGCGTGCCGAGCACGATCGTATCGTAGCGGTCAAGGTCGATGTCCATCGCCTTGAGCTCCGGCAGGAAGCCGCGCTTGACCTCCTGCTCGCCCTGCGCGACCACATCGTCATATGAGCCGGTGTAGGGTACGACGGTGTCGATGCGGGCGATGTCGCCGCCGATGGCGCTGTGGATGCGCTCGGCGATGCGCTGCGTGTTGCCGCGGTAAGAATAATAAAGAATGAGAGATTTCATATTGCTTACCTCCGTATTGCATATTGTTTTCAGGTTACCGTCATCATACAGCATGAAGCTGACTTTAGGTCAAGATGATGAAATGTAAATTTTTCTTGAATAAGGCGAAAGAGCGTAAAAAGCCCCGCACCGGTATGGTGCAGGGCTGTGTGATTTTTATCCCAGCTGGTCGAGCTCTGCCTGCCACACGGCGGCGCAGGCGTCGCTGGGCATGCGCCAGTCGCCGCGGGGGCTGAGTGTGACCGATCCGATCTTCGGCCCGTCGGGCAGGCAGCTGCGCTTGAACTGCTGGGCAAAGAAGCGGCGGTAGAAATTTTTCAGCCAGTGCAGCAGCACATCGTCCGGGTACCGGTCGCCGAGCGCATGGCGCGCCAGCCGGTAGATCTTCGCCGGGCCGAAGCCGAAGCGCAGCACGTAGTAGAGGTAAAAATCGTGCAGCTCATACGGGCCGACGAGCGACTCCGTCTGCTGGGCGATCTCGCCGTTTTCGTTCGCCGGCAGCAGCTCGGGACTGACCGGCGTGTCGAGAATGTCGAGCAGCACGGCGCGCAGGGCCTCGTTTTCCGCCGCGTCGGCGGCATAGCGCACGATGTGGCGCACGAGCGTTTTCGGCACGTCGGCGTTCACGCCGTACATGCTCATGTGGTCGCCGTTGTAGGTCGCCCAGCCGAGGGCCAGCTCGCTCAGATCGCCCGTGCCGACGACGAGCCCGCCCGTGCGGTTGGCGAGGTCCATGAGCTCGAGCGTGCGCACGCGGGCCTGACAGTTTTCATACGTCACGTCGAGCGCGGCTTCGTCCTGCCCGATGTCGGCAAAGTGGCTGTGGACGGTACGTGCGATCGGGATCTCCTGAAATGTCACGCCCAGCTCCTCGCAGAGGATCTCGGCGTTCGAGCGCGTGCGGTGCGTCGTGCCGAAGCACGGCATCGTCACGGCCAGCACGTCCTGTGCCGGGCGGCCGAGCCGCTGCATCGCGCGCACGGCCACGAGCAGCGCAAGGCTGCTGTCCAGCCCGCCGGAGATGCCGATGACGGCGGTCTTGGCGTGCGCGTGGGCAATGCGCTTGGCCAGCCCGTCGGCCTGCATGGCGAGGATGAGCTCGCAGCGCTCGGCGCGGGCGGCATCGTCGGCCGGGACGAACGGTGTCGGCGAGACGGGCCGCGTGAGCGGCACCTCCCGCAGCGGCAGGTGGAACACGACCGTCTCGTATCCCGCGCTCTCGGGCTGGAACGTCGTGCTGCGGCAGCGCTCGCTGACCATGCGGCCGAGGTCGAGCTCCGTGCAGGCGCAGCCCGGGCCGAAGGGCTTCGCTTCTGCCAGCAGCGCGCCGTTTTCGCAGATGAGGTCGTGCGCGGCAAAGACCATGTCGGTCGTGGATTCTCCGTGGCCGGCGTCGGCGTAGAGATACGTGCACAGCAGCCGCGCCGACTGCTGGCACACGAGCGCGCGGCGGTAGTCGGCCTTGCCGATCGTCTCGTCGCTGGCCGAGAGGTTTGCGATCACGGTCGCGCCCGCGAGCGCGTGGTGCGTGCTCGGCGGCAGCGGGGCCCACAGATCCTCGCACACCTCGGCCGCGAGGCAAAACTCCGGCATCTCCGCGCAGCGAAACAGCAGCTGCGTGCCGAACGGCACTTCCTGCCCGGCAAAGCGCAGCGTGCGCACGCCGGCGGGGGCGGGGTTGAACTGCCGCTTTTCGTAAAACTCGCCGTAGTTCGGCAGGTGCGTTTTCGGCACCAGACCCAGCAGCTTCCCGTGGCAGACGACGGCGGCGCAGTTATAGAGCTTGCCGTCCACCGCGACGGGCAGGCCCACGAGCGCGACAAGGTCGAGCCCCGCGCTCGCCTCCAGCACGGCGGCGAGCCCTTTGGCCGCGGCGCGCTGGAGCGGCTGCTGGAAAAACAGGTCGCCGCACGTGTAGCCGGTCAGCCCCAGTTCGGGGAACACAGCCAGCTGCGCGCCGTCCAACGCCGCGCGCTGCATGGCGGCGATGGTCTGCTGTGTGTTGAACGCGCAGTCGGCCACGCGCAGCGCAGGCGAGACCGTGCAGGCTTTGAGAAAACCGTGGATCATGATGCGTCAGTCCTTTCAAATGGCAAAACCCGGAGCGCAAAGCGCTCCGGACGGCGCGGCAAATTTGCCCGCGCCGCAGATCGGAATCGAGGCGGGCCTTGCCCCCTCGAGCTCCCCCGCTGCTCCGGAATCTGCACAGCGGGAAAACGCCTTTTTGTGATCTGAACCGGCAAAACCCGGAGCGCAAAGCGCTCCGGGTTTTGCGGATGCTATATCATACCACGGTTGTAGGGGGAAGAACAAGTGGCGGTATGCAGAAAATGTGTGCCGGGAAGCCCAAAATCACGGGTTTTGTGCACAGTCGGCGTCGAGTGCGGCGTATTCCGCGTCCGTGACGGGCTCGCACCATTCGTTGCTCGTCTCCTCGCCGGGGCACTCGACGGCGATGTGGCTGAACCAGCAGTCCTTCTGCGCGCCGTGCCAGTGCTTGACCCCGGCCGGGATGGTCACAACGTCGCCGGGGTGCAGGGCCTGCGCGGGCTTTCCCGCCTCCTGATACCAGCCCAGACCGTCCGTGCACAGCAGCAGCTGGCCGCCGCCGGACTTCGCGTGGTGGATGTGCCAGTTGTTGCGGCAGGCGGGGGAGAAGGTGACGTTTGCGAGGGAAACGGTCTTCGTCGGGTCGGTCAGCGGGTTAAGGAAGCTCTCGCCGGTGAAGTACTGCGCGTAGGCCGTGTTCGGCTCGCCGAGGCCGAAGAGACCGCCGTTTGCGTCCGCGCTGCCGTCGGCGTAGACCTCCTTCGCCTGCCGAAAGGCGGCCCAGGCGTTCGGCCAGCCGGCGTAGAAGGCGAGGTGCGTGAGGATCTCGGCCATTTCGGTCTTCGTCACGCCGTTTTGCTTCGCGGTCGTGAGGTGGTAGGTGAGGGAGCTGTCCGTGATGCCCTTGCTGATGAGCGCCGTGATCGTGACGATCGAGCGCAGCTTGAGCGGCAACTGTCCCTCGCGCGACCAGACCTCGCCGAAGAGCACGTCGTCATTGAGCTCGGCAAATTTGGGTGCAAAATCATGCAGGGCGTCTCTGCCCGCAGTCTGTTTGACCATGATGATACCTCCTTATTTCAGATACTGACGGTAAAATGCTTCGATGCGGTCGAACGGGATGATGTCCATTCGGTCGTAGAGATCGGTGTGCACAGCGCCGGGGATGAGCAGCAGCTCCTTGTTGCCGCCCTGCAGCCGGGCAAAGGCGTCGCGGCTGAAGTAGCACGAGTGCGCCTTGTCTCCGTGGATGACGAGCACGGCGCTGCGGATCTCATTGGCGTAGGCGAGCAGCTTCGCGTTGAGCAGCGACAGCGGGGACGTGACGTTCCAGCCGTCGGTGGAGTTGAGCGAGCGCGGGTGGTAGCCGCGCGGGGTCTTGTAGTAGTCGTGGTAGTCCTTGACGAAAAACGGCGCGTCGTCCGGCACGGGGTCGACCACGCCGCCCGCGCGCTGATACGTGCCGGCCTTGTAGTCGGCGGTGCGCTGCGCATTGAGTGCCTGACGCAGGGCATAGCGGGCGTCCGGATTGTCGTCGGCGTCAAAGTAGCCGTTGGCGGTCACACGGGTCATGTCGTACATCGTGGACGTGACGGTGGCCTTGATGCGCGTGTCGATGGCGGCGGCGTTGAGCGCCATGCCGCCCCAGCCGCAGATGCCGAGGATGCCGATGCGCTCCGGGTCGACATCATCGCGCACGGACAGGAAGTCGACCGCGGCGGAAAAGTCCTCGGTGTTGATGTCGGGCGAGGCGACATAGCGCGGCGTGCCGCCGCTCTCGCCGGTGTACGACGGGTCAAAGGCGACGGTCAGAAATCCGCGCGCGGCGAGCTCCTGCGCGTACAGGCCGGAGCTCTGCTCCTTCACCGCGCCGAACGGGCCGCTCACGGCCACGGCGGCGCGCTTTCCGGCGGCGTTTTTCGGCTTGTAGAGATCGGCCGCGAGCTCGATGCCGAAGCGGTTGTGAAACGTGGCCTTGCAGTGGTCAACGGCGGCGTTTTGCGGGAACGTCTTGTCCCATTCCTGGGTGAGGGTCAGGGTGCTGTTCATGGTTACATACCTCCTGTATCGGTTTTATGCGATGGCCGCGCCCATGGCGCGGGCGGCCTCAAGTGCGGGGTGGCCGGCGATCGCGCCCGGCTCGGTCACGCCGCCGGCGAACACCGTCCCGGCGAGACGGCACTTTTCGTAGCACGCGATCCAGCCTTCGAGCCCGTGGATGGCGCGCTCGTCCGTATCCGGCTCGTCCTCGGTCGCCGAGGCGAGCAGGTAAATGTCGCGGAATGCGTAGTCCGATGGGAAAAGGGCGTTGACACGGCCGCTGTGATCTGATATCCTAAGCATACAACCTGAAGCTGACTTCAGGTCAAGCACTTTTTTGCGAATTTTTTTCGAGGTGATCCCATGTATACGATCGGACAGGTGTCGGAGCAGTTTGATCTGCCGGTCTCCACGCTGCGGTATTATGATAAGGAGGGGCTGTTCCCGGCGCTCACGCGCACGTCGGGCATCCGCCGCTTCGGCGAGCAGGAGCTCGAGGCGCTGCGCGTGATCGAGTGCCTCAAGCGCTCGGGGCTGGAAATTAAGGAGATCAAGCAGTTTATGGAATGGTGTGCGCAGGGGAGCGAGACGTATCCGCAGCGGCACGCGCTCTTTGTGCAGCAGGCCGAGCGGGTGGAGGCGGAGATCGCGCGCCTGCAAAAATCGCTCGACATGATCCGCTTCAAATGCTGGTACTATGAGCAGGCCATGCGCGACGGCAATGAGGACCGCGTGCACGCCATGCTGCCGGACCATCTGCCGCCGGATATCCAGCCGATTTATGACCACGCGCACGAAACGTAATCATACCATTTTGATTCAGAAAGGATGGCGACCCATGAAACAGCGAACGATCCTCTCGACCCTTCTGTTCTGCGCGCTGCTGCTGGCGGGCTGCGGCACGGCGGCGCAGACCCCGGATGCGACGCCCACCCCCGCGCAGGAGGCGGCGGCCACGCCGACGCCGACGCCAGACCCGCTGAGCACCCTGCCGTATACGGACGGCCAGCTCTATGCCGCGGCCTACCTCGGCTATCAGGCGCCGACGGATCTGGATTTCTTCCAGCAGACGTATTTCGGCGGCCGGGAGCTGCCGGTGCACCACATCTCGGACGGGGACTTTTATCTCATCATCCCGCGCGACCCGAACGCGACCGTGTGCCTGTACAAAAACGATATGGTCACCGACTCCAAAACGCTCTTTTATGAGCAGACGAACGGTGATGCCTTCGTCATCGGCTGCAACGTCAGCGACATTTTCCCGGACGTGACGGTCTCGATCACGTCGGGCGGCGAGACGGTGGACTTTTCGCCGTATATCTCTCTCAAGGACGGCAGCGTGCAGGTCGGTGCGCGCGGGCTGAACATCACGCGCATCTCGACCTCGTCATGACGAATTGCAAAAACGACCCCGGGTGCGATCTGCACCCGGGGCCGCTGGTTTATCTGAGGTTATGCGAGCGTCAGCTCTGTGCTCGCGCACACGATCGCGCCCACGCGCTGCATGTCGGCGAGGTTGCCTGCCTGCACGGCGTCGGTGACGGACGATGTGCAGTCCGAGAGCACGACGGCGTCATAGTCGAGCGAGATGGCGTCATAGCACGTTGTGCGGATGCAGTTGGGCGTGGTCGTGCCCGCGAGCAGGACGGTCTGCACGCCGAGGCGGCGCAAAATGAGGTCAAGACTTGTGTGAAAAAACGCCGAGAACCGGGGCTTTACGAGCACATAGTCCTGCGGCAGGACGGTGAATGCGTCCGGAAACGCATCCGACAGGTGCGCGGCGCAGTCCTCCGAGAGCGGCTTGCCGCCGGAAGCCCAGACGGCCGCGCGCGGCTTTTCCACGTCCGTGCCGTCGGCCCGGTAGTGGCGCACGGCGTAGATAACGGGAACGCTCGCTTCGTGGCAGCGGCCGATGAGCGCCGCGCACGCGGGCACGGTCTCCTCCGCCGCCGGGATGCACAGCGGGGACGCGCTGTCGAGAAAGCCCCGTTGCATGTCGATCATGATGAGTGCCTGTTTGGGCATGGCGCTTGCCTCCTGACAAAGTAGATGCCTCTATGATAGCGCTGCGTGCCGGATTTGGCAAGCGCGGCTTGCCATCCGCGCCCCGACGTGGTATCCTACCGGGTAGCCCCAAAAGGGAGGGGCACTCTTTACAAGCGGGAGCGATCAACATGAGCAGACAACTCGAACCCTATCAGCTGATCGAGCGCAGCATCCAGAAAAAATTCCACAAGGTGCTCTGGACGCCGTTCATCACCGCCATCAAGCAGTACGAACTCATCGCCCCCGGCGACCGGATCGCGGTGTGCATCTCCGGCGGCAAGGACTCCATGCTCATGGCCAAGCTCCTGCAGCTGCTGCAGCGGCACAGCGACGTGCCGTTCGAGGTCATTGATCTCGTCATGGATCCGGGCTACAACGCCGTCAACCGGCAGAAGATCGAGAGCAATGCGGCGCTGCTGCACATCCCGGTCACGATCTTTGAGACGAATATTTTCGATGTCACGAGCGGCATCGAGCAGTCACCGTGCTACCTCTGCGCGCGCATGCGCCGCGGCTATCTCTACAGCAAGGCGCGCGAGCTCGGCTGCAACAAGATCGCCCTTGGCCACCACTTCAGCGACGTGGTCGAGACGACCGTCATGGGCATGTTCTACGGCTCGCAGCTGCAGGCCATGCCGCCGAAGCTGCGCAGCCGCAATTTCCCGGGCATGGAGCTCATCCGCCCCATGTACTGCATCCACGAGGACGACATCATCGCCTGGCAGCGCTATAACGGGTTGGAGTTCATCCAGTGCGCCTGCCGCTTTACCGAGCGCGCGGCCGCGCACGGCAGCGACGGCAGCAGCTCCAAGCGGCAGGAGGTCAAGCTGCTGCTGCGCGAGCTGCGGCGCACGAATCCCGACATTGAAAAGAGCATTTTCCACAGCATTCACTCCGTCTGCCTTGACACCATGGTCGGCTACAAATCCGGCGGCGTGGAGCACACGTTTGCCGACTGCTACCGCGAGCGCGGTGAGATGGCCGAGATGGAAAAGGAGGACGCGGAATGATGCCCATCGAGCGTATGCGCCCGGAGGATTTTGACGCGGTTTTCCGTTTGCTGGCCCGGAGCTTCCCGGCCGGGGAGCGGCGGGATAAGGCGGGGCAGCGCGCGCTGCTTGCGGACAGCGCCTACCACATCGACATTCTGCGCGCGCCGTCCGGCGGCGTGCAGGCGCTGATGGCGTCGTGGGACTTTGGCGGCTTTGTCTTTTTCGAGCACTTTGCCGTAGACCCCGCCTGCCGCAATGGCGGCATCGGCGGGCAGATGCTCGACGCGCTGCTCGCGCGCTTTGATAAGCCCGCCTGTCTGGAGGCGGAGCTGCCGGAGACGGAGCTGGCCGCGCGGCGCATCGGGTTTTACGAGCGGCACGGCTTTACGGTCAACGCGGATTACCCTTACTTCCAGCCGGCGCTCACGCCGGGCGGCAGCCCGATCCCGCTGCACCTGCTCACGACCGGCGGCGCGCGCACGCCCGCCGAGCTGCGCGCGATCGAGACGCTCGTGCACACGCGCGTGTACGGTAAAACGCCCGCCGCGATGGTATAACAGAAAACAGAAAGTCAGCACGCCCCTGCACGGAAGGGGCAGGGGCGTGCCCATGTTGCCGCCGTTGCTGTCCGGCCCTCTGCCGCCGAAGCCGCTCTGGTCTGCGCCGCCCGCGGCGCTGAGCCCATCGTCGCTGGAGACGATGTCGATCGTGCCGCCGGAGACGATCACATTGCCGTCCGCGTGCACGCCGGTGAGCACGTATACGCCGCCGTCCATGATGGTCACATCATTGCTCCCGGAGAGCTCTACCGCGACGGTTTGAAAGGAGAAAACGCATGAAGTCTATCCGTATCCTGCCTCTTTTGCTCGCGCTCGTGCTGCTGTGCACGGGCTGCGCCGCCGGCGGCGCGGCGGAGCCAACGCCCGCCCCGGACATGAGCGACCTCCCGCTCGACGGGGGCTATGCCTACCTGCGCGTGGAGGTGCTCTCGCGCGACAAGGACGCGAAAACGCTGGAAGTGAAAGTGCTCGATTTCGGCGACGCCGACGGTGTGAACGTCGGCGCGCTCCCGGTGGGCGCGCAGGGCACGGTCGACTGTTCCGACCTGCTGTCGATGGCGATGATGATCGACTCCGGCGAGTGGATCATCACCTACGCAGACCTCGGGCAGCAGGCGTTCCCGCTGCGGCTGACGTCGATCGAGAACCCGGAGCACTTTGCCGAGCGCGCGGGGAAATAAAAAGCACCGGCTGAGGGTTTCCTCAGCCGGCGTTTTCGTCACCAGAACTTTTTCTTCTTGCACACCCACAGGCTGATGCCCACGGTCACGATGCTCACGATGACGACGACGGGGTAGCCGTACTTCCACGTCAGCTCCGGCATGCCGACAAAGTTCATGCCGTACCACCCGACGAGCAGCGTCAGCGGCAGGAAGATCGTCGTCACGATCGTCAGGATCTGCATGATGCGGTTTTGCCGCGTGTCGATCTCGGCCTGAAACAGGCTCTGCAGCTGTGCGCACGATTCGCGCAGCAGCTGGGACTCCTCGCGCAGGCGGATGACCCGGTCCTCGAACATGCGAAACATCAGCTGCTCGCTGTCGGTGAAGAAGCCGTTTTCGTTCTCGTGCAGCTCGCACGCCACGTCGTCGAGCTGGGAGTAATAGCGAAACCACGCCATGGTCTCCTTGCGCAGCGCGGTCATCGGCGCGGAGAAATCGTCCAGCTCGTGCGCCAGCACCTGATCCTCGAGCGCCTCGATGCGGTCCTCGATCTTTTCGAGCTGGTGCAGGTCGCGGGCGATGAGCTGCTCAAAAAAGTCGTAGAGAAACCGGCCGACGCTGCCGTCGGTCCAGCGCTTTTCCCGGGCGATGCGGCGCAGCAGCCCCTGCAGCGCATTCTCGTCGTCCACGAGCACGACGCGCGTGGCCGTGACGAGATAGCCGCAGGCGAGCGGCTTGCCGTCCTTGCCCTGGCGCGGCAGCACGAGCGTGCCCGCCAGACAGTCCGAGCGCACCTCGGCCTTGCACACGCGCGCGTCGCGCGCCGGGGGCGTGTGGTGCAGCGTCCGCTCCAGACCGGGCAGCGCCGGCTGGTGCGACAGCTCTTCGGATGTCAGCAGCACGACGGCGGGCTGCTCCGGCGCGGGCGCGTGCTCCTGCTGCGTGAGCGTCTGCCCGATGGTATACCAATACAAATGCGGTCCCTCCCATAAGTCGCGGTGTTTTCCCCATTGTAGCACACCGAGCGCGCGGACACAACGTCCGGCTGGAAATCGGGGCGCGGGTGTGCTATACTGGGCAAAAATCGTACTTTGGGGGAAGCACCATGATCGTCTATTACACCGGCACCGGCAACAGCCGCTATGTTGCCCAGCGCTTCGCCGCCGCCCTCGGCGACGATCTCATCACCGCGAACGAATACATCCGAAACGACACGCCCGCCGACCTGCATTCCGACCGGCCGTGGGTGTTCGTCTCACCGACGTACGGCTGGCAGATCCCGCACATTTTTGCGGCCTTTTTCCGCCGCGGCTGCTTCACCGGCAGCCGGAAGGCGTATTTTGTCATGACCTGCGGCAGCGAGATCGGCAACGCCGGCAGCCGCATCGCGGCGCTGTGCGCGGATATCGGGCTCGATTATCAGGGTGTGCTGCAGGTCGTCATGCCGGAAAACTACGTCGCCATGTTTTACGTGCCCGGCGCGGAGGAGGCAGCGCAGATCATCGCGGCGGCGCAGCCGTCCATCGACGGGGGCATTGCCTGCGTGCAGCGCGGGGAAGCGTTCCCGGCGCCGAGGGTCGGCCTGCTCGACCGGTTCAAGACCGGGCCGGTGAACACGATCTTTTATCGGTGGTTTGTCAAGTCCGGGCCGTTCACGGTCTCGGATGCGTGCATCGGCTGCGGCAAGTGCGCACTGAGCTGCCCGGTCAATGGCATCGACATCGCAGAGCGCCGCCCGCACTGGAACGGCGCGTGCACGCACTGCATGGCCTGCATCTGCGGCTGCCCGGTGTCCGCCATCGAGTACGGGCATAAGAGTCAGGGCAAGCCCCGCTACCAGTGCCCGGAATATAAATAAGAAACGATCCCTGCGCCGGACTTCCGACGCAGGGATCGTTCTTTTTACAGATAGCACTCCGGCCGCCGCTGCCTGAGGTACGGGCGCTTTTGCTCGCGCCAGAGCCGCGCCTCGGCGAGGTCGAGCTCCTGCACGATGAGCTGCACCTCGGGGAAAAACAGCAGGTCGCTGCCCGCGGCGGCGTCGCAGAAGGCGAGGGATCTTTTCAGGTTTTCGTCCATGCTCCCGGTCATGGACATCTGCGCCATGGCAAGCTTCATACGCACGCTCCTTTCATGCGTCCTGCACGGTCAGGCGCAGCACGTCCGGCCGCGCGTAGTGGCCGCACACGTCGAGCTCCATGCGGCTCGCGGGCACGCACTGCATATCGAGATCGGCGTAGAGAATGTCCTCGCTGTCCCACACCGGCTGCACGACATAGTGCCCGTAGGGGTCGACGATGCAGCTGCCGCCGCGGCAGGGGGTGTCGTTCAGGCGCGCGATCTCATCCGGGCAGTGCAGCCCGGTGGGGTAGTCCGCGCGGTGAAAGACCATGTCGCAGTTGATGAAATAGCACCGGCCCTCGAGCGCGATGTGCTGCACGGTGGCCTGCCACTCGGGGTTGTCGTTCGTGTTCGGCGAGATGTAGAGCGTCACGCCCTTTTCATACAGCGCCGTGCGCGCCAGCGGCATATAGCTCTCCCAGCAGATGAGGCTGCCCATCGGGCCCCACGGCGTGTCCACGACCGGGAAATACCCGCGGTCGGCGTCGCCCCAGACCACGCGCTCTGCCCCGGTGGGCTTGAGCTTGCGGTGCACGGGGGCGAGCGTGCCGTCCGGGCAGAAGATGAGATTGGAGTTATAGAGCGTGCCCGTCACGCCGTCGCGCTCCGACACGCCGATGCTCACATACGCGCACGCGGCCTTTGCCGCCGCGGCGAGGCGCTCCGTCTCCGGACCGGGTATGACGATGGAGTTGCCGCAGTACAGCTGCCAGTCCTTGCGGCCGTCTTCATTGCGCGCGCCGACCGTGAAGCCGAACGTCATGCCGTACGGGTAGCCGGGGATGAACAGCTCCGGGAACACGATGAGCTCTGCGCCATGCTGCGCGCACTCCGCGATCAGGCGCACGGCCTTGTCCGTGCACGCGGTCTTGTCAAACAGCACCGGCGCCGCCTGCACCACGGCGATGCGGCACGTCGGTTTGAGATCTTTCATATGCCTGCCTCCCTGAAAGTGTTTTCTGCCCTTAAAATAACACGGCTTTGCTGGGAATTCAAGACGCAAAAACGTCCGCACATCGTGCGGGCGTTTTCGGCTTGGCAATTTTCGCAAAAGGCTTCAGGAAGCCCTGGTCTTATCCGGGACGATCTTGTGCGCGATCAGGCACAGGAGCATCGTGCCGGCCATATCGGGCAGGGTGTTGCCGACCGGGATGTCCACGGTCATGAGCACGCGGTAGAGCACGAAGCCCAGCACCCAGACGACGGCGTTGCACACATCGAGCCTGCCGCTCGCGCCGCCGCGTCGGAGCAGGAAGAAGTCCGTGATCTGGATGGCGATCATCGGCGCGAACACCGAGCCAATCAGGTACAGGAAGTTCGTGATGTCGTCCATCGGGAAGCAGATGGCGCAGACCGTGCCGATGACGGTCACGATGAGCGCGGCATACTTGCCGTTGATCTTCTTCGACAGGGACTCGGCGGAGATGCCGGCGCTGTACGCATCGAGGAACGTCGTCGTGACGGTCGAGAGGATGAGGATGAGCAGCGCGGCCACGCCGAGGCCGGCCTTGACCATGATGAGCGCAATGTCGCCCTCGCCGGTGAAGATGGCGGCGCCCATGCCGATGACGTACATCCAGCAGCTCACGACGCCGTAGGTGAGCGTGCTCGAGAGCGTGGCGGCGAAGGGCTTTTCGGCCTCGCGCGTGTAGTCGGAGATGAGCGGCAGCCACGACAGCGGCATGGCCACGGCCAGCTCGACCGCTGCGCCGAAGCTCAGGCTATCGTCCGGCGCGGTGACGGGCGTGCCGCCGCGGAACACCACCACGCACAGCACGATCGAGAGGATGAACAGCGCCGCCATGGCGATCTTGTTGATCCAGCCGAGGTTCTTGATGCCGACGGCGATCCACACCACGATGAGCCCGCCGATGACGAGGCACCACACCCACTTGCCGATGCCGAGCACGGTGTTCGTGGCCAGTGCGCCGTCATAGATCATGATGGCCGTCCAGCCGACGAGCTGCAGCACGTTGAGCGCGGCGAAAAACAGGCAGCCGATGCGGCCGAAGCTCAGCTCGACCGTGCCCATGGCGCTGCGGCCGGTGCGGCCGCCGATGAGGCCCGCGAAGAAGAACATCGCACAGCCGATGACATGGCCGACGAGGATGGCGAGCAGGCCCTTCGTGAAGCCGAGGGGCGCAAAGTACGTGCCTGTGAGGATCTCCGCGATGGACACGGCCGCGCCGAACCAGATGAGGCTGTTCTGGAAGCTGGAAGTCTTTTTCATGCTTGGGCCTCCTGCCGGTATTCCGGCTTCAGGTCGAACGCATGGTCCATCGGGCCGGAGCCCGCGCCGAGGTCGAGCATTGCGGCCAGCGCGCCGGAGAGATAGTCCTTCGCGCGGCGGACGGCCGTGTCGAGATCAAAGCCCTTGGCAAGGTTGGCCGCGATGGCGCTCGAGAGCGTGCAGCCGGTGCCGTGGGTGTTGGGGTTGTCGATGCGCTTGCCGTTGAACCACTCGTAGCCGCCGCCGCGGTACAGGAGGTCGTTGGCGTCGTTGAGCCGGTGTCCGCCCTTGCACAGGACGGCGCAGCCGTAGCGCTCGCTGATGGCTTTTCCGGCGGCGATCATGTCGTCGGGGGAGGCGATGGTCAGGCCCGAGAGCACCTCCGCCTCCGGGATATTGGGCGTGAGCACGGTGGCAAGCGGCAGCAGCCGCGCCTCGAGCGTGGCGATGGCGTCCTCGGAGATGAGCCGCGCGCCGCTCGTGGCGACCATCACGGGGTCGACGACGATGTTCTGCGCCGCGTAGTGCTGCAGCCGCTCGGCGATGACCTCGATGAGGCCGGAGGACGCGACCATGCCGATCTTCACCGCGTCAGGCCGGATGTCGGTAAAGACGCTGTCGATCTGCTGGCCGAGGAATGCCGGAGTTACTTCAAAAATACCCTGTACGCCGGTCGTGTTCTGGGCGGTCAGCGCCGTGATCGCACTCATGGCAAATACGCCATTCATGGTCATGGCTTTCAGATCGGCCTGAATACCGGCGCCTCCGCTGGAATCGCTTCCGGCGATCGTTAATGCTGTTTTCATATTCTGTCTCCTTTTCAGCATCAATTTTGTTGAGCGACGGAAAGTGGTGCCCCCAATCTGCCGCTGTTTGTATGTTTGTCTGCGCCCGTGCGCAGGGGATTACAGATCCAGCACCGTGCGCACGGCGGCTTTGAGCGCGCGCGTGGCGGTGGGAATGTCCGGCTGCGCGAAGATCGCACTCACGACGGCGACGCCGACAATGCCGCTGCCGGAAAGCCGGGCGACATTGTCCTTCGTGATGCCGCCGATGGCGATGACCGGGATGGACACTGCCGCGCAGATGTCGCGCAGGGTGTCATAACTCACGGCGTTGGCGTCGGTCTTTGTCCCGGTCGGGAACACGGCGCCCACGCCGAGATAGTCCGCGCCCTCGCGCTCGGCCAGCAGCGCTTCTTCTACCGTCTGGGCCGACACGCCGAGAATCTTGTCCGGGCCGATGAGCGCGCGCACCTTGCCGGCCGCCATGTCGCTCTGGCCGACGTGCACGCCGTCGGCGTCCGTGGCCACGGCGAGCGCCACGTTGTCATCGAGCACGAACGGCACGCCGTACTGTTTGCACAGTGCCTTGAGCGCAATGGCTTCTTCTTTGAAATGCGCCTCGTCGAGTTCCTTTTCACGCAGCTGCAAAAACGTTGCGCCGCCCTGCAGCGCCTGCTCAGCCTGTTCATAGAGCGTCTGGCCGTGCAGCCACGAGCGGTCGGTCACGGCGTAGAGCAGCAGAGATGCGTTATCGCAGTTCATACTTGGCTCCCTTCTCCAGCGCGTCGCCGGTCATGTTGAAAATGGCATCAATGATACGGTTGCGGTAGGTGCTGTTGCCGTCGCCGGGCTGCATGTTGGCCCAGCCGATCTCGCCCGCGAGCCCCATCATGCACACGGCGGCCGCCGCGGCGGCGAGCTTGTGGTCGGGATTGGCGACCAGGAACGCCGTCATCAGCGCCGAGAGCTGGCAGCCCGTGCCGGTGATGCGGCTCATCTCCGCGCGGCCGTTGCGGATGCACCAGCAGCGCTCACCGTCGCTCACGAGGTCGATCGCGCCGGTCACGGCGACGATGCAGCCGGCCCGCTGCGCGAAGGTCTTGACGAGCTGCACGCCGTCGTCGAGATTCGCCTCCGTCACGGCGTCGACCGCGTCAGCATCCACGCCCTTGGTGCTGCCGCTGCCGGTGCAGAGGGTCTTGATCTCGGAGATGTTGCCGCGCACGGCGTCAAAGCGCACCTCCTGCATGAGACGGTTGGCCGTGTCGGTGCGCAGACGGCTCGCGCCCGCGCCCACGGGGTCGAGCAGGACAATGTGGCCCAGCTCGTTTGCCTTCTTCCCGGCGAGGAACATCGACGGGATGGTGTTTTTGTTGAGCGTGCCGATGTTGATGTTCAGCCCGCCGCAGATGCTCGTGATGTCCTCGACATCGTCGGCATCGTCGGACATGATCGGCGAGCCGCCGGCCGCCAGCAGAACGTTTGCCACGTCGTTGACGGTGACGTAATTGGTGATGTTGTGCACGAGCGGCGTTTTCGCGCGCACGTTCTCGAGCATGGTCTTGAGCACTTGTTGCATAAATCATGACTCCTTTCCCGGAAGATCTGCACGAAAAAAACAGCGGCGCCCGTAAAGAGTGCTGCTGTTGCGGTCCGGCAGTATGAATCCCTACGTTGGCATTGTCCAAATCAGGTATGCGGGTCTAAGCGGATGCTTACTCTCAGCCGAGCGGCTCCCCGTGTTTGTTCACTTCATGATAGGACGAAACCGCCGGCTTGTCAAGGCAGGAATGTAAAATCTTCACCGCTTTGCGGCACGGGAACTTTACATGGCTGCGGTTTTAGACTTTACACGCGCTGTGTAAAACAGAAACGTGAGCTCGTAAGAGCCAAAATCTTGAATATTACAGGAGGAAGAGATGAACCATTCCAAACGCATCGGGTCCCGCCTGCTGCCGCCCGCGCTTTTTCGCATTTGCTGCTGTGTTTTGGTTGCAATCGGGCCTCCGGCATGATACAGTTAAAATGCCGTGTTACAACTGCTTTTACACAAGGGCGGCTGCAGATTTTACACGGTGAGGAAGGAATACAGTTGTGCGGCAGGGGGCCGTGCAATGTTGTAGGAATCTAAAAAACAGGAGGAAGAAATGAAAACCAGAATGCACAATGGAAGCAGACTGCTGTCGCTGCTGCTGGCGGTAGTCCTTGTCTTCACACTGACGGTTCCGGCTCTTGCGGCGGACAAGCCGCAGGACATGAACCTGAGGATCGCCGTCATGTCCGACCTGCACTATCTCTCGCCGGATATGATCGCAGGCACGGAGGATTTTGAGCATGCACTCAACAGCGACCGCAAGCTGCTCAAGGAGAGCTCCGCAATCCTGTACGAAAAGTTTGAGCAAGTCCGCGCGGACAAGCCCGACATCCTTCTCGTGTCCGGCGACCTGACCAAGGACGGCGAGCAGGAGTGCCACGCGGCGCTGGCAAAGCAGCTGCAGCAGCTGCAGCAGGATATTCCGGGGCTGAAGATCTATGTCATCAACGGCAACCATGACATCCGTAATTACAATGCCAAGAACTTCAACACCCCCGACGGTAAGGCCGTGCCCGCCACGCGCACGCACCCGGAGGACTTCAAGCGTATCTACGACTTTGTCTACTCCGATCCGACCGTCATCGCGACCTTCACCCCGGCCGCGGGCAATGAGGCCGGTAGCCTGTCCTATGTTGCACGACCGGTCGAGGGGCTGACCATTATCGCCATGGACACCTGCCGCTACAGCAAGGAGAACACCTCCAACGGCACGGATGAGCATGAGACGAGCGGCGCCATCAGCGCCGATCTGGAAAAATGGGTCATCGAGCAGACTGCCGCCGCCAAGGCACGCGGCGACCTTGTCATCGGTCTGGAGCACCACGGTCTGGTGCCGCACTTCGATGTCGAGCCTACCATCCTGCCCATGTACCTTGTCAACGGCTATGAGCGCATCGCGCAGGAGTATGCCGATGCCGGCATGAGCGTCGTCTTCACCGGTCATATGCACGCGGTCGACATCGCTGCCATGACCACGAAGGCCGGCAACACCTTCTATGACATCGAAACCGGCTCTGCGCTGACGTATCCGTGCCCGGTCCGCTTTGTCGACCTGCGCCGCAGCACCGTCGGCGGTGAGACGAGCACCTACATGAGCGTGAGCACCAAGACGCATACCGGCCCCATCCATTATACAGATCCCACCACGGGTACTGCGCATGTGATCGATGACCTGACCGAGTATGCCCGGGAATTCGGCTTCTCGACCGATATGCTCAAGACGGTCGCGGGCGACTTCGTCAAGTCCTTCTTCGGCAAGTATCTGCCGAATGACACCTGGCCGGTCACGAAGATCGTGGCGAACATCGACCAGATCATTGACGATGTGGCCGCCGTCCCGATCGTGGACGGCAAGGACCTGCTCGACTTTGCCAACTGGATCTACCAGTGCAACCTCGCCGGCGAGGACGACGGCAATTATCCCGCTTGGGTGCAGTCCGGCGTCGACCAGCTCAAGAGCGGCGCGCTGCTCGATCAGGTGCTCAACATCGTTGCCAAAGATGCGTTCGGCCGCGGCAGCGTGCTCTTCACGAAGTTCCAGGGCCTGTTCACCCGCTATCTCAAGAGCCAGCTCAACGACCTGCTCGTGAACATCGTCGTCTCCATGAGCGTGGACAACAACTGCCCCGACGACAATGACAAGACCATCCTGCTCGAGGGCAGCAGTGCGCAGGTGCGTCTCCTGCCGGTCACCGGCAGCAGCGCCGCCGTTACGCAGGCGTACGTACAGGGCAGCACCGCGACGGTGTTCCTCACCAGCCGCCAGCTCCGTGCGGCCACAAATGCGCAGTCCGGCGCGACCGTGACGGTCAACGCCACAGATCCCGTGGCCGACACGGTCATCCTGGCCGGCCGCTCGATCGCCAATGCGCGCAGCGCGGGTGTTGCGGCCCTGCAGGTGCAGCTCGCAGCCGGCACCGTTACGCTGGATAGCGACGCGCTCGCGGCGCTTGACCTGCACAAGGACGTGGCCGTCTCGCTCACGGGAGCGTCGCTCAACGCGGCGCAGCAGCGTGCCCTCGGCACGCAGGCCGCTACGGCGACGCTTGCCAATGCCTCCGTCATCGTTGACGGCGCGGCGGAAAGCTACCCCGCCGGCAGCGTGCGCGCCAGCGTTCCGGCGCGTGCAGCGGATGCGCTCACCGCGTGGAGCCTTGCCGAGGACGGCGCCATCTCGGCCGTCGGCGGTGCGTGGGATGCGCAGCAGCAGACCTATACCTTTGATGTTGTCTCCGGCGTGACGGCCATCGCGCGCTTCCCGTTCACGGATGTGCCCGCCGGCAGCTGGTACTACGGCGCGGCGGCCTATGCCTACAACAACGGCCTCTTCGACGGCACGTCTCCCACGACGTTTGCCCCGAACGCGGTCATGTCCCGCGCCATGCTCGTGACCGTGCTGTGGCGGCTCGCGGGCGCGCCCGCGCCGAAGGGCGTCAACACGTTTTCCGATGTGCCGGGCGGCACATGGTACACGGACGCCGTCACCTGGGCGGCGGAAAACGGCGTGGTCTCCGGCATCGGCGGCGGCTGCTTTGCTCCCAACAGCAACGTCACGCGCGAGCAGACGGCCGTGATCCTCTTCAACTACGCACACAGCTGCGGCTATGACGTGGGCGCGCGCGCCGATCTCTCGGCGTTCCCGGATGCCGGCAGCGTGTCCGGCTGGGCGCAGGATGCGCTCTCGTGGGCCAATGCAGCCGGCCTTATCAACGGCACGGTGTACGGCGGACGGACGATCCTCGACCCGCAGGGCAGCGCTTCCCGCGCGCAGGTCGCCATGATCCTCAGAAGCTACGCCGAGCACGTGGTCAACGCCTGATCCCCTTTTTTATATATCTCTCTCACAGCACAGCGATTTCCCGGCGGGGGCGGCACCAGCCGCCCCCGCACACTTTTTGTGCCTGCCGCTTGGGCATCTGCTGTACGCCGGGGCGCAAAAAAATGCGGAATTTGTGAAAATTTGCGGTTGACATTTGCGTGCGAAGTTTTTATACTCGAACCATCAGGATTTTTCATCAGAATCGGAGCAAATATCATGAACCGTAACTACTATTTTGCATACGCTTATTACTTTACTATGACAATATAGTAAGGCTGATTTGTGATGCAAAAAATAGCTCGGATCCCGAGAATGTTTCATGCGGCACAGGTTGAGCCTGTGCCGCATTTTTCTTTTGAAAAACAAAAACAAAAATTCAGGTAAATACATCGGAGGTAATCATCATGATTGTCGTACTCAAACATGGCGTGGAAGCAGCAAAGCGCGAGCAGCTCATCGACTGGCTCAAGGGTCAGGGCCTGACCATCCACATTTCCGAGGGAGAATACCAGACCGTGCTCGGCCTCGTCGGCGACACGACCCGCGTGGACATGGACCTGATCGGCAGCCTCGGCATCGTCGACAGCGTCAAGCGCGTGACCGAGCCCTTCAAGTGCTGCAACCGCAAGTTCCACCCGGAGGACACCGTCGTCGAGGTCGGCGGCGTGAAGATCGGCGGCGGCAACTTCGTCATGATCGCCGGCCCCTGCTCCGTCGAGTCCGAGGAGCAGATCGTCGCGGTCGCAAAGGCCGTCAAGGCCTCCGGCGCGAACATCCTGCGCGGCGGCGCGTTCAAGCCCCGCACCTCGCCCTACGACTTTCAGGGCCTGAAGGCCACCGGCATCGAGCTGCTCAAAACGGCGCGCGCGGCCACCGGCCTGCCGATCGTGACGGAGATCATGGGCGTTGAGCATCTGCCGCTGTTTGAGGATGTGGACATCATTCAGGTCGGCGCGCGCAACATGCAGAACTTCGACCTTCTGCGCGAGCTCGGCAAGCTGCGCAAGCCCATCCTGCTCAAGCGCGGCCTGGCCAGCACGCTCAAGGAGCTGCTCATGAGCGCCGAGTACATCATGGCCGGCGGCAACGAGCAGGTCATCCTCTGCGAGCGCGGCATCCGCACGTTCGACGATTACACCCGCAACACGCTCGACCTCGCGGCCGTGCCCATGCTCAAGGAGCTGACGCACCTGCCCATCATCGTCGACCCGAGCCATGCGACCGGCATCGCCCGCCTGGTCGAGCCGATGGCGCTCGCCGCGACGGCCTGCGGCGCGGACGGCCTCATCATCGAGGTGCACAACGACCCCATGCACGCCCTGTGCGACGGCGCGCAGTCCCTGCGCCCGGAGGTCTACGACGACCTCGCCAAAAAGGTGCGCAGCATCCGTGAGGTGATCGCGAAATGACGGTCGGCATCGTTGGCCTGGGCCTGATCGGCGGTTCTTTTGCCAAGGCGTATCACGAAGCGGGCGCGACCGTGCTCGCCTGGAACCGCAGCCGCAGCGTGCTCGATTTTGCCATAATGAGCGGCGCGGTGGACGCCGAGCTCACGGAGGACAACATCGCCGCGTGCGACCTCGTGCTCATCGCGCTCTACCCGGAGGCGACCATCGAGTGGTTTCGCCGCATGGCCCCGCACATCGGCTCGCACCCCGTCGTGCTCGACTGCGGCGGCACGAAGCGCACCATCTGCGCCGCGTGTTTCCCGATCGCAAAGGAACACGGCGTCACGTTCCTCGGCGGCCACCCGATGGCCGGCACGCAGTATTCCGGCTTCAAGAACGCGAAGGCGACCATGTACCACGGTGCGCCGATGGTCATCGTGCCGCCGGACTTTGACGATGTGCTGCTCTTCGACCACGTCAAGCAGCTGCTCCAGCCTGCGGGCTTTGCGCGCTTTTCCTTCACGACGGCGGAGGCGCACGACGAGATGATCGCCTTCACCTCGCAGATGGCGCATGTGGTCTCGAACGCATATATCAAGAGCCCCACGGCGTCGCAGCACAAGGGCTTTTCCGCCGGCAGCTACAAGGACATGACCCGTGTCGCGTGGCTGAGCCCCGAGATGTGGGCCGAGCTCTTTCTGGAAAACAAGGACAATCTGCTCCATGAGCTGGACATGTTCATGGCGCACCTGGGCGAGTACCGCGACGCGATGGCGCGCGACGACCTGCCCGCGCTCACGCGCCTGCTCGATGAGGGCCGCCGGCGCAAGGAGGAGGTAGACGGCCGATGACGACCATCCACGTGACTGCCTCGCGCGACTATGACGTGCTGGTGCAGCCGGGCCTGCTCGACGATGCCGGCGCGCAGATCGCGCGTGTGCTCGGCACGGGCCGCACGGCGGCCATCGTCGCGGGCGAGACCGTGGCGGGCCTGTATGCCGGGCGGCTCGCGGCGTCGCTCACGCGCGCGGGCTTTCGCGCCGTGACGTTCACCTATCCTGGCGGCGAGCACTGCAAGACGCTCGCCACCTATGCGGCGCTGCTGGACTTTCTGGCCGCGCACCGCCTGAGCCGCAGCGACCTCATCGTCGCGCTCGGCGGCGGCGTGACCGGCGACCTCGCGGGCTTTGCCGCCGCGACGTATCAGCGCGGCATCCCGTTCGTGCAGGTGCCGACGACGCTGCTGGCCGCCGTGGACTCCTCCGTCGGCGGCAAGACGGCCGTGAACCTCGCAAGCGGCAAAAATCAGGTCGGCTGCTTCTATCAGCCGAGCCTCGTGCTCTGCGACCCGGACACGCTGCGCACCCTTCCGCCGGAGGAATACCGCAACGGCTGCGCCGAGGTCATCAAATATGCCGTGCTGCGCAGCGAGCCGTTTTTTGACGCGCTGCGCGCAGAGCCGGTCAGCGCACAGGTGGAGCACGTCATCGCAACGTGTGTCAGCATGAAGCGTGACCTCGTTGCGGCCGATGAGTTTGACCGCGGCAGCCGCCAGCTGCTGAACCTCGGCCACTCGTTCGGCCACGCGGTCGAAAAATGCAGCGACTACGCCGTGCCGCACGGCTGCGGCGTGGCCATCGGCATGGCCATCATCGCGCGCGCGGCCGCCAAATGCGGCATCTGCACGGACGATACCTGCGCGCAGATCCTCGCGCTCCTGCGGAAGTACGGCCTGCCGACGGAGACGGCGTTTACCCGTGACGCGCTCACGGACGCCGCGCGCTCGGATAAAAAGATCGCCGACGGCAAGCTGCACCTCATCGTGCCGGAGCGCATCGGCCGCTGCCGCATCGAGACGATCCCGGCGGTGGATATCCCCGCCTGGCTCGCGGACGGAGGCATCGCATGAATCAGACCGTTTCCCCCGGGCCGCGCACGGGCAGCGTGCGCATCCCGGCTTCGAAATCGCAGGCGCACCGTCTGCTCATCTGCGCTGCGCTCGGCGCGCAGCCCGTGGCGCTGCGGTGCGACGGCGTCTCGGCCGACATCGCCGCCACGGCGCGCTGCCTGTCCGCCCTCGGCGCGGACATCACGGACGACGGCGCGGGCACGCTGCGCATCGTCCCCATTGCCGGGGAAATGCCCGCGCGCGCAGACCTTTTCTGCGGCGAGAGCGGCTCGACGCTGCGCTTTCTGCTGCCGGTCGTGGGCGCGCTCGGCGCGGACGTGACCTTCCACATGGAGGGCCGCCTGCCGAAGCGGCCGCTGTCACCCCTCGACGCGGTGCTCACGGCGCACGGCATGACCATCCGGCGCGACGGCGCGCTGCTGCACGCCGGCGGCCGGCTGCGGCCTGGTGCTTACGAACTGCCGGGCGACGTGTCCTCGCAGTACATCTCCGGCCTGCTCATGGCGCTGCCGCGCCTGCCGGGGGAGAGCACGCTCGCCGTGACGGGCCGGCTCGAGTCCGCGGGCTACATCGCCATGACGGAGGACGCGCTGCGCCTGTCCGGTATCCGCCTGCAAAAGCGGGAGCGGACGTACACCATCTCCGGCGGCCAGACGGCGCGCCTCCCGGCGCAGTGCCATGTGGAGGGTGACTGGTCGAACGCCGCATTTTTCCTGTGCATGGGCGCGCTCTCGCCCGCCGGCGTCACAGTCACGGGCCTTGCGTCCGACTCGTCGCAGGGCGACCGTGCGGTGCTGGATGTGCTGCGCCGCTTCGGCGCGGATGTGCGCGAGACGCAGGGTGCCGTCACCGTTCGGCGCGGCGCGCTGCGCGGCGTCACGATCGACGCCGCGCCCATCCCGGATCTGATCCCGGTGCTGAGCGTCGTCGCCGCGCTCGCGGACGGCCAGACGCAGATCGTCAACGCCGCCCGCCTGCGGCTCAAGGAGTCCGACCGGCTCGAGAGCACGGCCGCCATGCTGCGCGCGCTCGGCGCGCAGGTGGAGGTGCACGACAGCGGCCTGACCGTCACCGGCCGAAAGGTGCTCACCGGCGGCACGGTCGACCCGCAGCGCGACCACCGCATCGCCATGGCGGCGGCGGCCGCCGCCAGCGGCTGCACCGCGCCCGTCACGGTGCGCGACTGCGCATGTACCGACAAATCCTACCCCCGCTTCTGGACGGATCTTTCCGCGCTGAAAACCGTTCCCGCGGAGGAAAATACAGAACTTGAATAAGGAGCTTGACCATGGAACTTAGTGACTATCGCCAGCAGATCGACGGCATCGACAGTCAGCTGCTCGCTCTGTTTTACCAGCGCATGGAGGTCGCGGCGCAGATCGCGGGCTACAAGAAGGCGCACAATCTCCCGGCGCTCGATGCCGGGCGCGAGCGCGCGAAGCTGCAGCAGATCGCGGACGCTGCGCCGGAGGACCTGCGCGAATACGCCGTGTCGCTCTACTCGCTCATCTTTGAGCTCAGCCGCAGCTGCCAGAACCGGCTGCTCGGCGTCACGAGTCCGCTGACTGCCGAGATCGAGCAGGCCATCGCGCGCACACCGCAACTGTTCCCGGAGCACCCGGCCGTCGCGTGTCAGGGCGTGGAGGGCGCGTATTCCCAGCTCGCGTGCGACCGCCTGTTCACGATGCCGAACGTGTTTTACTGCGCCACGTTCGAGGCGGTGTTTGCCGCCATCGAAAAGGGCCTGTGCCGCTACGGCGTCATCCCGCTGGAAAACAGCACGGCCGGCTCCGTCAACGCCGTGTACGACCTGATGATGCAGCACAACTTCCGCATCGTGCGCAGCGTGCGCCTGAAGATCGACCACTGCCTGCTGGCCAAGCCCGGCACGAAGCTCTCGGACATCAAGGAGATCTACTCGCACGAGCAGGCCATCAGCCAGTGCGACCGCTTCCTGCAGAGCCTGCCGGGCGTGACGGTCGTGCGCTGCGAGAACACTGCCGTGGCTGCCAAGCGCGTGGCCGAGTCGGACCGCACGGACGTCGCGGCGCTCTCGTCGCGCGCGTGCGTCGGACTCTACGGGCTCGAGAGCCTGGCCTCCTCTGTGCAGGATCAGGGCAACAACTACACGCGCTTTATCTGCATCGCCAAGGATCTCGAGATCTATCCCGGCGCCGACCGCACGAGCCTCATGATGGTGCTGCCGCACAAGCCGGGCTCTCTGTACAAGGTGCTCTCGCGCTTTTACGCGCTCGGCATCAACCTCAACAAGCTCGAGAGCCGTCCGCTGCCGGAGCGCGACTTTGAGTTCATGTTCTACTTCGATCTCGAGACGTCGGTCTATTCGCCGCAGTTCCAGCAGCTCATGGGCGAGTTGCCGGGCCTGTGTGAGGAATTCTCCTACCTCGGCAGCTACCGAGAGGTGGTGTGATGATGCGGTGCGGACTTCTGGGCGAAAAGCTCGGCCACAGCTACTCGCCGGCCATCCACGCGCAGCTCGCGGACTATGCCTACGGGCTCTATGAGGTCGCGCCGGAGGACCTGCCGGCGTTTTTGACCGGCGGCGATTTTGACGCGCTCAACGTGACCATCCCGTATAAAAAGGCGGTCATCCCGTACTGCGCCGAGCTCTCGCCGATCGCGCAAAAGCTCGGCAGCGTGAACGTGCTCGTCCGCCGGGCAGACGGCACGCTCTATGGCGATAATGCCGATGCCTTCGGCTTCGAGTACCTCGTGCGTCACAGCGGCATCGACGTCGCGGGGCAAAAGGCGCTCGTGCTCGGCAACGGCGGCGCGTCCGCGACCATTCAGGCCGTGCTCGAGCAGCTCGGCGCGCACGTGACGGTCATCTCCCGCCACGGGCCGGATAACTACGACAATCTCGACCGCCACGCCGACGCGCGCGTGATCGTCAACACCACGCCGGTCGGTATGTATCCGAACACGGGCAGGGCCGCCGTCGATCTGCGGCAGTTCCCGCAGTGCGCGGGCGTGCTCGATATCGTCTATAACCCCGCGCGCACGGCGCTGCTGCTGCAGGCGGAAAGCCTCGGCATCCCGTGCGCGGGCGGACTGTACATGCTCGTGGCGCAGGCCAAGCGCAGCTGCGAGGTGTTCACCGATATGGTGATCGACGACGCGGAGATCCTGCGCATCCACCGCCTGCTGCGGCAGGAGATGGAAAACATCGTCCTCATCGGCATGCCCGGCAGCGGCAAGAGCACCATCGCGGCGCTGCTTGCCGAGCGGCTGCACCGCCCGGTGCTCGACAGCGACGCGCAGGTCGTCGAGACGGCGGGCATGTCCATCCCGGACATTTTTGCCGCCGGTGGAGAGGACGCCTTCCGCGCGCGGGAGACGGCCGCACTCGCCGAGCTCGGCAAGCGCTCGGGCGCGGTGCTTGCAACCGGCGGCGGCAGCATCTGCCGCGAGGAAAATTACCTGCTCCTGCACCAGAACGGCACGATTTTCTGGCTTCAGCGCGACCTCGCGCTGCTGCCGAAGGACGGCCGCCCCATCTCCCAGCGCAGCGACCTCGCCGCGCTCTACGCGCAGCGTGCGCCGCTGTACGCCCGCTTCGCCGACGCGGTCATTGACAACAACGGTACGCCGGAGGAGACGGTGCGCAAAATTCTGGAGGTGCTGGCATGAAGCTTCTCGTCATCAACGGCCCGAACCTGAACCTGCTCGGCCTGCGCGAACCGGCTATCTACGGCAGCCGGAGCTTTACCGCGCTGCAGGATTTCATCCGCGCATCCGCCGCCGATGCGGGCGTAGAGGTCGACCTGTTCCAGTCCAACCACGAGGGCGCGATCGTCGATGCCATTCAGGCGGCCTACGGCACGGCCGACGGCATCATCATCAACCCCGCTGCCTATACGCACACGAGCGTCGCCATTCTCGACGCGCTCAAGGCCGTGGCCCTCCCGGCGGTGGAGGTGCACCTGTCGGACGTCAGCGCCCGGGAGGACTTTCGCCAGATCTCCTATGCCGGCATGGCGTGCGTGAAAACATACATGGGTCTCGGCTTCGAGGGCTACCGGCAGGCCATTTTGTACCTGAAACAGTATCTGGAGGAGGCAAACGCATGATCTCGAAACAAATGGTCGCCTGGGGCGAGAGCGGCTCTTCCATCCGCGAGATCGCGGCCTACGGCGAGCGCCGCGCGGCCGAGATCGGCCCGGAAAACGTCTATAACTTCGCCATCGGCAACCCGAGCATCGACCCGCCGGATTGCGTGCAGGAGGCGGTCGAGCGGCTGCTGCGCACCGTGCCGCCCACGCAGCTGCACGCCTACGCGCCCGCGCCGGGCATGGCGTCCGTGCGCGAAAAGGTCGCGGCCTACCTGACGGACACCTTCGGCGAGGCGTACCGCGCGCAGGATATTTACATGACCGACGGCGCGTCGAGCGCGCTGGCCATCCTCACGCGCGCGCTCATGGGTCCGGGGGATGAGGCCATCGTGTTCGCACCGTACTTCCCGGAGTACGCCGTCTATGCCGAGGCGGCGGGCGGCAGTGTGCGCGTTGTGCCGTGCCGGGCGGACACGTTCGCGCTCGATCTCGATGCGCTCGCGGCTGCGGTGACGGAAAAGACCGCGCTGCTCATCCTGAACTCGCCGAACAACCCCTCCGGTGTCGTCGTCTCGCGCCCGGAGCTCGAGGCGCTGGCAGCGCTCCTGCGCGAAAAACAGGCCCGGTACGGCCACCCGATCTACATCATTGCCGACGAGCCGTACCGCGAGCTGGTCTACGGCGGGGTGGAGGTGCCGTTCCTGCCCGCGATCTATCCGAACGCGATCTACTGCTATTCCTACAGCAAGACGCTGTCCCTGCCCGGCGAGCGCGTGGGCTTTCTCGCCCTGCACCCGGCCATAGACGATTACGCCGCCGTGCACGCGGCCGTGCTCGGCGCGGGGCGCGCGCTGGGGTATGTGTGCGTGTCGTCGCTGTTCCAGCTCGCCGTGGCCGAGTGCCTCGGCCAGACGGCGGACATCGCGGCCTATGCCGCCAACCGCGAGCTGATCTACGGCGCGCTCACGGACATGGGCTATGCGTGCGCGCGGCCGGACGGCGCGTTTTATCTCTTCCTCAAGTCGCCGGAGCCGGACGCCCGGGCGTTTTGCCGCCGCGCGATGGACTATGACATCCTGCTCGTGCCGGGCGATGATTTCGGCTGCCCCGGCTATGCGCGCCTGGCCTACTGCGTGGCGCGCAGCCAGCTCGAGCGCTCGCTCCCGGCGTTTCGCAAGCTGGCCGGGAGCTACGGCCTGACCAAATAAATTTCGCAGACAAAAACGGCGTCCCCGAGCCCTCGGGGACGCCGTTTTTGCGTAGATGGTGTCAGGCGTACATGGCGTTGGTGTTCATATAGTCATAGATGACCTTGCCGTGGTGCTGCTCCTGCTTTTGAATGTCGTTGAGCACGCTGCGGGCGTTGGCATCATTGAATTCGAACACGCACGTGTCGTACAGGTGCGAGGCGTGCTTTTCCATTGCGAGCACGTCCGTGCACAGGTAGCAGTCGTTTTGCTTTTGCGGGGTCTCGGTGTTGTTGTAGGTCGCCGTGAACGTCGTCGGCACGGTCGCGGAGTCTGCCGGTGGGGCGACGGTGCCGCCCTCCATCTGCGTGATCGCGTCGAGATGCTGCTGCTCGACCTGCGCGATCTGCTCGAACAGGTTTTTCAGCTGCGGGTCGTTGGCGCAGGCGGCGTGGCGGTTATATTTGTCCACGCATAGCTGCTCCTGCCCTTTGAGATCTTTGAGTAAACTGGCCTCTTTTGGGGTCAACTGCATAAATATCACCTCAGTGCCAGTATGCCCACCGGCGCGGCGGGACATACACCGGCGGAAAAAAACCGGTGGCGTCCGCGCGCAAAATCGGTTATAATCGGGCTGACCCTATGGAAAAGAGAGATGCAGCTATGGCAAAGATTTTTGATATTTCGGACTTTTCCGCGCCGGAGCTGGACGTGTACGCCCGCCTGACGGAAAACCAGCTCGTCAACCGCGCCGACCCGGCAAACGCGCTCTTCATCGCCGAGAGCCCGCTCGTGATCGGCCGCGCGCTCGACGCGGGGTGCGTGCCGGTGTCGTTTTTGATGGAGCGCCGCCACGTGGACGGCAAGGCGCGCGAGATCCTGGCGCGCTGCCCCGCGGACATCCCGGTCTATGCCGCCGAGCTCGACGTGCTCACGCAGCTGACAGGCTTTCATCTCACGCGCGGCATGCTCTGCGCCATGCGCCGCCCGGCACTGCCGGAGGTCGCCGTCCTGTGCGCCAACGCTGCGCGCGTGGCCGTGCTGGAAAACGTGATGAACCCGACGAACATCGGCGCGATCTTCCGCTCGGCGGCGGCGCTCGGCGTGGACGCCGTGCTGCTCACGTCGGCGGGCAGCGACCCGCTCTACCGCCGCGCCGTGCGCGTGAGCATGGGCACGGTCTTTCAGGTGCCGTGGACGTACCTGCCTGAGGACGGCGACTGGCAGCAGACGCTGCACGCCCTCGGCTTTCAAACGGCGGCCATGGCGCTGCGGGACGATTCGCTGCGCATCGACGACAAGCGCCTGCGTACCGTGCCGCGCCTTGCCATCGTGCTCGGCACGGAGGGCGACGGGCTGGCATCCAACACGATCGCCGCGTGCGATTACACGGTGCGCATCCCCATGACGCATGGGGTCGATTCGCTCAATGTGGCCGCGGCGAGTGCCGTCGCGTTTTACCAGCTCGCGCTGCTGCGCGGCTGAGGTGCAGCGGATAAAAAATCCGGCTTCCAACACGGAAGCCGGATTTTTTGTTGTTTTCAGACGTCGAACCGGTCGTAGTTCCCGGCGCAGTCGAGGCACAGCTTCTGCCCGCCGACGAGGCGGATCCAGTTGGCGCCCGTCACCTCGCCGCAGCACGCGCACGGGTAGGAGTCAAATAGTTTGGCCGGCTCTGGCAGCGGGATGGTCGCCGGTTTGACGTCGAACAGGTCGGCCGGTTTCTGCGCCTGATAGTAGGCGAAGGATTCCTCGCGCGTCATCCCCTCCGGCCGCGGCCGGAGCACCAGGCGCACGGACTTGCCCGTGGCGCGGTTATAAAACGAGAACGCCTGTTTGCCGCGCATATGAAACAGCAGGTTGCCCTTGCCGATGCTGCACCCGAGCAGCGCCTGAATGGCGTCCACGCCGCAGGCGTCGTTTTCCGCGATGCACACGACCTGCTCGTCGCCGGAGAAGGACAGCTCCAGCAGCTCGGCGGCGTAGCACGCGGCCTTATATCCGATCGTCAGCCCGCCGCAGGCGTGGCCGTGAAATTGTACGCAGGTTTCCCAGTTGGTCATGATCTTGTCTCCTTTTCTTCGTCATCAATGAGCACGAGCCTGTGCCCCTGCACGTCCACGATGCTGCCCGTCACGCCGTAGACGTCCCGCAGGGCGTCGGCGTCGAAGATCTCCGCGCCGCCGTAACGGTACACCTCGCCTTCGCGCAGCAGCAGAAAGCGGTCGCAGAACCGCAGCGCGAGGTTCAGGTCGTGGATGACGATCATCGCCGTGAGATTCTGCTCGCGGCACAGGTCGCGCGTGATCTGCAGCACCTGATATTGATTGCGGATGTCGAGATTGCTGGTCGGTTCGTCCAGCAGCAGGAGCGTCGGCTCCTGCGCCAGTGCGCGGGCGAGCATGACCTTCTGCCGCTCGCCGCCGGAGAGCCGGTTGAGGAACCGGCCGCGCATGTCCTCCAGATTCAGATAGCGCATGGCCTCGTGTACGACGTGGTGGTCGTGCTCCGTCACGCCCCAGGTCATGTAGGGCCGCCGTCCGAGCATGACCATGTCGTGCACGGTCATCTGTGTGTCGGGCACGTGCTGTGCCACGAAGGCTACGCGTTTTGCGATCTCCCGGTGGGAGAGCGTGAGCAGATCCTCGCCGTCGATACGGCAGTGCCCGCTGTCAGCCGTGAGGATACGGTTCATGCACTTGAGCAGTGTGCTCTTGCCGACGCCGTTGTTGCCGAGCACGGCCAGAAAGTGCCCGGTCTCCAGTTCAAAGCTCACATCGCGGAGGATTGGCCGCCCGCCCTTATAGTGATAGCAGAGATGGTCCACACAGATCATGTCCGGCCCCTCCCCTTGAACAGCAGGTACAAAAACAGCGGGCCGCCGAGAAACGCCGTCAGCGCGCCGATCGGCAGAATGACCGGCATGATGACTACGCGCGCGGCCAGATCACTCAGCAGCAGCAGCGCCGCGCCGGCGAGCACGGAGCCGGGGATGAGATAGATATAGTTGTTGCCGACGACCATGCGCACGATGTGCGGCGCAACGAGACCGATGAAGTTGATGAGGCCGACGTGCGACACGATCACCGAGCAGACAAAGCACGTGAGCACAACGTTCGTGAGTGTCAGCCGCCGCACATGGATGCCGAGACTCAGCGCCGTCTCCTCGCCGGAGAGCAGGGCGTTATAGTCCCAGCGGTGCAGGTAGCAGTAGCCGATCAGCAGCAGTACGGCCAGCGCCATGCCGCGCAGGGACTGCCAGTCCGTGCTGCCGAGGTCGCCAAACGTCCAGAATACGAGCGACGAGAGCGCGACCTCGTCGGCAAAGTATTGCAGCAGCGTGGTCGCGCCGGTCAGCATGGAGCTGATGGCGACGCCCGCGAGCACGATGCCCTCTGAGGAGATCTGCTTGAACTGGCTCAGCCCCAGAATGACGGCCGCGACAAGCAGCGAGCCGAGAAACGAGCACAGTGGAATAGCCCAGCTGCCGGCCTGGCTCAGGCCGAGACCGATGATGGCGACGGCTGCGCCGAACGTCGCACCCTGCGACACGCCGAGCGTAGAGGCCGAGGCGAGCGGATTGCGCAGCACGGCCTGCAGGATGCACCCGGCCAGCCCCAGTCCCGCGCCGGCGACCATGGCGGTGCAGATGCGCGGCAGGCGGTTGTTGCGGATGACGAGATTGATCTTCGCGTCCGACGCCCGGCCGAAGATGCCCCGGATGAGCTCGGCGGCGGGCGTGTTGTAAGACCCGGCGCGCAGCGACAAAAAGAACGCGAGCGCCAGAATGGCCGTCAGCAGAACCAGAAAGCGGATGCTTCTGGCGCGGTTGCGGCTGTAGTCGGAATCGTGCGGCTTACTCGCCGAGTGTGATGGCACGGAATGCATACCCGGCCTCCTTCAGATCGGGATAGGGGTTGGAGCCGAGCAGCTCCGTAAAGATCTCGCCGGCCTTGGCCTCGGGGTCAATGTCGGCAAACTGCTCCGGATACAGCACGCAGGCGGCATAATAGGCGTCGGCCAGCGCCGTCTCCAGATTGGAGGCCGAGGAGCGGAACGAGATCTGCGAGTAGACCTTGCCGCTGCGCACAGCGGTGAGACTGTTATAAAATGCAGGATTCGCCTGATAATCTTCGTTGATCAGGGGCATACCATTAAAGTCCAGGAAGATCACGTCCGGGTCCCAGGCGAGCACCTGCTCAGTGTCGATGTTGAACGCGCCGGTCTGCCCGGTCGTGTCGGCGAGGTTTTTGGCGTGGATGAGCGCAAACGGGCCGTAGCCTGCCTCCGTGCCCTCAAAGCCGTGCTGCCCCTTGAAGGACACGCCGCCGACATAGACGGACGGCTTCTGATCGTCTGCAATCTTGGCCGTGCGCGTGTCGAGGTCGGCCTGGATGCCCTTGAGGTACTTGGTCAGCTCCTGCGCACGCGTTTCCAGCCCGTAGAGCTCGCCGAGGATGCGGATGGTCTCATAGGCCGCATCGTCGAGCGTGGTGTCGCTGCCGGGCACGACGACGACCGGGATGCCGGTCTTGCCGGCCAGCTCGTCCGCGTCGCACGAGGCGTAGGCGCTCATGACGATGACCTGCGGTGCGACGTCGATGATCTGCTCCACATACGGCTCGCCGTTCGTGCCGGTGACGGGCAGGTCCTTGAATTTGTCGAAGTTTACGTAGTTATACAGGCGGCTCATGCCGGCCTTGGTCTCGTAGTCCTCCACGCCGACCACGCGGTCAGCCGCGCCGACATAGCAGCTGTAGCGCAGCGAGCCGACGCCGACGCACACGATGCGGTCCACCTGTTTGGGGACTTCCACGGTGCGGTTTTTGCTGTCGGTGAGCGTGCGCACGTCGCCGGAGGCGCCGTCGTTCGTTTTTACGCCGCAGGCCGTGCAGGCCAGCAGCGTCAAGACTGCCAGCAGCAGGCAGATCCATCTTCGATTTCGCATAGTGCGTGTATCCTCTCTTCCTGTATTTCTCCGTTTCGGAGCATTGTCATTAGTATAACGGACGGCGGCCGAAACTGTAAGCCCCCGTAGGGGATGAAAATATGCGCAGATTTTTCATGAAATATTTGCTGACAGTCGCACGGAAAACGTCTGTTTATCAACGCGAGATACGAAATTTGGTGAAAAACGCGCTGCAAACTGTGGCGTTTTACAATTTTACACGCATTTTACATAAGCGCTCTTTTCGTTTTTACATCCCATGCTTATCCTGTGAAGCGTAGGGAACAAAAAACCAAAATCAAAATCGAAGTTCGAAAGGAGCACTTCATCTTGAAAAAGATCATTACCATTTTGTGCATTGCCGTCATGGCGCTCTCGCTGTTTGCGGGCTGCGGCCAGAAGGCGGATGATAACAACACGGCCGCTGCCGGCGGCACGGTCTCGACCGACGGTTCCACCTCGATGGAAAAAGTCATCGGCGCGCTCGGCGAGTCCTTCATGGAAGCAAACTCGGGCACGACCTTCACCTATAACCCGACCGGCTCCGGCTCCGGCATCCAGGCCGTCTCCGAGGGCCGCTGCGACATCGGCCTGTCGAGCCGCGCGCTCAAGGACGACGAGAAGGCCTCCGGCCTGAAGGAGACCACCCTCGCCCTCGACGGCATCGCCATCATCGTCAACCCCCAGAACCCCGTCAAGGACCTGACCCTGGAGCAGATCGCCAAGATCTACACCGGTGAGATCACCAACTGGAAGGATGTCGGCGGCAACGACGCCGAGATCGTCCTCATCGGCCGCGAGGCCGGCAGCGGCACGCGCGACGGCTTCGAGTCCATCACCGACACGAAGGATGCCTGCCAGTACCGTCAGGAGCTGACCTCCACGGGCGATGTCATCACTACCGTGTCCCAGAACCCGAACGCCATCGGCTATGCCTCTCTGGCTGCCATCAAGGACAGCGTCAAGGCCCTGACCGTCAACGGTGTTGCCCCGACGGAAGCGACCGTCAAGGACGGCACCTACCTCGTGCAGCGTCCGTTCGTCCTCGTGACGAAGGAAGGCGTGGCCCTGAGCGAGACCGCGCAGAAGTTCTTCGACTTTGCGACCTCTGCGGACGCCGCGTCCATCATCTCCGCGGCGGGCGCAGTCCCGGTGGCCTGAGCCACAGACAAGCGTACAGGCGGCTGGAGACCAGCCGCCTTTCGCATATACAGAGGTGCTGGATATGAAAAAGAGATCTCAAGTTCTGGAGACGGTCGTGCATGGCGTGTTTCTGCTCCTTGGCCTTATCACCGTCGGGTGTGTGCTGCTCATCAGCGTGTACCTGATCGTCTCCGGAATCCCCGCCATCCAGAAGATCGGGCTCGTCCCGTTTCTGTTCGGCAAGACGTGGGCCTCCACGGCGGCAGAGCCGTCGTACGGCATTTTACCGTTCATTCTGACAAGTGTATACGGCACGGCCGGGGCCATCGTGCTCGGCGTGCCGCTGGGCTTCCTGACGGCCGTGTATCTGGCGAAGGTCGCCCCGCCGCGGCTCAAGACCGTGCTCGAATCGGCCGTGAGCCTGCTGGCCGGCATCCCGTCGGTCGTCTACGGCCTTGTGGGTATGCTCGTGCTCGTGCCGGGCATCCGCAAGGTGTTTCACCTGGCCGACGGCGCGAGCCTGCTCGCCGCCATCGTCGTGCTGGCGATCATGATCCTGCCGTCGATCATCAAGGTGTCCGTCACGGCGCTCGAGGCCGTGCCGCCCGAGTATGAGGACGCATCGCTCGCGCTCGGCGCGACGCCGATCGAGACGTATTTCAAGGTTTCCGTCCCGGCGGCGAAGAGCGGCATTGCCGCCGCCGTCGTGCTCGGCGTCGGCCGCGCCATCGGCGAGGCCATGGCCGTCATGATGGTGTCGGGCAATGTGCCGAATATGCCGAGCCTGTTTCAGAGCGTGCGCTTTCTGACCACCGCCGTCGCCAGCGAAATGTCCTACTCCAGCGGCCTGCAGCGGCAGGCGCTGTTTTCCATCGCGCTGGTGCTGTTTTTGTTCATCATGCTCATCAACGCCACGCTCAACTTCTTCCTCAAGCGCAATAAGGAGGGGGACAAATGAAAAAGAAAGCCGTTTCCGGCGGCCGCAGGGCCTATATTCTCACCATGCGCATCCTCATGGGTGTGGCGGCCATGATCACGGCGGCGCTCGTGCTGTTTCTGATCGCCTACGTGCTCATCAAGGGTCTGCCGAACGTGTCGTGGACGCTGCTGTCCACCGCGCCGAGCTACCTGTCCGACCGCATCGGCATCCTGCCGGACATCCTCAACACGCTCTATATCGTCATTGCGACGCTGCTCATCGTCCTGCCGCTCGGCGTGGGCGCGGCCATCTACCTGACCGAGTACGCCACGAACCGCCGGCTCATCGGCGCCATCGAGTACGCGGCTGAGACGCTCTCCGGCATCCCGTCGATCATCTACGGCCTTGTGGGCATGCTGTTTTTCTGCCAGTTTCTGAATATGAAAACATCGTTGCTGGCCGGCGCGCTCACGCTCGTCATCATGAACCTGCCGACCATCATGCGCACCACGCAGGAGAGCCTCAAAACCGTGCCGCAGAGCTACCGCGAGGGCGCGTTCGGCCTCGGTGCGGGCAAGTGGCGTGTCATCCGCACCGTGGTGCTGCCCGGCTGCGTGGACGGCGTCATCACCGGCTGCATCCTGTCCGTCGGCCGCATCCTCGGCGAGTCGGCCGCGCTGCTGTTCACGGCGGGCTTTGCCCACGCGCTCAACGACTTTTTCGAGGGACTGAGCAGCGCGGGCGCCACGCTCACCGTCGCGCTTTACGTTTACGCCAAGGAGCAGGGCCAGTTTGATGTGGCCTTTGCCATCGCCGCCATTTTGATGATCCTTACGCTGCTCATCAACGGCGCTGCTACGCTCGTTGAGCGATACTTCAGGAGGAAAAGAAGTTTATGAGTGACATTATGACAGTCCAGGGCCTAGACCTCTGGTACGGAGATCATCAGGCGCTGCACGATATCAGTTTGAACATTCCCGAAAAGAGCATCACGGCGCTCATCGGGCCGTCCGGCTGCGGCAAATCCACGTTTCTCAAAACGCTCAACCGCATGAACGACCTCATCCCGGGCGTGAAGATCACGGGCGATGTGCGCTACCGCGATCAGGACATTTTCGCCCCCGGAACGGACGTCAACGAGCTGCGGCGCGAGATCGGCATGGTCTTTCAGAAGCCGAACCCGTTTCCGATGAGCATCTACGACAACATTGCCTATGGCCCGCGCACGCACGGCATCAAAAACCGCGCCAGGCTCGACGAGATCGTCGAAAAGTCCCTGCGCGGCGCGGCCATCTGGGACGAGGTGAAAGACCGCCTGAAGAAAAACGCCCTCGGCCTCTCCGGCGGCCAGCAGCAGCGCCTGTGCATCGCCCGCGCGCTCGCGGTCGAGCCGGAGGTGCTGCTCATGGACGAGCCCACGAGCGCGCTTGACCCCATCTCCACGTCGAAGATTGAGGAGCTGGCCATGCAGCTCAAGGAACAGTACACGATCGTCATCGTCACGCACAACATGCAGCAGGCGGTGCGTATCTCTGACCGCACGGCGTTTTTCCTGCTCGGCGAGCTCGTCGAGTGCGGCGACACGCAGCAGCTGTTCTCGCAGCCGCAGGATAAGCGCACGGAGGATTACATCACAGGGAGGTTTGGCTAATGAGAAGCCGGTTTGATGAACAGCTCGCGCTCCTGAACAAGGAGATGATCGAGATGGGCGCACTGTGCGAGGAGGTCATCGCGCTCGCATCCAAGGCCCTCACGGAGGCGGATCCGGAGCTGGCGCAGCGCGTCGCGCCGCTCGATGCCGAGATCGACCAGAAGGAGCGCAACATCGAGTCGCTGTGCCTCAAGCTCCTGCTCCAGCAGCAGCCCGTCGCGCGCGACCTGCGCCAGATTTCGGCCGCGCTGAAGATGATCACGGACATGGAGCGCATCGGCGATCAGGCCGAGGACATTGCGGAGATCATCCAGTTTCTTGCCGGCCGTTCGGCGGAAAATGACGATCTGCTGCGCGAAATGGCGCTCTCGACCATCCATATGGTCACAGAAAGTGTTGACGCCTACGTCAAGCATGATACAATGCTGGCAGAGACGGTCATCGCCGAGGACGATGTCGTGGACAACGCCTTCGACGAGGTCAAGCGCCGGCTGATTGACAAGATCGCCGCCCACCCCGACGACGGGGAGTACGCGCTCGACCTGCTCATGATCGCCAAATACTTCGAGCGCATCGGCGACCACGCGACGAACATCGCCGAGTGGGTGATCTTCTCGGTCACCGGGGTGCACAAGGAGGGGTAAGCCATGATCTGGTGTGTGGAGGACGACGCCAGTATCCGCGACATTGAGGTCTATACGCTCTCATCCACGGGGTTTGACGCCCGCGGCTTTGAAGATGGCGTGTCATTCTGGTCGGCGCTCCAGACGGAGAAGCCCGATCTGGTGGTGCTCGACGTGATGCTGCCCGGCGTGGACGGCATCGAGCTGCTGCAGCGCATGAAGGCGTCGGCGGAGCTGCGCACCATCCCGGTCGTCATGGCCACGGCCAAGGGCGCGGAGTACGACAAGATCCGCGGCCTCGACCTCGGCGCGGACTATTACCTCGTCAAGCCCTTCGGCGTGATGGAGCTCGTGTCCTGCGTCAAGGCGGTGCTGCGCCGCTGCCAGCCGGAAAAAGCTGCACATCAGCTGCGCAGCGGCGGGCTCGTCGTCGATCTCGACGCACACACGGTCACGGTCGACGGCGCGCGTGTCGCGCTTACGTATAAAGAATTTGAACTCCTGCGCCTGTTTCTATCCCATCCGGGCATGGCGTTCACGCGCGACCAGCTCTTTCAGGAGATCTGGGGCATGGACTACTGCGGCGAGACCCGCACGGTCGACATGCACATCCGGACGCTCCGGCAGAAGCTCGGCCCCTACGGACGGCGGATCGAAACGGTGCGCAATGTTGGCTACCGCATGGAGGCAACGACATGACCAAAAAGATCTTTCAATCCATCCTGCTCGTGGCCGGGTGCGTGCTGCTGGCGAGCCTGCTGATCATCATGGGCTTTTTGTACGATTACTTCGGCGGCGTGGAGGAAAACCAGCTGCGCGACGAGCTGAGTCTCGCCGCAGCGGCCGTCGAGGACGGCGGCACGGACTATCTGTCCCAGCTGACGGCCGACCGCTGCCGCCTGACATGGATCGCGGCCGACGGCAGCGTCCTGTACGACACGAAGACCAACGCCGAGAGTCTTGAGAACCACGCCTCGCGCGCCGAGGTCAGTCAGGCGCTGGCGACCGGCACCGGCGAGAGCACGCGCTATTCCTCGACGCTCATGGAAAAGACCATGTACTACGCCCAGCGTCTGGACGACGGCACGGTGCTGCGCATTTCCATCAGCCGCGCGACGGTCGGCATGATCGCCGTCGGCATGATCCAGCCGCTGCTGATCGTGCTCATCGTGGCGCTCATCCTCTCCGGCCTGCTGGCCAGACGGCTGTCGCGGCGCATCGTCGACCCGCTCAACAGCCTCGATCTCGAGCACCCGCTCGACAACGATGCCTACGAGGAGCTCTCGCCGCTGCTCAAGCGCATCCACCACCAGCACGTCGAGATCCAGACGCAGCTGCGCGAGCTGCGCGAAAAGACCGACGAATTCACGCAGATCACCGGCAGCATGCGCGAGGGCCTTGTCCTGCTCGACGAGCACGGCAGCATCCTGAGCATCAACGCCGCGGCGCAGGCGCTCTTCGGCGCGGACGCGCAGTGCGTCGGCAGGGATTTTCTCACCATCGAGCGCAGCCACGAGATCAGCGCCGCCATTCAGGCCGCCGCTGCGGACGGCCACTGTGAGGTGCGCGCCGAGCGCGCGGGCCGCGTGTATCAGTTCGATATCAGCCGCATCACGTCCGACGGGAAATTCCTCGGCACGGTCATTCTGGCCTTTGACATCACGGAGCAGGAGTTTGCCGAGCGCAACCGCCGCGAGTTCACGGCGAATGTCTCGCACGAGCTCAAAACGCCGCTGCAGGGCATCATCGGCAGCGCCGAGCTGATCGAAAACGGCATGGTCAAGCCCGACGATCTGCCGCGCTTCGTCGGCCACATCCACGCCGAGGCCGCGCGCCTCGTCACGCTCATCGACGATATCATCCGCCTGTCCCAGCTCGACGAGGGCGACGCCATGCCGACGGAGCCGGTCGACCTGCTCGCCGTGTCGCAGGAGGCGGCGGAGAACCTGCACGACGCCGCGGCCGCGCGCAACGTTACGGTCAGCGTCACGGGGCAGCCGGCCGTCCTGCCCGGCGTCCGCCGCCTGATTTATGAGATCGTCTATAACCTCTGCGACAACGCCATCAAGTACAACCGTGACGGCGGGCGCGTGGACGTGACGGTCGCGGCCGATGCCGGCGGCAGCAGCATCACCGTCGCCGATACCGGCATCGGCATCGCGCCGGAGCATCAGGGCCGCGTGTTCGAGCGCTTCTACCGCGTGGATAAGAGCCACTCCAAGGCGTCCGGCGGCACGGGCCTCGGCCTGTCGATCGTCAAGCACGCCGTGCAGTATCACCACGGCCGCATCGAGCTTGAGAGCACGCCCGGCACGGGCACGACCATCCGTGTCGTGTTCCCGAACGCGTAAATCGATACATGAAAAGGAAGCGGACTTCTGTATCCGGAAGTCCGCTTTTTTCTGCCCCGCAGGGCTTGACACCCGGGCGGGGCGGTGTTATCATGCAGTTGAGATTAAACATATCTAACCAATCGGTTTTTCAAGGAGGTCATCCCATGTATCAGATCACACTGGGGATCGACGGCATGATGTGCGGCATGTGCGAGAGCCACATCAACGATGCGGTGCGCAATGCCTTTCCGGTCAAGAAGGTCTCGTCCTCGCACGGCAAGGGCCAGACGGTCATTCTCTCCGAAACGGAGATCCCGGAGGCGGAGCTGCGCCCGGTCATCGCCAAGACGGGCTACGAGCTCACGAGCTACGTCTGCGCCCCGTATGAGAAAAAGGGCCTGTTCCACCGGCACTGAACATAGCCGAACAGGACAAGCGTCACGCGGCGGTCATCTGACCGCCGCGTGCCGCTTCTTTTTATTTCGGCTCAAAGCCGTGCTCCATGCAGTACACGCGCAGGATGGCTGCCTGCGTTTTGGCGTCCGGGATGCGCCCGGCCAGCACATCGCGCGCAAGCTCGTCGAGCGGCACGGCCTGCAGGTTGAGAAATTCATCGTCGTCGAGCTGCTGCTCGCCGAAGGTCAGGCCGCGGGCGAGGTACATCCAGATGACCTCGTCCGAGTACGCGGCGGCGGGGTAGAACGGGCCGAGCGGGATGAGCTCGCGCGCCGTGATGCCGGTCTCCTCGCGCAGCTCGCGGCGCGCGGCGGCCTCGGGCGCTTCGTCGCGGCTGTCGCGCTTGCCGGCGGGGATCTCCGTGATGACCTCGTTCACCGGGTAGCGAAACTGCCGCTCGACGATCACGCGGCCGTCGTCGAGCAGCGGCACGATGCACACCGCGCCCACGTGGCGCGATAATTCGCGCGGCGCGGTGCCGCCGTTGGGCAGGCGCACGGTGTCGCGGTAAAAGTCGAGAATGCAGCCGCTGTAGATCTTTTCGGATGTGAGTTTGGTTTCGGTCAGGTTGTCCATGGCGCGCCTCCTTACAGGCCGAGGATCTGCAGCGTGCGCGTGTCGGGCTGCCCGCCGAAGAATTTATCGAGCACGGCGGAAAACACCGGCTCGTCCGGCGCGGCGGCCGCGAAGAGCGTCATGCTCGAGCGCAGCTTCAGGTCGTCCGGAAAGCCGAACACGGCCGTGGGGTCGCTCTCGTCGAGTGCCAGCAGGGCGCTGCTGATCTCCAGCAGGTGCGCGCGCAGCGTCGGCTCGCGCAGATAGGCCCGCGCCTCGTCGAGCCCGGAGATGGCATAGTACTGCGACGTGCTGCTCATGCCCAGCCCCGCGACCTGCGGGAAGATGTACCAGATCCAGTGGCTGCGCTTGCGGCCGTTTTGGATCTCGCGCAGGGCGGCGGCGTAGTCCCGGCGCTGTGCGGTGAGAAAACGGTTGAGATCATACATAGCGAAACCTCCTCAGAAGCGGAAATAGATGAACGGATTGAACGTCGCGCTCACGGAAAAGACGATGCACACGGCCAGCAGCGCCAGGCACACGACGTTGCGCACGATCTCTGCGCCGCAGCTCTCGCCAAGGTGCACGCGCCGGCAGACGGGTGTGGAGAATACGAGCGCGGGCAGCATCCACAGCAGCGGCGGGACGATGCTCACATCCGCTGCGAACGACTGCGAGAGCGCCACGTGCGTGAAGCTGAACATCCGCGCGAGCGCGCAGCGCATCTGCACAAAGTCCGTGAGGTTGAACATCACCCAGCCGATGCACACGATGATCATGCACAGCAGCCAGCGCAGCGCCTTCGGCAGACGCTCGAGATACTTGCCCAGCCAGAGCTTTTCGATCAGCAGCAGCACACCGTAGTACAGGCCCCAGAGCAGGAAGTTCCAGTCCGCGCCGTGCCACAGGCCGGTCAGGCCCCAGACGACGAGAATGTTGCGCACCCACTTCCCCCGGGAAACGCGGTTGCCGCCGAGCGGGATGTACACATAGTCGCGAAACCAGGTGGACAGCGAGATGTGCCACCGCCGCCAGAACTCCGTGACCGACAGGGAGATATACGGGTAGTTGAAGTTTTCGAGGAAGTGGAAGCCGAACATCCGGCCGAGGCCGATGGCCATGTCGCTGTAGCCGGAGAAGTCGAAATAGATCTGCAGCGTGTAGGCGATGGCGGCCAGCCAGTACATGAGCGAGCCGTAATTGGCGGGGTTGCCGCTGTAGACGATGGTGGCCACCTGCGCGACCTGATTGGCCAGCAGCAGCTTTTTGGCCAGACCCACGACAAAGCGCCGGAAGCCCTGCGCGAGATCGTCCATGGTCACTTGGCGCTCCCGGATCTCCTGCTCGACGGTCTCATAGCGCACGATGGGGCCGGCGATGAGCTGCGGGAAGAAGCTGACGTACATCAGCAGGTAGAAAAAGTTGCGCTGCAGGGCGATCTTGCCGCGGTAGAGGTCGATGACATACGACAGGATCTGAAACGTGTAAAAGCTGATGCCGATCGGCAGCGCGATGCCGGGGTCCGTCAGGCCGAGAAACGAGAACGTCCGGCACAGGAAGTTGAGGTATTTGAACACGACGAGGTTGCCGAGGATGACGACGATCGCCGCGATCAGCGCGGCCTTTTTCGCGCGCGGCCGCGCCTCAAAATGCACGATGGCAAAGCCGCTGCCGTAGGCCACGAGCGTCACGAGCACCATGAGCACGACCATCTTCGGCTCGCCCCAGGCGTAGAAGATCAGCGACGCGATGAGTAGCATGGCGTTCTGCACGGGCTTCGAGCGGATGAGCACGCACAGCCCCGCCAGCGGCAGGAAGAAAAACAGAAATGTCTGACTGCTGAATACCATCGCTCAGTCCTCCACCATGAAGTCGTCCGACGTGAAAAACGGCGTGCTGCCGATCAAGAGCACCTTCGTGATCCGGTGCTCGCGCAGATACTCCGCCAGCCGAAACGGCTTTCCCATGTCCTGCTCATAGCTGCGCAGATCGACGCTGTAGACCCGGTCAAAGTGCGAAGCCATGAGTTTGAGGATGGCGTTGTCATACGATTCGCCGAGCATCAGCAGATTCCCGCGTCCGGTCGTGCCGGTGTCAAGGATGACCTCGCCGTTGTCCCAGCCGTAGACCCCACCGTAGCTGGCGTCCGTGAGCTGGCCGCTGAGCGCGGCGTCCTGCCTGCCGTAATCATCCGCCGGTTCTCCGGCGATCGTCACGGACATCTTCGGGAAAGCAAAGCGGTAGACATCCATCGGCTCAAAAAACTGCTCCTGCGCGCCGATAGACAGCGCTTTTGAGCCGGAGAAGTGATCGGATACGCGCACCGTTTCCAGCGGCTCGAGCAGGTCGGTGCAGCCGAGCAGGGCGGCCGCCTCGCGGTAGCCGCGGTAGGAGCCGACGTTGCACCAGTGATGATCGGTCTGGTAAAAGTCGCGCTCATACGTCTCCAGCTCGTCCACGGCGAACCTGCCCATCTGTTCTGCCGGCAGGTTCACCCGGCTGCTGAGGTATTCAAACGCGCCGTTGTTTTCCCCGGCCGGGAAGTTGTTGTTCGAGTCGCCCTCGACCATATAGAGATAAAACGTCACGTCCGGATGCGCGGCGATCAGTGCATTGAGGTTTTCGCTGTGCCGCGTGAGCTCCGGTATCACCATGTCGGGACTGCAGTAGGCGTAGGCCAGATATTTCCCGCCGTAGACGAGAAACTGGTCGTACTGGACCGGCACGTTCGGATACCGGTGCGACAGGCGCATCATGGAGTCGTACCGGATCTTGTTCTGCGCGTCATTGAAGGTCTTTTTCATCGCCTGCGCCAGCGGGATCTGATCGCTGAGCGCAGCCTCCATGGCGTCCTGAAACGAACCGTCGAGCCAGCTTTCCGCCGTCAGCGGGGCGACGGTGTTGGCCGGGCGGTTTTCGTAGTAGTTGACGTCCTTCGGGCGCAGCAGCGTGCGCCCGAGCCCGGTCAGCAGCACGGCGGCAGCACAGCAGAGCATGGCCGCGTTGCACAGATTCCGGGTGCGTTTGCTTTTGTCGGCGTGTTTCACGTGCGATTTCTCCTGAATTCGAAAATTTGCAAAAAACTCCTTTTGATTATGACCTCTGCGCCCCGGATTGTCAAGCGCCGCGGCGCTCAGATTTGGTTTTACAACCCGCGCGGTATGCGTTACAATAAGAAAATCGGAAAGGAGCGTTCCCCCATGAGTATGACATTGGAGACCATCCGGGCGGCGCACGCGCGCATCGCCCCCTATATTGTCCGGACGCCGCTGCTGCGCCTGCCGGCGCTCGACGATGCCCTCGGCTGCGAGGTGTATGTCAAGGCCGAGTGTATGCAGCGCACGGGCGCATTCAAGCTGCGCGGCGCAATGAACAAGATCCTCACCCTGACGGACGCCGAGCGCGCCCGCGGCTTTGTCGCGGCGTCCTCCGGCAACCACGGCCGCGCGGTGGCCTATGCCGCGCAGCGCTTCGGCACGCACGCCTGCATCGTCATGCCGGAGACCGCGCCTGCCGTCAAGCAGGCGGCCATCCGCGCACTGGGCGCGGAGCTCGTGCTGTGCGAGGCGTCCGAGCGGTTCGACGTGGCGGCGCGGCTGTGCGCCGAGCGGGGCGCGACGATGGTGCCGCCGTTCAATGACGAGGCGGTCATGGCGGGGCAGGGCACCGTCGGGCTGGAGATCCTGGCCCAGTGCCCGGAGATCGACACGGTCGTCGTCCCGGTCAGCGGCGGCGGGCTCATCGGCGGCGTGTCCACGGCCGTCAAGGCGCTCGCGCCGCGCGTGCGCGTGTTTGGCGCGGAGCCGGCCGCGCTGCCGCGCTATACGGAGAGCCTGCGCGCCGGGCATCCGGTGCGGGTGGAGCAGAAGCGCTCAGTCGCGGACGCGCTCGTCGCGCAGATGCCGGGGAATGTGTGCTTCCCGTATGTGGCGGCAAATACCGACGGCTTTGCGGCCGTTGCGGATGATGCTATTCTTCGCGGCATGAAGCTGCTGCTTCTGGAGGGCAAGCTGCTGTGCGAGCCGTCGTCCGCCATCGGCATCGGTGCGGCGCTGTGCGGCCGGCTCCCGGTGCGGGAAGGGGACAAGGTCTGCTTTGTCGTCAGCGGCGGCAGCGTCGCGCTCGAGCAGCTACACCAGCTCGAGGATGTCAGGATCTGACAGACAGCAAATATCCGCCCCGGCGCACCTTCCGTCAGAAAGGCACGCCGAGGCGGATGCTGTCTCGGGTCGTTATTTGCTGCTTGCGAGCGCCTGATCGATGAGCTCGTTGAGCTTCTTTGCCTGATCGGGCGCGGTGATCCCGCCGACGATCGGCTGGCCGACGATGTTGCCGTTTTTGTCAACGACGTATGTGGTCGGGAACGAGTACAGGCCGGCGGTGAACTTACCGGCCTCGCTGTCGGAGGCGAACCAGAGGTTGGAGTAGGTCACGCCCTTTTTCGCCAGAATGTCCTTCGCCTCGGCGATGGCGGTCTTGTCGCCGTCGAGCGTGAAGGAGTTGATGCCGACGACCGCGCCGCCCTTCGCGGCGAGGTCCTTGTTGAGCGCCTCAAGGTCGGCCAGCTCACCGACGCACGGGTTGCAGGTGGTGAACCAGAAGTTCACGACCGTGACGCTGTTGCCGGCAAAGAGCTTGCTGCTGTCGACGTCATTGCCGTCGAGATCCTTGCCCTGAAAGCTCGGGAATTTCATCGCGTTGCTGCCGGAGGCGGTCATGCCGGCCTCCTCCGCGCTCACGCTGTCACCTGCGCCGGGCGCCGTGCCGCAGCCGGGATACTTCTGTTCGAGGATGGTGAGCTTGCCCTCAATCTCCTTGATCTGCTCGGCGCCGGCCTTGAGCGTCTTGAGCTCGTCGGCTGAGAAGCCGTCCTTCGCGCTCTCGATCGTGGCGAGCAGGAAGTCACCGTAGTTCGTGCCGTCCTCGATCATGGTGCTGTTTTTGTTGGCAGACAGAAACACCTTGTTCCAGAGGTCGGAGTTCGCGGCGAGAATGTCGTTTTCCTTCTGCATGAGCTGCTGATAGAGCTTGGCCGCTTCGTCGGCGCTGTTCGGCTCGGTCGCGATCAGGGTCGCGATGTCGGCGCTGCCGTCCGCCTTGTCCTTGTCTTTGCCCGACGAGCACGCCGCGAGGCTGAACACCATCGCGAGCGCGAGCAGGAGCGTCACAAATTTTGTGATTTTCTTCATCATGATTCCTCCGTTTGATTTTGATGGTTGCTTACTTGTTTCGGATTCGTGTTTCCGCTCAGGCCGAAGCCATAGCGGAAGCGGATGGCTTGCGTGGGGCAGGCGCGGATGCACTTGCCGCAGCGGATGCATTCCGTGTCGTTGGGGGACTTGGTGATGTCCACGTCCATCTGGCAGGTGCGCGCACATTTGCCGCAGGAGACGCACTTGCTCGTGTCGACCTGGATGCCGAGCAGGGAGACCTTGTTCATCAGCGCGTAAAACGCACCGAGCGGGCAGATCCATTTGCAGAACGGGCGGAAAAACAGCACACTCAAAACGACGACCGCGATCAGAATGATCAGCTTGCGCGTAAACAGCGCGCCCAGCGCCGCGCGGATGCTCTCGTTTGCGGCGGCAAGCGGGATCGCACCCTCGAGCACGCCCTGTGGGCAGATATACTTGCAGAAATACGGGTCTCCCATGCCCACGTCGTTGACGATGAGCGCCGGCAGCAGTACCACGGCCAGCAGCAGGATGACGTATTTCAAATAGGTCAGCGGCCTGAGCTTTTTCGTCGACAGCTTTTTGCCCGGGATCTTATGCAGCAGCTCCTGCAGCCAGCCGAACGGGCACAAAAAGCCGCAGATGAACCGCCCGAACAGCACACCGAGCAGGATCAGAATGCCGGTGATATAATACGAAAAGCGGAATTTGGACGAGCCGACCACCGCCTGAAACGCCCCGATCGGGCACGCGCCCGATGCCGCCGGGCAGGAATAGCAGTTCAGGCCGGGCACGCAGACGGTCTTGCCCTTGCCCTGATAGATGCCGCCCTTGAAGAAGTTCGGCAGGTGGATGTTGGTCAGCAGCGTCGCCGCCGCCTGGATCCAGCCGCGAAACCGGCTCAAGAGCAGGGAAACAGACTGTTTTTTCTTATCCAATGCCGACACACTCCAAGCACAGCCGGATCGCCTTGTTGAGCACGGCGCCGGCCTCGCCGCGCAGCGCGCCGAAGCACACCATGGCGATGCCCGCAGCAATCAGCAAGCCCTGCACAATGGCTTTTTTTGCACGAAACACTTGGATCACTCCCTTCTGTTTGCCATGATACCATGGCGCAGATAAAATCTTCGTTAAGAACGGAAACTTAACAGAGATTTTATGCTTTTGTGTTATCATATAACAAAGTCGGACATTCGTGAATACGCACGAGGAGAATGGTATGCATATTTTGGTTGTGGAAGATGAAAAGGCGCTCTGCGACACGATTGCGCGCAGTCTGCGGCGGCTTGCCTACAGCGTGGACTGCTGCTATGACGGGCAGAGCGCCGCGGAGATGCTTGCCGTCGAGCGCTTTGATCTGGTCGTGCTGGATCTGAACCTCCCCGGCGAGGACGGTATGACGGTGCTCCGGACGCTGCGCGAGCGTGACCGCGACACCAAGGTGCTGATCCTGTCGGCGCGCTGCGAGGTCGCCGACAAGGTGGCGGGACTCGATGCGGGCGCGAACGACTATCTCACCAAGCCCTTTCACCTCGATGAGCTCGCGGCGCGCATCCGCAGCCTGACGCTGCGCCGCTTTACGCAGAGCGACGTGGTCCTGACCTGCGCCGAGCTGTCGTTTGACACCAAGGCGCGCACGGCGTCCGTGCGCGGCGAGACGCTGTCGCTCACGCGCAAGGAGACGGGCATCCTCGAATACCTGCTGCTGCATCAGGGGCGGCCGGTCAGTCAGGAGGAGCTGCTGGAGCACGTGTGGGACAGCGGGGCGGACGGCTTCGGCAACTCCATCCGCGTGCATATCTCCGCACTGCGGAAAAAGCTGCGCGCCGCCCTGGGCTATGACCCCATCCGCAACCGCATCGGCGAGGGCTATGTTATGGAGGCGCAGACATGAAGCGGTTATCTCTGCAGTGGCGCATCACGCTGATGACGGCGGCGCTGATCGGCGTGACGTGTGTGCTCATGAACTGTCTGATCGGCTATTCCGGCAAGCGGTATATGGATGCGATCGGCAGCGGCATCTCGGCTTACAGCGAGATCGAATCCGGTGCGCCCGACGCCTTCGACCCGCAGAGCAAACAGCCGGATGACGAGCTGACGATCATCATCAGCGGCGCGCAGGCGGCCTTCGGCGTCACGAATTGGTACATCACGGCGGCGGTCACGCTCATCGGCGGCGTGCTCGCGTATTTTGTCAGCGGCCGCGCGCTGCGTCCGCTGCGCAGTTTTGCAGCGCAGGTGGAAAACATTCAGCCGAGCAATCTGGCGCAGTGCAAGGTCAGCGAGGACGTGCTGCCGGAGTTTCAGCGCTTCAGCCGCTCGTTCAACGGCATGATCGACCGCCTGGACGCGGGCTTCACGGCGCAGCGGCAGTTTACGGGCAACGCTGCGCACGAGCTGCGCACGCCGCTTGCGCTGATGCAGGCGCAGCTTGAGCTGTTTTCCGCCGAGCACGCGGACGTCACGCCCGAAACGGCGGCGTTTTTGAGCCTGCTGCAGGAGCAGACGGAGCGTATGGCGCAGATGACGAAGATCCTGCTGGAGATGAGCGAGCTGCGCACCGTGCCCTGTGACGACCGGGTCGAGCTCGCGCCCATGATCGAGGAGATCTTCACCGATCTCGCGCCGCTTGCAGAGAGCAAGTGCATCGCGCTGGAGGCCGACGGCGGCGCTGTGCTCACCGGCAGCGACCCGCTGCTGTACCGGCTGCTGTTCAACCTGACCGAAAACGCCATCCGTTACGGCCGGCCGGACGGGGCGGTGCGCATCGCGGTCAGCGAGGCGGACGGGAATGTACAGATCCGCGTCCGTGACCACGGTCCCGGCATCCCAGAGGCATACCGGGAGAGCGTTTTCCAGCCGTTTTTCCGCGTGGACAAGTCGCGCAGCCGGGCACACGGCGGCGTCGGGCTCGGTCTGTCGCTTGTGTGGGAGATTGCCGCGCTGCACGGCGGCACGGTGCAGATCGAGCGCAGCGGCGCGGACGGAACGGTCATGCTCGTGACGCTGCCGCGCGACGGCAAAGAATCCTAAAACACAGGCGGCGGCCAGGTCATCCCCGGTCGCCGCCTACAGCTTGTCCAAAAACCTCGTAGAGTTTCGCCGCCGCAGCGGCGAAAGAAGGTCAGATCATTTTCTCCGGCGACATGTGCGGCGGAGAAAATACCGCTCAGGCTGCAAGTGTGGAATTTGTGCGCCGGCGGCGCTCAAATTATGCGCGCAGCAGACTGCGGCCTCTTTGTCAAAAAGTAATACTTTTTGACAGTCTCAAAGCGGCAGCCGGATAGCTTCGGCTGCCGCCCGTTTTTTGTTCGTGCCTTACCAGATGCCGAGCACGTGCTGCATCAGCAGGCTCATGCCCGCGATGCCGACCCAGCAGCAAAAGCCCATGATGAGCGGCTTGCCGCCGGTTCTGACGAGCTTGACGATGTTCGTGTTCAGGCCGACGGCGCACATGGCCATCACGATCAGGAACTTGCTGAGCGTCTTGAGCGGGGTGAACACGCTTGCCGACACGCCGGCGCTCACGCAGATGGTCGTGATCACGGACGCGAGCAGGAAGTAGAGGATGAACATCGGGAAGATCTTCTTGAAATTCACCTTCGTACCGTCGGTCTTGGCGCGCTTCGTGCGCACGAAGGCGAGCACGAGCGTGATCGGGATGATGGCGAGCGTGCGCGTGAGCTTGACGGTCACGGCCTTGTCGAGCGTCTGGCTGCCGAGCCCGTAGAGCGAGTCCCACGTGGAGGCCGCGGCCGTGACGGACGACGTGTCGTTGATGGCCGTGCCGGCGAAGATGCCGAACGCCTCGCCGTTCGTGGTCGAGAAGCCGAGCAGCGCGCCGAGCGCGGGGAAGAAGATGGCCGCGAGCATGTTGAAGAAGAAAATGACGGAGATCGCCTGTGCGACTTCCTCATCGTCCGCGTCGATGACGGACGCGGTCGCCGCGACGGCCGAGCCGCCGCAGATCGACGAGCCGACGCCCACGAGCGTCGAGATCTTGCCGGGGATGTGCAGCAGCTTGTGCAGCAGCCACGACACGACGAGCGACGTCGTGATCGTCACGAGGATGATCGGCAGCGACTGCTTGCCGGTCTGCCAGATGACGGACAGGTTCATGCCGAAACCGAGCAGGATGACGGCGTACTGCAGCACCTTTTTCGACACGAACGAAATGCCGGGCTGCGCCGCGCTCTTGTCGTGCCAGAGCAGGGTGACGATCATGCCGGCGAGGATGCCGAACACCGGGCCGCCGACGATCGGAAACCGCTGCCCGAGCAGCCAGCAGGGCACGGCCATGACGAGGCACACGAGGATGCCTTTCCAGTTTTTCTGAATGAAGTTCATAGTGGGTCGAGGATTCCTTTCTCTCCATGCGTTGTTTGCAGAGAGCATCATAGCACACCTGAACGATAAAGAAAAATGATTTCTATTTATCAAATGATAATTTTGTGTTATCATTGGCTGAAAACCTACAGGAAAGAGAGATGCCCATGCTGGATTTTCGCGTCGAGACGTTTCTGGCCGTGTGCCGGCACATGAATTTTACGAAGGCGGCGCGTGAGCTCAACATCACGCAGCCCGCGGTCTCGCACCATATGCACTATCTGGAGCAGGCTTATGGTACGGCGCTGTTTCAGCACAACGGCAAGCGCCTGCAGCTGACCGAGGCGGGGGAGATTCTGCGCCGCACGCTGATGACGATGAAGCACGACGAGCAGCACCTGCAAAAGCGCATGCAGCAGGCCGCCTCCGGCACGCGCGACTATTCGTTCGGCGCGACGCTCTCGGTCGCGGAGTTCATGATCAACGAGGCGCTTGGCCGGTTTCTGCGCCTGCACCCGGACAGCCACATTCAGATGCAGGTGGCGGATACGAAGGTGCTGCTGAGCAAGCTCGATTCCGGTGAGCTGGATTTTGCGGTCGTCGAGGGTGACTTTCCGAAGGCGGAGTATGATTTTTTCGTCTTCGGCACGGAGGAGTATGTCGCCGCCGGAGACCCGGAGAAGGCCGCGCGCTACCGCGGCCGCCCGCTGACGGACCTGCTGGGCGAGCCGCTGCTGCTGCGCGAGGAGGGCTCAGGCACGCGCGTGATCCTGGAGTACTACCTGAAGGAGCACGGCCTGGCGGCGGCGGATTTTGCCCGCACGGTCGAGATCGGCAACATCGGCGCGATCAAGACGCTGCTCAAAAGCGGCTACGGCGTGTCGTTTCTCTACCGCGCGGCCATCCGCCCGGAGGAGGCGGCGGGCGCGCTCGGCGTGATCGAGCTGAGCGATTTTGAGCTGCGGCACGACATTATGTTCCTGTTTCCGAAAAACAGCAATTTCCGCGCCGATTATACGACCATTTTCCGCGAGCTGTGCGCCTGCGCCGAAGAAACCGGCGGCGCGTGACCCCACACCGCAGCAAAAAGGAAGCCACCGCAGCGCATGATGCGCTGCGGTGGCTTTTCAATTCACGTTTCGTCAGCTTTTGACCAATGCCACGGCGACCTCTATATGTTCCGTGTGCGGGAACATGTCCACCGGCTGGATGCGCGTGACGCGGTAGCCGTGCCGGGTGAGATAGCCAAGGTCGCGCGCGAGCGTCTCCGGGTTGCACGACACGTACACCACCCGCTCCGGCCCGACGGCCGTCACGGCGGCGAGAAAGCGCTCGTCGCTGCCGGCGCGCGGCGGATCGAGGATGATGACGTCGGCGTGTTCACCGGCCCTGGCCATGCCCTGCAGGAAGTCGCTCGCGTCGGCCGTGTAGAAGCGGACGTTGTCCGCGCGGTTCGCCTTCGCGTTGCTGATCGCGTCGCGCACGGCGTCGCGGTTATTTTCCACGCCGATTACGCGCGCGGCGTTCCGGCTGGCGAAGATGCCGATCGTGCCGGTGCCGCAGTAGGCGTCCACGACGGTCTCTTTGCCGGTCAGCCCGGCGTAGTCGAGCGCCGTGCGGTAGAGCACCTCCGTCTGCACGGGGTTGATCTGATAAAACGCGCGCGGCGAGATGCGGAACGTGAAGTCCCCGAGCTGCTCGCGGATATAGCCCGGTCCGTAGAGCACCTCACTGTGGGGCCCGAGCACAAGGCTCGTCTGCCCGGCGTTGATGTTCTGCACGATGGTCGTGATGTCCGGGTGCCGCTGCAGCAGCGCGCGCACGAAGTTGCGCTTGCCGGGCAGCATGCCGTGCGCCGTCACGAGCACGACGAGGATCTCCCCGCTGCGCCAGCCGCGCCGCACGAGCACGTGCCGCAGCGTGCCGCGGCCGGTGTCCTCGTCATAGGGACGGATCTTGAAGCTCTTGAGCAGGCCGCGGATCGTGACGATGATCTGGTCTGCGACCGTGTCCTCAATCATGCAGTCGCTGACCGGCACGATCCGGTGCGAGGCCGACTGGTACACGCCCGAGATGATCTGCCCCTGCCGATTGACGCCGAAAGCGGCCTGCACCTTGTTGCGGTAGTGGTAGGGATCTTTCATGCCGATGATCTCCTCCACGTGGCCGAAGCGGCCGAGCAGGCGGATGGCCGTCGCCTGTTTGAGATGCAGCTGCTCGTCATACGACAGGTTCTGCAGCTGGCAGCCGCCGCACTTTTTTGCGAGCGGACATACGCGCACTGGGGTGTTTGCCATGGTCATGACCTCCGGTCTTGCGAACTCTTTTCTTTATCCTAGCACATCACTCGTCGCTTTTCCACACGGTTTTTGCGCGCGGCAGGTTCCACTCAAAGTGCGCCGCGGCGCAGCGGATGACGATGACGACGACCACGCTGGTCAAGATCGCGCCCGCTCCCTGCCAGACCTGCTGCAGCAGCAGATAGAGAATGCCGCCCGCGATGGACGCGCTGGCGTAGATGTGCTTGCGCAGGATGTAGGGCATATCCCCGGCGAGGATATCGCGCAGCACGCCGCCGCCAGTGCCGGTCAGCAGGCCGACAAACACCAGCAGCAGCGGGTCGGTGCACCCGGCGAGCGTAGTGGCGGTGTTCATGCCCGTGATCGTGAAGATGCCGAGCCCGGCCGCGTCCATGATGAGCATGAGCGCGTCGAACACACGTTTGCTGCGGCCGATGATCCGGCGCACGAACGGGAAAAACAGCACGACCGACACGCCGAGCGCGACGAGCAGATAGATCGGGTCCTGAAACGCGCGCGGCGGCGTCAGCCCCACGACGAGATCGCGCAGAATGCCGCCGCCGACGGCCGTCGTGATGCCCAGCAGCCCCACGCCGAAAATGTCCATATGCTTTTCGATGCCGAGCACCGCGCCGCTGACGGCGAACGCGACCGTCCCGGCCAGCTCGAGCAGAAAGAGGAAGGTTTCCATCGTCATGACCTCCGAAAAAAGAGTACACCCCTGCTGTGGTGCAGGTGTGTACTCTGTCCTTTTACCTGAAAGATTGGCCGCGCGGCCTTGCTTCTTCGGTGCGGAATCGTCTCTCCAGAGCTCCGTCAGCCACCGGTCCTTTTGCCTGAGAGTGTCACTCCTTCGGCGGCCGCAGCGCTCTCCCGGCAGCGTCTTACGGCATACATCTGCCGACAGTATAGCAGATGCGGCGAAATTTGCAATGCCGAATTTTTTCGTGTACACTGTTTGCAGAAAATGACGGGAGGTACGCGCATGAAACGAATTTTCTGCGGCCTGTTGTGCGCAGCGGCGCTGCTGCTGACGGCCTGCGGGCAAAAGACGGCAGCACAGGCCGAAGCTGCGGCAGACCCCGCCGTCGCGGCGGCGCAGCGGTATCAGTCCATGGTGCAGGCGGTCGGCGACGGCACGCGTGCGGGCGTCGATCTCACGGACGCGCAGATCGCGCAGGCGGTGGCGCAGCTCTCGGACGCAGGACTCACGGCCGTGCACGTGGACGCGGCCGATCCGGTCACGCACCCGGAGACGGTGACGGCGTTCTGGGATGCGCGCGCGGCGGGGCAGACGGCCGAGGCCGCGCTCTACGAGGTCTGCCGCGACGGCGGGCTGCTGTGCCACACGCTGCGGTTCGCGGACGGTGCGGACACCGTCACGCGCACGCGCGTCGTCTGGCGCGACGGGGCGTTTTCCGTGAGCTACACCGATACGTATGCCGTCACGTCCCTGACGCTCGACGGCGGGCGGCTGACGTATGTCTATGACATGCCCGACAATCCGCCGGGCACGGATCACGACGGGCACATCGATACGCAGGAGATATTTACGATCGGCGAATCATAAAGCGGCGCGCCCCGTTCGGGGCGCGCCGTCTTTTCCTATCTTATGCATCTTATGCGCGGCGGGCGTCGGCTGCCGCCGCAGTGTGCAGCAGCGCGGCCTGCGCCAGCAGCTCCATGCCGTCGGCCGCCTGCGGGTAGCGCGCGGCGAGGCCGAAGTGCGCGAACGCGGCGCACAGCTGCGCGCTGTCGAGCACGACGCTGTCGTTGCCGCGGGCCAGCTCCAGCTCGATGATCGAGCGCAGCACCTGCTCGCTGCACGCTTTCTCCGGCTGCACGCAGCCGAGCAGCGCCTGCACGGGTGCGTCGGGATAGCTGCAGTAGAGTCCGTAGCGCCGCGCGGCGATGCCGTAGCCGTTGGCGGCGCGCACGCCGGGTGTGCACAGCACGCTCGCACGCTGCAGCAGCTTGCCGACGAGCTGCTGCAGCGCCGGCCCGGAGACGCCGAGTGTCGGGATGCCGACGGCCGCCGTGATCTCCTCGCAGAAAACGCCCGCGCTGTCCGGCGCGGCGATGACCGTGCAGCCGGAGGCGGCCAGCACCTCCGCCGCCGCGCGCAGCTTCGGCAGGGGCGACTGCGTGGACGTCCCGCACAGATACGGTTCGCAGTCGGGCACGGCCGCCGGGCTCAGCGGCAGCAGGGCGGTGGGGTCTGCGCCCAGCGCCTGCACGCGGCGCAGGAACTGTGTGACGGCGGCGGGGTCTGCACTGAGCACGCCGATGCGAGGGAGGTCGTTTGTCTGCATGATGGGCATCTCCTGACGAAAAAAGTCTCCGCGAAGCGGGTATGACCCCATCTTAGCGGAGACTGTGATCCGTCCGGCAACGCTTTGGCATCCAAACGGCATCATTGCGCGTTGAAATACAAAGTATTTTCCACACGCCACGCCGGCAGGGAAAAGGCGGTGTCGGCGTCCGGGTCGTAAAACTGCAGGTAGTCGGTGATGCTGCTGTCCATGCCGTCGTTGTAATTGCCCTCTTCTCCGGCGTTGAGCAGCCGCATCGGGACGGTGTTCGTGCCGCGCACGCGCAGACCGAGCATTTTTTGCGCTGCGTCCGGCATCGGGATCTGCACCTCGTCATAAGGCTCGCCGAGCGCGGCCGCGACCGTGGCACCGACGCGGTTTTCAAACACGCACAGCAGGTAATCCCACAGATCGTTCTGCCGGATCTGGAAGCCGAAGTCATAGGCAAATTCATAACTGAGCGCCAGCACGCAGCCGGTCGCGTCGTCGAGCAGGAACGACGCCGTGTCGCCGCGCGGATTGCTCAGCGTGATGCCCCAGAGGACGAAGCCGCTGCCGTAGTTCGCGTACTGGACGGTCGCGCCCTCCTGCACGGAAAAGCCGCCGCCGAACAGCGCGCTGTCCTTTTCCAGCGCGCCCAGCAGGTCCTGCGCGTACTGCGCCATCTCGGCCAGCGTGTGCACCGCGGCGCTCTCATCGAGCTCGACGGGCTCTTCTGTGCCGTAAAACAGGTTTTGTATGCCATCGGTCAGCTTCAGGCGCAAAACGGTGGCCGGACTCTGCTCGTCGCCGGTGCTGAGGGAAAACTCCGCGTCCTGATTGCGGCGGTCGAGCCGCGCCGAGACGAAGTTCGGCAGGAAAAATCCGCCCGCCGCGATCGCCAGCATGAGCACGAGCGCCAGTGCGGTGTTGAGCCAGCGTTTCATACACGGCCTCCTTTCAGCTCCACGGTCACGACCGTGCCGTTGCCGACGCGGCTTTCAAACTGCATTGTGCCGCCGTGCAGCTGCACGATCTCGTTGCACAGCGACAGGCCGAGGCCCGCGCCGCCCTGTGCGCGCGAGCGCGACTTGTCTACGCGGTAAAACGCCTCCGTCAGGTGCGCGAGCGCCTCCGGCGGGATGCCGCGGCCGTTGTCGAGCACGCGCACGCGGCAGCCGTCGGGCAGCATCTCCTGCCAGACGTAGATGTTGCCGCCGCTGTCGAGCGCCTTGCGGGCGTTGTCCATGAGGTTGACGAGCAGGGTCTTGAACAGGTCCGGCTCTAAAAAGCACGCGCCCTCCTCGGTACGGTACTGCAGGGCGATGCCTTTTTGCGCGTACAGGCGCTTGAGGTGCTCGAGCAGCCCCGCCACGAGATCGGCGGGATGCGCGGGCACGAGCTGGAGCTTTGACTGGTCGAGCGAGAGCATATCCAGCAGCTTCAGCCCCAGCGCCTCGAGCCGCTTGCCCTCGGAAAAAATATAGTTCGCCGCGTCCATCTGCTCGTCCGGGGTGAGCACCTGACTGCGCAAAAGGTCTGCATAGCCGATGATGGAGGTCATGGGCGTTTTCATCTCGTGCGAGAAGTCGGCCATGAACCGCTCCTGCAGCGCCATGGTCTCCTGAATGCGGTTGACGTTGCGCTCAAGCTGCCCGGCCATGCGGTTGAAGTCGGCGGCGAGCTGCCCCACCTCGTCGCGCGAGCGCACGGGCGCCCGATAGCCGAGGTTGCCGCGCGCCAGCTCTCTTGACGCGCGTGAAAGCGTGCCGAGCGGGCGCGTCAGCAGATAGGACGTGACCCACGACACGGCTGCGCCGATGGCGATGAGGATCACGAACGTCGTGTGGTACGCGCGCTGCTGCGTCTGGCGCACGGTATAGGTCTCCGTCACGTCGAACGCGAGCTGGACGGTCGTGCCGTCGGCCGTGGCGCCGAGCATGAGGTAGTGCCGGCCGTTGCCGGTGTGCACGATGCTGGTCACGCCGCTGCCGGCCGGAGGCTCGGGTGCTTCGTCGAGCAGCGCAGTGTCGCCCATTGTGGTCATCTGTGCGCCGAATCGGATGCGCGCTGCCGTGCTCGACCCGCCGCTGCCGAGCTTGTGCAGCACGAGCGCGACGGTGTTGGCCGCCGTGCCGGGCGAGGCGTTGTCGCCGAGCAGATCCAGCACGTCCACGACCATGCGGTAGGTCTGCACGGCGGCGTCGCGCTCGCGGTCGATGGAGGAGGAAAACGACTGCGCGATCATGAGGCTGCCGCCGATGCCGTAGGTCAGCGACAGCAGCAGCACCATGGCGATGGTGAGCTTTGCGCGAAATTTCATCCGCTCATACCTCCAGCCGGTAGCCGACCTTGTTCACGGCCAGCAGCCGGTTTTCCCAGCCGACTTTTTTGCGCAGCCGCTGGATGTGCAGATCCACGGTCTTGCTGCCGTAGCTGTATTCGCCGCCCCAGACGTGCTCGTAGATCGTCTCGCGGTAGAGCGCGGTGCCGGGGTTGCGCGCGAAAAACAGCAGCAGGTCGTATTCCTTGTGCGTCAGGCTGATCTCCTCCGTGCCGCGCCAGACCTGCATGGCGCGCGTGTCGATGCGCAGCCCGCCGATCTCGATCACGGCGTCGGTCTTGTTGTAGCGCCGCAGCACGACGTCCACGCGCGCGAGCAGCTCCACGACCTCAAAGGGCTTGACAATATAGTCCTCCGCGCCCATGCGCAGGCCGCGCACCCGGTCGTCGACTGAGCCGCGCGCGGTCAGAAAGATGACCGGGATGCCCAGCGGGCGGATATACTCCATCAGCTCGAAGCCGTCGGCGTTCGGCAGCATCACATCGAGCAAAATGAGATCAAATACGTTGCGTTCCAGAATGTCCGCCGCGGCCAGCCCGTCATAGACGCACGTGCAGTGATAGCCCGCGCGGGTCAGGCTCATCTGGATCAGGTCGCAGATCGGCTTTTCATCGTCCACGATCAGGATCTGGATCATGCCACCGCCTCCTTCGAGTCAAAATTACATCCGTTTGGCATCAAAATGGCATCCGAATCCGATGCCCGGTTCGATTATAGGAGCGGCCGGTGTGCGTGTCAAATGTTTCGTGCGCCCAGTCAGGTTTTCCCTGAGTTGGGGAAAGATGTGCAAATATTCGGCGCTTTTGCCGAAAGCAATCTTGCGATTCGTGAAAATTCATGATAAAATGACAAAATATTATATTTTTCTATCGAAGTTTCGGTCATGAACCGCAGCACAACATCAAACGACAGGCAAAATCAAGGAAACGGTTGCTCTTTTCTGTCGTTTTCAACGGCAAAAAAGCAACGGAGGGGGGAAAACATGCATAGATCCCATTTTGCGGACAGGGTCCGGGCCTTTCTGCTGGCAGCCGCACTGGTGTCGGCGCTGATCTGCCCGCAGGCGCTGGCTGCGGACGCGGCGGGGAGCGGCGGCTGCGCGCACGGCCACACGCTGACGACCTGCCGCGGCGGAAAGTCCGTGTGCGCGGTCTGCGAGGAGACAGTCGATATCCGGGCCGCGCAGTACACCGGCTGGCTGACGGTCGAGGGCACGGCCGACCGGATGTATTTCCTGTCCGGTGAGCATGTCACCGGCTGGCAGCAGCTCGACGGCGGGACGTATCACTTCGACGATAACGGCATCGTTCACGACACGGAGACGGTCGACACCCGCACCTGCACCACGAACGGCTATGCCATCACCACCTGCAGGACCTGCGGCGAGACCTGCCGCAGCGCGGTGCTCCGCTATGCGGGCCACAGCTGGGATGCTGATCATGTCTGCACGAAGTGCGGCACGCAGGGAAAGAATATTGCCGATGCGCAGGTCAAGACCGCGCCCGCGGTCTATAACGGCAAAGACGCCGTCTGCGCCGTTGCGGTCACGTATCAGGGCAGGCAGCTGACGGTCAGGACCGACGAAGCGGACGTCGATGGCTGCATCTCCTATACGAACAACACGCGCGTCGGTCTCGGCACCGTCTCGATCCGGGGCATGCGCGACTTCTACGGCACGGTGTCCGCGCAGTATGAGATTCTGCCCGGCGGCGTCCGGGACGCGGCTGCGGCCGAGATTGGCCAGAAGCAGGTCCGTCTCGACTGGACGGCGGCCGCTGGTGCGGAAAACTACCGCGTCGAGATGAGCGCTGACGGCGGCAGCACCTGGACCGCTCTGCCCCTGACCGCAAAGCCCGTCTGCATCGTCACGGGTCTCGCGCCGGCAACGGCGTACACGTTCCGCCTGGCCGGCTGCACGCAGGTGGACGGCAGGTGGTATTTCTCGCCGTACTACTCCAACACGGTCGCGGTGACGACGCTGCCAGAAGGCGCGTTTGCACCGTCCGAACTGCTCGGCACGATCGACGCGCAGGTGGATGGGCGCACCGTGACCGGCCTGAGCATGGACGCGGCGCAGTATCTGTTTCTGCCCGCGAGCGCGGATCTGAGCCGCCTCGCCGTGACGGTGCACACGCAAAACTGCACGAACCCAACCGTGGAGCTGCAGGGCAGCAAGGGCATAGAACCGCTCGGCGAGACCGTCAACATCACAGAGCTTGCCGCCGCGGACGACGGCCTTTACACGCTCACCGTCCGCATCAACGGCGAGGCGGCCGGCACGCTGTGCGTGGCGCAGTCCGAGAATCTCAGCGCGCTTTACATCACGAGCGAAGATCCGTCCGCACAGGGCCGAGCCTTTGTGGATGCCGGCGATGCCAACGCCGCGGCGCAGCTGCTGCTGGCCGACCGGGACGGCAATGCCGTCTGTGACGGTGTGCGCACGCAGCTCCGTGCGTGCGGCAGCACCGACCCTGCGGCCGCCGGGAAGCGGTCGTATCAGCTCCGGCTCGACCAGGCGTGTGATCTCGCCGCCTGCGGGGAAGCGGCTGAGCGCTGGACGCTGCTGGCCTGCTGTGACGACGCAACGCTTTTGCACGACAAGCTCTTCCGGAGCTTGCCGTGTCGCTGGGCATGCCGTACACACCCGCGGCCGACTGGGTGGATCTGTACTATGACGGCGTCTACCGCGGCACTTATCTTGTCAGCGAGACGAACGCCGTCGGCAGTACTGGTGTGGACATCACCGGCATGGAGACCGCCTACGCGGCCGTCAACGCGGACTACGGCAGCGATATGACCATGGCCGCGGCCGAGAACCGGTACGGCCGGACCTACCGGTACACGGCCGGGCTGACCGAGCCCGCCGATATCACCGGCGGCTACCTGCTCGCGCGTAGCGACACCGCCAAGGCAAAGCAGGACGCGGCCAACGGCTTTGTGACCGCGCGCGGCTGCGCCATGAATGTCCAGAGTCCCGCGTGGTGCGGCCGGGACGCCATGGCCTACATCAGCGAGTATTATCAGGCCTTTGAGGATGCGGTCTACGCGCAGGATGCCGCCGGGAACTACACCGGCTACAATGCCGAGACCGGTAAGTACTATTATGAATACTGCGATCTGACCTCGCTCGTGCAGGTTTACCTGCTGCAGCGTCTGGCCGCCGATGCGTGTGCGGTCGGCGTCTCGCTGTCCTTTTATAAGGATGCCGGCGGTCTGCTGTACGCAGGCCCTGTTTCGGATATGGAGCTGGCCTGCGGCGATATCGGCGCGGACGATGACTTTGGTGGCGGGCGCTACCTCGTGTCCGCGCTCCTGCAGATCCCCGGCTTCCGCGCGGCCGTCGGCAATTACTGTCACGATACGTTCCTCGCGCAGGCGCAGCGGCTTGTGGGAGACGGCGGCAGGGTCATGACCGGCGGCGCACACCTGTCGGCCAGCGCCGCCATGAATGACCGGTTGTGGCCGCTTATCCGCGCCGGTGATCGTGCCTGGCCGGCCGGCACGACGTATGCCGATACCGTGGCGGACATGGACGCCTGGCTCACCGCGCGCATCGCGCAAATGCGCGCCGCCTATGCCCACACGTGGGACGCCGGCGTCGTCACGCGGGAGCCGACCTGCACATCCACCGGCACGCGCGTTTACACCAGCGATGCCGGCGAGACGATGACCGAGACCATCCCGGCCAGAGCCCACGCGCCTGAGGCGCTCCCGGCCGTGGCGGCCACCTGCACCACGCCGGGCCTGACCGAGGGCAGCCGGTGCGCCCTCTGCGGCGAGGTGCTGACGGCGCAGGAGACCATCCCCGCCGCGCACCGCTATGTCAACGGGGTCTGCACCGTCTGCGGGGCAAGAGACCCGGTGTCCGCTCCGTGCCCCGGCGGCAAAGCCTGTCCGGGCAGCAGATTCACCGATATGCCGCCCGCGAGCAACTGGGCGCACAACGCCATTGACTTCACCGTGGCGCACAAGCTCTTTGCCGGCACGTCCGACACGACCTTTGAACCGAGCGCACGGCTCACCCGCGCCATGATCGTCATGATCCTCTATCGGCTCGAGGGCGAGCCCGCCGCCGCGGCGGAAAGTGCCTTCACCGATGTGTGCAGTGGCACCTGGTATGCCGGGGCGATCGGCTGGGCGGCGGGCAGCGGCATCGTGAACGGTGTCGGCGGCGGCCGGTTTGATCCCAACGGTCTGGCGACCCGCGAGCAGACGGCGGCCATCCTGTATCGGTACGCCCGCTTCAAGGGCAGTGATCTGGATGCCTGCGGCGACCTGTCGGCGTTTGCGGACGCGGGCAGCGTGTCCGCTTTTGCGCTTGCGCCCATGACCTGGGCAGTGGGCGAGCGGCTGATCTCCGGCAATGCCATCGGCGGCCGGACGCTTCTCGATCCGCAGGGCGTGACTACACGCGCGCAGTTTGCGACGATCATGATGCGCTACATTTTGAACGTTGTCCAGCCGGCGCCCGAGCCCTGACAGCCGCTGCAACAGTACCGGCAGTTCGGCATCCCGGAGTGGTTTTTCCGCTCCGGGATGTTTTTTCGCCGCCGTTCGGCAGAAATCGCGGAAATCCCTGCCAGACTCTTGACAAAATCGCGCCCGCCATGCTAGTCTTTTTCACTAGGGAAATGAATTTTGACAGAAAGGCAATGGCAATGACATTAAATGAATTGAAGATCGGTTCCTCAGCAGTCATCACGGCCGTCGGTGGGGACGGCGCGCTGCGATGCCGGCTGTTGGACATGGGGCTGACACCCCGGACGCGCGTCACTTTGCAGAAGGTGGCGCCGATGGGCGACCCCATCGAGATCCGCGTGCGCGGCTATGAATTGACGCTGCGCGTAGAAGAAGCGAAGAAGATCGAGGTCGAGGGGGTGTCGGCATGATCTTTGCGCTTGTCGGCAACCAGAACTGCGGCAAGACGACGCTGTTCAACGCCCTCACCGGTTCCAACCAGCACGTGGGCAACTTTCCGGGCGTGACCGTCGACCAGAAGATGGGCGAGATGCGCGACGAGAAGGGCTGCTCCGTCGTCGACCTGCCGGGCATCTACTCCCTGCGTCCGTATACGCAGGAGGAGATCGTCTCGCGCGATTTTATCATCAACCAGAAGCCGGACGGCATCATCAACATCGTGGACGCCACGAACATCGAGCGCAACCTGTACCTGACGCTGCAGCTGCTCGAGCTGCGCGTGCCGATGGTGCTGGCGCTGAACATGATGGACGAGGTGCACGCCAACGGCGGCGCCATCGACGTGCAGAAGATGAGCCAGGCGCTGGGCATCCCCATCGTGCCGATCTCGGCGGCGAAGGGGGAGGGCGTGTCTGAGCTCGTGGATCAGGCGCTGACCGTCGCGCGCAGCCAGACGCTGCCGAAGGTGACGGATTTCTGTGCGGATGATTCAGCCGTGCACCGCTGCATCCACGCGGTCGTGCACCTGATCGCCGACCATGCCGACCGTATCGGCGTGCCGGCGCGTTTCTGCGCGGCCAAGCTCATCGAGGGCGGGGACGATCTCGCGCAGTCGCTCGCGCTCGACGAAAACGAGCGGGAGCTGCTTGAGCACTGCATCGTGCAGATGGAAAACGAGACCGGGCTCGACCGCAACGCGGCGCTCGCGGACATGCGCTACACGTTCATCGAGGGCGTCGTGGCTGCTTCCGTGGTCAAGTGCCACGAGAGCAAGGAGCACGCGCGCTCCATGAAGATCGACCGCATCCTCACAGGCAAATATACCGCCCTGCCGATGTTTCTCGTCGTGATGTTCCTCACGTTTTATCTCACGTTCAACGTCATCGGCCAGTGGCTGTCCGACCTGCTGCAGCTCGGCATCGACGCGCTGACCGGCGTCGTGGACGCCGCGCTCACGGCCTACGGCATCAACCCCGTGGTACATAGCCTCATCATCGACGGCGTGTTCGCCGGCGTCGGCAGCGTGCTCGTGTTCCTGCCGATCATCGTGACGCTGTTTTTCTTCCTGTCCATTCTGGAGGACACCGGCTATATGGCCCGCGTCGCCTTCGTCATGGATAAGCCCCTGCGCAAGATCGGCCTGTCAGGGCGCAGCATCGTGCCGATGCTCATCGGCTTCGGCTGCTCGGTGCCGGCCATCATGGCCACGCGCACCGTCTCGTCCGACCGCGACCGGAAGATGACCATCCTGCTCACGCCGTATATGAGCTGTTCGGCGAAGATCTCGATCTACGCCTTTTTCACCGCGGCGTTTTTCCCGCGCTACCGCGCGCTCGTCATGCTGGGCCTGTATGTCCTCGGCATCCTCATCGGCATCCTCGCGGCGCTCATCATGAACAAGACGGCCTTCCGCGGCAAGCCCGTGCCGTTTGTCATGGAGCTGCCGAATTACCGCATGCCCGGACTCAAGAGCGTGGCGCTGCTGCTCTGGGAGAAGGCAAAGGACTTCCTCCAGCGCGCGTTCACGGTCATTTTCCTCGCGACGATCATCATTTGGTTCCTCCAGAGCTTTGACACGCGCCTGAACGTCGTGGCCGACAGTGCCAACAGCCTGCTCGCGCTCATCGGGCAGTTCATCGCGCCCGTCTTCCGGCCGCTCGGCTTTGGCGACTGGCGGTGCGCCACGGCGCTCATCTCCGGCTTTATCGCCAAGGAATCCGTTGTCAGCACGCTGCAGGTGCTGCTCGGCGGCGCGGCCATTTCGTCGCTGCTCACCACGCGCTCCGCCATCAGCTTTCTCGTGTTCACGCTGCTGTATACGCCGTGTGTGGCCGCCATCGCCACCATCCGCCGCGAGTTGGATTCCCGGCTCAAGACGGTCGGCGTCGTGGTTCTGCAGTGCTCGGTCGCGTGGGTCGTGGCGCTTGCCGCGTATGCGATCGCGGGGCTGGTGTGATGCGGCTGATCGACTATCTCCTGCTGGCCATCGTGGCCGTGTGCGCTGTCATCGCGTGGCGCGTCTGGTGCCGCGCCATGAAAAAGGGCGGCTGCTGCGGCAGCGGCTGCACCGGTAACTGCGCGCAGTGCGGCAGAAACTGTGACTGCAAAAAAGAGAAATAGAAAAAAGCAAGGCTTCCCGAATTCGGGAAGCCTTGCTTTTTTCTATGCGTGTGGCCGCGCTCACAGCTCCGCAATATGCACCGGGTTTCCGTGCTCCCGGATCAGGGCCGCGAGATCGTCCGCGCGCAGCCACACGGTGGCCGTGTTGTCGTTCGGGTGTACGCCGATGAGCCCCGGCTCAGCGAAAAACGCGGCGTGGAGGTAGAGCTGCAATGCTGCAAAAGCGCGCATGAACCCGTCGCTTACAGGCCGGCGCTGATATTGCCCGCATCCTCGACGCCGACGGAAAACGGAGAAACTCGCTGTGGAGCGCTTTGGGAGAGCGGTACTGCCGCTCGCCGTTTTCGCCCGGAAACACGATGGGGCTTTCGGTGTGCTCCTGCGATTTGATTTTGAAACGCAAAAGCCGGAGCAGGCGATGCTTGGCCTGCTCCGGCACATGGAAATGCTGTGCTGCAATTATGATTTTGCGAGTTCGGCAGTGATCGCCTGGTTAAACGCATCGGCCTGTGTGTCCCAATCGGAATACTCCGGATCGTCCTTGTGGCTTGGCAGCAGGCTGTTGTCAGACAGATAATCGCCGAGCGCAGCCGTTACTTTTTTTGCGCCAAAATAATTCAGGTGATCCCCCTGGTCACGGGTATCCGTGCTCCAGTTGATCGGCACCTGGTCGGACATGGTGTTGAAGTCGATGAACGGGATCTGCAGCTTATCTGCGAGCGCCTGCGTGCTGTTGTGGCGCGCCATGTTCCAGTTGACTGTGCTGGGCGTGCTGACGAGCATCAGCTGCGCGCCGTTTTCGTCACAGAAGGCCTTGATGCGCTCAACATAGGCGCGGTTTCGCTTCGGGATGGGAGCGTAGGCATCCGATGGCGTCATATAATTGCTGGCGTCCGCCGGAGTGGCGTTGCAGCGCAGCTGATACCCTTTTGCATTGTCGATATAGGTGTAGTTTACGTTCAGGCTCCAATCGCTGGATTTCAGCGTTTTCCACCGGTCGTGGTAGGAAAACACAGGGAAGAGGTCGCCGGCCTCCTGCAGCAGCATACTGCCGTACGAAAAATCGATGAAAATCACATCGGTCTCCAGGATCACAAGCTTGGGCGACTGCTTTTGGAAGGCTTTGTGCAAGAACGCTTCCGAATAGTACAGTGTCTGTCTGGATGTGCCGCAGCAGTAGGCCGTGTAACCGTATTGCTGCCACAGCTGCATCGGGATGAAGGCGGAATAGCTCTCGCTGTCACCGAGGATGAGCAGGTCGATCGTGTTGTCCGGTTCTCCGAGGATGCCGTTGGCCGCGGGGTCATGGATGCCGTCGCTGCGGGTGTTGTTTTTTGGTCGCACCAGCTGCGACACACCGGTCAGCAAAAGCGCCAGCACGGCGAGAAAAACGACGCATCTGAGCGTATGTTTGAGAAAACGGGACATGCGTGCCTCCTAAAAGTTCGCATACATGGGGTCGACGGGAATGTAGCCCTTTCCGTATGCTCCGAAAACGATGATGAACAAAATGAGCGCGTAGAAGACCGTCCAGCGTACCGCAGCAGGGCGCTGTGCCAGCAGCGCGCGCACGGACTTGCCTTTTTCGTTGATCACGCTCACGACGAACACGATCAGCAGTGTCACAGCAACGATCATGAGGTCAAACTTGTCAATACCGAGCGCCTTGAAGAGCGCATCGTCAAAGACGGGGAATGCAAATCCGGTGACCATGGTGCGGAACATCTGCATACCTGCACGCAGGCCGTTTGCACGGAAAAACAGCTCGCCGATGATGACCAGCACCGTCGTGCGCAGCATCTGCAGCAGACGGTACGGGAAGCTCTCGGCGCGGATGTGCAGCCGCGCGTTGACGGCCCGCACCGGCGGGGCGATGATGTTGCCGCCGAGGATCAGCACGAAGTGGTACATGCCGAAAAAGAGATAGCTCCACGCAGCACCGTGCCAGAGACCGTTGCAGAACCACACACAAAAGAGCGCGACGGCGCTCGCCAGCAGCGGACCGTAGTGGTTGCCGAGGCGTTTGCGGGCGGCGGAAGTGAGCTTTTCCAGCGGCTTGAGCGTGACGACCGGGTAGAATACATAGTCCTTGAACCAGGTGCCGAGCGTGATGTGCCAGCGCTTCCAGAATTCCGAGATCGTCTTGGAGAAAAACGGTTGTCGGAAGTTTTCCGGCATTGTGACGCCGAGGATCTGCGCCGTGCCGGTGACGGCGTCCATCGAGCCCGAAAAGTCCATGTACAGCTGCACGGTGTAGCACACGGCAGCCAGTGCGATCACGCCGCCGTCAAAGTCGGTGTAGTTATTAAAGACATTTCTCACGAGCGGGTTGAGCCGGTCGGCGATGATGACCTTTTTCATCATGCCGTAGGCAATGCGCTGCAGACCGAGCGTCAGGTTCTCGTAGGTGATTGGCTTTGCGTCCCAGAGCTGCTGCGCGGTCTGGTCGTAGCGGCAGATCGGCCCTTCCACGATCTGCGGGAAGAAGCTGATGAACAGCGTCAGGCGCAGCAGATTCGTGTCCGCTTTTGTGACGCCGCGCTGCACGTCCACGATGTAGGACAGCGCCTGCAGCGTGAAAAAGGAGATACCGATCGGCATCACATACTTCGGGATCGCCAGCTGCACGGGAATGTGCAGGTGCGCCAGGAGCGTGTTGACATTCGTCGCGGCGAAGCCGGAATATTTGAGTGCGAACAGGACGCCGATGTGCAAAATGACGGCCAGCAAAAGGATCCGGTGCTGCACGGCCTGCTGCCGCTTGCGCACGGTCTTGCGCTCGGCTTTTTCCGTCTGCGCGAGCAGAAGCTTCGTCTCCGACTGTATTTTGTCCAGCCACAGTCCGAAGTAGTGCATCGAAAGCGCCGTCAGAAGCAGGTATACGAGCAGCTTGCCGCTGATCAGCCAGAAAAAGGCGCAGTCGGCGGCGAGCAGGAAGTATTTTTTCCCGCGCCGCGGCATGAGACTGTACACCACGAGACAAAACGGCAGGAACACGACGAGAAATGCCGTCGAGAAGAAGGAGGTCAGGGCGCTCCCTTTTCCCGCGAGGAACAACGAAGAAAGCTCCATATCAGTATCCCTCCTGCAGGCGCACGCGCCTGCCTGCTGTTCGTTTTACGTTCCGCATGATTTGGCACAGAGCATCCGGGGCGCTCTTTTGCGGGCAATGAGGCTGTTTTGCCGTCCTTGCCGGAGAAAAGGATACGACCGGCACGGACCGGACGGGCGCTTTCTGCGCGGCCGGCATGCCGTTTGTACGATTTTCGATTGCCCATCTTCTTACGCTTGTCATTTGCTCTGTTCTCCTGATGGTGTTTTTTGTTCTGCGGCCAGTATTATAGCAAGAAAAGCATACGGTGACATCTTAATTAGTCTTAATTCTTGGGACGTTCGCGCTGTCGCATAGGGCAGGATATTGCAATGTGTTTGTATGTCCTGCGCGAAAAATGCACCGGCGTGCAGAAAAACAGCGCATTCGGCGCGCTGTGCGAAGCATCCGGCGCTTTTCACATTTGCGGCGCAAATATTTCCGGCCGAAGATATTTTGCGCGTTGCGCAGAAATGAATTTCATGGAAAAAGGACCTGCTGAAAAGCAAGTCCTTTTCTTGGTGGAGATGGAGGGAGTTGAACCCTCGTCCGAAAGCGCTTTGACAGGAACTTCTCCGGGCGCAGCGGGTTTTTGCGGGACGCTGTGCGTCCCCTTTCCCTTCAGGACAGGCAAACCGGCAAGCCTGTCAGTCCGGTAGCTTCATGATGCATGGCACGCGCAAAGCTTAGCGTGCGCACGTTCACCACTCATCGACGCTCCGCTGCCGGGCCGTGGTCCTCCCGGCGGGAACGCTCGCTATTTAAGCAGCGAGAAGAACAGTTTCGTTGTTGTTCTTTAATTTATAAGGTGCCCGTTTTATGGCGGTCAGGCGCCGCCGCCCGCTATTCCTGCCTCCACACCCCCGTCGAAACCGGTACATCCCCATGATGTCGGGCGCGTCGGCCGCCTGCGCCGCTCTCGCGGCGCAGGCAGGAACGCATTCTGAAAGATCAGACGAAACTGCCGATGATTTGTTCCCTCAGCAGGTCTCCGGCTCCGGATACTCGACGCCGAAGGTCTCGACCGTGACGGTCTTCATCTTCTGTTCGTGGGTGGGCTTGTCGTTGAACATGCTGCGCGGGGTGCGCGCGATGGCGTCGACCACGTCCATGCCCTCGGTCACTTTGCCGAACGCGGCATACTGCTTGTCGAGGTGCGGGGCGTCCATGTGCATGATGAAAAACTGGCTGCCGGCGGAGTTCGGATCCATGGCGCGGGCCATGGACAGCACGCCGCGGGTGTGCTTGAGGTCGTTTTGGAAGCCGTTGCTCGTGAACTCGCCCTCGATGCTGTAGCCCGGGCCGCCCATGCCGGTGCCGGTCGGGTCGCCGCCCTGGATCATGAAGCCGGGGATGACGCGGTGGAAGATCACGCCGTCGTAAAAGCCCTTCTTGACGAGACTGATAAAGTTGCGGACGGTGTTCGGCGCGATCTCCGGATAGAGCTCGGCGCGGATGATGCCGCCGTCTTCCATTTCAATGGTGACAATCGGATTGCTCATCAGTAATTTTTCTCCTTTATCGTTCTGTCGATCTCGCGTTTGGCGCTGCGCTGTGCGTCGGCGTCGCGCTTGTCATAGAGCTTTTTGCCCTTGCACAGGCCGAGCTCCACCTTCACGCGGCTGTCCTTGAAATACAGCGACAGCGGCACGAGCGTCAGCCCGTCCTGCTTCGTGCGGGCGTAGAGCTTCGTGATCTCCCGCCGGTGCATGAGCAGGCGCTTCGGCCGGTCGGGGTCGCGGTTGTAGATGCTGCCGTGCTCGTAGGGGCTGATGTGGATGCCGTAGGCAAACAGCTCCCCGTTTTTCACGGTGCAGAACGAATCTTTCAGATTGACCGTGCCCGCGCGGATGGACTTGACCTCGGTGCCGAAGAGCTCCACACCGGCCTCGAACCGCTCGAGCACGAAATAGTCATGCAGGGCCTTGCGGTTGGCCGCGACCTGCTTGACGCCCTTGGCTCTCGGCATGGCGGGGACCTCCTTCGTGCGAAATCGTGGATATAGTTTAGCACATCCGGTGGCAAATGAAAAGAGCGAAATCAGCAGAAATAGCGCTGAAGCGTCCCGACGGCGTCACGGCGGGCGACCACGTCGCCGTGTTCGCCGATGTGTGCGTACAGTTCCTCGGTACACGGCAGCGGCTCGCCGAACTCGAAGAGCGCGTTCGGCAGCGCCTCGTCCCCGGTGCGCACGAACAGCTCCCAGCCGCCGTCTATGTACACCACGTCCGAGTCGAGCCCGGCCGGAAAACAGCCCAGCGCCGCGGTCAGGTCGGCAAACGAGCGGAACCGGAACCGGCGCGGCGGGGTGGAAATGGGCCTTGCGATGAGCAGCACCTCCTTTTCGGCAACGAACAGTTCGATCTTCATACTTGTCCAGGGCGCGAGCCCGTGCGTCTCGAGCGCATGGTCGACGGCGGCACGGATGTCGGCCTCGCGCAGCGCGGCCCACTCGGCGCGCGTGATGCGCATGGCGACGGCCGCGGCGTCAGCGGTTTCTACCAGCATGGGAATACCTCCCTTGGTGTCGGTTTCCGGACAGGCGTCCGGTTAGATCCAGTATAGCGTCCGAGCCCGTGTTTTGCTACTCAAAATATATGGTAATCGGCGCAGGAATATGGTATCATTCCATTTGAAAAAAGGAGTGGATGTTTCATGGAACTGATCGAACAAAAGCTCAAGACCCTCACGAGCTACCACGGTGTGATCGTCAACGTCCGGCTCGACGAGGCGCGCCTGCCCGACGGCAGCACGGCCAAGCGCGAGGTCGTGGAGCATCCGGGCGGCGTGACGGTCCTGCCGCTGGAGCCCGACGGCACGGTCTGGTGCGTGCGGCAGTACCGCTATCCGTTTTCGCGCACGCTGCTCGAGGTGCCGGCCGGCAAGCTCGAGCCGGGCGAAGTGCCGGAGCTGGCCGCGGCGCGCGAGCTCTCGGAGGAGACGGGCCTGACGGCCGGCCGGATGCAGTATCTGGGCGCGAACTTTACATCGCCCGGTTACTCGGAGGAGGTGCTGCACATCTATCTGGCGCGCGACCTGCACCGCGGCGCGGCGCACCTCGATCCTGGCGAATTTCTGAACGTGGAGCGGCATCCGCTGGAGGAACTGGTGCAGATGGCGCTCGATGGTGAACTTTGCGACGGAAAAACGACAGTTGCCCTGCTGAAAACGCAGCTTTTGCTCGCGCGCGAGCGCGGCGAGGCAGCAAGTGGCGGGTTGTGATTGCTTTTCGGGAAAAAGCATGCTATAATTCATCGTTAGGTTCCGCAAAAATCGGGCAAGCTACGCACGGAGCGTATTCGCCCGGTCACAGATGCGGAGCTGCACTCTGCTTTCGCAGCATGAGAGGTGTCAAATAGTTTGGATAGATATGTAATACATGGCGGCAGGCCCCTGCACGGGGAGATCGAGATCAGCGGCGCGAAAAACGCGGCCGTGGCGATCATCCCGGCAGCGCTGATGGTCGACGGTGTCTGCCGGATCGAGAATATGCCCCAGATCAGCGACGTGGATATGCTCCTGAAGATCCTGCAGGGGCTGGGTGCGCGGGTGGAATACCTCAGCCCCTCCGCCGTCGAGATCGACTGCACCCAGGTGCGCTTCACCGAGCCGCCGTATGACCTGATGCGCAAGATCCGCGCGTCGTACTATTTCATCGGCTCGATGCTCAGCCGCTTCGGCTCGGCCAAGACGACCATGCCCGGCGGCTGCAACTTCGGCGTCCGGCCGATCGACCAGCACATCAAGGGCATGACCGCGATGGGCGCGAACGTCGAGGTGAAAAACGGTTTTGTCTATGCCGACACGCCGGACGGCCGCCTGCACGGGGCAAAGGTATATCTGGATAAGGTCTCGGTCGGCGCGACGATGAACATCATCATCGCGGCGACGCTTGCGCGCGGCCGCACCGTGATCGAGAACGCGGCGCGCGAGCCGCACATCGTCGACCTTGCCAACTTCCTCAACTCCATGGGCGCCGACATTCGCGGCGCCGGCACGGATTCCATCCGCATTCAGGGCGTCGAGCGCCTGCACGGCGGCACGTACAGCGTCATCCCCGACCAGATCGAGGCGGGCACGTATATGGCGGCCTGCGCCGCGGCCGGCGGGGAAGTGCGCCTGGCGAATGTGATCCCGCGCCATCTGGAGTGCATCAGCGCCAAGCTGCGCGAGATGGGCGTCACCGTCGTCGAGGGCGGGGACAGCGTGCTCGTGCGCAGCAACGGCCGCCTGCGCCATACGAACGTCAAGACCCAGCCGTACCCCGGCTTCCCGACGGATATGCAGCCGCAGATCAGCGTGGCGCTGTGTCTGGCCGACGGCACGAGCGTCGTGACCGAGGGCGTGTATGACAATCGCTACAAGTACATTCAGGAGCTCGGCCGCATGGGCGCGGACGCGCAGGTGGACGGCTGCACCGCTATCATCAACGGCGTGGAGGGTCTGCACGGCGCGGAAGTCCGCGCGTGCGACCTGCGCGCCGGCGCGGCCGTGGTCATTGCGGGCCTGTGCGCCACGGGGGAGACCGTGGTCACGGACATCCGCTTTATCGAGCGCGGCTACGAAAACTTCGTCGGCAAGCTGCGCGGTGTCGGCGCGGACATCGTGCTCGAGCGCGACGGGGCCGAGCAGTGCGCGGCGGCCGCTGCCGAATGAACATCGCGCTGTTTGCCAGCGGGTCGAGCGGCAACTGCGCGCTCGTGTCCGACGGCGAGACACATATTCTGATCGACGCCGGCATCTCCGCGCGGCGCATCTGCGCGGGACTCACTGCGCAGGATGTTGCGCCGGCCGACCTCGCGGGCGTACTCGTGACGCACGAGCACTCCGACCATGTCAAGGGCCTGGCCGTTTTGCTGCGGCGCGACCCCACGGCGGTGTATGCGCTGCCGGCGGTGTGCGCTGCGCTGCGAAAATTGCTGCCCGAGCGGACGGACTGCCTGCACGAGATCGCGCCGGGCGAGCCGTTTTGCCTCGGCGATGTGCGCGTGACGCCGTTTCCAACGCCGCATGACGCGGCCGGGAGCTGCGGCTACCGGCTCGACGGGTCGGCGCGCTTCGGTTTCTGCACCGACCTCGGCACCGTGACGGACGCCGTGCGCGCGGCGCTGTGCGGCGTGGACTGCGCCGTCATTGAGGCCAACCACGACCCGGAGCTGCTGCGCACCGGGCCTTACCCGATCTATCTCAAGCGCCGGATCGCATCCGATCACGGCCATCTGTCGAATGAAAGTGCCGGGGCGCTGGCGGTGTACCTCGCGGAAAACGGGGCGCAGCAGCTCATCCTCGGCCATCTCAGCCGGGAGAACAACACGCCCCGCGCCGCGCTCGAGACCGTGTCACTCGCGCTCGCGGCGGCGGGCTTTCAGCCCGGCACGCAGCCGGAGCTGTACGCCGCCCCGGCGGAGACGACGCTCGCGCTCACGGCGGGAAAGGCGTGCGTATGCTGTCGATAACCCTCGTCTGCGTCGGAAAGATGCGCGAGACCTATTATATCTCCGCGTTCGCGGAATATGCCAAGCGGCTGGGCGCCTATTGCCGGTTTGACCTGGTGGAGCTGCCGGAGCAGCGCCTGCCGGAGCGCCCGTCGCAAAAAGAGATCCACGCCGCGCTGGAAAAAGAGGCGCAGGCCATCCGCGCGCGCATCCCGAAGGGTGCGGCCGTGATCGCCATGTGCGTCGAGGGCAAACTCCTCTCGAGCGAGGCGCTCGCGCGGCAGCTCGCCGGTTACGCCGCGGGCGGCACGTCGAAGGTGTGCTTTCTCGTCGGCGGGTCGTTCGGCCTCGACGAGGGCCTCAAGCGCGAGGCGTCGCTGCGGCTGAGCATGTCGCCGATGACATTCCCGCACCATCTGGCGCGCGTCATGCTCGCCGAGCAGATCTACCGCGCGTGCACGATCAACGCGGGCACGCAATATCATAAATGAAACAGGAGAAACAACATGGCGCAAGAGCTGAAAGCAGAGTGGGGCAGATCACTTCCCGGCGATCTGCTCAAGCGCTGGCCGCGCGATGCGGACGGCGAACTGGTGCCCCCGGCGCTGCTGACCAAGTGCACGGGCGTGGATATGGACGACGTGCTGCTGGTCAATATGCTGGAGGCCTATGGCATCCCCTGCCTGAAAAACTATCCCGGGGACGGTCAGTTTGGCAAGATCATGTTAGGTATGTCCGGTTACGGAGTGGAAATTCTGGTTCCTGAGACGCTGCTTGCCGATGCGCAGGCACTTCAGGAAGGCTGCGCTGAGGCGCTGACGGAAGGAGACGACAATGCGTAATTATATGGAAGAATACCAGCGCTGGCTCGACAGCCCCGCGCTCTCCAATGCGGAATGGGAAGAACTCAACGCCATCCGCGACGACAAAAAAGAGATCGAGAGCCGCTTTTTCGCCCCGCTCGAGTTCGGCACGGCCGGCCTGCGCGGCGAGATGGCGCTCGGCTGCCGCCGCATGAACATTCATGTCATCCGCCTAGCCACGCAGGCGTTCGCGGAGGTCATCAAGTCCGAGGGCGAGAGCGCGTGCGCACGCGGCATCGCCATCTGCTTCGACTGCCGCATCAACAGCGAGCGCTTTGCGCACGAGGCGGCGGGCGTCATGGCGGCCAACGGCATCCACGTGCGCATTTTCGACGCCCTGCGTCCGACGCCGGAGCTGTCGTTTGCCGTCAAGCACTACGGCACCACGGCCGGCCTGAACATCACGGCCAGCCACAACCCGAAAGAATATAACGGCTACAAGGTCTACTGGTCCGACGGGGCGCAGCTCCCGCCGCAGCACGCCGCCGCCATCGCCAGGAACATGGAGCGGCTGGACATCTTCAATGACATCCAGCGCATGGACTTTGACGACGCGGTGCGTCAGGGTCTTGTGGAGTTCATGGGCGCGGAGACGGACGAGGCGTTTTTGTCCAACGTCCTGCGCCAGCCGATCGACCCGGACGTTGTCCGCCGCGTGGCCGACCGGTTCAAGATCGTCTACACGCCGTTTCACGGCGCGGGCTGGCACCTCGTGCCCGAGGCGCTGCACCGTCTGGGCATGACGCAGGTCATCCCCGTCAAGGAGCAGATGGTGCTCGACGGCACGTTCCCGACCGTCAAGAGCCCGAACCCGGAAAATCCGGAGGGCTTCTATCTGGCCGTTGACCTCGCCAAGGAGGTCGGCAGCGACCTCATCCTCGGCACGGATCCGGACTCCGACCGCGTCGGCGTCATGGTTCGCGGCGCGGACGGGGAGTACCACACCATCACCGGCAACCAGATGGGCGTGCTGCTGCTCGACTATATCATTACGGCGCGCCGCCGCAAGGGCACGCTGCCGGAAAACGCGGCCGCGATCTCGACGATCGTCACGTCCAAAATGGTGCGCCGCATCTGCGATGTGAACGACATCCACTTTGACGAGACGTTCACGGGCTTTAAGTTCATGGCCGAGAAGCTGGCCGAATACCAGCGCGACGGCTCGTATCAGTACGTGCTCGCCTTCGAGGAGAGCTACGGCTACATGATGGGCGACTATGTCCGCGACAAGGACGCCGTGACCGCCTGCGTGATGATCACGGAGATGGCGGCGTACTACTTCGAGCAGGGCATGACGCTCGCGCAGGCCCTCGACGCGCTGTATGAAAAGTACGGCTTCTACGGGGAGCGCACGCTCAACCTCGTCATGCCGGGTCTCGACGGCCTGGAGAAGATGCGCGCGCTCATGGCGCAGCTGCGCCGCGAGCCGCTGCAGGAGATCGCGGGCACGAAGGTCGTGCGCATGCGCGACTATCAGGACGGCTCGGTGTACGTCATGGGCCTCGGTAAGATGGACAAAACGCCCATCTCCGGCTCGAACGTGCTGTATTTTGAGCTGGACGACGGCTGCTCGTTCATCGTCCGCCCGTCCGGCACGGAGCCGAAGATCAAGGTGTACATCCTTGGTGTCGGCGCGACGCGCGCCGAGTGCGACGAGCGCGTGCAGCGCTACGCGCAGTTCGCCGAGACGCTGCGCGGCTGAATCGAAACCAATTTGCCCCGGCCCTCCGGCAGTTTTCGCCGGAGGGCCGGATCTTTGAGGGAGCGTTATGAAAGAGAAACTCAAACAGCTCTTTGGCCTCTTCGGTGCGTTCGCCGTCGTCGGCGTGACGACGTTCGGCGGCGGCTATGCCATGCTGCCCGCGCTGCAGCGCGAGGTCGTGGAAAAGCGCCGCTGGGCCACGGAGGAAGAGGTCATGGACTGGTACGCCATCGGCCAGTGCACGCCGGGCGTCATCGCGGTCAACACCGCCACGTTCGTCGGGCAGAAGCAGGCGGGCATCTGGGGCGGCATCTTTGCCACGCTGGGCGTCGTGTTCCCGTCGCTCGTCATCATCATGATCATCGCGGCCTTTATCCAGAACTTCGCGCACCTGCCCGCCGTGCAGAACGCTTTCGCCGGCATCCGCGTGTGCGTGTGTGTGCTCATCCTCAACGCCGTCGTGAAGCTGTGGAAAAAATCCGTCGTGGACTGGAAGACGTTTCTGATCTTCCTGCTCGTGTTCGCGGGCAGCGTGTTTTTGAATATCTCGCCGGTGCTGTATGTGCTCGCGGCCGCACTCGCCGGCATCGTTGTCAAGGAACTGGAGGCGCGTAAGGCATGATCTATCTGCGCCTGTTCTGGGAGTTTTTCAAGACCGGCCTGTTTTCCGTCGGCGGCGGCCTCGCCACGCTCCCGTTTATCTATGACATGTCCGACCGCACGGGCTGGTTCACCTATCAGCAGATCGCGGACATGGTCGCGGTGTCGGAGTCTACGCCCGGCCCGATCGGCGTCAACACGGCGACCTATGTGGGCTACATCACGGGCGGCGTTCCCGGTGCGCTCATCGCGACGCTGGGTCTCGTGACGCCCGCGGTCATCTGCATCCTCATCATCGCGTCCTGCCTGAAAAAGTTCCGGGAAAACCGGTTCGTCGACCATGCGTTTTACGGGCTGCGCCCGGCGTCCGCTGCGCTGATCGCAGCGGCGGGCTTTTCCGTCGTGCGCATCTCGCTGATCCAGGAGAGCGCCTTTCAGGCGAGCGGCCGGTTCACGGATCTGTTTTTCTGGAAGGGGCTGCTGCTCGCGGCCGTCATCTGGGTACTGACGAATGTCGTCAAGCCAACGAAGAAGCTGCACCCGATCGTATACATCGCGGCGTCCGCCGTCGTCGGCATCGTGTTTTCGTTTGCCGGGGTGTGAGCTAAAAAAGGGTTGCAAGAACCCACATACACAGCGCGGAAATTGCTCCGTGCAGCAGGCGCCCGACCGTGTGTCGGGCGCTTTTGATGTCTGTCCCGGCGATGACCGCCGCCGTCTGACAGTGCACGGACACGCCGCCCCAGCCGATGAGAAAGGCGGCGAGGGCGAGATTCCCCGGCGTCGGCATCAGGCCCTGCATCGCGCCGATGCCGGTGCCGAGCTCAAGTACGCCCGTGCACAGCGCGCGGGCAAAGTGCAGCTCCAGCCCCAGCCGCGCAGCGCTCGTGCCAACCAGCGCCGGCAGCAGGCCGGAGGTGTCGAGCACCCCCGTCATGACGCTGAACGTGACCACAAAGCCGCTGACCGTCAGCACCGCGCGCACGGCGCTGTGCACGGCCTCCGGCAGCGCCTGCGAGAGCGACACGGCCGCGATCTGCGATCGATCCTCCGGCAGAAAGCCGCCGCTGCGCGGGGCGAAGAGCATGCCGACGATTACGGCGGACAGCACGTGCACGCCGTAGAGCAGCAGCCCGTAGCCCGCGCTGTGAAACACGCCCACGCCTGCCGCGCCGACGAGAAACGCCGGGCCGGAATTGTTGCAGAATGCGAGCGCGCGCTCGGCCTGCTCGCGCGTGAGCGCGCCGCTGCGCCGCAGCCGGGCCACGGCATCCGCGCCGAGCGGATATCCGCCCGTCACGCCCAGCAGCAGCGCCGATGCGCCCGCGCCGCCGATGCCGAAGAGCTTTTGCGTCACAGGCGAGAGCCACCTGCCGAGGATGCCCGGCAGGCCGAGCTGCTGCAGCAGCGACGAGAGGATAAAAAACGGCAGCAGCGACGGCACGATCATCTGCGCGCAGAGGTTCAGCCCCGCGCGCGCACTCTCGAGCGCCGCCTGCGAGCACAGCAGCAGCGCGCCGAGCGCCAAGAGTGTCACTGCAAGCGCGATGTAATTGCCCCGTTTGCCTTCCACCGGCATCCCTCCCAAAATCGGTTCTCGTGCATTTGTATGCCTGTCCCGGGCTAAACTTGCCTGCGGGCGCATAAAATGGCTTGCAGCGAAGGGGGTGAGCCGGTGAAGCGGCTGTCTGATATTCCGCTCGAGATCGCGGAGCGGCTGGACCTGCCGGCGGAATCCGTGGCCGGCGTGCCGAAGCTGACCGTGACCGGCCGGCGCCGCGCGCTGGTGGAAAACCACTGCGGTCTGCTCGAATACAGCCACGAGTGCATCGTGGTCGACGGCGGGCGGGTGCGCGTGTGCATCCGCGGCACGAACCTGCAGCTCGTGGCCATGGACAGCACGGCGCTGCTGATCTCCGGCACGATCGCGTGTGCCGAATTTGCGTGAGGTGATGGCTTTGACGCGGTGGATCCTGGCCCTTTGCGGCTATGCGCGGCTGGAGGTGTGCGGCGTGCACCCGGAGCGCGTGCTCAATGCGTGCGCAGCGGCGGGCATCGCTTGCACGGCGTCCGAGCCGGTGGACGCCTATACGCTGCGCATCACGGTGCGCGCGCGCTGCGCGGAAACGGTGACGGAGCTGGCGCGCCGGAGCCAGTGCGAGGTGAAAACGCTCTATCGCCGCGGCCTGCCGCAGCTGCTGCGGCGCGCCGCGCGCTACCGGGGCGCGTGCGCGGGGCTGCTCGTGGCGGTGCTGGCGGTGCTGACATCGTCGTTGTTCATCTGGCGCATCGACGTGACCGGCAACGAGACGCTCACGACCGGGCAGATCCTGCGCTGTCTGGACGAATGCGGCGTGCGCCCGGGCACGTACTGGCCCGCGCTGTCGAACGACCTGGTGCGCAACGACATGATTCTGCGCCTGCCGGAGCTGCGCTGGCTGACCGTGAACGTGCACGGCAGCCGCGCCGAGGTGATCGTGCGCGAAAAAGACCCCCTGCCGGACATCACGCCGGACGACACGCCCGTGAGCATTTATGCCTCCGCGACCGGGGTCATCCTGAGCATGGACGTCTACGCCGGCGAGGCGCGCGTCGTGCCCGGCGCGGCGGTCGAGCCGGGCGATGTGCTCGTGTCCGGCGCGGTCACAGACCTCGGCGGCGGGGTGCGCCCGGTGTGCGCCCGCGCCGACATCCGCGCGCGCACGCGGCAGGTGCTGACCGGGCAGACCGCCCTGACGGAGACCGAAAAGCAGCCCGCGCACGGCGCGCGGACGCGCTGGGCGCTGCGCGCGGGGAAAAAGCGGATCAATTTTTATCAAAACAGTGGAATTTCTGACGCGGAATGTGATAAAATCATTTGTGAATATCCTTTTGCGATCCGGGGCGTGTTCACGCTGCCGTTTTCGCTGGTGCGTGAGCGCGTGCAGCCGTATCGGACGGCGGACGCGCCGGTATCGGAGGACGCGGCGCGCGCATCGCTCGAGCAGGCGCTGCTGCAGCAGCTGCGCGAGACGATCGGCGCGGATGGCGCGATCATTTCCTATGAGACGGCAGCGGAGACTACCGGCAACGTGCTGACCGTGACGCTCACGGCCGAGTGCGAGCAGGAGATCGGCCGCGCGCAGGCGACGCCGGACGCGGAATTTTTACAGCTTCGGCCGCCGGCCGGGGAAGGGACTACAGCAGATGATTGAAAAAACCATGGAAGTCGACAGAATGGAGGACGTCATCAGCGTGTTCGGGTCGTTTGACCAGAACCTGCGGATGATCGAGACCGAATACAACGTGCGCGTGACCGACCGCGACGAGCAGATCCATATCACCGGCGAGGCGGAAAACGTGCTCTACGCCGAAAAGGCCATTGCCGGCCTGCTGTCGCTGGCGGCCAAGGGCGAGGAGATCGGCGAGCAGAACGTGCGCTACATCTTCCGCCTCGTGCGCGAGGGCCGGGAGCAGAAGATCCAGGAACTTGCGGGCGACGTGGTGTGCATCACGGCCAAGGGCAAGCCCATCAAGGCAAAGACGCTCGGCCAGCGCGCGTATCTGGATGCCATCGAGCAGAACACGATCACGCTCGGCGTCGGCCCGGCCGGCACGGGCAAAACATACCTTGCCGTGGCGGAGGCGGTCGCGGCGTTTCGCGCCGAGCGTGTCAACCGCATCATCCTTACGCGCCCGGCGGTCGAGGCGGGCGAGCGGCTGGGCTTTCTGCCCGGCGACCTGCAAAACAAGGTCGACCCCTATCTGCGCCCGCTGTATGACGCGCTCTTTGAGATGCTCGGCGCGGACGCCTATGCGAAATATCTCGAGCGCGGCAACATCGAGGTCGCGCCGCTGGCGTACATGCGCGGCCGCACGCTCGACGACAGCTTCATCATCCTCGACGAGGCGCAGAACACCTCCCGCGAGCAGATGAAAATGTTCCTGACGCGCATCGGCTTCGGCTCGCACGTCGTCATCACCGGCGACGTGACGCAGATCGACCTGCCGTCGGACAAGCCGTCCGGCCTCAAGGAGGCCATCCGCATCCTCGACGGCATCGACGACATCGCCATCTGCCGCCTGACGGGCGCGGACGTCGTGCGCCACGCGCTCGTGCAGAAGATCATCGCCGCCTACGAGCAGGACGACAAGCAGAAAGAAAAACGCGCCGCGGCCGCGGCCAAAAAGCCCGCCGCGCGCAAGACGACTGTGAGGAAAAAAGCATGACACAGGCAAAGATCACCATCACCCGCACGCGCCGCGGCCTGGGCTTTCCGGACACGCAGCGCTATGTCAAGCGCGCGGCCGCCGCAGCGCTCAGGGCCGAGGGCGTGACCGTTCCGTGCGAGCTCGACGTGACGCTCACGGACGACGCCGTTATCCACACCATCAACCGCGAGCAGCGCGGCGTGGACCGCGCGACGGACGTGCTGTCGTTTCCGATGAACGAGCTCACGCCCGGCGCATTCGACCCCGATGCCTGCGAGTGGGACTATGAGACTGACCGCGCCATGCTCGGCGACATGGTCATCTCCATGGAGCGCTGCGCCGAGCAGGCCGAGACCTACGGCCACAGTTTCGCGCACGAGGTCAGCTATCTGACCGTGCACTCCGTGCTGCACCTGCTCGGCTACGACCATGTGGACGAGGGCGAGGACAAGCGCCGCATGCGCGCGCGCGAAAAAGAGATCATGCGTCTGCTGGACGTATAAGGAGAAACGAATGATTACCAAAACCGCTATGATCACCATCTGCGGACGGCCGAACGTCGGCAAGTCCACGCTTACTAACGCCCTCGTGGGCGAGAAGATCGCCATCGTCTCGAACAAGCCTCAGACGACGCGCAACCGCATCAGCGCCGTCGTCAACCGCGGCGACACGCAGCTGATCCTGATGGACACGCCGGGCTTTCACAAGCCGCGCAACCGCCTGGGCGACTATATGGTGCAGGTCGTGCGCGAGAGCGTGGCGGACGTCGACGGCGTGATGCTCGTCGTCGAGCCCATTGCCTCCATCGGCGAGCAGGAGCACGCGCTCATCGAGCGCATCCGCACGTCCAACGCCCCGGCCGTGCTCGTCATCAACAAGATCGACACAGTGGAAAAGTCGGAGCTGCTGGCCGTCATCGCCGCCTATTCCGAGGCGCTGCCGTGGCGCGCGATCGTGCCGGTGTCGGCCCAGAACGGTGACGGGCTTGCCGAGCTCTTCGACGAGCTTGCGCAGCTTGCCGTGCCGGGGCCGCAGCTGTTTCCGGACGACATGATCTCCGACATGCCGGAAAAGCAGATCTGCGCCGAGCTCGTGCGCGAAAAGCTGCTGCTGTGCCTCGACAAGGAGATCCCGCACGGCACGGCCGTCGAGGTCACGAAATTTTCCGAGCGCGATAACGGCATCATCGACATGGACGTGACCATCTATTGCGAAAAAGAGAGCCACAAGGGCATCATCATCGGCAAGCGCGGCGCGATGCTCAAAAAGATCGGCGAGCTCGCGCGGCAGGACATCGAGCGCTTCATGGGCACGAAGGTGTACCTGCAGACGTGGGTCAAGGTCAAGGAAAACTGGCGCGACTCGGCAGCCCAGCTGCGCAATTTTGGCTTTACCGACCAGTGACCCTTTATTACCAGCCATAAATCCACCCCGCTGTGCAGACACTATGCCCAGCGAGGTGGTTCATTGTGCAAGACGATCTTTTCTGGCAGCTGTTCGCGGACACGGGTGATCCGCTCGGCTACCTTTACTACCGCGCCGCGCAAAATGCGCTGGCGCAGACGACCGATGAGTCTGCGGCGGATGATTCTGTCCGCCGCCCGGCCTGATGAGGTACATACGATGTTTCTTACGACCCGCGGGCTCGTCCTGCGCGAGGTGCGCTATAAAGAGTCGGACAAGATCCTCACCGTGCTCACGCAGCACGAGGGGAAGGTGACGGTCCGCGCGCGCGGCGCGCTGCGCAAGGGCAGCCGCATCACGGCGGCGACGCAGCTGCTGACGTATTCGGATATGACGATCTTTGAAAACCGCGGCCGCCGCACGCTCAACGAGGCGTCCACGGTCGAGGAGTTTCTCGGCCTGCGCGCCGACCTTGGCGCGTTCGCGCTCGGGAGCTATTTTGCCGAGCTGCTCGAGACCGTCTCTGCCGAGGAATATCCCGACCCGCCGGTGCTGCAGCTCGGGCTCAACAGCCTGTATGCGCTCAGCCGCGCGCTCTGCCCGCCGGAGCAGATCAAGGCCGTGTTCGAGCTGCGGCTCATGTGCCTCGCGGGCTACGAGCCGGATCTGTCCTGCTGCGCGCAGTGCGGTGCAGCAGAGCCGGACGAGCCGTGGTTTTCCCCGCGCGGCGGCGCGGTGTACTGCGCGCACTGCCGGGGCGCAAGTTCATCGGCCGTCACGCCGCTGCTGTCGGAGACGCTGGCCGCCATGCGGCACATTGTAAACGCCGACCCCAAAAAAATCTTTTCCTTCACGCTCGGCGACGCGGGCCGCAGACAGCTTGCGCACGTGTGCGAGGATTATACGGCGACGCAGCTCGAGCGGGGCTTTGCGTCGCTCGATTACTGGAAGAAAGTGAAAGACTGACATGAAGCATATTCTCATGATCGCCACCGGCGGCACGATCGCATCCAAAGAGACGGCCGATGGACTCGCCCCGCAGCTCACGTCCGAGGAACTGCTCGCCGAGGTGCCGGAGCTCGAGCAGCTGTGCCGGATCGACACCGTGCAGCTCATGAACCGCGACAGCACGAACATCAACAGCCGCGACTGGCTGCAGATGGCGGCCTGCGTGCGCGAGCACTATGACGCTTACGACGGCTTTGTCCTCACGCACGGCACGGACACGATGGCCTACACGGCGGCGGCGCTGTCGTACCTGATTCAGAACAACGCCAAGCCAGTCGTCATCACCGGCTCGCAGAAGTCGATCTTCAACCAGGACACCGACGCGCGCGAGAACCTGCGCGACGCTTTTCTCTATGCCTGCGATGACGGCGCCTGCGGCGTGCACATCGTCTTTGACCACAAGGTCATTCTCGGCACGCGCGCACGCAAGGTGCGCACGAAGAGCTACAACGCCTTTTCGAGCATCGACTACCCCGAGACGGCCATCCTGCGCGGCCGGCAGGTCGTGTATTACATCCCGGAGCACGTCACAGGCGCGCCGGAGTTTTACGACCGGCTCGACCCAGGCGTGTTCGTGCTCAAGCTCATCCCCGGCATCGATGCCGGCATTTTTGACTATCTCAAGGCCCATTACCGCGCGCTCGTGATCGAGAGCTTCGGCGTCGGCGGCCTGCCGTGCTACGGCGACGAGAGCTTTTTCCACGCCGTGCGCGACTGGGTGCAGTCCGGCCGCGTCATCGTCATGACGACGCAGGTGCCGCACGAGGGCAGCGACATGGAAGTGTATCAGGTTGGCCACCGCGCCAAGCGCGAGCTGGGCCTCATCGAGGCCTACAGCATGACGAGCGAGGCCGTGGTCACAAAGCTCATGTGGATCCTCGGCCAGACGGACGACTACGCGGAGATCTGCCGCCTGTTCCGGACGCCGGTGCAGAAGGATCAGATCTATTGAGGAGGAAGCGCCATGGATTTTCAGGCAGAATACCGCAGCAAGCTGCGCACGCCCGCCGAGGCGGTGCGCGCGGTGAAAAACGGCGACTGGGTGGACTATACGACGGGCCTCGGCTTCCCGCCGCTGCTCGATGCGGCGCTCGCCGCCCGGCGCGACGAGCTGCACGATGTGAAGGTGCGCGGCAACCTCTGCGCCGGCCCGGTGCAGATCGTCGAGTGCGACCCGGAGCAGGCGCATTTTCTCTACCACACCTGGCACTGCTCGGCGTATGAGCGCAGGCTCTGCGACCGCGGCCTGTGCTACTACACGCCGATGATCTTCCGCAATCTCGCGTGGTACTACCGCGAATTTCTGACGGTCAACGTCGCCATGGCGTCCGTCGCGCCGATGGACCGCCATGGGTACTTTAACCTCTCGGCCGTGACCGGCGTGTCCCGCGCCATCCTCGACCGGGCGGACATCGTCATTCTCGAGGTCAACGAGCACCTGCCGCGCCTGCGCGGCGGGTTCGACGAGGTCATCCACATTTCCGATGTGGACATGGTCGTCGAGGGGGCGCACGCGCCGTTCACCGACCTGCCGCCGCACCCGGCGACGGCGGAGGACACCGCCATCGCAAACCTCCTCCTGCCGCACATCTGCGACGGGGCGACCGTCCAACTCGGCATCGGCGGCATGCCCACCGTGCTCGGCAAGCTGCTGGCCCGGTCCGGCCTGCACGACCTCGGCATGCACACGGAGCTGTGCTCGGACGCCTACCTCGACCTGTACGAGGCCGGCGTGCTCACGAACCGCCGCTGCACGCTCCACCGCGGGCAGGGGATGCTCGGCATCGTGCTCGGGTCGAAGCGGCTGTATGACTGGGTCGACGATAACCCCGGCGTCATCGCGGCGCCGCTGTCGTATGTCAACGCGCCGGAGGTCATCGCGCAGCTCGACAACATGGTGTCCATCAATAGCTGCATCGCGGCCGATCTCTACGGGCAGGTCGCGTCCGAAAGCTCCGGCCTGCGCCAGATCAGCGGTACGGGCGGCCAGCTCGACTTTCTCACGGGTGCGGCCATGGCCCGCGGCGGCAAGGCGTTCATCTGCATGACGTCCACATTCACGGACAAGCAGGGCGTGCGCCACTCGCGCATCCTGCCGCACTTCGGCGGCGATATCGTCACGTCTCCGCGCTCGCAGGCGTATTACCTTGCGACAGAGTACGGCGTGGTCAACCTCGCCGGGCGCAGCACGTGGGAGCGCGCCGAGGCGCTCGTGTCCATCGCGCATCCGGATTTCCGCGAGCAGCTCATTGCGGCTGCCGAGTCGCAGAAGATCTGGCGGCGGAGCGCCAGGCGCTAAGCGCGCGCTAAAATCCGGCGCCGGATACAGATTTCACTTGTTTTCCCGCGCGCCATCGCATACAATGGAGACCGATAAGGGAGTAATTGGCGCGAACCTTCGCGCGGCCCAGCCAACAACCGATCCGTAGGATCTGGCCCGGTCTGAAATGATGAGACTTATCTGCCGAGAGGCAGATAAGTCTTTTTTTCATTTCCGGGGAAACTATATCGGAATCTGAAGGAGGACAAAGCCATGGAATACTACCGGCAGCCACCATCGGACACCCTGCACGCACTCGACAGCACGCCCGACGGTCTCACACCGGCGCAAGCCGCCGCGCGCCTTGCGCGCGACGGGCGCAATGTGCTCACCGAACCGCCGAAACCATCGCTCGTGAAGCGCTTTTTCCAGCAGCTGGCCGACCCAATGATCCTCGTGCTGCTTGCGGCGGCGCTGATCTCGGCCATCACGAGCGCGTATGCGCACGAGAGCTTTGCCGATGTGATCATCATTCTCATCGTCGTCATCATCAACGCGGTGCTCGGCGTGTACCAGGAGCGCAAGGCCGAGCAGGCCATTGCCGCCCTGAAGGAACTGAGCGCCGCGCACAGCCGCGTCCTGCGCGGCGGGAAGCTCGTCACCGTCCCCAGCGAGGAACTGGTCGTCGGCGACGTGCTCGTGCTTGAGGCGGGCGACGCCGTTCCGGCCGATGCGCGTGTGCTCGAGAGCGCGAGCCTGCGCGCCGAGGAGGCCGCCCTGACCGGCGAGAGCGTGCCGGTGACAAAATCGCCCGACGCGCTCACGGCCGCCGGTGACATCGGTCTCGGCGACCGCAGCAACATGCTCTATCTCGGCAGCAGCATTGTCTACGGACGCGGCCGCGTCGTCGTCACAGAGACCGGCATGCAGACGCAGATGGGCCACATCGCCGACGCGCTCACGCAGACAAAGGAGAATAAGACGCCCCTGCAGCTGCGCCTGACGCAGCTGAGCCGCATCCTGACATGGCTCGTGCTGGGCATCTGCGCGGTCGTGTTCGCGGTCGGCGTGCTGCGCGCCGGGACCATCAACGGCCGCGTCGTGCTCGACACGTTCCTGATCGCCGTCAGTCTCGCGGTCGCGGCCATTCCGGAGGGGCTGGCCGCGGTCGTGACGATCGTGCTGTCCATCGGCGTGACGAACATGAGCCGCCGTGGCGCGGTCATCCGCCGGCTCACGGCCGTGGAGACGCTCGGCTGTGCCCAGGTCATCTGTTCGGATAAGACCGGCACGCTCACGCAAAACCGCATGACTGTGACGGAGTGCGCGGGCAGCGACGAACACCTGCTCGCCACGGCCATGGCCCTGTGCGTGGACGCGGTGCATGACCCGGAGACGGACACCGTGACCGGTGAGCCGACCGAGGCCGCGCTCGTGCGCTGGGCGGTCGCGCAGGGCCTGTCGCCGAGCGCGCTGCGCGCGCAGTATCCGCGCGTGGCCGAGGCGCCGTTTGACAGCGAACGAAAGATGATGAGCACCCTGCACGCCGATGGTAGTTCCGTCGTGCAGTATACCAAGGGCGCGCCCGACGTGCTGCTGCCGCTGTGCGACCGGATCTGGATCGACGGCCGCGCCGAGCCCATGACGGACGCGCACCGCGCCGAGATCGCGGCGCGCAATCACGCCATGACCGGCAGTGCCCTGCGCGTGCTGGCGGCGGCCATGCGCACGTATGACGCGCTGCCGGGCGACACGTCGCCCGCGGCGCTTGAGCAGCACCTGTGCTTTCTTGGCCTCACGGGCATGATCGACCCGGTGCGCCCCGAGGTCGTGGACGCCATCCGCGCCTGCCGCGGCGCCGGCATCCGGCCCGTCATGATCACCGGCGACCACGTGGACACCGCCAAGGCGATCGCCAGGGAGCTCGGCCTGCTCGGCCCGGGCGACGAGGCCGTCACCGGCACGGAGCTGAGTGCCATGGACGATGAGACATTTTCCAGCCGCCTGCGGCACATCAGCGTCTACGCCCGCGTGCAGCCCGAGCACAAGACCCACATCGTCCGGGCCTGGCGGGATGCCGGCTTCGTCACCGCCATGACCGGCGACGGCGTCAACGACGCGCCGAGCATCCGCGCGGCGGACATCGGCATCGGCATGGGCATTACCGGCACGGACGTGACGAAAAACGTGGCCGACATGGTGCTCGCCGACGACAATTTTGCCACCATCGTCGGCGCGGTCGAAGAGGGCCGCCGCATTTACGACAACATCCAGCGTGCGATCAAGTTCCTGCTCGGCTCGAACATGAGCGAGGTGCTGAGCATTTTCACCGCGACGATGCTCGGCTTCACGATCCTTGAGCCGGTGCACCTGCTGTGGATCAATCTCCTGACCGACTGCTTCCCGGCGCTCGCGCTCGGCATGGAGCGCGCGGAGCCGAACGTCATGTCCCGCCCGCCGCGCAGCGCGCGAGAGAGTATTTTTGCCCATGGCGTCGGTTTCGACTGTGTGTATCAGGGCGTCATGTGTGCGGTGCTGACACTGGCGGCGTTTTTCATCGGCCACCACATGGAGTACGGCGTCTGGACGCTCACGAACTCGCCCGACGGCACGACCATGGCGTTTCTGACCCTGAGCATGGCGGAAATTTTCCACAGCTTCAATATGCGCGCGCACCGGGCGAGCATCTTCACGCTGCGCACGCCCAACTGGGCGCTCGTCGGCGCGGCCGCGGCGAGCCTTGCGCTCACGACGCTGTGCATCTATGTGCCGTTTCTGGCCGATGCGTTTGATTTCACGGCCATCTCCGCCGCCGAGTACGCCGTGGCCATGGGGCTCGCGGTTCTGGTCATCCCGGTCGTGGAGCTCGTCAAGTGCGTGCAGCGCGCGGTGGAAAAACGCGCGGGGCGCGCATGATTTCTGCCGCGCCGGCGCACACTAACCCCGATTCCAACGAGAGGAGATGGGTGCTGTGCGCCAGGCGCTGCCGATTCCCCAGCGCGTGATGGCCGTGGTACTGTCCGTGCTGTTTGTGTTCTGCCCATTCGCGGCCTATGCCGCCGGGGAGAGCGACACTGCGGCCGATCCCGTGCTGCTGCCGATCATCATGTATCACGAAGTGAAGCCCAACAAATCCGGCAAGGACGCCATCCAGCCGTGGGAGTTTGAGGCGGACCTGAAATGGCTGGCCGACAACGGCTACACGACGATCGTCATGGCCGACCTCATCGCCTATGTCCGCGACGGCACGCCGCTGCCGGAAAAGCCCATCATCCTCAGCTTTGACGATGGATACTATAATAATTACGTCTATGTCCTGCCGCTGCTGCAGCAGTATTCGGCGCGCATCGTCCTCTCGCTCCTCGGGCGCAACACGGACGATTTCACCGAGTGGCCAAGTGAGAGCATCGACTACGCGCACGTCACGTGGGATCAGCTCAATGAAATGCTCGACACCGGCCTCGTTGAGGTGCAGAACCATTCGTATAATCTGCACGCCTACACATCCGAGCGGCACGGCTGCATACAGAATCCGGGTGAGTCGGACGCGGCCTATACGCAGCTGCTGCGCGCGGACTTGCAGCGCCTGCAGGATGAACTCGCCGAGCACACCGGCCGCACGCCGGACACGTTTGCCTATCCCTACGGCAAGTACGGCGACCTGACGGACACCGTCCTGCGCGACATGGGCTTTCAGGCGACGCTGACGTGTGACTGGGGCGTGAACCACATCACGCGCGACCCGGACTGCCTCTACCGGCTCGGACGCATCTGCAGGTCGCACAATCAGTCGCTGCAGTCCGTGCTCCGGCGCGCGCTGAAGGCGACGGCGTGAGCGGATGAAAACAGAAGACAGAAAGGGCACGCATCTTGCGGATGCGTGCTTTTTCGTGCTTTGCACGCACCATGCGCCTTGGGCATACACTGAGGAGAAAGCGATTTGGCGCAAGCAAAGGGGGAGACGCCATGAAAATCGAGCTGCGCCGGGCCGCCATGACCTATCAGGCGCCGGACGGGGAAGTGGCGGCGCTGCAGGATGTGACCTTCGGCGTGGCCGACGGGGAGTTCGTGAGCATCGTCGGGCCGTCCGGCTGCGGAAAATCCACGCTGCTGGCGCTCATCGCCGGCATCGAGCATCCGTCGGGCGGGGAGGTGCTCGTCGATGGCGAGCCTGTGCGCGCCCCGACGGGCAAGGCAGGGCTCATGCCCCAGCGCGACCAGCTCTTTGACTGGCGCACGATCTGGGGCAACGTGACACTCGGGCTGGAGGTCCGGCACGAGAACACGCCGGAGCACCGCGGCGGCGTGCACGATCTGCTCGAGCAGTATCAGCTCGCGGGCTTTGCGCGCAAGCTGCCCAATCAGCTCTCCGGCGGCATGCGCCAGCGCTGTGCGCTTATCCGCACGCTGGCCACATCGCCGGATGTGCTGCTGCTCGACGAGCCGTTTTCCGCGCTGGATTATCAGACGCGGCTGGCCGTCTCGGGCGACATTTCGCAGATCATCCGCCGCGAACATAAGACGGCCCTGCTCGTCACGCACGATATTTCCGAGGCCATCAGCCTCTCGGACCGCATCGTCGTCCTGTCGCACCGGCCCGCGACCGTCAAGGCCATCCACGACCTCGGCGCGCTGCGCACTGTGCCGCCGCTCGAGCGGCGCAGCCGGCCGGAGTTTCAGACGCTGTTCAATCAAATATGGGAGGAGCTGGATGTCAATGTCTGAACGATCGCCCTCCCCGCAGCGCGCGGCCTATCTGCGCGCGCAGCGCCGCCGTCGTCGGCTCGTGCTGGCGCTGCAGATCCTGCTGCTGGTCGTGTTTCTCGGCTGGTGGGAGCTCTCGGCCCGGCTCGGCTGGGTGGATGCCTTCATCGTCAGCAGCCCGTCGCGCGTGGTGCACACGCTCGTGGGCCTGCAGACTTCCGGGGAGCTGTGGCTGCACATCGGCACGTCGTGCCTCGAGGTCGTGGTCGGTTTCGTGCTCGGGACGCTGCTCGGCACGCTCATCGCCATCGGCCTGTGGTGGAGCGAGCTGCTCTCGCGTGTGCTCGACCCGTATCTGGTCGTGCTCAACGCGCTGCCGAAAACGGCGCTCGGCCCGGTGTTCATCGTCTGGATCGGCGCGGGCACAGAGTCGATCATCGCCATGACGATCGCAATCTCGATCTTTGTCACGATCCTGAATATGCATGTCGGCTTCCTGTCCACGGACCGGGAGAAGATCCGCCTGATGCAGACGCTCGGCGCGACTCGGCATCAGATCCTGTGGCGGCTGGTCATCCCGGCCAACTACGCCACGCTCTTCAATACGCTGCGCGTGAACGTCGGCCTGTCGTGGGTCGGCGTCATCATGGGCGAATTTCTGGTCTCCAAAGCCGGCCTCGGCTATCTGATCGTCTACGGGTCGCAGGTGTTCAACATGGACCTCGTGATGGCGACCGTCCTCGTGCTTGCGGTGGCGGCCGTCGTGATGTATCAGCTGGTGCTGTGGCTGGAGAAATTTTTCAAAAATCGGTTGGGAGTGACGCAATGAAACGGTTTCTTTGTGGGGTTCTGGCGGCGCTGATGCTGGTGGTCTTGTGCGCCTGCGGCAAGCAGGAGACGGCCACCGTCCGCCTGAGTGAAGTGACGCATTCGGTGTTCTACGCGCCGCAGTATGTGGCGCTGGAGCAGGGCTTTTTCGCCGATGAGGGGCTCAATATCGAGCTGACCAACGGCGGCGGCGCCGACAAGGTCATGACGGCGGTGCTCACCGGGCAGGCAGACATCGGACTCGCCGGGCCGGAGGCGTGCATCTATGTGTACAATCAGGGCAAGGACGATTACCCGGTCGTGTTCGGCCAGCTCACGAAGCGCGACGGGTCGTTCCTCGTCGGGCGTGCGGATGTGCCCTTCAGCTGGGAGCTGCTGCGCGGCAAGACTGTTATCGGCGGCCGCGCGGGCGGCGTGCCGGAGATGACGCTCGAATACGTCATGCGGCAAAACGGCGTTGTCCCCGGCACGGATGCCGCTGTGGACACGACCGTGCAGTTCAACATGATGGCCGGGGCTTTCACCGGCGGCAACGGCGACTTTGTCACGCTCTTCGAGCCGACGGCCACCGAGGTCGCGCAGGCGGGCAAGGGCTACATCCTTGCGTCCATCGGCCAGGAGAGCGGTGAGATCCCGTATACGGCCTACTTCGCCTCGCAGGCGTATATCCATGACCATGCGGACATCGTGCAGCGCTTTACGAATGCCATCGCCCGCGCGCAGAAATGGATCGCGGAGCACGACGCGGCGCAGACCGCCGAGATCATCGCCCCGCAGTTCCCGGACACGAGCGTGCCTGTGCTCACGCAGGTCGTGCAGCGCTACAAGGACATCGACGCCTGGAACGCCACGCCGGTCATGACGCAGCCGTCCCTTGAGCGGCTTGAGACCGTCATGGAGACGGCCGGCGTGCTCGATCACGCCGACTGGGTGGATTTTGACCGCCTTGTCGACAACAGCTATGCGCACAACGCCTCCTGACAGGCGCAAAAATCCCCCGGCAGCAGCCGGGGGATTCGTGTGTTTTTCAAAAGAGGGGGGTGCTTAGAAGCTCGCAACGACAGCGCCGTTGTAGGTGTCGGCGATGTACTGCTTCACGGCGTCGGTCTTGAGGGCTTTGAGCAGGGCCTGGGTCTTCGGGCTGTTCTCGTCGCCGGCGCGCACGGCAATGATGTTGGCGTAGGTCTGGGCGGCAGCGCCGTTGGCGTCCTCGGATGCGAGCGCGTCGCTGATCTTCAGGCCGGCGGCCAGGGCGTAGTTGCCGTTGATGACGGCGATGGAGCCAGTAGCGGCGTTCTTGAGCTGCGCCGGGACGGTGTCGGCCTGCACGGTGACGATGTTGTAGCCGCCGTCGTCGACGATGTCAAGCGTGCTCACGCCCTTGGCGGCGTCCGCATCATCGGGGAGCTTGATCAGGCCCTCCTGCTGGAGCAGGAACAGGGCGCGGGTCTCGTTGCTGTCGTCGGCCGGGATGATGATGGTCGCGCCCTTGGCGAGATCCTTCAGGTCGGTGACGCCGTTGCCGTAGATGCCGAACGGCTCATAGTGGATGGTGCCGACGGAGACGAGGTCGGTGCCGTTCTTGGCGTTGAAGCTGTCGAGGTAGGGCTTGTGCTGGAAGTAGTTGGCGTCGAGCGTGCCGTCGGCCAGGGCCTGGTTCGGCAGGACGTAGTCGTCATAGGTGACGATCTTGAGCTCGTAGCCTTCGTCGGCGAGGGCCTGCTTGATCTGCTCGAGGATCTCGGCGTGCGGGGTGGCGCTGGCGCCGACGGTGATGACTTTGTCATCGGAAGCGGCAGCGTTCTTGTCATCAGTGTTCTTGTCGCCGCAGGCGCTCAGCGCGACGAGCGAGAACGTCAGCACGAGGGCGAGGATGAGGGACGTGATCTTTTTCATTTTCGTTTCTCCTTTATATTTTCATTTTGAAATTTGTGTGGGTTCGGATGTTAGGATGTGCAGTTCGGGGCGGCACATTCGTCCGCGCCGGATGTTCACGCGCAGCAGCGCGGGATAGTGTAAATGCATGGGCTGCCTCCTGTCAGGTGTGGGCGCGCCGGTCGGTGCGGCGGGCGATGTACATGCCGAACTCCTGCAGGATCTGCACGATGATGATCGTCAGCGCTACGCACAGCCAGACGATCTGATCGTCGTACTTCTGGTAGCCGTAGGTGATGGCGATCTGGCCGAGGCCGCCGCCGCCGATCGTGCCGGCCATGGCGGAGTAGCCGAGGATGGTCACGGTGGAGATGACGGCGCCGGTGATGAGCGCGGGCTTGGCCTCCGGGATGATGACCTTCCAGATGATGCGGAACGTGGACGCGCCCATGGACAGCGCGGCCTCGATGACGCCGGCGTCCACTTCCTTGGCGGCGGACTCGACCATGCGCGCCACATACGGGGCGGCGGCGATGACGAGCGTCACGATCACGGCGCGGTTGCCGAGACTGGTGCCGACGATGGCCTTTGCCACCGGCAGCATGGCGACCATGAGGATGATGAACGGGATGCTGCGCAGGGCGTTGACGATGATGCCGAGCGTGCGGTTGAGCCAGCCGATGGGGTGGATGCCGTCGCGGTCGGTCATGCGCAGGATGAGGCCGACCGGCAGGCCGATGAGATAGGCAAAGAACGTGGAGATGAGCGTCATGTAAATGGTCTCCCAGATACCGAGCTGCAAGATGCCGTTTTGCCAGAGTTTGATGAGCAGATCAGACATGACTTCCATCCTCCTGTAGATAAGAGATGTGGTTATGGTCGAGCCAGCGCAGCACATCGTGGAACTGCTGCGGGTCGTCGGGCAGGTCGATGACCATGTGGCCGTAGATGCTGCCCTCGACGATGCGGGTGTCGGCGAAGAGAATGTTCACCGGCACGTGGCACTCGAGCGTGATGCGCGAGATGACCGGTTCGTTGGAGCAGCTGCCGTCGAAGACGAGGCGCAGGCGCCTGCCCGTGCACGGCGGGAGGTTTTCGGCCGGGCTTTTCGGGAGAATGAGCGCCTTGGCGATGTCGGACTTCGGGTGCGTGAACACGTCGCTGACGTTGCCGATCTCGGCGATGCAGCTCTGGTCGATGACGGCCACGCGCTGGCAGATCTGCTCGATGACGCGCATCTCGTGCGTGATGACGACGATCGTCACGCCGAGCGTCTGGTTGATCTCCTTGAGCAGGTGGAGAATCGACTGCGTGGTGTTCGGGTCGAGGGCGCTGGTGGCCTCGTCGCACAGGAGGTATTTCGGCCGCGTGGCGAGGGCGCGGGCGATGGCCACGCGCTGCTTCTGGCCGCCGGAAAGCTGCGAGGGATAGTTTTTCGCGCGGTCGGACAATCCGACGAGTTCGAGCAGCTCGGCGGCGCGGGCCTGAGCCTCGTCGCGCTTGACGCCGGCGATCTCGAGCGGGAAGCAGATGTTGCGCAGCACCGTGCGCTGCTCGAGCAGGTTGAAGCTCTGGAAGATCATGCCGATGTCCTGCCGGGCCTTGAGCAGGTCGCGGCGGCTGAGCTGCGTCATGTCGCGCCCGTCGATGCGCACCGTGCCGGAGGTCGGCCGTTCGAGGAGGTTGATACAGCGCACGAGCGTGCTCTTGCCGGCACCGCTCAGGCCGATGATGCCGAAGATCTCCCCGTCCTCGATGCGGAGGTTGACGTCCCGCAGTGCGTGGATGTCGCCGCCCGGTGAGGGGTAAGTCTTGTTGAGATGTTCGATTTCGATCATGGTGGATTCTCCCTCGCAGAATAATTTTTCGGTACAAAAAACAGAGGCCGGAAGACTCGTTGTCTTCCGGCCTCTGCGGATACGGCTTGGAATTCTGGATCAGCCGTTATTGGAAGCGAACACAAGACGAGTCATATTTCTGAGCACGACGAGACATGCACATGCAGCCGGGCATGTACATCATCATAGCCATCATCATGTTGTTCGTCTGAGCAAACTTCATAATACGACGCGTCTCCTTTCGTTAAAAATCACGGTTTCCGGTGGAAACGAGCGCAGTATAACGCAGTTTTCTGCGCTTGTCAACCCCAAAATCCACAAAAACAGTATGAAACGCGCATTAGGAAAAATGAATGCATCGATTCTAAAATTCGATCGTTTGCGGCGTTACGTCCGGGTCGTGGCTGCACAGAGACGCCGCGCAGGCGCCGTCCCGGCTCATCTCGCCGATCCAGTCGAGCGCCTTTTTCGCGCGCACGCTGTTTTCACAGATGCCGGGCACGGTGCCCTCCGCCCAGGAGCGGGGACTTGCCGCGCCGTCGGCGTTGAGCAGCACGTACCGGCCGCCATTGCGGATGAGCGTGGCGAACATGCCCTCCGTGTGCCCGGCGATGTGCACGAGATGCACCGAGTCGTCCCCGAACAGGTCGTACGAGCGGCTCTCCGGCCCGATGTGGTTCACGCGGTACCAGAACCGCTCCGGCGGCTCGTCCATCCACAGCTTGCGCGAGGTGTAGCGCAGGTTCACGCGGCACGACCAGAAGTATTCCTCCTCCGCCACCAGCAGACGCTTTGCGCCCCGCACCTCGCTGATGCCCGCGACATGATCCGGGTCGAGGTGGGAAAAGAGCACATAGTCCAGATCCTGCGGCCGGATGCCGCGCGCGGCCAGCTGCTCGCCGATCGACTGCCCCGGCTCCACGACGCTGTGCACGAGCGTGTACCACCCGCGGCCGAACATCCGCAGCTGCGCCGCGCGGTCCTCGATGCCGGTCGGGCTCACGGTGCGCGGCAGACCGGCGTCCACCAGAAACAATCCCTTCGGGTGCTCCACCAGATACGCCGACACCGGCAGCCAGATGCGCGCGCCGCTCTTGAGCCGCCGCGCGTCCGCTTTTGCCGGCCAGCGCCACTGGGCACTCGCCGGCAGGTTCGGCGCCACGCCGATCTTCCCGCAGTGCAGAACATGGATCCGGATCTGAGCCATGGCCGTTCCCTCCTCGTGAATGTACGCGATATTGACCAAATGGTTACTAAAAAGCATATCACCGCCTGTGCAGAATGTCAAGACAGGCGGGGAAAACGACCGGGATTTTGCAATCTTCAACAATGTGCTGTGCATTTGCGTATTGAATTGTATGCGTGAGATGTGCTACAATAGATTGCGCATCTATTCACAAACCAGGGAATGAAAACAAAACATTTTAAGGGGAAGAAAGGAGCCTGAAACATGGCAAGAGAACTGATCCTGAAGCTGGGCAAAAAGATCACGGACCGCGTGGACGTGAAGCTCGGCATGACCAAGCTCGACGAGAATTCGCCCGAGTATTACGGCCTGGCCAGCGTCGTCACCGACGAAATGGCGGAGCTTGCGCTCGCGATGAAGGTCCGTGTCCCGACCACACCGGCCGAGATCGGCAAGAAGGTCGGCAAGGATCCCGTCTACGTGGAGCAGCTGTTTGACCAGATGTCCATGATCGGCCTGCTCGAGTACAACTGGGAGAACGCCGACCATCACAAGCAGTGGACGCTGCCGATCTTCGTGCCCGGTTCTGCGGAGCTGATGAACATGAACCTGCAGCAGGTCGAGACGCACCCGGAGATCGCGCAGTTTTTCGAGCGCATGTCGTTTCTGCCGCTGACGAAGATCACCTGCATGGTGCCTCCCGGAGGTGCCGGCGTCGGCATGCACGTCATCCCGGTCGAGAAGGCCATCCCGGCCACGAACGAGTCGGTCGATGTCGAGCACATCTCCCACTGGCTGAAAAAGTATGAGGATCACCTCGGCGTCGGCTACTGCTCCTGCCGCAATGCCATGCGCATTCAGGGCGAGGGCTGCGGCGAGCTGCAGGATGAGATGTGCATCGCCGTCGGTCAGTTTTGTGACTACTGTCTCGAGACCGGCAAGGGCCGCAAGATCACCTATGATGAGGCGATGGAGATCCTCCAGCGCGCCGAGGACAACGGCTATGTCCACCAGATCACGAACATCGACGGCGAGGACAAGATCTTTGCCATCTGCAACTGCGCGCTCGGCTCCTGCTTCGCGCTGAGAACGAGCCAGCTGTTCAACACGCCGAACATGTCCGCCTCCGCTTACCGCGCCCATGTCGACGCCGAAAAGTGCGTCGCCTGCGGCAAGTGCGCCGAGGTCTGCCCGGCCGGCGCTGCCAAGCTCGGCCAGAAGCTGTGCACCAAGACCGGCCCGGTGACGTATCCGAAGCAGCCGCTGCCGGACGACAACCACTGGGGCGAGCACATGTGGAGCCCGAACTATAAGGACGACAACCAGAAGCAGTGCCACGAGTCCGGCACCGCCCCGTGCAAGACCGCCTGCCCGGCGCACATCGCCGTGCAGGGCTACATCAATCTGGCCGCGCAGGGCCGCTATCTGGACGCGCTCAAGCTCATCAAGCAGGATAACCCGTTCCCGGCCGTCTGCGGCAGCATCTGCAACCGCCGCTGCGAGGAAGCCTGCACCCGCGGCGATGTCGACCGCGCTGTCGCCATCGACGAGATCAAGAAGTTTGTCGCCGAGCAGGAGCTCCAGGCCGACAAGCGCTACATCCCGAAGGTCATCACCCACCGCGGCATCGCCGATCCCTACCCGGAGAAGATCGCCATCATCGGCGCCGGCCCGGCCGGCCTGTCGTGCGCCTACTATCTGGCGAACATGGGCTATGAAAACGTCACCGTGTTTGATAAAAACGAGGTGCCCGGCGGCATGCTGACCCTCGGCATCCCGAGCTTCCGCCTCGAGAAGGATGTTGTCAACGCCGAGATCGAGGTGCTCCGTGAGATGGGCGTGCACTTCCAGTGCGGCGTCGAGATCGGCAAGGATCTCACCATCGACCAGCTGCGTGAGCAGGGCTACAAGGGCTTCTATCTGGCCATCGGCGCGCAGAAGAGCGCACCCATCGGCGTGCCCGGCGAAGAGCTCTCCGGCGTGTACGGCGGTGTGGACTTCCTGCGCAGGGTCAACCTCGGCAAGAAGCCGCGCATCGGCAAAAAGTGCGCCGTCATCGGCGGCGGCAACGTCGCCATGGACGTCTGCCGCACGGCCATCCGCCTCGGCGCGAAGGATACTTACATCATCTACCGCCGCAGTCAGGCGGAGATGCCGGCGGACGCAGAGGAAGTCGCGGAAGCCATGGAAGAGGGCGTGCAGTTCCGCTTCCTGAGCGCACCGGCCGAGATCCTCGGCGAAAACGGCAAGGTCAAGGCCCTCAAGGTCGAGCTCATGGAGCTGGGCGAGCCCGACGCGAAGGGCCGCCGCAAGCCTGTCGGCACCGGCAAGTTCGAGACCATCGAGGTCACGTCCGTCATCGGCGCTATCGGCCAGCGCGTTGACCTCGGCCATATCGCGCCGGAGGCCATGGCCTTCAACCGCAACGGCACCGTCCAGGCCGACGGCGTGACGTATCAGACCGCGCAGCCCGACATCTTCGCCGGCGGCGACGTGGTCACCGGCCCGAAGTTTGCCATCGACGCGATCGCGGCCGGCCGCGAGGGCGCTATCTCCCTGCACCGCTACGTGCATGAGGGCCAGAGCCTGACGCTGGCGCGTGACCCGCGTGAATTCTACGAGCTCGACAAGAAGCAGGCCGTTGTGCCCATCGACTGCTTTGACGCCCCGGCGCGCCAGACCGTCGCCCACGACGCGAGCAAGGCCAAGACGTTCTCGAACGACCGCATCACCTTCACCGAGGCGCAGGTCAAGGCAGAGGCGTCCCGCTGCCTCGGCTGCGGCGTGTCCGTCGTCGACCAGAACAAGTGCATCGGCTGCGGCCTGTGCACCACGCGCTGCGAGTTTGACGCCATCCACCTGACCCGCGACGTGCCGGAGGCCAGCCGTATGTACCGTACCGAGGACAAGATGAAGGCCATCCTGCCGCACATGGTCAAGCGCGCAGCCAAGCTCACCATCAAGGACATCAAGGGCAAGCGCGCGAAGTAAGCCGACCGGAGGAAAACGCGATGCACGAACTGGGAACCGTGTTCTATGTCATCCAGGAGGTCGAAAAGGTCGTCGAGGAAAACCACCTGACCCAGGTCGCCAGCGTCACGCTGGAGGTCGGCGAGGTCAGCGGCATCATCCCGTATTACCTGACCGACTGCTGGAAGTGGGCGGTGGAAAAATCGCAGTATCTCAAGGGCGCGGAGCTGAAGATCGAGACGCTCCCCGCCGTGACCTACTGCGAGGACTGCAAACAGACATATCCAACGGTCAAATACGCCAAGATATGCCCGCACTGCAAGAGTGAGCATACCTATCTGCTCAGCGGCAACGAGTACACCATCAAGGAGATCGAAGCCTGCTAGCAGCCGCAAAAAGAGCAAACGGGGAACGCTTTTCGGCGTTCCCCGTGTTTTTATATCTCGTCTGCCGGCGCGCTGTCGATCGGGATCTGGATGATCTCCAGCCGGCGGCGGGCGGCGTATTCGAGCGTGCGGGCCGTGCCGCCGGGCCGGCCGTCAAATGCCGCGATGAGGATGCGCGAGGCATCGACCATGTAGCGGTTGCGGCGCATCATGCACCCGGGGGTGTAGGCCTCCTGCACGAGCGTCTGATAGTCGCACTGGCGCAGGTCGTAGGCGTAGCGTTCGCGCAGCTCCGGCCGCCAGCGGTCGGCCTGGCCGGCGTAGGGGATGGCCGCCTCGATCGTGACCTCCGGGTGCTGCAGGCGCAGATAGCGCGCAGCGTCGAAAAAATACAGGTCGCAGCCGTTGGCCATGCCGCAGATGAAGTGGCGGATGCCGGCGGCGTAGACGGCGTCCACGGCGTCGAAGAGCTGCTGCTGCAGCTTGCGGCAGCGGGGGTCGTTCTCGTCGCTGCCCCAGGGCAGCTTGTATTCCCGGTGGCCGGTGAAGCAGCAGGTGTTTTCGCGCTCGGGCATGGCGGCGCCTCCTTTCGGTGGTGGCCTCCATTGTACGCGCCCGGAGCGCTGCTGTCAAACCTTTCCTGCAAAAAAGTACTTGCATTCTTTTCCCACTGTGCTATAATGCAGACAGTAAAACAACTGAATCGAGATGTCTTCGGGGCAGGGTGTAATTCCCGACCGGCGGTGATAGTCCGCGAGCCGAGCAAGGTTGAATCGGTGCAATTCCGATACCGACAGTATAGTCTGGATGATAGAAGATGTTACGAACCTCCATTGTTCGCAGCGCCTGAAGGACATGTTCTTTCAGGTGTTTTTCATTCCATGGAGGTGTTTTGTCATGTTGAAAGAAAACCTGTCCTTTGTTGGTATCTGCGTGCTTGTGTTCGCGGCATTGCTCGGCCTTGCGTATCTGTTTGAGCGCACGGTCTGCCGTGATCTGCAGCGCCGCAGCCGCAGCCGCAACATCAGCTATGTGGCCATGTTCTCCGCCCTCGGCGGCGTGCTGATGCTGCTCGAGATCCCGCTGTTTTTTGCGCCCGGCTTCTATAAGATGGACCTGAGCGAGCTGCCGGTGCTCATGAGCGCGTTCTATCTCGGACCTGTGGCCGGTGTTATCACCGAGCTGCTCAAGGTGCTGCTCAAGCTCCTGCTCAAGGGCACGAGCACAGCCTTCGTCGGCGACTTTGCCAACTTCGTCGTCGGCTGCACGTTCGTCCTTCCCGCCGCTGTCATCTACCACCACCACAAGACCCGCCGCACCGCCATCATCGGCATGGCCGTCGGCACGCTGTGCATGACGGTCTTCGGCAGCCTCTTCAATGCCCTGTACCTGATCCCGAAGTTCGCCGAGCTGTTCCACCTGCCGATCGATCAGATCGTCGCCATGGGCACGGCTGTGAACAAGGGCATCACCAGTGTGCCGACGCTCGTGCTGTTCGCCGTCGTCCCGTTCAACCTCATCAAGGGCATCGTCGACTCGGCGCTGACGTATCTGCTGTATAAGCGCGTGGAGTTTCTGCTCTTCCCGGAGCTGCGCAAGAAGGAGAAAGTCCAGCCGCAGGTCCAGTCGAAGAATCCCACCCCGCAGCACTGAGATCGTACTTAAAAAACCGCCCGCAGGCATCAGCCTGCGGGCGGTTTTTCATCCGCGCAGCAGCGGCGCACCGTGCGCAGCAGCAAGGTGAAGCTGAGTGTGAAGTTCACGCACTCGTTGAAATACAAAATGAAGATGTACCCCGCCAGCCCGAACCGCGGCAGCAGCACCCACACGAGCACCACGCCGAGCGTGGCGTCGAGCACATTGATGGCCATGCAGCGCGTCTGCTGGCCGAGCCCGCGCAGGCAGCCGTCGGTCACGGTGTCGAGATACATCACCGGCACGAGCGGCGCCAGCAGCCGGATGTACCGTCCCGCGTCGTCCGAGTGGTAGATCAACCGCCCGAGCGGCCCGGAAAACGCCAGCAGCAGCACGGCCGTACCGCACGCGAACAGCAGGCACTGGTACAGCAGTGCGCGCACCAGCCGCCGGATGTCCCCGCACCGGCCGGAGACCTGCGCCGTCGTCAGCTCCGGCACGAGCAGATCCGCCAGCGCGTACAGCAGGCACGAGGGGAAGAGCACCACTGGCAGCGCCATGCCGTGCACGATGCCGTAGCCCGCGAGCGCGCGGTCGGCCGTTAGACCGGAGCTTTTGAGCCCGCGCGGGATGAGCAGGTGCTCCAGCGTCGTGAGCGATGTGCGCGCATAGGCAGACACCGCCAGCGGCAGCGCCACGGCGAGCATACGCCGCGTCAGGTGCGGCACGGTGTCGCCGCCCGTGCGGTATTTGCGCCGGTCGAGGAGATACATTGCCGCCATCATCAGCAGCGACACCACGTCCGCGCACGCACCGCCCGCCGTGACGGCGGCGCAGCTCTGCTCCAGGTCGCCGGCGGCCGCAAAGGACAAAAACCACATCACGCACGTGATGCTCACCAACTGCTCGATCAGGTGCACGAGCGTTGGCTTCCACACGCGGCCGGAGGCGGTGAAATACCCGTCCATGACCGACGAGAGTGCGATGCACGGCAGGCTGATGCCTGTGATGCGCAGCGAGCGCACCGTGCGCGCGTCGCCGATCCAGAGAAAGCCCACGGGCTCGGCCAGAAAATACACCATCGTACCCGCGCACAGACCGAAAAACAGCGCGTAGCACGCGCACCGGCGCATCGCGCCCGTGACGCCCGCGCCGCGCTCGAGCCCCATCTCCTCGGAGATCAGGCGCGTGGTAGCAAAGCGGATGCCCGAGATGGCGAAGGTTGCAAACAGCACGCTCACCGACATGACGAGCTGGTACAGCCCGATGCCGGCTGCGCCGATGCGCCCGACGATCCACGCCTGAAAGACGAGCCCGATGCAGCGCATCACGATCGACGAGCTGGTCATGAGCGCGGTGTTGACGATGAGCCTGCGATTTGTGTGCACGCGCGCGACCTCCCGACGCAGTTTGTACCACTCTATGGCGCGGGAGGGAAAAACATGCCGCCTGCAAACCTATGCACAAGGACAAAATCATGGAGCAGCGGGGGAGCCCGAGGGGGCAAGGCCCGCCTCGGATAAAATCCAGCGCTTGTCCCAAAGCCCGAGCAGGACTTTGGGACAAAACGCATGCCGCCCGGCGTTCGCCGGGCGGCATGCGTTTTGTGTTCTTCAGGTGTGCAGATCGGCCTTGATCTTCGTCGTGGAGATCTCGGGCGTGCGGGGGAGGTAGACGACCTCGCATTTGTCCTTCAGGAAGTCGAACTTGCCCTTCCAGTCGTCGCCCATGACGAACACATCCACGTGGTATTTGTCCACGTCGGTGATCTTCTGATCCCAGCTCTCCTCCGGGATGACGAGATCGACATAGCGGATCGCCTCGAGCATCCGCTTGCGGTCCTCGTAGGAGAAGTAGCTCTTTTTGCGCTTTTCGTTCCAGTTGAATTCGTCCGTGCTCAGCGCCACGATCAGGTAATCGCCCTGCTCCTTGGCGCGGCGCAGGAGGTTGATGTGCCCGTAGTGCAGCAGGTCAAAGGTGCCGTAAGTGATGACACGTCTCATGTGTGCTCCCTTTCCCGGAGGCGCTCGGCCAGAAACGCGGCGACGCGCTCGGCGGAGTGTCCGTCTGTGTATTGGTTGGTCAGCTTGGTGAGCTGCAGGCGCTTGGCCCGCAGCGGATCATCGCCCGCGGCGAGCTGCTCGAAAAACGTGCGGAAATCGTCCGGCGTGTCGAGCGGGGCCGCGCTCTCGCGCAGCGGCTGCGGGTCGATGGCAAAGCCCGGCTGCTTGGCGTAGGCGTCGATGTCCTCGAACGTCAGCCCCACGGGCTTGCCCGTGAGCAGATAGTCAAACAGCACGGAGGAATAGTCCGTGATGAGGGCATCCGTGCAGGCGAGAAATTCGTAGGACGTGATGCCGTGCGCGGCGAAGAGCTCGTCGTCGATGAAGTGGAGGTGGCTCAGCTCCAGCGCGCGGATGTGCGACAGGTCCTGCGCCGGGTGGGGCTTGACGATCACGAGCGTGTTCGTCGCCCGCGCGGCCTCGTTCACGGCCGCGGCCGCCGCCGGGTCATGGATGACGGGGACGGAGATGTCCGTCGTCGCAACGAGGTTGTTCTTGTGCTGGCGGTACGTGGGATACCAGACGACGAAGCGGTCAAACTCCGCGCCGAAGATGTCCTTCAGGTCGCATTTGTGCGTGAACAGGTCGTCGTTGCGCGGGAAGCCGAGCGTGACGAGCTTTTCCGGCGGGATGTGAAATTCATAGCTGTTCACGGCGTCAAAAAACGGGGCCTGACTCAGCGCCCAGTCGGTCGTCGGGTCGCAGAAATAGTAGTCGTGCACGCTCTTGAGCGGGCTGCCGTGCGTCAGGTACAGATGCACGGTCTCCGGCCGGAGCTTCTGGAGCTGGCCGTTGCAGTCCACGATGGCAGCGGCGCGGGCGCGCAGCCAGAACAGCCGCAGCAGCGCCCATGTTCCCCGCGTGCCGGCAAAGGACACGTTCTTTTCATGTACGTTCCGAAAAGCGGCCGGATCCGGCACGACCCACACGAGCCGGTACCGGTCGTTCCAGCCCTGGGCCAGCAGCGTCCGGTACAGGGCGCCGGTGTTGTCACCGAGGGGCGGCGCGCTCTCGAGCAGGATGACCGGCTTGCCGGGCAGCAGGCTCAGCAGCCGCACGAGCAGACGTTTCAAGCGTTGTTTCATTTTCTCAGCACCTTTCGCACCATGCCGCCGACAAGGGCCTTTTCATATCCGTTCATGGACAGCAGCCACACGGAGGCACAGTAGATCGCTGTGTAGACGATGATGCCGCCGAGCAGCATCGGAATACTGTAGAGGTTTACAAACAGCATCATCAGCACGCCGCACGCGGCGGGCGGCAGCAGGCCGAGCGTCATGCGCCCGATATTTTTCCAGAACACGGTCACGTCGATGTTCAGCCGCCGCTGATAGAAGATGTTCATCACGAGTCCGTTTGCCAGCGCGACGGCGACGGCCGTGCCGATCGCGCAGCCGATCGCGCCGAGGTACTGGCACAGCCAGATGCTGATGGCGAGGTTGCCGATGGCCATCGCCCCGTAGATGATCGAGCGGTACTTGTGCAGATTCTGCGCGCGCTGCATCTCGATGCCGAGGTTTTGCGTCAGCGGCACCATGCCGGGGATGATGAGCAGCAGCACAATGATATACGCATCGTCATAGCCCGGTCCGGCCCAGAAATAGATAAACGGCTTGCCGAAGAAGATGATGCCCGTGCACACGAGCGACAGGATCAGAAACTGGATGCGCCCCACGCGCACGAACAGCTCCGTGAGCACGGTGCGCAGGCGCGCTTTGTCGTCCTTGTTGTCCTGCACGAGCTGGTGGATGCGCGGCGTGAACACGGACGACACCGCCGTCGAAAACGAGATGAAGTACGTGTGCAGCTGCTGGCCGACGGCGTAGACCGCCGTGGCGGCCGTGCCGCAGTAGCGCGTGATGATGAGCTTGTCGAGGTTGTTGTTGACCTGGTCGACGACCATGTTGATGGCGATGAAGCCAGAGAACACAGCAATGTCCTTGAGCACGGCGCCGTCAAAGTTCCGGAACGAGACCCGAATGTGCAGCTTGCCGAAGCAGTAGATCAGCCGCAGCACGTCCACGAATACCGAGATCGTCACCGTGACGACGACCATGCCGATCGAGCCGTAGCCCGCCAGCAGCACCGGCAGCGTCACGAGCGGGGACACGACCGTGCGCAGGATCTCCGTCGCCTTCAGGAACACGAACTGCTCCTGCGCGCTGATGATGTTGCTGAACACGCTCATCGGGAAGCTCACGGCGAGGTTCGCCGTCAGCAGCAGCATGAGGATGCGCGCCGTGTGGTACTCGGCGTCCGTCAGGCCGGTCTTGAACACCATCTCCAGATGGAACGTCAGGTACAGGCCGCACGCGAGCGCAACGAGCCCGATGACGGAAAACACGATCAGGAACAGGCTGTTGAGCCGCGCAATCTTATCGTCCGCCTTTTCCTTGCGGTAGAGGATGTAATAGCGCACGTAGCTGCCGCCGAAGCCGAGACTGAGCACCGACAAAATGGCGATCGTCGAGGCGACGGTGGAGTACAGGCCGTACTCGCTCTTGCCGAGGATGCGCAGCATGAACGGCGTGTAGGCGACCGAGACGATGATGTTGAGCGTCATCTGCACATACGTGAGCAGAGAGCCGGAACGCAGTTGATTGTGATGCTTCATAGTGTCAGTGTCCGGCGGCGGCGAACAGCAGGTGCACCGCCCGGTACTGCTTCTTCCCGAGCAGGGACAGCACCAGCTTCTTGCGCGCCGGATAGCCTTTCAGATAGGGGTTGTGCCGGTAGTCGGGGAAGCGCGCGGCGGTAAAGTCCAGCAGCTGCGGCAGCAGTGGGTGCGCGCTCTGCGCCTTGAGAATGCGCACGGACGCATCGTAGAGCACATTGTCCACGCAGAGCTTACCGAGCTCGTTTTCATACTGCTCGAACAGGCCGCGCGCCTGATACCACGTCAGCACGTCGTCGATCGCGTCCATGATTTCGGCGTTGGCGTCGAGCGCGCGCTTGGTCACGGAGCCCTCATGCTGCCGGTAGAGGTAGAGCACGTCCGGCAGGATCACAACGGATCTTGCCGCCGTGAGCATCTTGCGCGTCATGCACAGATCCTCGCCCCAGCCGCGGGCGCGAAAGCGGATGTCCGTATCCGTGAACAGGGTGCGCCGCCAGGCCGCGATGCAGGCCGACGGGCGGTTGAGAAGCAGGGCAGGCGTCTCCTGAAGTGTCAGCGGCGTATGCAGCGGCAGGTCGTCGGTGAACATCGCGCCGTCGTTGTCGCCGGTCATGCGCAGACCGAAATAGCACACGTCGGCCTGCGTCTCGTCCAGTGCAGCGGCCAGCACGGCGAATGCCTCCGGCGTGTAGCTGTCGTCGCTGTCGAGAAAGAGCACATACTCGCCCTGCGCGAGCGGGAGCGCCACGTTGCGCGCGTCGCCTGCGCCGCCGTTGGGCTTGTGCAGCACGCGGATGCAGTCCGGATGTTCGCGCGCGAGCGTGTCGCATAGCGCGCCGCTCTCGCCGTCGGTCGAGCCGTCGTCCACGAGCAGGATCTCAAAGTCCGCGCCGGTCTGCCCCAGCACGGAGTCCACGCCTTCGCGCAGGTATTCCCAGCTGTTGTAGACCGGGATGATGACACTGAATTTCATAGCTTCCTCCAGTCCGGGCGCTCAGCCGAGCTTGTCCTTGGCGGCAAAAAGTGCCCGCACGGTGCGGTATTTGCGCTGCCGCAGCAGGCGCAGGATCAGCTTGTGGCTGCGCGAGAGCGTCTGCAGGTACGGATTTTCCAGATAGTCCGGGAACTGTGCCTGCACGTAGTCCTGAAACCGGTCGAGCAGCTCGCTCTCCGGGTCCACGCGCAGCACGCGCACCGAGGCCGCGAGCAGCACATGGTCCACGGCCAGGCGCGACAGCTCGTTGTAGTAGCGCTCGAACAGGCCGTTTTCGCGGTACCAGCCGAGCAGGTTGTCAAACGCGGTGAACAGTTCTGCGTTGCGCGCCGTGTTCGTGTTGCGTGTGATGGAGTTGGTGCGGTCCACGTAGTAATACAGAATGTCCGGCACGAAGGCGGCGCTTTTGGCCAATGCCAGCAGCTTCACGGATGTGCACAGATCCTCATACCAGATGCGCGCCGGGTAGCGCACGCCGGAATCCAGAAACAGGCTGCGCCGCCAGATGCGGCTCCAGGGGGAGGGCATGGTCTGCATCAGCTCGGGCGTGTCGGCGAGCGTAAAGGTGCGGTCAGTCGGCAGGTGATCCACAAGCTCCTTGACCACGACGCCGTCTGCCTCCAGAGCTGCGCCGAAGCCGATGATATCGCTGCCGAAGCGGGCGACGGCGTCGGCCAGTACGCGGAACATGTCGGGGGCAATGTAGTCGTCACTGTCGATGAAGATCAGATACTCGCCCTGTGCGGCCTCAATGCCGACGTTGCGCGCCTCGCCCACACCGCCGTTCGGCTTGTGGATGGCGCGGATGCGCTCCGGGTGCGCCGCGGCATAGCGGTCGCAGATCGCGCCGCTCTCGCCGTCGGTCGAGCCGTCGTCGATGAGGATGACCTCGTAGTCTTCAAAATCCTGCGCCAGCACGGAGTCGATGCACTTGGGCAGGTAGTCCTTGACGTTGTAGACCGGGATGACAACACTGAAAATCATGCGCGTTTCTCCTCTCCGTCCGGCAGCGCGTCCGGCTGCTCGCTGCGCATCTGCGTCAGGTAATAGACCGCGGCCAGCAGCACCGACATGTAGATTGAGGCGTTCGGCCGCCGCAGCACGCCGGCAGTGAAGTAGGCGTACACCAGACACAGGCACAGCGCGATGCCGAAGGCGCCGGCCTCCACCGTGAAGTATTTGCGGAAATCTTTGATCAGGCACTTGACGATCAGGTACAGGAAATAGCCGATGAAGGCGACCATCATGGCCAGGCCGACCCAGCCGTAGAGGAAACAGATGCCGTGGAAATCGTTCTCCACGTCATAAATCTCGCCGTCAAAGGCCATGCGGCCGAGCTCCATGCCGAACAGGCGGGAAGTGAACGGCTGCTCGTCGAGCAGCATCTCACAGAAGACGATCTTGCGGTGACGGGTCGCTGTGATGTCCGTGACCTGATCGGAATAGCCGTAGGCGGACATGACGCGCGCCGTGCCGAAGCGCTGGCACATGTTCGGGGAGTAGAAGTTATAGATCGTGCACAGGGCGTGGTAGCGCTCCTCGGGCGTGACGGTGGAAGTGCCGTCTTTGTTGCCCTCGGCGCGCTTGATCATGCGCTCGGCGTCGTTCTGCTTGTAGCTCATGGCCTCATTGTAGCGGTTCTGGTTGATATACATGGGCGACTGCTTGTAGGTCGCACAGCATGCGATGAGGATGAGCACCAGCACGGCAATGTAGCGATTGGAGGTGCGGGCCTTGCCAGTCAGCACCAGCACGATTGGCACGCCCAGCGCGGCCACGGCGATCGAGAAGAATGCCAGACGCGTGCCCATGAGATAGAGCTGCGCCAGCGCGGCGACGCTCGTGACCGTGAACAGCAGGAAGTTCTTTCTGCGGTAGCACAGCAGGATGACGATGGGCGCGAGAATGCTCATGATCGCGCTCTGTGCATTGCCGAACGAGTACCAGCCGAGAATGCCCACATTGGTGGACTGATAGGTCGCCGAGGAGGTGTGTGTGAGCACGCTCACGACGACCGAGGCCGTGATGATCCAGAAGTCGAGCATCAGGCCGGTCTCAAACGCGCGGTAGCACTTGTTGTTCGCCCGCAGAAACGAGATGAAGCACAGCACGAACAGCGGCATCTGCACGACGCGCACAAAGTTGGTCAGGTCGTAGACGATGCGCTGGTAGCCGACGATGAAGCAGGAGATGCAGTGTCCGACGAGCAGGAAGGCACAGGCGGCGATGGCGATGCCGTAGACCTTTTTGCGCGACGAGGTCACAAACCCGAGCACGCACACAACGGCGAACACGGCGAAGCGCAGCAGCAATGTGATCGTATTGCTCATACCGAGCCGGTCCGTCCAGAAGGACAGGATGTCCATCAGCGGCTGGATCGCCATGAGGACGATGAGGAACGTTGGCAGATGGCGCGCGAGCGCGCCGGAAGTGTGTGTTTCTTGACGCATGAATTTACTCCTTTGTTTGTTTGCTGCCGGAGGGGGTGGGCCAGCAGCCGCGCAGGATCAGCAGCACGATCGCGCCGAGCACGAGGCCGAGCACGAGGCCGATGCCGGTGCGCAGCAGCGAAACGAGAAAGTGCGCGCGGATGTGGCAGAATGTGTTGGCAACGGAGGCAAAGCCGATCGCGCCGAAGACGCCGAACAGCCACGCCGTCAGGCGGCTGCGGTGCGCGGCACAGCAGTACGCCGCGGCGATGGCAGGGTAGGCGATGAGAAATTCTTTTGTGCGCGGGCGAAACAGCAGCACGCGCTCCAGCCAGTTGCGCACGCGCTGCTCACCGACGGAGACGGACAGCATCCCGTCGCCGGTGCGCAGGATGTACACCGTACCGACTGCGGCGAGGATCAGCACCAGGCACAGGAACTTCCACCGCCAGTGCCGGCTGTTTTCGCGCCGCAGCGTCTCGAGATCCTCGCGCAGCGTGCAGCCGCGCGTGTGCAACAGCGCCGCCGCCAGCAGCACCATGGCCACGGCGTAAACGGCCAGCTGGCTGAGCTTCACGCCGCGGAACAGCCGCAGCACGAGCAGATATTCCGAACTGCTGAGGATCGCGCCGATGTAGCAGCAGCCCCAGAGCGTGATGGCGGCGCCCAGCGCCGTCATGCCCGCATAGCGGGCCACGGTCGGGCGCGTCCCGGCGCTTTCCTTCAGCTCTGCGGCCAGCATGGCGGCCGCCAGGCACGGAAACACGATGGCGGCCAGCAGCGCGAGTGCAGTGCACTGCAGCTCCGGCGCCAGAAAGGCGCCGCCCGCGCTCTCCGCGCAGCCGAGCGCGAACAGCAGCACGCGCAGCCAGCGGGCGCGCAGCGGCACGATGACGCCCAGCAGCACGATCGCCGCGGCGAACACACCGATGCCGCACACTGCCAGCAGCACGGGACTGACGGTTCTGGTCTCGATGGCGGTAAGACCGCCGTAGTGATACCCGGCCGGGGCGAGCCGCTGCGCCAGCTGCTGCAGCAGCTGCGTGTACACGGCCGGCTCTGCGACGGGCTCACCTGCGGCGTCCGTCAGCGGCGTGAGCCACAGCACGGTCATGCCGCGGTCCACGACCGCGCGGTAAAGCATGTTGACGATCTCCTCCGCGCCGCTGTAGCCGAGCGTCTGGTAGCGCGCGCGGAACGTCTGGCTGAGCCAGAAGCCCTTGACCATGCCACCAGTATATCCGTCGAGCGTGCAGCCGTCCGGCAGGACGCAGCCGGTTTGGTTCTTGTCCTCGATGAGCACGAGTGTGCTGCCGCTCTCGCGCAGCGCGTCGAGCACCTGCGCCTGCGGCAGCGGCTCCGTGTCGGTGTCGGCGCCGGTCTGCCCCGCGGCGGCGAGCGTGTCATACTGTGCGGCGAAGAAGTAAGTCCCGCCCTGTGCGAGCCCGCCGACCTGTGCCAGTGTTAGCCCCGCGTCCTGCGCGGCGCGCACGATGTCGGGCTCGGCCTGCTCGTCCGGGGTGACGAGCAGCTCGCGCACGCCGGCATCGGCCAGCTGTGTCAGCCATTCCTGCACCGGCACGCCGGAAGCATCCGCCAGCCGGACGGTGTCCTCATAGCTGATGACCACGTCGACCTGCCGCTGCGTCTGCTCGACCCCGATGCGGGCACCGAGCAGCCAAAAGGCCGCCAGAGTGCAGATGGCTGCTACCATCAGCAGCAGACGATAGGAGTGAAGGTGTTGTTTCATAATCACGCACGCTTTCTGAAATTTTGCACGATCATCTGCAGCGCCTCTCGCTCACGCAGCAGCCAGCAGATGCCGGCGTACAGCCCGATGCCGACCAGACCGAGCGCGCAGAATTCCAGCAGGGTCAGGAGCTTGCTCAGTCCCGGCCGGTACAGCAGACTCTCGCACGCCCACATCGCCATGCCGGTCAGCACGGCGGCGGCGAGGTTTTTGAGCAGCTTGCCGGTGCGCAGGCTGCCGCGGGTGTCGCGGAAGAAGCAGATGAGCGCGATGACGCCGCCGACGGTCAGCGACACGGCGGTCGTCCGCGCGATCAGGCCGCAGCTCTGGCTGTGCCGGAACACGAGGTTGAGCGCAATGTTCAGCGCCAGCACCACCGCGTTGATGAGCAGCGGCGTCAGCGTCTTATGCATGGTGTAGTACGCCTTGTTGATCAGGTCCAGCACGCAGAAGCCCGCCATGCCCAGCGCGTACATGGCAAATACGCTGCTGGTCATCTGGGTAGACACGGCATTGAAGTTCCCGCTCTCGAACAGGACGTGGATGACCGGCACGGCGAAGGCGGAAAACAGCGCCGAAACCGGCAGGATGACAAACAGGGTGTTTTCCACCGTGCTGCCGACGTAGCGCTTGTATTCCTGCGCGTTCACCTGCGAATAGGTCAGATTGTATTTCGGAAACAGCACGACGCTGATGCTGTAGATCAGCGTGGTGGCGACGGGGGTGAAGAGCTTGTCCGCGTAGTACACGGCGCTCACGGCACCGCTGCCGAACGAGGACACGGTATTGGAGTCCGCCAGGTAGCACAGCAGGAAGATGGACGTGGTGAACACCGTCACGACCGTCGTGCGGGCAAACAGCTTCAGATCGGGATCGCGGAAGTGCAGCCCCGGGATCAGCCGGAACTTTTCCCGCACGATGCACGGGATCGTCATGGCAAACTGCAGCAGCCAGGCAAAGCAGATGACCAGCACGTACTCGAGCACGCGCTCGCTGCTGGAAAACAGCACGAGAAACACGATCAGCAGCACATTGTACGGCAGACTCAGGCTGCCCTGCAGCGTATAGTGCTCCATGGACTGGAACACGGCGACCAGCAGGTAAATGACCACGATCAGCGGCAGCGTCAGCACGCAGATCTGCAGGTACATCCGCAGCGTTGGCAGGTCGGCGTCGCTCACGCCGAGCCAGTGGCCGACGGGCGCGAAATGGATCATGACCGAGGCGAGCCCGACGACCAGCGCGCTCACGAGCACGCTCACGCAGATCAGGTTCCCGGCCACGGCAAAGGCCTTGTTCCGGTCCTCGGCGAGGTGCCGCGAGATCACAGGCACGGCCGCGATGCACAGGGCGTAGGCGACGGTCGTGAAGATATAGATCGTATAGTTATAGGAGATCGTATAGAGGTCGAAGGCCGTCTGCGTGCCGAACACGCCGGCCTGCAGCGCCTCGCGCACGATACCGAGGATCTTGGTCAGCAGCGTGACCGCCACGACCAGACCAATGGTGCGCAGCGTTCGTTTGTTTTGGTTCTGGCTCATGACGCGGACACCTCTTTTTCGGACGGCGCAGCGCCGTCATGTGCCGTCAGGCAGTAGAGTGCAGCCAGCGCGGCAGAGAGGTAGAACGAGGCGTTCGGCCGCCGGAGAACGCTGGCAGAGAAATAGGCATTGACAATCAGGATCACCGCCGCCATGCCGAACGCGCACACCGGCAGCGTGAGGTACCGGCGCGGCTCGCGCGCCATGCGCCACAGCGCACGCCCGGCGAAAAACAGCAGGAATCCGGCCAGCAGTACCAGGCCGGTCAGACCATAGAGATAATACACGCCGTGGAAATCGTTCTCCGCGTCGAAAATGGCGCCCTGGCAGCGCGTCGCGTCCAGCTCGAAGCCGAACAGACGGCTGGTGGCCGGCAGCTCCGCCATGAGCAGGCGGCAGTAGACGAGCTTGGTCAGGCGGATGTCGCCGATAACGGAGATGTCCGTGGAATCGTGAAAGGCGTGCTCCACGTTTTCCAGACCGAAGCGCTCGACGGCCACGCGCTGATACTTCCAATACAGCGCATCGCGCGTCTCCTGTTCGGAGGCGCCCAGATCCTCGGCCGCCTGCTGCTGCTCACTCACGCTCTCGGCATAGGCCTGTCGGTTGCGGTACATGGGGCTCTGGTGATAGAGCCCGCCGCACAAAGCGGCGCACAGCAGCACCACGGCCAGCGCGCGCACGTTCCACTGCCGGGTCAGCGCCATGCTCAGGCATACACCGGCGGCGATGCCGAAGATCTCGGCATAGGCCAGCCGCGTGCCAAGCAAAAACAGCAGCGCAAAGCCGACGATGCAGTGCATCACGGCGGCGGGCAGCTTCCCGCGGCGCACGGCCGCAAGCATGGCAATCACGGTGAGCACGCCGAGGATGGCGCTCTGCGAATTGGGCAGCCAGAACCAGCCGCACCAGCCGATGCGAAACTTCGCATACGTGGGCATGCATGTCCCGGTCAGGACGGACACGAGCGTGACCGCCGCGATCAGGTACAGGTTGATCGTGCACGCGTCCTCGAGCACGTCCAGAAAGCGCGGCGTGCGCCGAAAGAGCGTGATCAGGCTGAAGGTATAGACCGGCAGCTGCGCAACGCGGATAAAGTTTGTCAGGTCGGAGACCGGGTCTGCATAGCCCACGCGGCGGCAGGCAAGCATATGTGCGCCCCAGAACACGGCGAGCACGCCGCACAGGATCAGATAGGCGCGCCTGCGGTCCGAGAGCACGAACGCCAGCACCGCGGCAGCCGCCAGCAAAAGCATCCGCAGCGCAAGCGAAATGCTCGTGCCGCGGCCAAGCGTCTGCGTCCAGAATGACAGCACGTCCAGCAGCGGCTGCGCGGCACACAGGCCGATGAGCACACCGGGCAGCCAGCGCGGACGGGCCGCTTCCTGCGACGATATCGGTTGCATAGTTTTTCCTCTTTTTCTCTCAGGATAGTTACACTCAATCATACGCTTTTTTCACGGTCAGGTCAACCTGCGCGGACGTTTATTCATATATTTTTAGAGAATAAGAGAATATAGTATGCAGACACCCCCGGACGGAGATAAACTCCGGTCGGGGGTGTCTGTCGTGTCGGATCACAGCAGCTTGTCCGCCTCGTGTGCATAGCTGCAGATGAGCTTGTCGAGCAGGCACTGCAATTCGGCGGCCTTCGGGTCTGTGACCGCCTGTGCACGCAGGCGGTGCAGGCCGTCGATGGCCTCCTGACTCAGGCCGAGGGAGCTGTAGACGTCGCTCTCGCCGGCGCGCTGCGCATCCTCGCTGTTGGCCGCTTCGTCAAAGCCGAGCAGGAAGTTCGGCGTCGTGCGGAAATACCGCGCGATGCGGCTCACGACCAGTGCCGACGGCACCGTGACCTCGCGCCGGTCGTTCGGCTTGAGATACTTGCGCACGGCTGGGCGGCTGATGGCGATCTCATCGGCCAGCTCCTGCGTGTTGACGGGCTTGCCGTACACGTTGTTGCCGTTCATCAGATAGGTCAGCCGGTCACGGAACACGCTGCCGAAACCGCCGGCGGCCTCGTCGTTGTCTTTGCCCATGAAAATGACCTCCCATTCCGTAAAGCAAATTTTTTCAAACTTTTTTCGGAAAAAGGATTGACAAACCCGTAGAAATGGTTTATACCAAAGTTACGTTAATCAAAAACGAAACTTTGGTTTCTTACTACAGGCCGAATCAAACTTTTCTGACCCTCAGTAAAGCACAATCGGCCGCAAATGTCAAGACATACTCCCCCAAAACGACAAGGAGGTATCGCTATGAGCAAAGATCGTGATCTCATTTTTGATATGACCGAGGACCCGGAGGTCCTGACGTACCCCGCAGTGGACAATGAACCGCTGCAGCTCGGCGGTGTGGGCGACGATGCGGCCGCCGCCGCGGACCGCCAGGTGACGACGCCGGGCGACGTGCACGTCGCCCCGCAGATGCCTGCGCCGATCGACGGCACGCTGCGCCAGTTTGCGCTGCGCGTACCGAGCGTGATCGACGAGTGCAGCGGCGTCATGGTGTTCGGCAAGCGCATCAAGTCGCTGGTGTTCTCGACCGACCTGGCCATCATCCGCAATGTCAACGCCGACGCGGTGTTTGCGGTCTACCCGTTCACGCCGCAGCCGGTCATCACGCAGGCGCTGCTCATGGCGAGTGACCTGCCGGTGTTCGTCGGTGTCGGCGGCGGGCTGACGACGGGCAAGCGCGTCGTGAACCTCGCCATGTATGCCGAGATGCAGGGCGCGACCGGCGTGGTTGTCAATGCGCCGACGCCGGGCCGCATCCTCAACCGCATCCGCAGCAGCGTCGACGTGCCGGTCGTGGTCACGGTGGCCAATGCTGACACGAACTACCGCCACCGCATCGAGGACGGCGCCGCGATCCTGAACGTAGCCGCCGGCGCGCAGACGCCGGAGATCGTGGCCGAGATCCGCGAGCGTTTCCCGGACTACCCCATCCTTGCGACCGGCGGAGCGGATGACGAGAGCATCCGCGCCACCATCCGCGCCGGCGCCAACGCCATCATCTGGACGCCGCCGACCAGCGGCGAGCTGTTCCGCGACGTCATGAAAAACTACCGCGAGGGCAAGCCGCACCCCTGATCCGACATCGCTTTTTGCTTTCTCTTTCTGATTTTGCTTTCTCTTCCTGTTATCCAAGCGGAAGGACGCATCCATTCGGATGCGTCCTTTTGTTGTCTTGTTTTGTCCTTCAGAGCCGGCAGAGCATGGCGCACGCCTGCTCGCGGGTCGCGCTGCCGCGCGGGCAGAAGCTGCCGTCGGGCATGCCGTTGATGACGCCGGCACGCTGCAGCGCCTGCACGGCGGGCAGTGCATAGGCGGCAATGTCGGCTTCATCCGTGAACGTCACGGCCGCATTGTCCGTGCCGAGCACGATGCCGGACTGCTGCGCATAGCGGTCGAGCATCACGGCCATGTCCTGGCGCGAAATGTCGGCGTTCGGCGCAAATTCGGTGCTCGAAATGCCGTAGACGATGCCGTTGGCAGCCGCCCAGTTGACGTAGGGCGCATACCATGCGTCGGCCGGCACGTCCTCAAACCCGGCACTCCGGTATTCGGAGACGTCCGCGCCCTGCAGTCTGGCGAGCATCTTCACGAACTGGGCGCGCGTGACGTCGCCGGTCGGGACGAAGGTCGTCGGGGTCATGCCGTCGATCACGCCGGCTTCATAGAGCTGCCTGATATACGAATAGCTCCAGCGGCCGGCCGCCACGTCCGTGAACGGGAAGGGCTGCTCCTCCGGCTGCCCGGAGCCGTAGGTGCCGTAGATATCGTCCATCAGGTTTCGATAGAACAGGTGCGTCTCGATGACGCTCTTGTTGGCGATGCCGCCGACGAACTGCATATGGTCGGCGCGCGTGACGGGCATGACGTACCAGATGCCGGGCTGGAAGGTGATGTCGGAATAGCCGTCATAGTGAATCCAGCCCTGCGTACCGTCGCGCTTGAGGCACTCGGTGGTGTTTTTGTCCGTCGTGGTCGGGTAGAGCGCGGACACGGTGTTGACAAGGCCGTCGTTCGGCAGCCAGCTCCGGTCGATGTAGATGCCGCCGGCGGTGTACTTGTCGCAGTACTTGCCCATGTTGATCGAGCCGGGCATCATCAGCGCGGACATACCGTTCGACGGGATGGCCGACACGGTGGGGTAGTGGTTGCCGGTGAGCGGATCGGTCGAGGTCTGGTCGCCCGCGTAGGAGAAATAGTAGACGTTCGGCTGGATCTCGATGCCCTTGTTGATCTCGAGCGATTTGTCGATCGTCAGGTCGAGGAAGGCGTTGTCGTTGTGCGACAAAAAGTCGGATCTCAGCACGCGGTCAAGCGCCTGGGCAAATGTCTCGTTGTCGTCCTTGCGGATGCCGAACTGGTCGAGCTGGAAGTCGTACACGCCCTTGAGCGACGACAGGCCCAGCGCCTTGGCGGCGCCTGTGGCCAGGTTGGCGGCGAGCTTTGTGAAATCGCTGTTGGCCTCAATGAACGTCGTGCCGTTGTGCGGCGCGGCGATGGCGGTCAGCGAGTGGACCCAGCTGCCTTTGCCGCCGAGGAAAAACGGGCTCGGGGCCACACCGGCGGCTTTGGCCGCAGCGACCTCCTCCGGGCAGCCGTTGGTAAGGATCTCGAGGAACAGGCGCGTCGTCGCGCCGCCGAAGCTGTGGCCGACGAGGTTCACGGCGCGCTGTGTGCCCCAGCCTTCGAACAGCGGCGTCTCATAGTCGATGCCGTAGCGCTCGTGGCCGAAGTCCTGCGCGTGCTTGACGCCGTAGTCCGTGCGCGCACCGACGAGCTGCGCGTACAGCTCGCACGCGCGGTCCCACGCGCTCGAGAGCGGGCCGACGGAGGCGGCGTAGGTCTCATAGCCCTGCGTGGCCAGATAGTCCGGCAGGCTGCCGGTGGTCATGCCCCAGTAGGGCATGATGCTGAAAATTTTGTCGCGCTGACCCCAGCCGAACAGGCCGTGCACGAACACGACCGGGTCGTCCGAGCGGGTCTGCGTATCTGCCGCGGCGGCCGGGATGGCGCACAGGCTCAGCGCCAGCACGAGCGTCAGCAGCAGGCACAAAAATCGACGTGTTTTTTTCATGGTTTTCCCCCTGTTTCATAGATCCATATGGTTTTCCTTCTCACAAAACCGGCGATATACCCATATTATACCGGGCGCAGCCGGCGATTGCAAGACACTTTGACGGAAAACTGTCGCGCACTTGCGCAAAAAACGCCCCGCGCCGCGGCGCGGGGTGCTTAGTCTGCAAACAGGCTCCAGGGGGAAATGTCCGGCGGCTGCTGCTCGAAATAGAGCACCTCGCCGGTGTCCGGATGGGCAAAGTGCAGGCAGTGCGACCAGAGTGCGATCGGCCCGTCATCTGGCAGCGTGCTGTACTTTTTGTCGCCCCAGAGTGGCAGACCGCGTGCGGAAAACTGGCAGCGGATCTGGTGCGTGCGCCCGGTCTGCAGGTAAATGCGCACGAGCGAGAGCTCCGCGCGCGTGCCGAGCACGTCATAGTCGAGCACGGCCTCCTGCACGCCCTTGGCCATTTTATCCGTGACGTAGGTCTTACGCTCGTTCGGGTCGCGCCGCAGCAGGTCGCGGTACGTGCCCTGCAGGGCGTCCGGCTCTCCGTGCACGACGGCGAGATAGGTCTTGCCGAAGTCGTGCTCGCGGATCTGCGCCGAGAGCTTCGACGCGGCCGCCGGGGTGCGCGCGAGTACCATCAGTCCGCTGACCACGCGGTCGAGCCGGTGCACGGTGCGCACGCAGGCCTTCGGGTCGCCGAGCGCCTGCCGCACCAGCTCGGGCACGCCGCCCGGTTCGTCCGTGGACAGCACGCCTGCCGGCTTGATGCACACGAGGATGCTGTTGTCCTGATAGAGAATGTCCATGTCGTCGCCTCGTTTCGGTGTCTGCCGTGAGTATACCACACCGGCGGCGCGCGGGCAATGAAAAAGCGGCGGTCATTGCGTTTTCGCCTCCGGCCGGTAAAACGGGATGCTCAGCGCCATGATGACCGCGAACACGCTCAGGTAGGCGAGTACGTCCCGGCCGTGCGACACGACGGCCGCCGCGCAAAAGAAGATGCAGCACGCGGCCGTTGCCGCCGGTCGCGGTGAGGATCTTCTCGGCTTTGAAAAACACGCCGCTGCCGATGACGATGCCGACGACGAGCGCGATCGCCGTCGGCAGACCGTATTTTTTGCAGATCGTTTCCCATGGCGTCTCCCTCCGCTGCGTGTGTGCAGAGAGATTTTACGCACCGCCGCCGGGAGAATCCAAGGGAAGCGTGCGCAGGATAGGAAAAATGCCCATCCGGATCGCTCCGGATGGGCAAAATTCTGGCTTGTGGGATGCGTTACAGCGCGCACAGCACGATGCAGGCCTGCTCGCGTGTCGCGGTGGCGTACGGCTGGAAGCTGCCGTCCGGCATGCCGTTGATGACGCCGGCGCGGTGCAGCGCCTGCACGGCGGGCAGGGCGTAGGCCGCGACGCTGCCCTCGTCCGTGAAGGCAGTGACCGTCTTCTGGTCAAGCTGCACGCCGAAGTGCTGCGTGTAGTTATAGAGCATGACGGCCATGTCCTGACGCGAGATCGTCGTATTCGGATCAAACGTCGTGGCGCTCGTGCCGTTGACGATGCCGTTCGCGGCTGCCCAGTTGACGTAGGGCGCGTACCAGCTGCCCGCCGGCACATCGGCAAACGGGCCGGACGCATAGCCGGACACGTCCGCGTCGGCGAGCCGGGCGATCATGGTCACGAACTGCGCGCGCGTGACGTTCGCGGCCGGGGCAAAGGTCGTGGCGGTCATGCCGTTGATGACGCCGGCATCATACATTTCCTTGATGTACGAATAGCTCCAGCGGCTCTCGGCCACGTCCGTGAACGGCAGGCCGGCGGGCTGATCCGGCGTGGTTGGCGCCGAGGTCACGTGGGAGAGATTGCCCATCAGGCTCAGGTAGAACTGGCGCAGGGCCGTTGTGCTCTGCGAGGACAGGTTGGGCACCGGCATACCGGCAATGAAGTTGCCGTGGTCATAGTGGCGCACGGGCATCACGTTCCACACGCCGGGCTGATAGCTGACGTTGGAGTAGCCGTCGCGCTGGATATAGCCGGTCTGGCCGCTCTTGGTCAGGCACTTTCCGGCGCTGTTGGTCGGGTACAGGGCCGAGACGGTGTTCACAAGGCCGTCGTTTGGCGCCCAGCTCTTGTCGATCTGGAAACCGCCGGCAGTCGTCTGGTTATAATAGCTGCACATCTGGTTTGCAAACGGCACGAACAGCGGCGTCATATCAGCGGCCGACGTGCGCTCGCCGGTGAGGGCGCTCTGGCGCGTCTTGTCGCCGGCGTAGGAGAAGTAGTACACATTCGGCTGGATCTCAATGTCGTCGTTGAGCTCCAGCGCGCGGTCGATCGTCAGGTCACGGAACACGTTGTCGTTGTGCGACAAAAAGTCCGAGTGCAGCACGCGGTCGAGCGCCTCAAGCACGGTCTCACCGTCCTTGCGGTAGAAGCCGAACTGCTCGAGCTGGAAGTCGTACACGCCCTTGAAGTCCGAGATGCCGAGCAGCTTTGCCATGGTGGTCGAGACCTCGGCGGCGAACTGCGTCATGTCGCCGCAGCATTCGAGGAAGGTCGTGCCGTTGTGCGGGGCTGCCAGCGTCGTCAGCGAATAGACCCAGTCGGCCTTGCCGCCCTGGAAAAACGGGGAGACCTCCGTGCCGTCGGCCTTGGCCGCAGCCTGCTCCTGTGCAGAGCCGTCGGCCAGAATGTCCAGAAACAGGCGGATCGTCGCGCCGCCGAAGCTGTGGCCGACGAGGTTGATCTTCTTGTCCGCGCTCCAGCCTTCAAACAGCGGCTTGTCATATGTCACACCGTAGCGCGCGTGGCCGTATTCGGCCGCGTGGGCCGCGCCGTAGTCAACGGTCGTGCCGGTGAGCTGGGCATAGAGCTCGCACGCGCGATCCCACGCGCTCGAGAGCGGGCCGACGGAGGCGGCATAGCTCTCATAGCCCTTGCCCGTCAGGTACGGCATCAGGTCGCTCGTCAGGCCCCAGTACGGAGTCACGGCGTAGATCTGGTCGCGTGCGCCCCAACCCATCAGGCCGTGGACGTAAACGGTCGGGTAGCGTTCGGCACCGGACTGCTGCGTGTTTGCGGCGGCGGCCGGCAGAAGCAGCAGGCTTCCGGCCATCACCAGCGCGAGCAGCAGACACAGAAACTTCTTGCTCTTTTTCATGGTATTGCGTACATTCCTTTCCGGCGCGCCGCAGCGCGCATTTATTTTTTGAGTATTATAATTCCAACCGCACCGGTTTGCAATCCGGGGAACGCAGAAGATTTTGTATCAGATTCGGCTGTATGTGAGGTTTTTGGACACACGGCCGCATCTGTCGCACAACCGCGCGGACAGCTGTGCACAAATGCAAAAAACGTCCCCCGGCCGAAGCCGGGAGACGTTTGCGTTCTGGTGCTTAGAGCGCGCACAGCACGGCGCAGGCCTGCTCGCGGGTCGCGGTGTCGTAGGGGCGGAAGCTGCCGTCCGGCATACCGTTGATGACGCCGGCGCGGTGCAGCGCCTGCACGGCGGGCAGGGCGTAGGCGGCGATGCTGCCCTCGTCCGTGAACGGGGCTGCGGTCTGCTCCGGAAGCGCGATGCCGTACTGCTGCGCATAACGGTAGAGCATGACGGCCATATCCTGCCGCGAGATCGCCGCGTTCGGATCGAAGGTCGTCTCGCTCGTGCCGTTGACGATCGTGTTCGCGGCCGCCCAGTTGACGTAGCGCGCATACCAGGCGTTGCCCGGCACGTCGGTGAATGGGCCGGACGCATAGGCGGACACGTCCGCGCTCTGCAGCAGGGCAAGCATCTTCACAAACTGCGCGCGCGTGACATTGCCGGCCGGCTCGAAGGTCGTCGGCGTCATGCCGTCGATCACGCCGGCTTCATACATCTCCCGGATGTACGGATAGCTCCAGCGGCTCTCGGCCACGTCCGTGAACGGGAACGCGGTGCCGGTCGGCGCGGTGGTATAGGTGTTGTAGATATCCTCCATGACGCCGCGGTAGAGCGCGTGCGTCTTGACAAGGCTGCCGTTGAGCATACCGCCGACGAACTGGATGTGGTCAAATGACTGCACGGGCATGACATACCAGATGCCGGGCTTGAAATGGATGTTGGAGTAGCCGTCGTAATTCGTCCAGCCCTGCCTGCCGTCGCGCGTCAGGCAGGTGCCGTCGCTGTGGATGGGGTAGAAGGCGGACACGGTGTTGACCATGCCGTCGTTCGGCCGCCAGCTCTGGTCGATGTAGAAGCCGCCGGCGGTGTACTTGTCATAGTATTTGCCCATGTTGATCGCGCCGGGGTAGAACAGCGTCCACATCCTGGCCGACGGGATGTAGTTGCCGGAGACCGGGTCCTGCACGGTCTGGTTGCCGGCGTAAGAGAAGTAGTAGACGTTCGGCTCGATGCCGATGCCGTCGTTGATCTCGAGCGATCGGTCGATCGTCAGGTCGAGAAAAGCGTTGTCGTTGTGCGACATGAAGTCGGTGCTGAACACGCGCTGCAGCGTCTCAAGCACGGTCTCGTTCGGATCCTTGTAGATGCCGAACTGCTCAAGCTGGAAGTCATAGAGATTCTTGATCTCCGTGATGCCGAAGCCCTTGGCGAGCGTCTCGGACAGATTTGTTGCCACGTCCATGATCGTGCCGTTGGACTCGATGAAGGTCGTGCCGTTGTGGGGCGCGGCGATCTCGGTCATGGAGTGCACCCAGCTACTCTTGCCGCCGGTGAACAGCGGGCTCGGCGTGGTGCCGGCGGCCTTGGCCGCCGCGACTTCCTCGGCGCTGCCGTTGGCCATCAGCTCGAGGAACTGGCGCGTGGTCGCGCCGCCGAAGCTGTGGCCGACGAGGTTGACGGCGCGCTTCGTGCCCCAGCCGGCAAAGAGCGGCTGGTCATAGGTGATGCCGTAGCGCGCGTGGTCGTGCGCCGCAGCGTGCGCCGCGCCGTAATCGACCGTCGTGCCGGTCAGCTGGGCATAGAGCTCGCACGCGCGGTCCCACGCGCTGGAGATCGGGCCGACGGTGGCCGAGTACGTCTCATAGCCGAGCGAGTTGAGGTAGCTTGTCAGGCTGCCGGTGGTCATGCCCCAGTAGGGCAGCACGGCGTTGATGCCGGCGCGCTGGCCCCAGCCCATCAGGCCGTGCACGAACACGACCGGGTCGTCCTTGCTGCTCGGGCAGGTCTGGTCTGCGGCCGCCGCCGGAAAGACGCACAGGCTCGCGGCCAGAATGAGCGTCAGCAGCAGGCACAGAAAACGTTTGCTGTGTTTCATCATGTTTTCCCTCCAAAGTATATCAGTTTTCATGCTTTCTTATCATCACAAACTCCGCCGAATGACGTAAAACGGACGAAAGTCTGGGAATTGCGGTTGTGTATGTTATAGCACGTAATCCAGTAAAAGGAAATCCTGTTTTTGTGCTTCGCGCATAGTTTCTGCATATTACTCTAATGTTTTACAACGCAGTTATAATGCATCGGGACTGCGAAAATTTTCAAACTGTGTCACTCGACAGGCGTGTGTGAGAAAAAGCCGGGAAGGATATTTTTGCATTTTTGTCTGTTATCATTCACAAAAAATCATAAATTCTGTATTTGGTTTCGGAAAATTCTACGAATATGGGCATAATCTTGCAAACTGCATAAAAACCGGCTCCTGACATTGTGAAGATTTGGACGACTTTGCGCACATTCATTCTGGCGGGGTCGCCCCGGTTTTGCTATAATAATAACGAAAAGAAATCGCCAAAAACCAGAACAGATGGAGGTAATGGAATGAGCAAAAAGTATCTGTATTATTTCAGCGAGGGCAGTCAGGCGTTCGGCGGTGACAAGACTGCGATGCGCAATACGCTCGGCGGCAAGGGCTCCGGCCTTGCGGAGATGACCGCGGCCGGCATGCCGGTGCCGCAGGGCTTCACCATCACGACCGAGGCCTGCACGCAGTATTACGCGGACGGCCGCCAGATCAATGCGGAGATCCAGGCGGACATCTTCGCGCATGTCCGGGGCCTCGAAGAGCTGACCGGCAAGAAGCTCGGCGATGTGGAAAACCCGCTGCTGGTGTCCGTGCGCTCCGGTGCGCGCCAGTCCATGCCCGGCATGATGGACACCATCCTCAACCTGGGCCTGAACGACGCGTCCGTCGAGGGTCTGGCCAAAAAGACCGGCAACCCCCGCTTCGCTTACGACAGCTACCGCCGCTTCGTGCAGATGTTTGCGGACGTCGTCATGGGCGTGTCCAAGAGCCTGTTTGAGGAAGAGATCGACAAGATGAAGGCCGCCAAGGGCGTCACGAACGACGTCGATCTGGACGCCGATGATCTCAAGCAGCTCGTCGTCATCTTCAAGAAGATCTATGAGGACAATGAGCACAAGCCCTTCCCGCAGGACCCGAACGAGCAGCTCATCGAGGCGGTCAAGGCCGTGTTCCGCAGCTGGGATAACCCGCGCGCGAACGTCTACCGCAAGATGAACGAGATCCCTTATGAGTGGGGCACCGCCGTCAATGTCCAGCAGATGGCGTTCGGCAACTCCGGTGACCGTTCCGGCACGGGCGTGGCCTTCACGCGCGACCCGGCCACGGGCGCGAAGCGGCTCATGGGCGAGTACCTCATCAACGCACAGGGCGAGGACGTCGTCGCAGGTGTGCGCACGCCGAGTCCGATCAGCCACCTGCAGGAGCAGATGCCGGAGGTGTATGACGAGTTCGTCGCCATCGCCAACCGGCTCGAGCACTACTTTAAAGATATGCAGGACATGGAGTTCACCATCGAGGACGGCAAGCTCTACATGCTCCAGACCCGCAACGGCAAGCGCACCGCGCAGGCGGCGCTGCAGATTGCGTGCGACCTCGTCGACGAGGGCATGATCACCGAGCGCGAGGCCGTGCTGCGCGTCGAGCCCAAGCAGCTCGATACGCTCCTGCACCCGCAGTTTGACGCCGAGGCGCTCAAAAAAGCCGACGCCATTGGCAAGGGCCTTGCCGCGTCTCCCGGCTCTGCCTGCGGCCAGATCGTATTCTCCGCCGAGGAGGCCGAGGAAGCCGTCAGAAACAAGACCATGCCGAAGGTCGTGCTCGTCCGCCTCGAGACTAGCCCCGAGGACATCGTGGGCATGCAGGTCTCGCAGGGCATCCTGACCGTGCGCGGCGGCATGACCAGCCACGCGGCCGTCGTCGCCCGCGGCATGGGCACGTGCTGCGTCTCCGGCTGCGGCAACGACAACACCGTCCACATCAGCTATGCGGATAAAGTTTTTGAGATCAACGGCCACCGCTTCACGGAGGGCGACTGGATCTCCCTCGACGGCAGCACCGGCAACATCTACGCCGGCCAGATCCCGACCGTCGCCGCCACCGGCAACAAGAACTTCAACCGCCTCATGGGCTGGGCCGACGCGGCCCGCCGCCTGAACGTTGAGGCCAACGCCGACAACCCGCGCGATGCGCAGCAGGCGGTCGATCTCGGCGCCGAGGGCATCGGTCTGTGCCGCACCGAGCATATGTTCTTCGCCGAGGACCGCATCAAGGCCGTCCGCGAGATGATCTGTGCCCGCACCGTCGAGGCGCGCAAAGTCGCGCTGGCGAAGGTCGAGCCGTTCCAGCAGGGTGACTTTGAGGCCATGTACCGCATCATGGGCACGCGCCCGATGACCATCCGCTATCTTGATCCCCCGCTGCACGAGTTCCTGCCCACCCAGAAGGCGGACATTGAGGAGCTGGCGCAGGAGATGGGCATGACGTTTGACGAGCTGCAGGACGTCGTCGTGTCCCTGCACGAGTTCAACCCCATGATGGGCCACCGCGGCTGCCGCCTGTGCGTCACCTATCCGGAGATCGCCGAGATGCAGACCAACGCCGTCATCAAAGCGGCGCTCAAGGTCAGCGCCGAGACCGGCACGATGATCACGCCGTACATCATGATCCCGCTGGTCGGTGAGCGCAAGGAGCTCAAGTTCATCAAGGACATCGTTGTCCGCACGGCGGATGCGCTGATTAAAGATGCTGGCGTGGACATGAAGTACCACGTCGGCACGATGATCGAGATCCCGCGCGCCGCGCTCACGGCCGACGAGATCGCCAAGGAGGCGGACTTCTTCAGCTTCGGCACGAACGACCTGACGCAGATGACCTTCGGCTTCAGCCGTGACGACGCAGCGAAGTTCCTCGGCGCGTACTACGATACGAAGATTTACGAGAACGACCCGTTCCAGCACCTGGACGTCAACGGCGTCGGCAAGCTCGTGGAGATGGCCTGCAAGCTCGGCCGCCAGACGAATCCGGGGCTCGAGCTCGGCATCTGCGGCGAGCACGGCGGCGATCCGTCGTCCATCGCGTTCTGCCACAAGGTCGGCCTGGACTACGTGTCCTGTTCGCCGTTCCGCGTGCCCATCGCCCGCCTCGCCGCCGCACAGGCTGCCATCCGCGAGGAACAGTGACCCGGCGCTTTGCGCGCATCAATCGCAGCCCCGCTTCAAACGGCCGCATTCCCAAATTGGGAATGCGGCCGTTTTTTGTATAGCGAAAACCACTCGCTAGGCGAGTGGTTCAAAAAAAAGCCTTGAGGCGATCATGAAGACAAAAAACTCCTTTTGCTTTAGAATGAGCGTGCGGTCTGCCAACTGCACGAAAAAGCAAAAGGAGGTCATTACATGTCGGTGTCCAGTTTTATGGGGTACTTGAAAGAGCAGTCTGATGATATACGAGAAATACCCGGAACTGAAGTATAAGTATAGAAATAGGGAGTTCTGGTGCAGAGAATACTACGTGGATACCGTCGGCAAAAATGCAAAGGTGCAGACGATTGTGAGGAGGTTGACGGCTTTGTCGTGAAAGAGCGCGTCCGAAATTTTGCAGCTCAGATGGTTGATGCCGATGACAAACACAAAGTTCATGACGAAATTGAACGCCGGATCCGCACGAAAGAGCATCAGGATGCAGTCATACAGCATCAGACCGAGCTGATGCGGATAGCGGTATATATATCCGCCTTTTTGCAACATGGAGCAGTCGCCGAGCCGGAACGCCTTTGCGGCATTGAAGACTGATTTGGCGTCTGCGCGCAGCGTGGTATCTACGTTCAGGATCAGGTAGAGGGCGGCGACCGCATAGAGCGCCGTCAGCAGGCAAAACAGCTTTTTCCTCGATGCTGCGCACCGGAAATCGGCCGCGCACAAAAGCGGCCGCGACGATCAGGACGGCCCAGACGACGAGCACAAGCAGGCTGAATTTCAGACTGCCGGAAATGGTCGTTACCTCATGTGCGGTATAGCTTACTTCGGATTGGTACAGCACGTTGAGCAAAAAGACCAGTACCGTGAACAGGCAGGCCAGCGCCGTCATGATGCCGTGGCTCAGACGAAACAATCTGTTGTGCATGGCGGTGATCCTCCGGTCATGCAGGATGAGCCCCGGATGGGGGAAATGCAAAATATTGGATTTTATTACTTCGTGCCGGCGATGTAAATTTCTTTACATCGCCATTGCAAATGCAGCCGGCGCGCCCCGTGCGGGGCGCGCCGGCTGCATGGATCATGCCTGCGGATTTTTTTTGCTGTGCGCCGCCGCGAACCGGCGCGACGGCCGGTAGACGAGCAGCGCGATGAAGATGAGCACGGCCGTGGTCGCAAGGCTGATCGGGTACACGAGCATGATCGACCGGAACGTGTGGTGCAGCGGAAACACGGTGTTGATCCACACGATGCGCACGCCGCACACGCCGAAGAGCGTCAGGATCGCCGGAACGAGCGAGATGCCGAAGCCGCGCAGGTAGCCGGACAGGATCTCATACGTCAGGCTGAAGATATACGATCCGAAGAGAATGAGCAGGCGGCTGTAGCCGATCTCGATGACCTGCGGGTCGTTGTTGAAAATGGCCAGCAGATACTTGCCCGTCAGCAGCACGATCACGATGGCGATGGCCGAGGCGATGATGTCCTCGCCGAGGGACAGAAGCATGGTTTTTTTGCAGCGGTCGATCTTGCCGGCGCCGTAGTTCTGGCCGACAAAGGTCGTGCAGGCCTGACTGAAGGAGTTGAGCACGTCATAGGCGATGATCTCGATGTTGAACGCGGCGCTCGAGGCGGCCATGACGACGGTGCCGAGGCTGTTGATGGCCGACTGGATGATGATGTTCGACACCGAGAAGATCGCGCTCTGAATACCGGCCGGCAGACCGATGCGCATGATCTTGCGGAAGATGGCGGGGTCGATGCGCAGCTGCTTCAGCTCCACGCGCACCAGATCGCCGTGCAGCAGGCGGCGCAGCAGCAGCACGGAACTGACCGCGTTGGAGAGCACCGTTGCGATGGCAACGCCGTTGACGTTCATCTTGAGCACGATGACGAAAAACAGGTTGAGGATCACGTTTAGGACGCCGGAGACCGTCAGCGCGATGAGCGGCACCTTCGTGTCGCCGACGCTGCGGAAGATGGCCGCCTCGAAGTTGTAGAGCAAAATGACCGGCATGCCCAGCAGGTAGATGCGCAGGTACGCGAGCGCGAGCGGGTACACATCGTCCGGCACGTTGAGCAGGCCCATGAGCCCGGCCGCGATGAACTGGCCGAAGATCGCTACGAGCACGCCGCCGATGAGGGCCGTGACGATGGAGGTGTGCACGGCGCGGTGCACGGTCTCGCGGTCGCCGCGGCCGATGGCGTTGGCGATGACGACGTTCGCGCCGAGCGCGATGCCGATGAACAGATTCAAAAGCAGGCCGATGACCGGGCTGTTGGCGCCGACGGCGGCCACGGCGGCCGTGCGCATATCGCCCGTGAAGTTGCCGACGACGGCGATGTCGGCCGCGTTGAACAGCTGCCCGAGGATGCCGGTCGCGGCGACGGGCAGGGCATAGCGCGGGAGTTTATTCCAGATCGGGCCGTTGAGCATGTCCAGATGCTGCGGCTTGGTCGCTGTCTGCATAGATCTTCTCACCTTTTCTTACAAATGGGTAAAGTTCCAAGGCCCTATGATATGCCAAAGGCGGCACGGATGCAAGAGCAAAAATATACAATTTCTTAGCGGCCGCTTCCGCTCGGATACAGCAGGAAAGTGCCCGGACAAACGCGGCTGTGTTTGTCCGGGCACTGCATATTTCCCGAAGGAGGGCTGCGGACGGTGTCCGCCGCTTATTCCGCGCTCTTGAGCGCTTCGTCCATGGGGATCTTCCGGATGCGGCGGAAATCGAAGATCGTCACGATGGCATAGCCGAGGAGCACGAACACGAACATTTTGACATATCCGGCCGGCTCCATGTGGAAGGCGAACCAGCCGCTGTAGGAGAACATGATCTCCCGCCAGGCCAGCTTCATGGCGGCGGCGCCGAGCCAGACGCTGACGGCGTCGATGAGCACGAGCACGATCGTCGTCGACAGCAGGTACAGCCGCGCGATCTCCCGGTTTTCATAGCCGAGGATCTTCACCATGGAGATGGCGTTTTCGTTCTTTTCAATGATGAGCTTGGTCAGCAGGTAGATCAGTACGGCCGACAGCAGCACGCACAGGTACTGGAAATAGGTCATGTAGGAGCCCATCGAGTGGTCGAGCTGATCGGCCATCTTCGTGATGTCGCGCTCGGTGATGACGGTCGCAACGTTGTCCTCGTCGATGTCCGTGATCTCCGTGTCGGACAGAAAGCCCGAGAAAGCGTCCGCGTCGAGGTCGAAGATGTCGCGGTAATGATCCATCGGCAGGAACACGGCGATGCTCTGGCAGCGGTCATAGATGCCGGCGACCGTGAAGGTGTACTGCTTGCTCTCGTACTTTTCGTCCAGCGTGAACGTGTCGCCGACGGCCAGACGGTATTTGTCGGCATAGGGCGCGGAGATGTAGACCTTATTGCCTTCCAGCCCGGAGAGGTTATCGATCTGCACGTAGCGGCTGCCGTCCGCGATGCCGTAGACGCTGACTTCCTCGTCGAGCACGTCGCTCTTGCGCACGAGGGAGGTCATGCAGAAGGCTTCCGCGTCCGGGTTTTGCGTCGTGACGGCGTCGCCATTTTCGTCCTCGCAGGATTTGAGCACGTACTGGTAGTTTGTAAACATCATGTCGGCCGTCCGGCTCTGGTAATACTTGAGCGTGCTGGGCATACCGATGGCCATGGCCAGCATGACCATGATGAAGAACACGCCGGCGAACAAAATGAGGTAGTTTGCGATGTTCTGGTAGATGATGCGCAGCCGGAAGCGGGCGAAGAAGCTCCAGTTTGGCAGGCGGAGCGCCTTTTTGCGCCGGGCCTTTTTCAGGTCGTGGCGCAGAAACTGCAGCGGCGTGTGGCGCATCATGCGCGTGATGATGAGAAAGTTCACCACGAACATCAGCACGACCGGGATCAGCGTCGTGCGCAGGAAAGCGTCCGGATTCCAGACGGTCTTGTACGTCGGCAGGCTGTAGCTGTTGTAGTACATGGACACGACGACGTTTTTGAACACCGTGTAGCCCAGCACGTTGCCGACGCAGGCGGCGGCCAGCGTCACGATGACGGGCATGGCCAGATAGTGCCGCACCAGCTCGCCGCGCGTATAGCCGGAGGCGCGCAGCGTGCCGATGGCGGAGGCTTCCTTCGTGATGGTGTTGTTGATCGTGACGGCGAAGATGAAGGCGATGATCACGATGAGGATGTCGAGCAGCACGCCGCCCATCGCCTCGTCCGAGCCCATGTCGTCGGGCGCGAAGTTGATGGCGGGGTTGGCGTAGCGCGGCGTGTAGTCCTCGAGATCATTTTCCGCCACGACCGTTTGCGTCAGCAGCGCGCGCAGAAAATCGTCCGACAGCGCCTTCTCGGCCGTCTCGTCCGCGGGCGCGTCGGCATACTGCCAGGCGTAGACATAGTGCACCGGCTTCTGCAGGCGGGCAAAGCCGCCGGGCGCGACCATGGCGACGTCAAACTTCAGCGCGTCGAACATGAGATCCGTCGCCTTTTCGTGCAGAGTGGCGTAGTTGACGTAGGCGATCAAGCCGGAGATGCGGTAGGTCTTGCCGCCGACGGTGATCGTGTCGCCGGTGCGCAGACCGACGTTGTCGGCGTGCATGCGGTCGATGGCGATCTCATCGTCGCGCACCGGGAACGCGCCGTCGATGAGGCAGGCGAGGTTCACATCGTTCGTCTGGGTATAGACGCGGATGGTCCCGTCCGACGTGCCGTCGTTGTCGTGATCCTCGTCCTCGTTGCGGTAGAAGTTTTCATACAGCGTCACCGGCACGGCCTGAAAATCCGGGTCGTTGAGGTCGTATTTTTCCTCCGCGTCGGCATACTTTTCGTCGATCTCGTCGGCGATCTTTGCCCACGCCTCGTTATAAGCCTCATTGTAGGCGGAAGTATACGCGCTCTGGTAGGCGGAGGAATAGGCGCTCTGGTATGTCCCGTCCGCCTTCGCCTGCGCGACGGCGGTGTCGAGCATGGCGGCGGCCGTGTCGGCGTCAAGCCCGCCGGCGAGCAGCGTCTGCTTCACCTGGTTTTGAAACTCCGCGTCAAACTTCGTGCGGAATTCGCTGTCGAACTGGCCGCGGAATTCCCCAGGGAATTTTTCGTCGAGCTCCCGGCGCGCCTTGTCGGTGTAAAACTGCCGGACGTCCGCCTTGCCGCCGGTCTCGATCGCGGCGAGCAGCGTATCGTCCGCGGCGCGGCTGAGCTCGAAGTGGCCGTACTCGAGCTTGTAGGTCGTCACACCGTCGACGGATGCGCGCATCATGCTCTCGTTGGCAACGTACATGCCGGACACGAAGCCAATCATCAGCACCAGAAACAGGAACACGACCAGATACTTGCGCCAGTCTCCGGCGAGCTCGCGCGGGATGCGCCGGGTCAGGGGATTGGTCCTCTTTTTCATCATGTCACGCCCCTTACCATTCGAGCTCGGCGGCCGGAGTCCTGCGGCTGTTGATCTCGTTGCTGCGCACGGTGCCGTCGCGCAGCTTGATGACGTGGTCGGCCATGTTGCGGATGGCCTCGTTGTGCGTGACCATGATGACGGTGTTGCCGTATTTTTTGTTGACGTTTTCGATCAGCTGCAGGATCTCCTTGGACGTGGCATAGTCCAGCGCGCCGGTCGGCTCGTCGCAGAGGAGGATGTCCGGATTCTTCACGATGGCGCGGCCGATGGACACGCGCTGCTGCTGGCCGCCGGAGAGCTGGTTGGGCAGCTTGTGCCGGTGCTCGTAGAGCCCGAGCGTGTGCAGCAGCTCGTCAATATCCAGCGGCGCGTCCGAGAGATAGGCGCCGACCTCGATGTTCTCCTTGACGTTCAGGTTGGCAATCAGGTTATAGAGCTGAAAGACGTAGCCCAGGTGCTTGCGGCGGTACTGCGTGAGCGCTTTCTCGCCCATGTCCTCGAGCTTGTCGCCGCCGATGGAGATGAAGCCCGCGTCGGCGCTGTCGATCCCGCCGATGATGTTCAGCAGGGTGGACTTGCCCGAGCCGGAAGGGCCGAGCAGGACGCAGATTTCGCCGCGCGCGACCGAAAACGTCATCCCACGCAGGACCTCCTGCCGGGTCTCACCGCTGCCGTAGCCCTTTTTCAGGTCCACGATCTCCAGAAATTTGTTTTCTTCTGCCATGACATCCTCTTTCTATGCAAGCGCGCCGGGATGCGGAGGGAAGCGGCGTGTTGGCATGTGGTATTTCGTTAGATACATCTAACCAATGTTTATGGTTAGAGCAAACTAACCGGTGAAAGAGTATAGCATATCCGCCCGCGGATGGCAAGCCCCAAAATGGCAGAAAAATGGGCAGGCACCGTGCCCGGTGTCTGCCCATGACGGAGGGGTCAGTTGATCTTGAGCGTCTCCCAGAGACTGTTGACATAGGTCAGCGTGTCCTGGTCGAGGTTGCGGTAGGCGCTGCGGTTGTATGCATCGCGGAACGAGCCGATGTCGGGGTAGAGGATGGCCATCGTGTCCTCGCCCATGTCGTCGATATACTCTGGGTCGTCATACACGAGCCGGTTCGGCGAGGCGTAGTAGATATACTCGGCGTTGGCCACGGCGGCCTCGCGGCTGAGCATGAAGTTGATGAAGCACTCGGCCAGCTCCTGATCCCGGCAGCTTGTCGGGATGCACATGGCGTCAATGAAGTAGTTCGTGTTCTCGGGGTAGTAAAACTGCAGATCCACGCTGTCGGCCTGTGCGTCGCACATCGTGAAGTAGTCGCCTGCGTAGTAGGCGGCCACGGCGGCCTCGCCGGACTCCATCATGTTGTAGATCTCATCCATGACGTAGCTCTTGACGAGCGGGCGCTGGTCGACGAGTGCCTGCAGTGCCTGCTGCCAGTCGGCGTGGTCGGTCGTGTTGACGTCGATGCCGGCGCGGTACATGGCCGTGCCGAGCGCGTCGCGCGCGTTGTTGAACTGCAGGATGTTGCCGGCGTATTTCGGGTTCCACATCAGATCCCAGCCGCCGGTGTCGGCCTCGTCCACGACATTGGCGTTGTAGATCACGCCCACGATGCCGTAGGTGTACGGCACGGTGTAGGTGTCGTCGGGGTCATAGTACAGGCCGCGGAAGTCCTCGGAGATATACTGATAGTTCGGGATGTTGTCGTAGTTGAGCGGCAGGAGCATGTCCTCGGCTTCCATGCGCGCGATCATGTAGTCCGACGGGATGACCACGTCGTAGCTCACGGCGCCGCTCTTGAGCTTGGCGTACATGTCCTCGTTGCTGGCGTAGGTGTCATAGTTGACCTTGACGGGCACGCCGTAGGTCGCCTTGTACCAGTCCTCGAACGCGGCGATGGTGTCGAGCGAATCGTCCGAGCCGTCGGAGATATATTCGCCCCAGTTGTAGACGTTGAGCACGCGCGTCTCCTGCCGGCTGCTGTAGATGCTGATGCCGGCGATGAGCAGCGCGGCGGCGGTAAGGATGCCCACGGCGGCCCGCACGGGGCGGCGGCCGCTGCCGCTGCGCTTGGCGCGGGCGGGCTTGCCCGCGCGCTTGGCACGGCGGGCGTCGCGGATGCGCTGCGTGTCGTCCTCGTCGACGAGGTTCGTCAGCAGCAGCAGCGCGAGAATGACGAAGAAGATGATCGTCGCCAGGGCGTACATTTTCGGCGTGACGGTCTTTTTCGTCATGTTGTAGATGCGGATCGGGAGCGTCTGGAAGCCGCTGCCCTGCGTGAAGTAGCTGATGACGAAGTCATCGAGCGAGAGCGTGAAGGCCATGATCATGCCGGTGATGATGCCGGGTAGGATCTCCGGCACTTCCACGCGGAAAAACGCACGCACCGGCGTGCAGCCGAGATCCATCGCGGCCTCGGGCAGCGAGCGGTCCATCTGCTGCAGCTTCGGCAGCACCTGCATGATGACATACGGCAGGCAGAACGTGATGTGCGCCGCGAGCATCGACCAGAAGCCGAGACTCGTGGACGCGCCGAGCAGTCGGCCGAAGAACACGAACATGAGCATCAGCGAAATGCCGGTGATGATGTCCGGATTCATCATGGGGATGTCGGTCGCCGTGTCGAGCGCGGCGCGCAGATATTTGTTGCGCATCCGGTTCATGCCCACGGCGGCAGCCGTGCCCATCGCGGTCGACACGAGCGATGCGACCACGGCGAGGATGAGCGTGTTTTTGAGCGCGTTGAGCGTTTCCCCGTCGCGGAACAGCTCCTGATACCATTTTAATGAGAAGCCGGAGAACACCGACAGGCTCTTGGCCTCGTTGAACGAAAATACCAGCAGGATCACGATCGGCGCGAACAGGAACACGAAGATGAGGGCGGTATAGATCTTAGCAGCTCGTTTCATGTCACACACCTCCGTAGACGCGCTTGTTCGTGCCGCGCTTCATCAGGGCCATGGCGGCCAGCAGGATCAGCATGAGGATGAAGGCGATGGCGGCGGCAAAGTGCAGGTTATTGGCCACGTACTGCCCCTCGATCGCGTCGCCGATGAGGAAAAACTTGCCGTTGCCGAGTTTCTGCGAGATATAAAAGGTGCTGATCGACGGGATGAGCACCATCGTGATGCCGGACATGACGCCCGGCAGGCTCAGCGGGAAGATGACCCGCCGCAGCACGCCGAGACTGTTGCAGCCGAGGTCGCGCGCGGCCTCGATCAGGCGCGTGTCCATCTTGGCCATGACCGAGTAGATCGGCAGGATCATATACGGGAAGTAGTCGTACACCATGCCGACGACGACGGCGCCCTCGGTGCCGATGATGTGCGCCTGGCCGAGGTGCAGCGCGGAAAAGAGCATGTTGAGCAGGCCGGAGTCCTGCAGGATGGTCATCCACGCGTAGGTGCGGATGAGGAAGTTCATCCACATCGGGATCATGATGAGCGTGATGATCGTTTTCTGCGTGCGCGGGGCGGCGCGGGCGATGATATACGCGATGGGGTAGCCCATGAGCAGGCAGATCGCTGTGGAGATGACGGCCAGCTTCACCGAGCGCCAGAAGATGAGCAGGTACGTGTGCACCTCGCGCGCAGCGCCGCTGTCGTCGGTGATCGTGCTCACGGCGGTGAAAAACTTCGTCAGGTTTTCGGTCGTGAACCGGAAGCTCTCGTCCGTGAACGCATAGTAGGCCACGAACACGAGCGGCACGGCCACGAAGATGACCGCCCACACGGAATACGGTGCGAGCGCCAGACGATGCGCCAGCGAGGCGCGGCGGTTTTCGGAATGGATGCGATTGTTCATTCGTCCGGCTCGCTTTCCGCGTCCGAGAGCTCGTCCAGCTCGTTGCTGAACGAGGAGTAGTCGCCGTACATGCCCGAATACTCGGACTTTTTCATGATGTGGATGGCGTCCGGCTCGATATACAGGCCGACCTCCGCGCCCTCGTCAACGTAGTCCGTCGTCTGGATCATCCACTTGAAGCCGTTGATGTCGATGATGATCTCATAGTGCACGCCCATGAACGTGACGGACGTGACCGTGCCGCGCAGCATGCCCTTTTCGATGGGCACGATGTCCACATCCTCGGGGCGGATGACGACGTCCACGTTCTCGTTTTTGGCAAAGCCCTTGTCCACGCATGTGAACGTGTGGCCCGAGAACGTCACGCGGAAGTCCTGCCGCATAATGCCGTCGACAATGTTGCTCTCGCCGATGAAATCCGCCACGAAAGCATTCTGCGGCTCATTATAAATATCGAGCGGCGTGCCGATCTGCTGGATCTTGCCCTCGGACATGACGACGATCGTGTCGGACATGCTCAGCGCTTCTTCCTGATCGTGCGTGACGAACACGAACGTGATGCCGGTGGCCTTCTGGATGTTCTTGAGCTCCTGCTGCATGTCCTTGCGCAGCTTCAGGTCGAGCGCGGCGAGCGGCTCGTCGAGCAGCAGCACGCGCGGCCGGCTCACGAGCGCGCGCGCAATGGCGACGCGCTGCTGCTGTCCGCCGGACAGACGCGTGACGTTGCGGCGCTCGAAGCCCGTGAGCTTGACGAGCGCGAGCATCTCGTTGACCTTCTGCTCGATCTCGCCGCGCGGCAGCTTCTGCTCGCGCAGCGGAAACGCCACGTTTTCAAACACGTTCAGGTGGGGGAAGAGTGCGTAGCGCTGGAAAACGGTGTTGATGTTGCGCTTGTGCGGCGGAATGTCGTTGATGCGCTCACCGAGAAAGAGAATGTCGCCCTGATCCGGCGTTTCAAAGCCGCCGATCATGCGCAGGGTCGTGGTCTTGCCGCAGCCGGACGGGCCGAGCAGCGTCAGAAATTCGTTGTCGTAAATGTCGAGGTTGATGCTGTCGAGAACGGTCTCGCCGTCAAACTGTTTGCTGACGTTGCGGAGTTCAATGACTTTTTTCATGGCTGTGTTTCCCCCTTGTGCACAAAAAACGCCGCTGCAGATCAGCAGCGGCGCTTGTGAACAAACATATGCCATTGGGCGCGCAGCGGCCGTCCGCGGCCCGTGCGCACCGTTCCCAACAGGATGTTGTGTCTTGAGAGTCTATATAGCAAAGATTACTTTTACTACTCTTATTGACCATTTCACAAGTCTGGATGCTGAAAGCAGCCTGGTTTTAAGTGACCAACTTATAAAACTTGAGCTTTTAACTCAATCAATAAGGCAACAGAAGTTGCCACCGCACGCGGTGCGGTTTGCGGCATTCGACCCGGCTGTCCGTATGGCCTTGGCCGGCGCGCGGGGCGCGGCGGCGGTCGCATCTTGCTTCGGAAAGACTCTAGGCATCATTCCAATTGAGACGCTTCATTGTAGCAAGATTTGCACGTCCTGTCAATCACTTTTCGACAAGAATCGCACTTGCCGTCCGTACCTGCACTGAGGGCGGCAGAGCGACTTTGCAAGATGGTTTACATAATTATATTTTACTGCAGGAAAAGATCGTCAAGCAAAAAACGCAGCCACATTTTCGCTGAAAAACCAGTGTCCGCACAGGTGAAACGTTTGTCTGTTCCTTACGGAAAATCATTTACATAATTCCAAGTTCTTCGACATTTTTGTGCGTACGTTATGAAAAGTTGACAAAAACGGATGCGGATATTTGTCATTTATTTCACTTGAAAGATTCCGGGTGGCGCGCTATCATAACATTAGCGGTATGTTTACACTTTGTTCTTAGTTTGTTCATGAAATTGGTGAAATCATACCATGAAAATTTTGCATCAAACAGGGAGGACGGCGTATGACCCGCGAGGAAGCGCTCGACAAACTGTGCCACAGTTATTCGGGATATTTTGATGTTGTGCGCCACGAGGAACCGAAGGGCTATCTCGTCGCAGAGGCCGGGCTGCACATCCACTCCGAGAAGTATGTGCTGGTCAAGGCTGCCAAGCTCTGGGAAGCGGACAACAACGAATATGTCTACATTTTCTCGGTCCCCGTGCTCACGAAAGAAATTTTCGAGCAGTGCCGCGAGCAGGCGCGTGCCGACGGCATGCAGCGGATCGAGCCGGGCCCGAATCATATGTGCTCTTATATCACGGCGATCTTCTTGTGTGACACCTGTGAGCCGGATGCGCTGCGCGCCCTGCGCCGCACACGTATTTATAAGAGCTTCAAACTGGCGTTCCACGGCTGGATGGATTACCACACCGGCGTCGTGGAGCTCAGCACCGGCAAAACGGCTGCCAATGGCAGCGGACGCAGTACAGCACAGTTGTTGAAGACAACACTGTTTAAGAATATGAAAGAAGGGAGTTAATTCAATGAATGCTGCTGTAATTCTGATTGTTGGCATTGTCATTCTCGCCCTGGGCTACGTTTTCTACGGCGGATGGCTGTCCAAACAGTGGGGCATCGACCCGTCCCGCCCGACTCCGGCTCACGAGCTGGAAGATGGCATGGACTACTGCCCTGCAAAGGCCCCTGTTCTGATGGGTCACCACTTCTCCTCCATCGCGGGCGCCGGCCCGATCAACGGCCCGATCCAGGCCGCTGTTTTCGGCTGGGTTCCGGTGCTGCTGTGGGTTCTCATCGGCGGCATCTTCTTCGGCGGTGTGCATGACTACGGCGCACTGTTTGCATCCGTTCGCAATGACGGTCAGTCCATCGGCACCGTTGTTGAGACCAGCATCAGCAAGAAGGCCAAGCGCCTGTTCCTCATCTTCTCTTACCTGACCCTGATCCTGGTCGTGGCTGCGTTTGCGTCCATCGTTGCCAACACGTTCAAGGCCACCTATGTGGATGGTGTTGTGGATATGGCGGCTTCCGCGGCCAACGCCACGACGGCGATCATCTCGCTGCTGTTCATCGTCCTGGCCATCTTCTTCGGTTTCTTCGTGTACCGCAGAAATGCGCCGATCGGCGTGTCCACGATCATCGGTGTTGTGGCCATTGCCTTGGTGATGTGGCTTGGCATCAAGTGGCATCCGATCTACCTGAGCTACCAGACCTGGATGATCATCTGCGGCATCTACATTCTGGTCGCTTCCGTCACGCCTGTTTGGATCCTGCTCCAGCCGCGTGACTACCTCAGCTCGTTCCTGCTGTACGCGATGATGATCCTCGCGATCGTCGGTGTCATTGGCTGCCACCCGACGCTGGATATGCCTGCGTTCACCGGCTTCAAAGACACCATCGCCCCGACGGGCAGCTCCCTTGGCTATATGTTCCCGGCTCTGTTCGTCACCATTGCCTGCGGTGCCATCTCCGGCTTCCACTCCCTCGTTGGTTCCGGCACGACGGCCAAGCAGCTCAACAATGAGAAGGACGCACAGCCCATCGCCTACGGCGGCATGCTCATTGAGTGTGTGCTCGCGCTCGTCTCCCTGTGCGCTGTTGCGTACATCTGGAAAGATTACCAGGCTGGTACGACCGTCACCCCGACCGTCGTGTTCGCGACCGGCCTGTCCCAGATGCTCGGCAAGATCTTCGGCTCCGGCGCCGTGTCCGTCACCTACACGCTGATGGTCCTGGCCGTGTCCGTGTTCTGCCTGACCTCTCTGGATACCGCGACCCGTCTGGCTCGCTACATGTTCCAGGAATTCTGGCTCAAGCCCGGTGAGAAGGCTGGCGATCCGACCGTGACCGGCGCTCGCAAGGTCCTCTGCAATCCGTACGTCTCTACCGCAATCACCGTCGTGCTCGGCATTGCCCTTGGCATGACCGGTTACGCAAAGATCTGGCCCCTGTTCGGCGCTGCCAACCAGCTCCTGGCCGGCCTCGGCCTGCTGGCCGTCGCCGCATGGCTCGGCAAGATGGGCAGAAACAACAAGATGTTCTACTTCCCGATGATCTTCATGATCCTCGTGACGCTGACGTCTCTGGTCTTCACCATCAAGTCCCAGATCACTGCGATCATCGCCGGCGGCACCGGCCTTGCATGGTGCTACATCCGCGCGATCTTGGCCATCCTGCTGGTCATCCTTGCCATTGACCTCGTCGTCGAGGGCAGCAAGGCACTCGCAGCGCAGGCCAAGGCGAAGAAGGCCGCCTGATTCGGCTTCCATCGGCCAAAACAGAACAACCCAAACGAAGAGCCCTCTGCCTCGGCAGGGGGCTCTTTTTGCTGTCTATCGTCAAGATGCGGCAGGGAAACGGATAAAGTGTCGCTAGGGAGCTCGAGGGGACAAGGCCCGCCTCGAATGAGATCTGGTCTTTTTTTATGACCGGTGAAACCGGTCAAAAAAAAGACCCCGACTTCCGTCGGGGCCAAGACATCCGCTCCGGCGGGGAGGAATCTCTCTGTCTGCCGTGAGCATACCACGCTGCGCCGCGCCGTGCAAGGCACAAATGTTTCCACCCGGCACATTTGCGGTTGCAAACGGCGTGAAAACATGGCATACTGTAAACAACTTTGCGCAGGGAGGTGCAGACCGTGAAACGCAGTGAGGAACGGGAACAGAACATCCGGCGGGTGATCCACACGGCGCAGACGCTGTTCATCGCGGACGGCATCGCCGCGACGCCCATCAGCCGCATCGCCGAGGCGGCCGGCCTGACGCCGACGTCGCTGTACCGCTATTTCCGCAACAAGGACGCGCTCGTGTTTGCCGCCTGGCGCGACGCATTGGCTACGTTTTTTACTGATTTTATGGAGCAGTACAAGCGAGAGTCCGCAGCGTGCACGACGGGGTATGAAAAGTTCGTCGTCTGCATGCACATTTACTTCCGCATTTATGATGACCAGCCGGAGTGGTACGACTACACGCGCGAGATGTTTTCGGCCTATTCCGAGAAGAACACCGGCAGCGACGTCAACAATGTGTTCTGGAAGTACTACGACAAGGAGATCCCCGTCCCGGCGCTCAAGGCCCTGCGCGAAGGCGTGGCCGACGGCTCGATCCGCCCGGATGTGAATATTTACGCGGTGTATCAGTGTCTGCTCAACGCTTATACCGGCACGACGATCTATGAGAACGTGTCCTTCGGCGTTTCTCCGGTCGATGTCGTCCAGTTTACCGGCGAGCTGCTCGTGAGCTATATCAAGAATGAACCAGACGCCTCCGTACTGGCAGGAAAACGTGAAAAGGCGTTAGATATGTAATAAATGATACGGTACGGACGTGCCAATTTGATAAGATGTGAGATGAAGCAGCAAGTTTCTTTTTTTGCGCATATATGTTAGTGACGCTAACATATCATTCCAAAACGGCGGAGGTGTGCAGCACGGATAAAAACAAACGTTCCTATGACTTTACGGTGTGCCTGCCGTTCTGGGATTCGCTGACGGGCTCTCAGCAGCAGATGCTGCGCCTGAATACGATCGTCCGCTCGTACCGCGCGGGGGACGACGTGATCTTTTCCATGCCGGAAAAAAACGGCCTGTTTCTCGTGCTCTCCGGCGGAGTGCGTGTGTTTATTGCGACGGACACCGGCCGCGAGATCACGCTCATGTCGATCGTCAGCGGCGGCTGCTGCATGCTCAATACGCTCGACAGTGCAGCGCCTGGTGACACGGTCCCCATCCTGCAGGCGACCAGCGACGCCGTGTTTGCCTACATCAACATTGTGGCCCTGCGCCCGCTGTGCGCGGAATCGCCGGTCGTGCAGCAGTTTTTGCAGTGCACGCAGGCGCGCAATGTCCAGACGGTGCTCAATAACATAGAGTATTATTTTTTCCATCCTCTGCGCAGCTGCATCGCCCGCGTCGTGCTCGAAAAGGCCGATGCACACCCCGAGGACGGCTTTGCGCGCATCACCCACGAGGAGATCTCCCACCACCTCGGCACCACGCGCGAGGTCATCAGCAGGGAGCTGGAGGGGATGCGTCAGATGGGCCTTCTGCGCACCGGCCGCGGCAAGATCTATGTGCTCGACCGCCCTGCGCTGGAGGGCATGGCCAACTTGTAGGGCACACTTGACGACCATATATGTCCAAACTGGAAGCTGTCAAAAAGCGAATTTCGCTTTTTGACAGCTTTCTTTTGTGCCATTTGACGCATTTTGACTGAACATTCGGCGAAAAACGGTCAAAATGCACAATCGCGAATCGCCAATTTAGTGACATTCAACGAAACCAAATGGTTATGTTTAATTATCGCCATTTGCGTAACAAATGGTGCAGTAAAGATGGCGAAATTCGCTATATTGATAATTGTCAAACGAAGCTGCTTCTTTTTTTTGGAGGCAAGTGTTAGTGACCATAACAGAAGAAACTCGTGCAGCGGACTGCACAAAAAATACGGAAAACACATCATGAATGGGAGGTACACAGAATGTATTACAGCAGCGGTAACTACGAGGCGTTTGCAACGCCGAAAAAATCCGAAGGCATCGACAACAAGTCGGCATATGTCGTCGGCACCGGCCTGGCCGGTCTGGCGGCGGCCTGCTTCCTGATCCGCGATGCACAGATGCCCGGCGAGCACATCACGCTCTTTGAGCACCTGCCGGTGGCCGGCGGCTCCTGCGACGGCATCTACGACGCGACCAAGGGCTTCATCATGCGCGGCGGCCGTGAGATGGATAACCACTTCGAGTGCATGTGGGATCTGTTCAAGTCCATCCCGTCGATCGTGAACCCGGGCGAGACGGTCTTCTCCGAGTACTACTACCTCAACAAGGAAGACCCGAACTTCTCCCTGTGCCGTGTCACCGAGAAGCAGGGCCAGGACGCCCACACCGACCGTAAGTACGGCCTGACGCCCGGCGCCGCCACCCAGCTGCTGAAGCTGTTCATGGCGACCAACAAGTCCCTCGAGGACAAGAAGATCGACGACGTGTTCGACGATGAGTTCTACGCCACGAACTTCTGGACCTACTGGCAGACCATGTTCGCGTTCGAGAAGTGGCACAGCGCCCTCGAAATGAAGCTCTACCTGCAGCGCTACATCCACCACATCGATGGCCTGCCGGATCTGAGCGCGCTGCGTTTCACCCGCTACAACCAGTATGAGTCCATGATCCTCCCGATGTGCAAATACATTACCGACCACGGCGGAAAGGTCCTCTTCGACACCACGGTCACGAACATCGTCTGCGACTGCACCGAGGATAAGAAGGTCGCCAAGAAGATCGAGTACACCCAGGGCGGCGTGGAAAAGGTCATCGAGCTGACCGAGAACGATCTCGTCATCTGCACGAATGGCTGCCAGGGCGATGCGTCCGCTTACGGCGATCAGACGCACGCTCCGGTCATCAAGGTCAAGAACGGCGAAGGCCCGTCCATCGAGATGTGGAAGAAACTCGCCGCGCAGGATCCGGCGTTCGGCCATCCCGAGAAGTTCTTCAAGGACATCAAGGAGACCAGCTGGGAGTCCTGGACCGTCGACACGGCCAACAAGCAGATCCTCGACGCCATCCAGAAGATCTGCAAGCGCGACCCGCTGTCCGGCAAGGTCGTTACCGGCGGCATCGTCACCTGCCGCGATTCGAGCTGGCTCGTCAGCTGGACCATCAACCGTCAGGGCCAGTTCCAGGAGCAGCCGAAGGATCACTGCCTGATCTGGGTCTACGGTCTCAACTGCTGGGACGACAAGGGCGACTTCATCAAGAAGAACATGTGCGACTGCACCGGCATCGAGCTGGCGGCAGAGTGGCTGTACCACATCGGCATCCCCGAGGATCAGATCATGGATCTGGCCACGAACGAATGCAACACCACGCCGTGCATGATGCCTTACGTCACCACGTTCTTTGAGCCCAGAGCCGAAGGCGACCGCCCGAAGGTCGTGCCCGATGGTTCCGTCAACCTCGCGTTCGTCGGCCAGTTCGCCGATACCCCGCGCGACACCGTGTTCACCACCGAGTACTCCATCCGTACCGCGATGGAAGCGGTCTACACGCTCTGCAATGTCGACCGCGGCGTGCCGGAAGTCTGGGGCAGCGTGTATGATATCCGCGACCTGCTCTACGCGACCAGCAAGCTGCTCGACGGCAAGAAGCCGCTGGAGTTCCTGCTCCCGTCGGTGCTGCCGCTGCTCGACCTCGTCAAGGAGCCGCTGGTCAACAACGTCGTGGTGGATCTGCTCAAGAAGTATAACATCGTCTGACGTACCATCCCGTTAGATGTCGCATCCCCCCTTTGCCCCGGCAGCCTCGGCTGTCGGGGCATTTTGCGCGGCGGGGGAGCTCGAGGGGGCAAGGCATGACAGAAAAAATCCGGCGCCGCGAACAGCGGCGCCGGATCTTCAATATTTATTTTTCTACGACCGGGAATGTGACCCGAATTTCAAACCCCGCGCCCCAGTCGGACGCGGCGGTGAGCGTGAGGCCCAGATCCTTTGCGACCTCGCGCGCGAGATAGAGCCCCATGCCGGTGGCTTTGTTCTTCTCGTGGCCGGAGTCTCCGGTGAAGCCTTTTTCAAACACGTACGGCAGGTCGCACGCGCGCACGCCCGGCCCGTTGTCGCGGATGGACAGGACGGTCGCCGTGTCTTTGCTTTCCAGGGAAAAGCTCAGCACCGGCTTTTCGAGCGCATACTTCACGCTGTTGCTCACGACCTGCCCGAGCAGGAAGCACAGCCCGCGCCGGTCGGCAAAGACCGTCTCGTCCGTCGGCCGGATCTCGACCCGGAAGCCTTTTTCCTCCAGCAGCGGGCGGTAATCGTCGAGCACCTCGTCGATGCAGCCGCGCAGCGTCAGCCGCTCAAAGCGATAGTCGCGCCGCGCGCCGCGCAGACGTGCGTAGTAGAGCATCTGGTCGATGAACGCCTGCATCCGGTTGCGCACGTAGTCGAGCTTGAAGCCCACGGCCTCCGGCAGCGTGTCGCGCCGGTTGTCGAGCACGAGCGTCAGCAGCGCCAACGGCGTTTTCACCTCATGCGCCCAGAGCTCCACGTAGTTTTCGTAGTCGTCCATCTGCGCCTGTAACTGCGCGATGGCCTGCTGCTGCGCGCGCAGCGTCTTGCCGAGCAGGTGCACGCTCTGCGCCTCGTTTGCCGAGAGCAGGCGGCACAGCGCCTGTTCGTGCGCGGCGTCCGGCGCGGTCAGAAAGGCCGTGAAGGCCCGCTCCCGCTTTTTCGAGCGCGCGCAGAGCACCGCGCACACGCCGCCAAACAGAAACACCGTCGCCAGCACGATCACGGCCGACATGGCGGCGATGGCCCGCGCGTCCGCCAGCCAGAGCAGCAGCGCGGCGAGCGCGTCCACACCCAGCAGCAGACCCAGCCACGGCAGGTACTGCCGCAGGTAGCTTCCGTTATGCTTCATGCGCCACCTCCAGCCGGTAGCCGACGCCGCGCACGGACACGAGCTGCTGGCACATGCCGAGGGACGCCATCGTCTTTTTCAGCCGCGTGAGGTTGACCTGCAGCGCATTCTCGTCGATGAACTCCGTCGTGCCCCAGAGCGCGCGGCTCAGGTCGTCCTTTGTGACGGTCTGCCCGCCGTGTGCCAGCAGCGTCTCGAGCAGCTTGCCCTGATTCGGCGGCAGGACGACGGACTGATTGTGAATGTAGAGCGTGTAGGTCTGCCGGTCGAGCAGAAAGTCCGCCCCCTCGAGCAGGTTCGGCCGCCCCTCGTAGCGCTTGAGGACGTTTCCGATGCGCGCGAGCAGCCGCTCCTTCCGATAGGGCTTGGTGAGGTATTCGTCCGCGCCGAGCTCGAGCGCGTGCACCTCGTCGCGCAGCTGGTCGCGCGAGGTCAGCACGAGCACGGGCAGGGCGCTGCGCCGCTTGAGATCGCGGCAGATCTGAAATCCGCTCACCTCCGGCAGATTCAGATCCAGCAGCACCAGATCGGGGGCGAGTGCGAGCAGCTGCCCGGTCACGTCTGCAAAGTCCGTGACCTCCGTGACGGCGTAGCCCGCCCGGCGCAGCATATCCGCCAGTTCCTCGCGCATGAGCGCCTCGTCCTCCACGACGGCGATGTGCTTCATCGCGCCGCCCCCTTTCCGTATGCGTTATTCTTCGCGTTCCGGCGCCATCAGCCCCAGCAGATACCGGCTGCTGGACCGCTTGACGGCCGCCATGTACAGCCATTCTACCACACACAGCAGCAAAATCATAGCACTGGCGGCGATCATCATTTCCGTCATGCCGCTCTGCGCGCTGACGGAGAGAATGCCGGAAAAGAGCGCGCGCACGCCAAACACACTGCTGACCGCCGCCACGCCGACCGGCAGACCAAAATACCAGTTGATCTGCGCCTTTGCCGCGCGGCAGAGCGTGTCGTGCTCCGCACCGAGACGCACGAGCGTCCGGTAGCGGCGCGCGGCCTTCTGCTGGCCCATGAGAAACTGCACGCCGATGATGGTGTTGGCCACGACGAGGAAGATGATGGCGAGGTAGATGGTCAGGTAGCTCGCCGCGACGATGTAAAACAGCTCGCGGCCGAGATTTTGCAGGTAGCTCTCGTATTTCAGGCCGAGCGGATCGAGCAGCGCGTTCATGTCCGCGATGGCGTTCATGAGGCTCTTGCCCTCCGTCATGGACGGGGCGAGCACACCGTCGAGGTAGACGTCATAGTCGCCCTGCGTGTAGTGGTCGAACGCGGCGTCCGGCACGATGAGCGCAAACGACATCGTGATCGAGCGGTCGGTGACGACGCTGACCGACTGCACCTGCCCCACGAGCGTGAACGGCGCGCCGTCGATCGTGATGGACGAGCCCTCTGCGATCAGGCGGTTGATCAGCGCCGTGCGGCTGGCCAGGGAGACCTCGCTGTCGCAGTAGACGGCGGCCTCGTTGTCCGCGAGCGTCAGCTCCGGCAGACCGGCGGTCGTCAGCAGGCGGTTGTAGCTGCTGAGCGCGATGAGGTACGGGTAGCCCGCGGCCTCCAGCATGTATTGCAGCTGCTGCTGCTCGTCGGAGACGGACATGGCATCGATGGTGCGCTGCAAGGCGGGGAATTTCACGGTGTTTTGGTAGTCCGTGCTCGTGCGCACGCGGCCGATGCGCATCTCAAAGAGGTCGGAAAATGCACCGTCGAGCCCGTGCGCCGTCAGCGTTTCGCGCACGGTGTCGGCGCTTTTGCTGTCAGTGGGGAAGGTGTAGTCGAGCGTGTGCGTCTCGGCGCGGGACGTGCGCGCGGTCGCTACGCCTGCACCGAAGCAGCACAGCGCCGCCAGAATCAGCAGCGAGCAGATCGCCAGCGCGCCGGAGCGGTGGATGACCGTTTCCTCGACCTGACGGAAGTTGAACACCCGCAGCCTGCCCGCGCGGTCTCCGCGCCGGGCCAGCCGGTCGATGATGACGCGCAGGCCGTAAAACAGCAGCAGCGTGCCTGCCACGCCGAGCGCGATCGTGCCCGCCATATAGCGCAGGCCGCTCCACGCATACCCGAGGATGGCAAACGTGTACGCTCCGGCGAGCAGCGCCGTGCCCAGCACGAGCGCTGCGGCGTAGGCGGCGGCGGGGCGCTGCTTTTTCGTGCCCTCGGGTGTCTCCGTGAGCAGCGCGCCGATCTCCTCGCGCACGATCTTCCCGCTGAGGATGAGCGAGGCCAGCAGCTTGATCGCAAGAAAGCCCACGGCCGTCCACCCGATGGCGGACAGGGAGAGTGTGAACCGGTGCCCCACGATGCCGAGCCCGACGAGCCGCGCCGTGACGAGGCTGATGACCTCCGAGATCAGCAGCGCCGCCGGCAGGCCGATGGCCAGCGCGATGAGGCTGGAGCGCAGATCCTCCGCCAGCAGCATGCCGAAGAGCTTGCGCCGCTGCATGCCCAGCATGAGGTACACGCCGAATTCGTGCCGCCGCCGTGCGAGCTGAAAGCGGTTGGCGTAGTATACGAGAAAGAACAAAATGAACAGCGTCAGCCCGTACAGCACCGGGACGAGCGACAGCAGCCGGTCTACGGCGCTGCTCTCCATGCGCTGCAGAAACACCATCACGTCCTGATGCGACAGGGAGAGAATGATGTAAAACGCGACGATCGAGATGAGCAAGGATGTGAAAAACAGCCCGTTTTCCCGGCGGCTGCGGCGGCTGTTGCGCGCAACAAGCTCAGAGAACATTTGCACTGCCCCCTCCCAGCTGCGCCATGACGGCCAGGATGCGCCCATAGAACTCCTGCTGTGTCTCGTCCGGCACGTCGCGCCGCAGTTCGTGGAAGAGCACGCCGTCCTGAATGAAGAGAATACGCTTGCAGTAGCTCGCCGCGTTGCAGTCGTGCGTGACCATGAGGATGGTCGTGCCGGCGTCCGCGTTCAGGCCGGAGAGCTTTTCCATGAGCGAGCGCGCGTTTTTCGAGTCGAGCGCGCCGGTCGGCTCGTCGGCCAGCACGATCTCGGGGCCGAGGATGAGCGCGCGCGCCGCCGCGATGCGCTGCTTTTGCCCGCCGGACATCTGCGCCGGGAACTTGTCGAGCACGTCCGTCACTTCCAGATAGTCTGCGAGCTTTGTCAGCCGCTCGCGGCTCTCGCCCTCGGACACGCCGTGCAGCGCCAGCGGCAGGAGAATGTTCTCCCGACCGGTGAGGTTGTCGATGAGCTCAAAGCTCTGAAACAGGTAGCCGATCTCCTTGCCGCGGTAGTCGGCGAGCGCCTTGCCGTGCAGCGTCGTGATGCACTTGTCGTGCAGGGCGACGGCGCCGCTGCTCGGCGCGATGACGGTCGCAATGCAGTTGAGCAGCGTCGATTTGCCCGAGCCGCTGCTGCCCATGATGCCGAGAAACTCGCCCGGCATGACCTGAAACGAGATACCGTCGAGCGCGCGGGTCAGATTCGGCTCCTTGCCGTAATATTTTTTCAGGGCTGCAATTTCGAGAATGGGTTCCATTGCATGTACCTCCTTTGCTTTCTGCTGCCATGGTACAACACCCGGCGCACGAAATCCACTTACAGTGCCTGAAAGGATCTTGCAAAAGCGCGCGGATGCGCAAATGCCGCAGGCGGCTGCCTGCGGCATTTGCGCTTTTTATTTGGAATGTTACAGCGTGTTTTCTCCGGTCTCAAGGCCGATGACCTCGTCCACCGGCAGCGAGAGGATGATGCCGTGCGCGTCCGTGCGCAGGCCGCAGGCGTCGCTGATCGCGTTCATGACGGCGGCCTTCTTTTCGCGCGGCGTGACGATGACGACGAACTCCTCTTCCTCCTGCATGGAGATGCCGAGCTTCTGGCTGATGCGTTTGGAGTTCTGCCGCCGGCCTTTGAGGATCGTTCCGCCCATGGCGCCGGCGCTTCTGGCCGCGTCGATCGCGTCGCTGCTGTAGCCGTTGCTGAGCGCGACCCAAATGGCGGTGTAACCGGCGCTGGTTTGCATATCGGACATATCGCTATCCACCCTTTCTTCGATCTTCTGTTCTATCGTCTCGCGCATCTGATCGTTCAGGAGCTGCAGCATCGGCCGCTGCAGCCCCGTGATCGGGATCGTCAGCACGATGCCGCCGCCGCGTTTGTGCAGCGGGATGCGCTGCTGCAGCGCGTCGAGCAGGTCGCGCACGAGAAATTTCGGCAGCAGCCCGATCGTGAGCAGGCGGCCGCTGCCGCTCAGGCCGAAGATGTCGAGCATCTCTGACGGCGCGGTGCCGTGCCCCTGGCACTGATAATAGATCGGGATGCGGAAATTCTGAAACGTCTGTTCGAGCTTGCGGCGGTATTCATGATTCGTAATGATGAGCACCATGCGCGGTGCGAGTCGGTTTTCGGCATGTATCATATCTCTTCGTCCTCCAGGTCGATGACGCCGTCATCGGACAGCAGGTCAGCTTTGTTTTGTGCCACGGCTTTGAATCTATGTACGTAAAGAACGCCCATGATCTGGATTGCCACCGGCGGTGCGAGCGCGACGAGCGCCACGACGCCGAAGGCGTCTGTGACGACGTTGCCGCCGAGCGCGGTGCACGCGCCCATGGCCAGCGGCAGCAGGAAGGTGGAGGTCATGGGCCCGCTTGCAACGCCGCCGGAGTCGAAGGCGATGCCCACGAACACGGACGGCACGAACCGCGCGAGGATGAGCGCGAGCGCGTAGCCGGGCACGAGGATCCAGTAGATGCTGATGCCGGTCAGCACACGCACCATGGACAGCATCACCGCGCAGGCGACGCCGATGGACAGCGCCGTGTTCATCATGCTCTGTGACACGGTGCCGCCGGTGACGTCCTCGACCTGCTTGTTGAGCACCTGCACGGCGGGCTCGGCCTTGACGATGTAGTAGCCGATGACCGCGCCGATCGGGATGAGCACCCAGCGGTACGCGCTGCCGGCCAGACCCGAACCGAGCAGATTGCCCACGGGTGTGAAGCCGACGTTCACACCGGTCAGAAACAGGATCAGGCCGATGACCGTGTACAGAAAGCCGACGCCCGTACGCAGCAGCTGCCGCCGCCGGTAGCAGCGCGTCAGCAGCTGAAACAGCACGAACACCGCCACGATCGGCAGGATGCTCAGCAGCACTTCCTCGGCATAGCCCGGGAAGCCGAGCGCGAACTGCCGCGCCACGTCGCGCGTTGTCACGACCGGCGCAATCTCTACGGCGGAGTAGGCCGCGTCCGTCGGGTGGTAGAAGATGCCGAGCAGCAGCACCATCAAAATCGGCCCGACGCTGCACAGCGCGACGAGACCGAAGCTGTCGTCGTCGTGTCCCTGCGTGCTGCGGATGGCTGACACGCCGACGCCCAGCGCCATGATAAACGGCACGGTGATGGGCCCGGTCGTGACGCCGCCGGCATCGAACGCGACGGCGAGAAATTCCTTCGGGGAAAACAGCGTCAGCACAAACAGCAGCGCATAGGCTGCCAGCAGGCATTTTGCCAGCGAGACGCGAAACAAAATGCGCAGCACGGCCAGCGCCAGAAAGACGCCCACGCCGACGGCGACCGTCCAGATGAGCACATTGTTCGGGATCGACGCGACCTGGTTTGCCAGCACCTGCAGGTCCGGCTCCGCGATGGTGATGATCGTCCCGAGCGCGAACGCCACGAGTACGACCAGCAGCACCTTTTCGCGCTTCGCCAGCGTCTTGCCGACGCCCTCGCCGAGCGGCGTCATGGACATCTCGGCGCCGAGCTGGAAAAACCCCATGCCGACGATCAGCAGCACGGCGCCGGTCAGAAACAGCGCCAGCGTGCCGATCTCCATCGGGACGAGCGTGACGCTCAGCACCAGCACGATCAGGGTGATGGGCAGCACGCTCGAGAGAGATTCCTTGACTTTTTCTTTCAGCTTTTCATTCATACGGTTGCGGTGGTCCTCCTTTCGCGGGGTGATTCAGGATCGCTGCACGACCGCATCGCAGCCCGTCAGGCGCGGTTGAGAATGGCCATGAACTCCTCGCCGGTGATGGTCTCCTTTTCATAGAGGTACTTGGCCAGCTCGTCGAGCTTGGCACGGTTTTCCGTGAGAATGCCGACGGCCTTGGCGTGCTCTTTTTTCACGAGCGCGACGACCTGATGGTCGATCTGCGTCTGCGTTTCGGCCGAGCAGGCGAGGGAGGCGTCGCCGCCGAGGTACTGGTTCGTGACCGTCTCGAGCGCGACCATGTCGAACGCCTCGCTCATGCCGTAGCGTGTGATCATGCCGCGGGCGAGCTTTGTTGCCTGCTCAATGTCGTTGGACGCGCCGGTGGAGATGACGCCGAAGCGCACCTCCTCGGCCGCGCGGCCGCCGGTGAGCGTGGCGATCTTGTTTTCCAGCTCCTCTTTCGTCATGAGGTAGTGGTTGCCCTCTTCGACCTGCATCGTGTAGCCCAGCGCGCCGGACGTGCGGGGGATGATGGTGATCTTCTGCACGGGGGCGGAGTGTGTCTGCAGCGCGGCGACGAGCGCGTGGCCGATCTCGTGGTAGGCGACCGTCCATTTCTCCTGATCCGTGAGAATGGCGTTTTTCTTCTGATAGCCCGCGATGACGACCTCGATGCTTTCCTCGAGATCCGACTGCGTGGCAAAGCGGCGGCCGTCGCGCACGGCGCGCAGCGCGGCCTCGTTGACGATGTTCGCCAGCTCCGCGCCCGATGCGCCGGAGGCCATGCGCGCGATCTTGTTGTAGTCCACGTCCTCGGCGACCTTGATCTTGCGGGCGTGCACCTTGAGGATCTCCTCACGGCCCTTGAGATCGGGCAGCTCCACGGGCACGCGCCGGTCAAAGCGGCCGGGGCGCGTGAGCGCCGGGTCGAGCGACTCGGGCCGGTTCGTGGCGGCGAGGATGATGACGCCGTTGTTGCCCTCGAAGCCGTCCATCTCGGTCAGCAGCTGGTTAAGTGTCTGCTCGCGCTCGTCGTTGCCGCCGACCTGCCCGTCGCGCTTTTTGCCGATGGCGTCGATCTCGTCGATGAACACGATGCAGGGCGCTTTCTCCTTGGCCTGACGGAACAGGTCGCGCACCTTGCTCGCGCCCATGCCGACGAACATCTCCACGAACTCCGAACCGGACATGGAGAAAAACGGCACATTTGCCTCGCCCGCAACGGCCTTGGCCAGCATCGTCTTGCCGGTTCCCGGAGGGCCGACGAGCAGAACGCCCTTGGGCATGGATGCGCCGATGTCCTGATATTTCGCCGGGTCGTGCAGGTAGTTGACGATCTCGGTCAGGTTTTCCTTGGCCTCGTCCTCGCCGGCGACATCGGAGAATTTGATGCCCTCGGCCGACTTGACGTAGACCTTCGCGTTCGAGCCGCCGAGCCCGAACATCATGGAGTTCGGCCCGCCGGCCTTGTTCGTCATGCGCTTGAGCATGAACTGGCCGAGGGCGACAAAAAACACGATCGGCAGCAGCCACGTCAGCAGAAACGACAGAAACGGCGACATCTGCTCGACGATCTCGCTCGAGAACTCCGCGCCGGAGTCCTTCAGGCGGTAGATGAGGTCAGGATCGTCCATCAGGCCGGTCTTGTAGACCTGCGTGTCGTCTTTGTTCGTGAAGAGGATCTGATTATTTTGCACCTCCACACGGCCGATCTCCTGATTTTCCGTCATGGTCATAAACGTGCCGTAGTCGACCTCCTTGACCTGCCGCTGGCTCAGCCAGGGCACCGCCAGGAAGTTGAGCGCCAGAATCACGAGAATGACGATGGCGTAATAATACACCAACGGCTTTTTGGGGCTTTTCACTTCATTCATGTGAACGCTTCCTTTATCTTGATAAAATGTGTGCACTTTTGGGACTCGTGTAACGTAACTTTAGTTTACCACAACAGGAAAGAACTGTCCAGTGAATAAACTATGTACACCGTGTACAAAATTTGCCCAAAGCGCCGGAAAAGAGACAAGGAAACCGCCTTCTGTGCAGCAAAGGTTACAGAAGAAAGGTCCTTGCGCCTGTATGATAGTTTTATAACAATTTGACGGAGGACCTCGTGATGGAGATGCTTCTTTACCAGAGCACGCAGTTTCGTGACGTGAAAAAGATCCTGGACCGCGCCCACGGCTTTGCAGGGCTTTTGACGGCCGGCGGCATCGAGGCCTCGCGGCTGGATGTGCCCTTCGTCTGTGATCAGAAGGTGCTCTCGCGGTATGACGCTGCGTGCAGCGATGTCCGCCGCGTCCTGACCATGCAGCTGGGGCTTACACTGCCGAAGGGCTTTTCCATTCCGTTGGAGGCTGAGGATCTGGCAGTCTTTTTTTCGCAGCAGTGCGGCCTGCAGCAGATGCAGGACTACCTGACACAAAAGCGCGCGCGCACGCAGGCGGACATCCAGACCTGGCTGCGCGACCGCCCGTGGGACACCCACCCCGTGACGGCGGCGCAGGCGGCGGCGCAGAACCTCGTCTTTGACGCGGCGACCGGCCGCATCGGCACGGACGGCTGCTTCAACGCCGGCACGGTGCTCGAGCTGCCGTCGTCGGTCGACGGGGTGCGCGTGCGCGCTCTGGCGTCCTACGCCATGGTCTCCTATACGTATCTGGACACGCTCATCCTCCCGGACAGCATCGAGACGGTCGAGCCCTATGCATTTTATGATAAGGTGCACCTGCGCAGTACCAATCTGCCGCGCGGTCTCGCCGTCATCCCGGAGGGGATGTTTTCGCGCTGCATCGGCCTGACGGGCATCGTCATCCCGGACAGCGTGCGCGAGATCCAGGATGAGGCGTTTTACCAGTGCAGCAATCTGGACACGGTCGTCATCCCCGACAGCGTGGAGCGCATCGGCCGCTGCGCGTTTTTGAATGCGCGGCGCGTGATCTACCACGGCAGCGCCAAGGGCTTTCCCTGGGGCGCGACGCGGGGCAACTGAGAAAGGCGGAAACCGATATGCATCCTACCCGGCAATTTGAGACCGCCGTCTGCGGCGGCAGCAATCTGAAAGCACCGATGAAGCTCGACTTCCTGCGCTCGCTCTGCGCGCAGGAGCGCCATGCGTGGCCGGAGGTCGTGCTCTGCCGCGTCGAGGGTGAGCCGCTGCCCGTGTGCTGCCTGTCCGAGGCGGCGGCGGGCGACCCGTTTGCGCGCATCGGCATCGTGACAGCGCCCTCGGAGGCGCTCACGGCGCTGCTGCGCACCGCGCCTGTGCGGGCGCGGGTCACGGCCCTGTGCGATTCCGCGGGCGAGCCGTGCGACAGCGGCGCACCGGACGTCTGGGGCTTTCTCGCCGAATACCGCTGCGGCGACCCGCTCAGCGGCGCGGTGCGCGCGGCCATCGACGGCGCGGCCGCGCGCGGCTGCGCGTCCCCGGAAGCGCTGACTGCGCGCGCCGAGTATCTGCTCGAGCAGGCGGTGCCGGAGCCGATCATCCTGCGCGTGTTCGCGGAGATGTTCTCCCTGCCGGAATACCCCGAGCTGGTGCCCGATCCGCCGGTGCGCTATGTGCAGGCGGACGGCTTCGGCGCGCTCACGCGCTGCCTTGCCTACCGGCTCTCGGGCATGCACCTGCGCCTCGTCGGCAGCAAGGGCTGCGGCAAGAACACGCTCATCCAGACAGTCGACTGGCTGCTCAACGTGCCGCAGTACCGCATGCAGGGCAATGCCGAGCTCGACAAGCTCGACCTGCTCGGCGGCCCGACGATCGAAAACGGCACCATGCGCTACCGCCTGAGCGATATGCTGCGCTATCTCGCGGCAGGCGCGGACGTCGTGCTCGACGAGGGCAACACCATCAAGCCCGAGTGCGCCGACGTGCTCCACTCGCTGACCGACGCCGCGCGCCAGATCCAGGTGCCCGGCTACGGGCTCGTGCAGATGCACCCGCACTCGGCGTTCACGATCACGATGAACGAGGACTATGCCGGCACGAACTTCATGAACGAGGCGACGATCGACCGCTTCACGCCCATCCACATTGCCGAGCCGGAGAGCATCGTCGATGTGCTGCACCGCGTCGTGCCCGAGGCGAGCGCCGCCAGCCTGAATATTTGCGACTATGTTTACTGTGCCATCCGCGACCGCATCCGCAGCGCCGGCGGGCTCGAGCCGGACGCGATGACGATCCGCGGCTTTATTGACGCCCTGCGCGCGGAGCCCCTGCTGGGCCTGCGCTGGGGTCTGCTCGACAACGTGGCCTCCAAGCCGCAGGACGCCTACACCCGCCTCCAGCTGACCGAGCTCATTGAGAGCATGGTGCCGCAGGATGGACGGATTTGACGCCGCGCTGGCGCGCTACCGGGCGTTTCTGGCGCATGATCCCATCACGCCGCTGCTCCGGCGCAGCCTCGCGCTGCTCGTGCCGGACAACATCCGCATCGACACGGTCACGCCGGATGACAGCCTGCGCTGCACGACGGACGGCACGGCCGTCACCGTCGGCGGGGCGGAATATCTGCTGCGCACGGATTTTGACGCCCGCCACTGGACGGCCGCGCTGCGCGTGCTGCTCGCGCGCGAGATCCAGCACGACAGCAGCTCCGACCGGGACGTCTGCGCGGCGTTCGCGGCGGATGCCGGCGCATATTTTCACGCGCACTATGCCCTCGCGCCCGAGACCGGGGCGCTGCTCGGGCACCGGATACTGAACATTCTGGAGCAGGCGCGCACGGATAACATCCTCTGCCGCCGCTTTCCCGGCTATCTGCCGCTGCTGCGCTTCGTGTGTTATGCGCAGCTCGAGGCGGCCGCACCCGGCAGCGCGCTCGCGGCGCTGCTCGATGAGCTGGAGGCTTTTGCGCTCACGGGCATCCCGTGTGGGACTCCGGCGCTCGCCGCCGTCCGGGCCGAGGTGGAGGCGGCGATCCTTGCGCCGTCGGCCGCCGCGTGCGCGGACATTGGCCGGCAGATCCTCGCGGCGCTCGCGCCGGAGCTGGCGCGCCTGTGCGGCATCGCGGATGCCGATGCGCTCGCGCGCATCGCATCGCAGCTCGTGGACTATGCCTTCAGCGAGGGCGACCGCGCGGAAGCCTTCGGCGACGGCTGCGACAGCCGCCTCCGCCTGCGCAGCGAGGCGCAGGACGCGGCGCGTCAGGGCCCCTCTGCCGACGGGGAGGACGCAGACCTCGACAAGGGCGACAGCGCAGCCGGCGGCAGCGGCGACAACTCCGAGCGCCACGGCGACATGAGCGGCAGCCTCGCCAGTCAGGAGGTCAAGCCGAGCGGCTCGGCCGGGACCAACGGCAGGGAGGACCGCGGCCGATCGTCCAGCGTCGGCCGCAGCGGCAATCACGGCCAGAGCGGGGCGACCGCCACCACGTCGGACACGGTGTCTGCTGCGCAGAAGGCGGCCTCCGGCGGGCCGGAGAGCCTGCGCGAAGTGCTCGGCACAGGCTGGGGCGCGCACCGCGGCTTTGCGCTCAGCGCGGCCGAGACGGACGCCATGCTCGCCGCGGCGGAAAAAGCGCTCACGCGCGAGCGGGCAATTGAGCAGCAGCTGCATGTCTCCGGCCCGCGTGCTGCCCGGCTCGACGCCGGGGAGCGGCAGGGGCTGGCCGAGCGGTATGCCGGCCTGACGTTTACGGAGACGTATATCACGCCGAGTGGCGGGCGGCTGCCGCCCGCATTTGCCGAGCGGGCAAAGGCGCTGCACCACCGGCTCGACAAGCTCCTGCGCCAGCAGCGCGAACGCAGCGCCAGCCAGCGCACCGGCGCGCTCTCGCAGCGCGAGCTGTGGAAGATCCCGCTCGATGTCAAGGACGTTTTTCGCCGCAAAGCACCGCCGTCCAAGCGCGAGACGGCGTTTTACCTGCTCATCGACCGCAGCGGCAGCATGGGCGCCGGTATCGGCGACGGGACATCCAAGCTCTTTACGGCACTGGCCACGGCGGCCGTGCTCGAGGAGGCGCTCAAGGGCATCGCCTATACGAAGATCGTCGCCTTTGACGGCGGCACGAACGCCGTGGAGCACTGCGTCATCAAGGATTTCGACCAGAAGGAGATCGGCAGCCGCTGCATCGACGCCATGGAGCAGATCGCCGCCGGCAACGGCAACAAGGACGGTTATTCCATCCGCGCCGCCGCGCTGGATCTGGCCAAGCGCACCGAGCGCCGCAAGATCCTCATGGTGCTCTCCGACGGGCTGCCGTCCGGCTATTTCAGCGAGGCGGAGGCAATCGACGACGTGCGCACGGCCGTGCAGGCGGCGCGCCGCCGGGGTCTGCTCGTCATCCCGATCATTTACACTGCGCGCACGGACGAGAACGTGGATGCTTACCGCCGTATGTATGAAAAGAGCATGATCTTTGCCGATTCCGTGGGCATGCTCGGCGAGTTCGAGCGCCTGCTCATGAAGCTGGTGCGCTGAGCGGCGGCCGGGGGGATTGCTTGACAAGCCCTGCGCGGTGTGCTATGATGATTTCTCGTTAAAAGGGAGTAGTTACAAATGTATGACCAACAATCTCCCGGCATCCGCCGGTGGTCATGCGCCTATTGTGATAGGTAATGAGACTTTTAGCACATCATATTTATGATCGTGCCGAAAGTCTCATTTTTTGCGCGATCACGAAGGAGAATGCGTTATGAACCTCGATTTTACCGGCAGCACCCTCTTTCTTGTCCTGCTGCTGTTCGCGGCGGGCCTTGTGTGCATCATCAAGGGCGGCGACTTTTTTGTCGACGCCGCCACGTGGATCGCGGAGGCCTCCGGTATCCCCAAATTCATCATCGGCGCGACCGTTGTGAGCTTTGCCACGACCATGCCGGAGATGCTTGTGTCCGTCTTTTCCGCGCTGGAGGGCAATGCGGACATCGCCATCGGCAACGCCGTCGGCTCGGTGACGGCCAATACCGGCCTGATCATGTGCCTGTCGCTGATCTGCATGGAGTGCACCATGCCGCGGCGGCAGTATGCGGTCAAGGCGGTGCTGCTGCTCGCGGCGATCGCGGTTCTGTTTGGCTTCACGCGCGACGGGCAGTTGTCCATCCTTGAGAGTGTTTTGATCCTTGTCATTTTTGTGTGCTTTATTGCCGAGAGCCTCGTTGCCGCGCGGCGTGAGCAGTCGCTTGAGGCCCCGGAGCAGGATGCCCGCCCCAAGACGGACGGCCGGACGGTCGCGCTCAATATCGGCAAGTTTGTGTTTGGCGCTGCGGCCATCGTCCTCGGCGCGCAGCTGCTGATCGACAACGGCACCGCGCTCGCGCAGATGATCGGTGTGCCGGATGCCATCATCGGCGCGACCATGATCGCCATCGGCACCTCGCTGCCGGAGCTCGTGACGACCATTACCGCCATCCGCAAAAAGCAGTCGTCCCTGTCGGTGGGCAACATCATCGGCGCGAACATCATGGATCTCACGCTTATCATGCCGCTGTGCGCGCTCATCCTCGGCAAGCCGCTGCCGGTCGAGCGGCAGGGCATGCTGCTGGATATTCCGGCGTGTCTTGTCGTGTGCGCGGGCGCGCTCATCCCGGCGCTGGTGCAGGGCAGGTTCAAGCGCTGGGTCGGCTTTTTCATCGGCGGACTGTACATCGTTTATCTCGTCATCATGTTCACGTGCTTCGGCGCGTAAAAACCGGCGCCGGCCTCCCGCGGGAGACCGGCGCTTTTTGCTGTGATATTTGCTGCAGACAGAAAAAACCCCGGAAGCCGAAGCTTCCGGGGTGTGGTGCGCGAGGCGGGACTTGAACCCGCACGTCCGGAGTGGACACTAGAACCTGAATCTAGCGAGTCTGCCAATTCCACCACTCGCGCATAAGCTTTGTCGTTCAAAGCCTGTTTAATATAGCATTTCGCGTGCGGATTGTCAAGCGTATTTTCCGCAACTGCCAGAAAAAATCGCAACGTGTGTCGAAAACGTGAATTTTTTCCGCTCCGGGTGTTCAAATCCGGCGGTATCTGGTATACTATACCGATGAAAAAATGAGACCCGGCCATGCCGGGAACGGAGTTGTGATCAAAATGGATTTGAACCGTGCTGCGCTCAAAGCAGACGCCCGCCGGCGCGCCGCCGGCTACCGCCCGAGTCCGATCCTCGCGGCATTGATCGTCTTTGCCCTCGGGCTGCTCATCTCGACGCTCTCGTCGTACCTGATGGGCGGCGACCGCCTGACCACGGCGCTGACAAACGCCGCGCAGTTCGGCCCCGACGCGGTCGAGCAGGCATACATCAGCTTCTTTGAGCATTACAGTGTGTCCGGTGTTGCGGTCGTGCTCGTCGTCGCGCTGGAGATCATGAACTATATGGTCAGCGTCGGCTTTGTGATCTTCTCGCTGCACGTCAGCCGGGATGAAACGGCCGAGATCGGCAACCTCTTTGACGGGTTCGGCCTCTTCTTCCGCGTGTTGTGGCTGGCGATCCTGCAGGGGCTGTTCGTGTTTCTGTGGAGCTTGCTGCTGGTCGTACCGGGCATCATCGCGGCCTATCGCTACCGGCAGGCACTGTACCTGCTGCTCGACCACCCGGAGAAGTCCGCCTGGCAGTGCCTGCGCGAGAGCGCAGCGGTCATGCGCGGCCACAAGTGGGAGCTGTTTGTGCTGGATCTGAGCTTCCTCGGCTGGATGCTGCTGAGCGCCCTGTTCGCGCCCGTGTCCATCTGGCTCGACCCGTACCGCGCTATCACGAACGCAAATTATTATAACCGGCTCGTCGGCGCGCAGGGCGGCCCGCGCATTTATGAGGGCTCGTTCACCGACATCCCGAACGATCCGCAGTCCTGATGGCTTTATCCCGCCTTTTCCCCCCGCCTGCCGTGCGCAGGCGGGGTGTCTTGCGTTGACAAGCCGTGGCTGTGCGGTATAATCTAAAGAGAAACTCGAGGAAAACGAGGTGCACAGATGCAGACGGAAAAGAGCGGCCGTCCGCAGGCGATGATCGCCATGAGCGGCGGCGTGGATTCGAGCGTGGCGGCATACCTGATGCAGCAGGCGGGTTACGACTGCATGGGCGTGACCATGAAGCTGTATGAAAACGAGGACGCCGGCGTGCCGCGCGGCCACACCTGCTGCACGCTCGACGACGTGGAGGATGCCCGCCGCGTGGCCTATGCGCTGGGCATGCCGTACTATGTCTTTAATTATAAGGATGCGTTCCGTGAGCAGGTCATGGCGCGCTTTGCCGCGGCCTATCAGCACGGGGCGACGCCGAACCCCTGCCTGGACTGCAACCGGTATCTGAAGTTCGGCCTGCTGGAGACACGCGCCCGCGCGCTCGGGTGCGACGTGCTGGCGACCGGGCACTATGCCCGCGTCGAGCAGCTGCCGGACGGGCGCTACACGCTCAAAAAGGCCGTGGACGCCACAAAGGATCAGAGCTATGTGCTCGCCTGGCTCACGCAGGAGCAGCTCGCGCACACGCGCTTTCCGCTCGGCGGTCTGCACAAGACCGAGGCACGGGAGATCGCCGAGGCGCATGGCTTCTGCAACGCGCACAAGCACGATAGTCAGGACATCTGCTTTGTGCCGGACGGTGACTATGCCGCCGCGGTCGAGCGGCTGACCGGCGCACACAGCGAGCCCGGCCGCTTCGTGGACACGCAGGGCAAGGTGCTTGGAACGCACCGCGGCATCATCCACTATACGATCGGCCAGCGCCGCGGGCTCGGCATCGCGGCCGAGATGCCGCTGTACGTCTGCGGCATCGATGTGCCGCGCAACGAGGTCGTGCTCGGGCGCAATGACGATCTGTTTTCGACCGAGCTGGATGCGAGCGGCTGCAACTGGATCTCCGGCGACGTGCCGGACGTGCCGCTGCACGTGACGGCCCGCATCCGCTACCGGCAGCCGGAGCAGCCGTGCACCGTCACGGCCACGGGGCCGGACACGGTGCACGTGTCGTTTGAGACCCCACAGCGCGCCATCACGCGCGGCCAGGCCGTCGTGTTCTACGGCGGGGACACGGTGCTCGGCGGCGGCACGATCGACTGAACTGTGATTTTTGGAAGGGAGGCGCGGCCGTGTCCGTGACGCTCTATCTTGCGATCCCCTGTTATAACGAGGAGACGGTCCTGCCGGAGACGGCGCGCCGCCTGCGGGAGAAATTCACCGCCCTGCGCGCCGCCGGGACGATCGGCCCCATGAGCCGCATCTGCTTCATCGACGACGGCTCGAAGGACGCCACCTGGCAGCTCATTTCCGACCTGCACGCGCACGACCCGGTCTTTTCCGGTATCCGCCTGTCGCGCAACCGCGGCCACCAGAACGCGCTGCTGTGCGGCCTGATGACGCTGCGGAATCGCGCCGACTGCGTCATTTCCATGGACGCCGACCTGCAGGACGACATTGATGCCATCGATGCCATGCTCACGGCCTTTCAGAACGGGAATGATATCGTCTACGGCGTGCGCGCCAGCCGGAAGCAGGACTCTGCCTTCAAGCGCGCCACCGCACAGGGGTATTACCGCCTGCTGCGCGCGCTCGGTGCGGACGTGGTGTATAATCACGCCGACTACCGGCTCATGAGCCGCCGCGCGCTCGACGCACTCGCGGAGTATAAAGAAGTCAATCTGTTCCTGCGCGGGCTCGTGCCGCTCGTGGGCTACCCGAGCACGGTCGTGTATTACGAGCGCGGCAAGCGCTTTGCGGGCGAAAGCAAGTACCCGCTGCGCAAGATGCTCTCGTTCGCGTGGGAGGGTGTGTCGTCGCTGACGGTGTCGCCGCTGCGGCTCATCACGCGCATCGGCATCGTGATGTTCCTCGTCAGCATCGCCATGCTCATCTATTTTCTCGTGCGTTATTTCACCGGCCACACCGTTGCCGGGTGGTCGAGTCTCGCCGTGTCCATCTGGGCCATCGGCGGGCTGCAGCTGCTGGCCATCGGCGTGGTGGGGGAGTACATCGGCAAGATCTATCTCGAGACGAAGGCGCGCCCGCGCTACCGCATCGAGACGGAGCTTGATGACCGGGAGGCGGAGCTTTGAAGCGCCTGCGCACGCTCTTTGACGCGAAGCTGTGGAAGTTTCTGCTCGTCGGCGTGATCAACACGCTCGTCGGCACGGGCATCATGTTTGGATTGTATAACCTTGCCAACTGCTCGTACTGGGTGTCCTCGGCGGCAAACTACGTGCTCACGAGCATCCTGAGCTTTTTCCTCAACAAGCACTTTACGTTCCAGAGCCGGGAGCGCGGCGCGGGTCAGGTCGTGCGCTTCGCGGCGAACATCGCCGTCTGTTACCTGATCGCCTACGGCATCGCAAAACCGTTGTGTCTGCGCCTGCTTGCCAACGCTGCGGTGAGTACGCGCGATAATGTGGCCATGCTCGTCGGTATGGTGCTCTTTACCGGCCTGAATTACCTCGGCCAGCGCTTTTTTGCCTTCCGCAGCCCGAAAACCGAAGAAAAATGAGACCCATTCCCGGATGTGCAGCAGCCGGGAATTCTTTTTTGAAAAAATGCAGATATCCTATTGACAAATGGGAGGAAAAATGGTTATATAAACACATGAACAATCATTCATATGTTCAAGCGAAAGTGAGGAGATCCCATGGCAGAACCGAGACCCGACAGTGCACCGGCGTGCGAATATCTCAACGTGCACGAGGACGCGGTGGCGCAGGTGCTTGCGGCCCTGCCGGACGATGAGACGCTCTACGACCTGTCGGAGCTGTTTCGCGTCTTTGGCGATTCGACGCGCATCAAGATCCTCTATGTGCTCTTCGAGAGCGAGCTGTGCGTGTGCGACATTGCGCGGCTGCTGAACCTGACGCAGTCGGCGGTCAGCCACCAGCTGCGCATTTTGAAGGCGTCGAACCTCGTCCGCTTCCGGCGGGAGGGCAAGACCGTGTTTTATTCCCTGGACGACGATCACGTCCGGTCCGTGCTGGCCCTCGGCATGGAGCATGTGCTGGAAAAATGATGGCCCGGCCATCTTTTCAAATAACATTCAATGACAGATGAAGGAGCGTACATCATCATGGAAAAGACCTATAAGATCGAAGTAGACTGCGCCAACTGCGCGGCGACCATCGAGCGGCACGTGGCAAAGCTCAAGTGTGTCAAGGAAGTGACCGTGAGCTATATGGCACAGAAAATGCTGGTCGAATATGCCCCCGGTGTGGACGAGACCGAGGCCAAGGCGGAGATCCTCAAGACCGCGCTCAAGGTCGAGCCGGACTTCCGCTTCGAGGACTGAATATCATGACACGCGAACAGAAAAGGTCGCTGCTGCTCATAGCAGCAGCGGCCGTGCTGCTCATTGGGCTGCACTTTGTGCCGGTCACGGGCTGGCTCAAGCTCGTGCTGTATCTCATCCCGTATCTGCTCGTCGGCGGCGAGACGCTCGTCGATGCCTGCAAGGGCATTTATAACCGCCAGCCGTTCGACGAAAACCTGCTCATGGCCGTGGCCACCATCGGCGCGATGGTGCTCGGGGACTATCCCGAGGCCGTGTCCGTCATGCTGTTTTACCAGATCGGCGAGCTGTTTGAGAGCTATGCCGTCGGCCGCAGCCGCCGGAACATCGGCGATCTGATGGACATCCGCCCGGACTACGCCAATGTTGAGACGGCGGACGGCGTTGCGCGCGTGAAGCCCGAGCAGGTCGCGGTCGGCGATACGATCGTCGTCAAGCCCGGCGAGCGCGTCCCGCTCGACGGCACGGTGCTCACGGGCACGTCGGCGCTGAATATGAGCGCCCTGACCGGTGAGAGCGCCCCCGTGGACGTCACGGAGGGCAGCACCGTCGTCAGCGGCAGCGTGAACCTGTCGGGTGTGCTGCGCCTGCGCGTGGAGAAGGTGTATGCCGAGTCCACGGTCGCGCGCATCCTCGAGCTGGTGGAAAATTCCTCGCTCAAAAAGGCGCACACTGAGCGCTTCATCACGAAGTTTGCCCGCGTCTACACGCCGTCCGTTTGCGGTGCGGCGCTCGCGCTGGCGATCCTGCCGCCGGTCGTGCGGCTCATTATGGGCATCCCGGCAGAGTGGGGAGACTGGATCTACCGCGCGCTGACGTTCCTCGTCATCAGCTGCCCGTGCGCACTCGTGATCTCGATCCCGCTGTCGTTCTTCGGCGGCATCGGCGGCGCGTCCGCCCGCGGCATCCTCATCAAGGGTTCGAGCTATCTGGAGATGCTGGCCAAGACCGACCGTGTCGTCTTTGACAAGACCGGCACGCTCACGCGCGGCACGTTCGCCGTCACGGCGGTGCATCCCGCGCAGCCGGAGCTGTCCGATCAGGCGCTGCTGCAGCTTGCGGCGGCGGCGGAGCAGTTTTCCGATCACCCGGTCAGCCAGAGCCTGCGCCGCGCGGCCGGAGAGCTTCCGGCCGACCTGGTCACGACGGACGCCAAAGAGCTCGCCGGTCACGGCGTGACCGCGCAGGTCGGCGGCCGGTCTGTTGCCGCCGGCAACACGAAGCTGATGGACACCATCGGCCTGACCGTGCCCGCGGTCAATGAGACCGGTACGGTCATCCACGTCGCGGCCGACGGCGCGTATCTCGGCTACATCGTCATCTCCGACGAGCCGAAGACCGGCTCGCGCGAGGCGGTGGCCCGCCTGCGGGCGGACGGCGTGCGCGTCGTCATGCTCACCGGCGACCGGAAGAGCGCGGCCGACGCCGTGGCGGAGGAGCTGGGCATCGCGGAGGTGCACAGTGAGCTGCTGCCGGAGGATAAGGTCACGCAGGTCGAGCGGCTGCTCGGCGAGGGCGCACCCGGGAAATACCTTGCCTTCGTCGGCGACGGCATCAACGATGCGCCGGTGCTCGCGCGCGCCGATCTCGGCGCCGCCATGGGCGGCATCGGCTCGGACGCTGCCATCGAGGCGGCGGACATCGTGCTCATGGACGACGATCCGCGCAAGCTCTCGCTGGCCATGCGCATCTCGCGCAAGACCATGCGCCTCGTCTGGGAGAACATCGTCTTTGCGCTGGCCGTCAAGGCCGTCTGCCTCGTGCTCGGCGCGCTCGGCATTGCGAACATGTGGGTCGCCATCTTCGCCGACGTCGGCGTTATGGTCCTGTGTGTGCTCAACGCCGCCCGCGCGCTCAATACGAAGCACCTGTAATGCTGATCTCTGTATGAAACAGGATAGAAAAGAGGCCGCCGAAAGGCGGCCTCGATCTTTTAGAGTGTCTGTGCCAACAAAAAAGAAACTGCGCAGCGGGGGAGCTCGAGGGGGGCAAGACCCGCCTCGAATCCGATCCAAAGCAAAAGTCCTGATGGATCAGGGCTTTTGCGCGTCCGGCATTTTGCTATGAAAAAGGCCGGACGGCGAAAGCGCGTTCAGGAAAGTTCGGTACGGACTTTCCTGACAAGCTGAGACCGCCGTCGGCGGTCTTTTTTTCATGCCTTTTTCACGTGCACCGGCGGAAGCTGCTGTCCGTGAGGACGCGCGCGCAGATCAGCCCCAGCGGCAGGGAGACGACGATCAGCAGCGAGGCGACGAGCCACGACGCGCTGTCGCTCAGGTTCATTGTGCCCAGATCGTACACGGCGCGGTAGAAATACAGCCCCGGCACCATGATGACGATCGACGGCACGGTGATCGTGATGCGCGGGTAGCCCGAGCGCCGCTTATACGCGGAGGCGAGCAGGCCCGCCGTCAGCGCGCCGAAAAACGCGGCCGCTGCCGGCGGGAAGCCGGCCAGACTGACGAGCTCGAGCCGCAGGGTGTTCGATATCGCGCCGATCACGGCGGCGACGGACGCGAGCTTCACGGGACTGTTGAACATCAGCGAGAAGCCGAACACACCGCAGAAGCTCATCGCCAGCCGCAGCAGGATGCGCGCCCAGACGGGCAGCCCCAGCGGCAGAAAATCCATCGGCTGCAGCCGCAGCAGCAGCGCCATGAGCCAGGCGGTCAGCGTCGCCACGACGACGATCATGATCGCGTAGGCCAGCCGCTCAAGTCCGGAGCGCATGTCCTGCTTGGACATGTCGATGCCGCTCGTGATGAACGGGAAGCCCGGAATGATGAACAGCATCGCGCAGATATACCCCGCCTGATGCTGTGGGTCGATGGGCCAGAGCAGCGATGCCAGCCGGAACAGCCCGGCATAGACCAGACACGCCGCCGCAACGGATAGGGCGATGCAGCTAAACAGCGTCAGGTGCCGCTGTGTCAGCCGCGCGCGCACATACTGCCCGACGCCCGCGCCCAGAAAGGCCAGCAGCATCTCGATCGGCCCGCCGCCGAGCAGGAACGTGAATCCGCCGCAGGCGAGCGCCGACGCCAGCCCCTGCTGCAGCGGGGTGTAGCTGCCGCCTGCCTGCGCGATCTCGTCGAGCCGGGTGTGCAGGTCGTCCGCCGTCATGTACACGCCGTCGAGCGGAAAACGCTTGACAAAGCGCTCGAGCTGGTCGAGCTTGGCGGTGTTGACGCCGGTGGCCGTCAGCGTCAGCGTCTGGGCGAACGTGTTCTCGCCGTCGGAGCAGGTGTACTCGATGGACAGCAGCCCGATGTCGGCGGCGCACACAAGACCGAGCGCCTCGGCGATCTCGTTCATGGAGCTGCGCACACGCCATGCGCCGGTGCCGCACGAGAGCAGCAGCAGACCGACCCGGCCGACGACGCCGGCGCGGATGGGCAGCGGCGCCTGTGAGACAGGCAGCTCTTTCTGATCCCGGATGGGGTCATGCCACGGGATCTGCATATGATTTGGTTTGATGATCGGATGATGCAACGTATCTCACGCCTTTTTTGAAAATTCGGACTGTATTGTAGTCTTGTGCGCGCCGGAAGTCAAGAGCGGACGATCAGACGGCCCGCCAAAAACCGATGCGCAAGCGGAGACGGCCTGTCATTTGACAGGCCGTCCTGCTGGATTTGTTCAGAAAAGATCGCCGTCGTGGGTGTCTACATAAAACGAATACGGTTTTCCGCTCGCCGTGAAGGTGATGTGGTAGGCATCGCGGCCGGAAACCTGCACACGCTGGACATTGACGTCGCGGATGTCCGGCAGCGAAATGCCAAGCTCCTGCAGCACGCGGCTCAGGGCTTCGGATATGCTGATCTCCGAACCTGCGGGGGCGGCGGAATCGTCCGGCTTTCCCGGCGTGGCCGGGGTGTCCGGCGTCTGTGCGGGCTGCTCCGGGCGCTGCACGTCGAGAATCTCGCCGGTGCGTGCGGCGATCGTGTAGCAGTATTCCCCGCCGGCCGCCGCAAAGCGGACACGCGCTTTGCCCCCGATCTGCCGCTGGACCGCGCCATGGTTGTGACCATCGTGCACCGCATCGCTGGAGCACCGGATGCGGCCGGCACGAACATGCCCTTCCGCGATGTCCCGGTCGGTGCCTACTATGCGCAGCGCGTCCTCTGGGCCTATCACGCCGGTGTGGTCAACGGCTGCGGCGCGGACACGTTCTGCCCCACGCAGGCCATCAGCCGTCAGGATCTGACGGTCATCCTCTACCGCTATGCCTGCCTCGCGGGCATTGCAGACGCGGCGCAGTCGGAGAACGTCCTGAGCGGCTTTGCCGATGCGGGCGCTGTCAGCGATTATGCCCGCGCGGCGCTCCTGTGGCGCTTTGCCAGCCAGTATTCTCTCGCTTAACACCGCGCTGTCCTGTGCGTGTTGCATCCCCCATTCCCGTAACTGCGGGGCCGCCCCGGAGCGTTCGCTCCGGGGCGGTTTTTCAGCTGCAAAGCAGCTGAAAAACCGCAAGATCTGATTCGAGGCGGGCCTTGCCCCCACGAGCCCCCCCGCTGCACTGCGGACGTTCTCTTGCGCGGAATACGGAGCGCGGCGATAGAAACGCCCGCCCCGGAGCCAACGGCTCCGGGGCGGGTGCTGCTTATTTTATCCGGCGCGGAACAGCCGCCGGTACTCGCGCGGGCCGCAGTAGCCCGCCGCGCACTGCGAAAAGGCGTCGCCGAGAAAGAGCCTGTCCGTGCAGATCTCGATGATGGAAAACCGCTCGCCCGGCGCGGCGGCCAGGACGCGGATCTCGGCGTCGAGCAGCGGGCGGTACTCCGCCTCGCAGGCGTCTGTGATGCACATGTCTGGCTGCCAGCAGAAGGTCTGCTGCACATCGCAGCCGCAGATGACAGCGTCAAAGGCGGCACCGTCGCGGATCGCGTGGTCAATGTACGTTCGCAGAGTCATGATTTTTCTCCTCCCATGTCCATGTTGTGTTTCTGTTTTCTCCCTTTTATCACAGCATAGCACATGCAAAGTCCAATAATCAGGACAGTGGAGGCAAAGATTCCGCTATTTTTGCGCCGCGCGCAGCCAGGCGATCTCCTGCGCGTACCCGGCGTCGTCGTTCGGCGTCTCGAGGATGAACGGCAACTTCGCCAGCGCCGGGTGCCGGGTGACGCGCACGAGCGCCTCCGGCGGGATGCAGCCGTCGAGCAGCTTTGCGTGCCGGTCCTTGTGGCTGCCGCAGGGGTTGAGGCTGTTGTTGAGGTGCACGGCGTGCAGGCGCTTGAGCCCGATCACGCGGTCAAACTCCGAGAGCACACCGTCAAGGTCGCCGGCGATGTCATACCCCGCGTCCCAGATGTGGCACGTGTCGAGGCAGACGCCGATGTGCTCCGTCAGCTCCACGCGGTCGATGATGGCGCGCAGCTCCTCGAAGCGGCCGCCAACCTCGCTGCCCTTGCCGGCCATGGTCTCGAGCAGGACGGTCGTGGTCATGTCGGGGAAGAGGACCTCATTGAGCAGCGCGGCGATCTTCTCAATGCCCACGTCGATGCCCTGCCCGACGTGGCTGCCGGGGTGAAAATTATAGAGCTGGCCGGGCGTGTGCTCCATGCGCTGCAGGTCGTCGGAAAAGGCCATGCGCGCAAACTCCGCCACGTTCGGCTTGGCTGCGCAGGGGTTGAGCGTGTAGGGCGCGTGCGCGACCAGCCGGTCGATGCCCGCGCGGGCACATTCGGCGTGGAAGGCGGCAATATCCGCCTCTTCAATAGGCTTGGCGCTGCCGCCGCGGGGATTGCGCGTGAAGAACGCAAACGTATTTGCGCCCAGCGCCTCCGCGCGCTTTGCCATGGCGAGATACCCGCCTGCGGAGGAAATGTGACAGCCGATCCGGAACATACGATCACCTCAAAGAATGGATACCCCCATCATAGCATACCGCGCGGCGGCTGCCAAGCTTGCCACCGCGCCGCGGATGGTGTATGCTGTTCGTAGATTCGTTTTGATGATGGAGGATGTGGCATGGAATCATTGACTTTTCAGCCCAATAAAAAGGGTGTGATAAGCGGCTGCACGATACCGGTTATCTTTGTTCTAGGATATGTTGCTTATGCCATGTTCCCGGATGGATACAAGATTCTTACAAAAGGGGAACTGGTTTTCGAGTGTGTACTGGTGACGGTGGTCGTTTTTGGTTACGCCGCGGCATTGGTTAATATCATGAAATCAGCTGGATACCGCACGATGATTGAGGTCAGCCAGCAGGGTTTTGCGGTTGTAGACCCCAAGCGTTCGGAACCTGTGTTTGTACCATGGAGCGAGCAGATCTATCTGTGTACTTGCATGGAAGGAGACGTCTATAGCTATCATTGGATTCATGATACGATACTTTGCTTTTCCAATCAGGACATAAGCGGACAGTGGATAGAAAGGGGCCAGACCGTAAATTACCGGCAGACGTTTGAAACAGACGACGGACAGCCGTGGATTGTTGCACTGACTTATGGCAGCAAGGCAAAATGTAAGAAAGACGCAGCGCGTATCCGTCAGTACATGGACGGCTGTTTGCAGCAGACAGAATAACTTTGCCGGAAGACCGATTTGGCATACCACAGAAAAAAAGGGGAGGACAGGCCATGCAGCCGTATGAACTCATTCGCTCCGGCCGCCGCACGCTGGCGCTCGAGCTGCGCGGCGGGCGCGTGATCGTGCGCGCGCCGTACCGGACATCCCAGGCGGCGATCGACCGCTTTGTTGCCGCGCACGCTGACTGGATCGCGCGCGGGCTGGCCAAACAGGAGGCCCGCGCTGCCGCACACCCCGAGCCGACGGACGCCGAGCGGGCGGCCTACATCCGGCAGGCGAAGGCTTACCTGCCGCAGCGCGTGGCGTATTATTCCGAGCGGATGGGGCTTTACCCGACGCAGGTGCGCATCACGGGCGCGCGCACGCGCTTTGGCAGCTGCAGCTCACAGGGGCACATCTGCTTTTCGTGGCGGCTGATGCAGTACCCGCCGGAGGCGATCGACTACGTTGTCGTGCACGAGCTGGCGCACCTGCGCTACATGAACCACGGCGCGGAGTTTTACGCGCTCATCGCGCGCTATCTGCCGGACTGGAAGGCCCGCCGCGCCCTGCTGCGGGCGTGAAAAGCACCGGAGGACGATCTGTCCTCCGGTGCTTTTCATTCGGAATTGACTTTTTGCACCCGCTGCGTGTAAACTATTCATTCAGGAACCAAGGAGGAATGTACCATGAAGCAGGCGATCGCGCTGGCCGGCGGCGGCACGAAGGGCGCGTATCAGGTCGGCGCGTGGAAGGCGATGCGGGAGCTGGGCATCCCGTTTGACATCGTTACGGGCACGTCCATCGGTTCGGTCACGGCGGCGCTGATGGTGCAGGGCGATTTTGACCGCGCGTGGGAGCTCTGGACGCACATCACGGAAGAGCAGATCATGCTTGAACGTGAGGACGCCACGCCGCGCGAGAAGCGCGAGCTGGCGGCCCTGGCCGAGCATCCGGAGCAGCTCATCGCGCGTGTGAAGGACTGGGCGGACCTCAACCGCCGTACGGCGGACATCACGCCGTACCGCGCGCTCGTGCACCAATATCTCGACGAGGCGCGCTTTTTCGCCTCGCCTGTGGATTTCGGGCTCATGACGGCGCGTTTCCCGTCGTTCCAGCCGGTCGAGGTGCGCAAGCAGGACATTGCACCCGGCTACCTGCCGCAGTGGATCCTCGCGTCGTCGGCGTGCTACCCGATGTTTCCGATGTGCGAGATCGACGGGCAGAACTACCTCGACGGCGCGTACTCGGACAATCTGCCGATCGGCACGGCGTTTCGCCTCGGCGCTGACCGCGTCATCGCCATCGGCCTCAAGCCGGAGACGCCGGAGAAAAAATATACCAACCACCCGCTCGTGACCTACATCGCCCCGGCGGAGCCGCTGGGCAAGCTGCTGGAGTTCGACTCCGACGCGCTGCGTCACAGCATCGCCCTCGGCTATACGGACACGCTGCGCGTGCTCGGCAGCTATATCGGCCATACCTATACGTTCGAACCCGACGGGCAGACGCTGCTCGAGGGCGTCGCGCGCGACTATCTGCTCTGGCTGCTGCGCCGGGAGCTGACGCCGCCGGACTCCATGCTGGACTTTTTCCGCAGCGACACGCCGCTGACCGACCGCATCCTCAGCGACCAGCACAGCGACCTGACGGCCTGCGCGCTCGCGGGCGCGGAGTGCGTGCTCGAGGCGTATGCCTACCCGCGCGGGGAGATCTACGATCTCAAGCTCCTGCTGCCGGAGCTGGCCATGCGTCTGACGGAGGACGAGGACACCCCGGCGCTCGAGCGCGCGCACGCGCTGTGCGCGTCGCTGGGTAGCGAGCATTTCTTCACGCAGCTCGCCCCGCTCACGCCGCGCTATGACGCCAGGGACATCTTCCTCGCTACGCTCACGCTCTATCTGCGCGAGCAGACGGCCTGACGGGCAGGTTTTTGTTGCACTCGCGGGAAAAATCGGGTATACTATCTAAGTTTGATATTCGAAAGAACAACAGAGGAGCGGACTATGGATCTGAAACAGGAAATCGAGCGCCGCCGGACGTTTGCGATCATCTCGCACCCGGACGCCGGCAAGACGACGCTCACGGAAAAGCTGCTGCTGTACGGCGGGGCCATCCAGCTCGCCGGCTCGGTCAAGGGCAAGGCGACCGCGCGCCACGCGGTCTCGGACTGGATGGAGCTCGAAAAGCAGCGCGGCATCTCCATCACGTCGTCGGTCATGCAGTTTGAATACGAGGGCTATTGCATCAACATCCTCGACACCCCGGGCCACCAGGACTTTTCGGAAGACACCTACCGCACGCTCATGGCGGCGGACAGCGCCGTCATGGTCATCGACGCGGCCAAGGGCATCGAGCCGCAGACGCGCAAGCTCTTCAAGATCTGCGCCATGCGCCACATCCCGATCTTCACGTTCATCAATAAGCTCGACCGCGAGGCCCGCGACCCGTTTGAGCTCATGGAGCAGCTGGAAAACGAGTTCGGCATCGGCACTTATCCGGTCAACTGGCCCATCGGCTGCGGGCATGACTTCAAGGGCGTGTTCGACCGCGACCGCCGCGAGATCCTCGCGTTTCAGGAGTTTCACCGCGGGCAGAACAAGATCCGCCCCATCGAGTGCGAGCTCACGGACGTTGAGCGGCTCGACGAGCTGATCGGGCCGCGCCAGCGCGAAAAGCTGACCGAGGATATCGAGCTGCTCGACGGCGCGGGCTACGCCTTCGACCTCGACGAGGTGCGCGCCGGCCGGCTCAGTCCGGTGTTCTTTGGCTCTGCGCTGACGAATTTCGGCGTCGAGCCGTTTCTGGAAAACTTCCTGCACATGACGATGCCGCCGCTGCCACGCACGACGGCCGACGGCGTGGTCGACCCGATGCAGCCGGCGTTTTCCGCGTTCGTATTCAAGATCCAGGCGAACATGAACAAGGCCCACCGCGACCGCATCGCCTTCATGCGCATCTGTTCGGGCAAGTTCGAGCGCGACCATGAGTACCTGCACGTGCAGGGCGGCAAGACGCTCAAGCTCGCGCAGCCGCAGCAGCTCATGGCGCAGGAGCGTGCGATCATCAATGAGGCCTACGCCGGCGACATCATCGGCGTGTTCGACCCCGGCATCTTCTCCATCGGCGACACGATTTGCGACCCGAAGCTGCGCGTACGCTTCGAGGGCATCCCGACGTTCGCGCCGGAGCACTTTTCCGTCATCTCGCAGGTGGACACCATGAAGCGCAAGCAGTTTGTCAAGGGCGTCACCCAGATCGCGCAGGAGGGCGCCATCCAGATCTTCCACGAGCCGAACAGCGGCATGGAGGAGGTCATCGTCGGCGCGGTCGGCGTGCTGCAGTTCGAGGTGCTGGAGTACCGGCTCAAGAACGAGTACAACATCGACATCCGCCGCCGCGACCTGTCGTATTCCTATATCCGCTGGATCACGAGCGAGGGCACCGACCCCACGGCGCTCAATCTCGCTTCCGACACGAAGTGGGTGCAGGACTTCCGCGGCCATAACCTGCTCATTTTCAACAATGAGTGGAGCATCCGCTGGGCGGAGCAGAAAAACCCCGGCCTGACGCTGGCGGAGTTCAGCACAAATCAGGACGACGAGGCATAATATCCAACAGGGCCATCCGAACGGATGGCCCTGTTTTTTCGCGGTGCATCGCGCTGCCCTGAATGCGTAAAAATCCCCCGGCGCGGGCTCACTCCGCGCCGGGGGATCTTTGCCTCCGCAAAGTTTTCTGTACGCCGTCAGGATGCGACGGCTTTTTTTGCAGCGGCTGCGTATACTGGTGTCAAACGAAAGCAGAGGAGGGGGGAGCGGTGAAGAAACTCCGCTTTGTGATCTTTGTCATGCTCATCATGCTGCTGCTGTGTTCGGCCGCGCGTGCGGTTCGGTCGGCGCCGGAGGCGCGGGTGGCCGTACAAATGCAAAAACCTCCTGCAGCGCAGGAGGTTTTTCCTTATGCAGGTATGGATGCTCAGAACAGATCCTCGACCACTTTCTCGGGCGGGACTTCCAGCAGCGCCGGGTTGTGCATGAACATCTTCATGTACTTGAACGAGGAGGCGTAATAGTACCCGTCGCACACGCGCTCGTCCATGACGGCCATGAAGTCGATGTACTTGCGCTCGACCGGCTTGCCCTCGCGGTCAAGCTCGACCGCCTTGCGCTTGGCGCCGAAGGCGATGAACATCGGCAGGTTGCCGAAGTTGTACAGGTGGTGATAGATCGGCGGGATGCCGAGCGAGCCCATATCGGTGATGATCATCGAGCCGTGGAAGGGGCTGGCGTCGAGCAGCTTCTGCGGGATGATGCCGAAGTAATCCATCACGCGCAGGCAGCCGATGGCGAAGCGCAGCAGGAAACGCGGCAGCTTCAGCAGCGCGCCGGCGACCTGCTCGGTGTTGTTGTCCTGGTCGCCGTACTTGATCTCGTCGATCTTCTCGTTCATCTTGCGGTAGACGTCAAAGATCGTGTCCGTCGGGGCGAAGACGGCTTTGATGGTCGTCTCGTTCGAGGTGGTGGACATGCTGCGGCGCACGGTCAGCACGACCTCGATATTGTTGCGCGCATAGATGCGCCGGCCGGCCACGAAGCGGTTGATGCCGGGGCGCATGGAGACCATACGGATGTAGGCCGCAATGAACAGATGCAGGTAGCCGAGGCCCTTGTAGCCCTCGAGGCGCTTCTGGCGCAGCCAGCGGTCGGTGTTCGTGATCTCAATGCAGTCCTCAAACTGATTGCAGGCGTCGTTCTTCGTGGGCATGATGTAGGGCATGAACTTGTAAAACGGTGCGAGGGACTGGATCAGGCGGCCGTCCTTGCGGTCACCGAAACGGCGTTTGCTTTCCATGAAAGTACCTCCGAATATGCGAATATAGTTCAAACTTTTTAACTTTAGCAAAAATATTATAGGCTATTTCCGGCACAATAGCAAGGGGAAAAACATTTTAAGTGTTGAAATCTTGCATTTCCCAACATTTTGTTCATTTTTTCATCAGAAATTATGAATGTTCCCATTGCGAGAAATCATGCAAATCCGATAACGTTAAATTTTCGTCAATGACGTGAAAAAGCTAGCAGGATCAATAGTTTTTTAACACATAGGTGTTTGAATTTTGACAGACAATTTTGGGCAGTTTTACTTGATTAACAGCGGTGAATAAGGTAAAATACCTACATTATGTAGAGACAGTTCGTGAAAACGGGCGTTGCGCGGCATAATAACAGTTTGATTCGTAGGGAGGTGTACGGATGTCATTTGAGGCGATAACAACGATCAGTGACGCAGAAAACCGGGCCAGACAGATCAAAGCCGACGCGCAGGCAGCCGCTGCGGCGGCAGTGGAAGCGGCCCAGGCCGAGGGAAAGGCAGTGATAGAGGCTGCCGTCGGTAAGGCACAGCAGGAGCTGCAGACGCTGCGGGCCAAATCGGATGAAAAGGCGAAGGCGGATGCGGAAACGCTGGCGGCGGAGACCAAGAACAAGGAAGCTGCCATGCGCATCAAGGCTAAGACCAATCTGGATCGGGCTGCATCACTCATCGTGGAAAGGATTGTGAACGGCTGATGGCCATTGTACACATGAAAAAGCTGCGGCTCATGGTCGTTCGCCGGCAGAAAGATGAGCTGCTCCGGGATCTGATGCTGCTCGGCTGCGTGCAGATCTCGGAACCGGACGCCTTGCTTGCGGACGCGGAATCTGCCGCAGTCCTGCGTCAGGAGAGCGGCAATGTGACGGAGGTGCGCAGTGAACTCACGCGCCTGACCGCCGCGCTCAAGCTGCTCGACAAGTATGCGCCGGTCAAGTCCAGGCTGCTCAGCTCCCGGCCGGAGGTCACGGAGGCGGATTTCCTGGATGACGGTGCGTACCGTCAGGAGCTCGATGCAGTCGCACAGCTCGAGGAGTTGGAGGCGGCCGTGCGCCGCTACAACGGCGAGGAGGCTAAGCTCCGCAGCAATATGGAGGCCCTGCGCCCGTGGCAGACACTCGACCTGCCGCTGGATCTGGGCGAAACCGTAAGGACCCGCATTTCTCTGGGTATGCTGCCCGCGGCAGTGGATCTTGCCGAGACTGCAAAAGCGCTGGCGGACGCTGCGCCCGAGTCGCAGCTGTATGAGATCTCTTCGGACAAGGAACAGCACTATGTGCTGCTCATTTGTTTGAAAGAGGAGCTGACGGAAGCCATCACGGCGCTGCGCGCGTCCGGCTTCACGCTGGCAAACCTGAACGGCGCGCCGGGCACGGCAAAGCAGAACATTGAGGACGCGCAGCAGCAGATCGCGGACGTCATCCGCAGGCGTGAGCAGGCGGAGACGAATATTGCCGCCTTTGCCCCGCACCGGGATGCGTTCAAGCTCTGCATCGACCGCGCGAGCGTGAAGCTCGGCCGCGCGGAGGCGGAAGAGCGCCTGGTCGGTACCGAGAGCGTCGTGTGCATGCGCGGCTGGCTCACGGCGCCGGAGGAGGCCAAGCTCACCGCGGTGCTCGCAAAGTATGACTGCGCCTGGGATCTGGCCGATCCCACGGAGGACGAGTACCCCGAGGTGCCGGTCAAGCTCCAAAACAACAAATTTACCGAACCGCTGAACATGGTCACGAACATGTACAGCCTGCCGGCCTACGGCACGGTCGATCCGAACCCGCTCATGGCGCCGTTTTTCATTTTGTTCTACGGCATCATGATGGCGGATATGGGCTACGGCCTTGTGATGATGATCGCGGCGCTCGTTGCGCTCGGCAAGATGAAGCCGAAACGCGGCAGCAAGTATTTCTGCGAGCTGCTGTTCGCCTGCGGCGTGTCGACGTTCCTGCTCGGCATCGTGACAGGCGGCTTCTTCGGCAACGCCGTGCCGACGATCGTGAAGATGTTCGGTCACGACGTCAAGCTCGGCATTCTGACAAGCCCGCTGCTCGACCCGCTGACCGATACGACGCAGATCCTCATCGGCGCCATGGTGCTCGGTTTCATCCAGCTCTCGACCGGCATGGTCGTGAACATGGTCATGGAGTGCCGTCAGGGCAAGGTCGGCGATGCAATCTTCAACGAGGGCACCTGGTTCGTGATCTTCGCGGGCCTGGCGCTGTTCGTGCTCAAGATCGGCAACATCGGCGGCGTGCCGGTCGTGCTGTGCATCGGCGTTCTGATGCTGATCTACGGTTCCGGCCGCGAGGCCAAGGGCTTCGGCAAAGTCACCGCCGTGTTCGGCGCGGTCTACAACGGCCTGACCGGCTGGTTCGGCGACATTCTCTCGTATTCCCGACTCATGGCTCTGATGCTGGCCGGCAGCGTCATCGCGCAGGTGTTCAACACCCTCGCCGCGATGCCGTCGAGCGGCGGCGTGACGGTCGTGTCGATGATCGTGTTCATCATCATCTTCCTGTTGGGCCATCTGCTCAACTTCGGCCTGAACCTGCTCGGCTGCTTCGTGCATGACCTGCGTCTGCAGTGCCTGGAGTTCTTCGGCAAGTTCTATGTCGACGGCGGCAAACCGTTCCGCCCGCTCGAGATCAACACGCGCTATGTCGACGTGGAAAATCATAATTTCTAATCATTCGTATTCAAGAGATATTTAAGGAGGAAAATGAAAATGGCATTTCTCGAATCCATCGGTGGTCTGGCTCTCGGCCTTCTCGGCGCTGCGCTCGCAGCGGCGCTCGCGTGCATTGGCTCTGCAAAGGGCACCGGCATCGCCGGTGAGGCCGGCGCAGGTCTCGTTTCGGAAGATCCCAGCAAGTTCGGCAAAGCGATGATCATGCAGGTCATCCCGGGCACCCAGGGCCTGTACGGCTTCGTTATCTGGTTCCTGGCTCAGAATCAGATCTTCGCTGCCAACGCTGCCGCTCCGCTGACCGTCGCTCAGGGCCTGCAGTACTTCGCAGCCTGCCTGCCGATCGCGCTCGGCGGTCTGATCTCCGCCATCGCTCAGGGCAAGGTCGCTGCCGCGTCCCTGAACATTCTGGCCAAGAAGCCCGACGACTGGTCCAAGGGCATGATCTTCTGCATCACGGTTGAGTTCTACGCCATCCTCTGCCTGCTGGCATCCTTCCTGATGCTCAACGGCTTGAAGTAATCCCCATCCTCTTCCGACAGAAGGGAACAAAGATCTATGAATGGTATTGAAAAAATCACCGGCCGCATCGAGGCGGACGCGCAGGAGCAGGCGAAGGCCATCGCGGCCGAAGCCGAGGCCAGGTGCGCCGAGATCCGTGCCGATTATGACAAACAGGCGCAGGACCAGTACTGGGCCCGCGTCCGCGACGGTGTGAAAGCGTGCGAGGACCGCGTGCAGCGCATGGGCCGTCTGGCGGAAATGGAAGCCAGAAAGAGCGTCCTTGCCCTCAAGCAGGAGATGGTCGACGCGGCGTTTGCCGCCGCGCTCGATAAGATCTGCACCATGCCGCAGGCGGACTACGTGGCGTATCTGGCCAAACTCGCCGCGCAGGCCGCGACGACCGGCACCGAGACCCTGGTGTTCAACGCCAAGGATCAGGCCGCGTGCGGTCAGGCGGTCGTGGACGCTGCCAATGCGCTGCTCGCGCAGCAGGGCAAGCCCGGCCGGCTCACCATGAGCCAGGCCACGCGCGACCTGCGCGCCGGGTTTGTGCTCCAGCAGGGAGATATCGAGGTCAACTGTGCCGTGGAGACGATCGCAGAGCTCTGCCGCAGTGATCTGGCTGCTCAGGTTGCCGAGGTCTTGTTCGGCGCGTGACCTGCCCCGCCCCGTGCGGGGGGAATGAATTATCCTATATGGGGCGCAGAGTGCTGCGCCGCATGAGGGAGGAACCGAATTGTCTAAAGTAAAAGATACGAATTACCTTGCGATTACGGCAATGCTGGCAGCCCGCGAGACCAAAATGCTTTCCGCTGAGCGCATGGAGCGCATGATCGACGCGCCCACGAACGACGAGGCGGCCAAGATCTTGGAGGAATGCGGCTACGGCGACCTGAGCGGCCTGTCCGCGAAGGAAGCCGGCGCTGCGCTCGAGGCGCACATCGCGGCGCTGTTCGATGAGGTCGAGGGCATGGTCCCGGAGGCGCAGCTCGTGCAGCTGTTCCGCCTCAAGTATGACTACCACAATGCCAAGGCGCTCATCAAGGCGCGGGCGATGGGCGTGGAGTGCGATGCGATCCTGTCGCAGCGCGGCACCGTGGCGCCGCAGAAACTGCTCACGGCGTTTCTCGAGGAGGACTACCGCGACATCCCGCCCGTTCTGGCACAGGCCATGGTCAGCGCCGCTGCGATCCTGGCGCGCACGACCAATCCGCAGGCAGCGGACTTCGAGCTCGACCGCGCGTATTTCGCGCAGATGCTCGCGCTTTCCGACGGCCTGAGCGACGGCGGCTTTGCCAGAGGCTATGTGCAGCTGCAGATCGACAGCGCGAACCTGCGCGCTGCCGTGCGCACGCGCCGCATGGCCAAGGACGCGGACTTTCTCAAGACCGCGCTCATCCCGGGCGGCACGATCGGCACGGACCGCGTGCTCGCGGCGTTCGACTCGGCCGAGGCGCTCACCGCGCTCTACGGCAACACGTGGCTGGGCAATGCGGCGGCTGCCGGCGCGGCGGCCATGAGCGGCGGCGCGCTGACGGCGTTTGAGCTGCTGTGCGACAACGCGCTCATGGACTACATCCGCGCGGCCAAGCTGCGCAGCTTCGGCGCGGCGCATGTGTCCGCTTATCTCGCCGCCATGGAAAACGAGACCACGGCCGCCAGAATGATCCTGACGGGCAGACTCGCAGGGCTTCAGCCCGCGGTCATCCGGGAAAGGCTGCGTGAGACTTATGCTTAAAATTGCAGTTGTCGGCGGTGCGGAGACCGTCATGGGCTTCAAGGCGCTCGGCCTCGAGGCCTGCCCGGTCGCCAATGCCGAGGAGGCGCGCGAGACGCTGCGCCGCCTGACGAAAGACTCTGAGGACTACGCCATCATCTATGTCGAAGAGAATCTGGCGCAGGAGCTTCAGCATGAGATCGACAAATTCAAAGATGTTCCCAAGCCGGCCATCATCCTGATCCCCGGCAGGGAAGGCCCCCTCGGCCTCGGCCAGACCGCGCTCAAGGCGGCCGTCGAGCGAGCGGTTGGCTCCGATATCCTTTAAGGAAAGGAAGAATGAAATTGAGCGGAACCATTACAAAAGTTTCCGGTCCGCTGGTCGTGGCCAATGGCCTTGCCGATGCCAACGTCTCCGACGTTGTGCGTGTCGGCGAGCAGCGCCTGATCGGCGAGATCCTGAATATGACCGGCGACAGCGCGTCCATCCAGGTCTATGAGGAGACCTCGGGCCTTGGCCCCGGCGCGAAGGTCGAGACCACCGGTATGCCGCTGTCCGTGGAGCTTGGCCCCGGCATGCTGGAGAATATCTATGACGGTATCCAGCGCCCGCTGCCCGAGATCCGCGACCTGACCGGCTCCAACATCACCCGCGGCGTCGAGGTGCCCGCGCTCAACCGCGAGCGCGTCTGGCACTTTGACCCCGTTGTGCAGCCCGGCACCGCCGTCACCGGCGGCGACGTGATCGGCACCGTCCAGGAGACGACGGCCATCCTGCACAAGATCATGGTGCCCCCGCAGATGAAGGGCACGATCAAGAGCATCACCGGCGGCGACTTCACGGTCGACCAGACCGTCGCTGTGCTCACGGACGCCAACGGCGTCGACCATGAGCTGAACATGATCCAGCGCTGGCCGGTGCGTATCGCGCGCCCCTATGCGCAGAAGTTCGCTCCGAACAAGCCCATGAATAGCGGCCAGCGTATCATCGACACGCTCTTCCCGATCGCCAAGGGCGGCACGGCCGCCGTGCCCGGCCCGTTCGGCAGCGGCAAGACCGTCGTGCAGCACCAGCTCGCCAAGTGGTCGGACGTGGACGTCGTCGTCTACATCGGCTGCGGCGAACGCGGCAACGAGATGACCGACGTTCTCATGGAGTTCCCGGAGCTGACCGACCCGCGCAACGGCGAGCCGCTGATGAAGCGCACCGTGCTCATTGCCAACACCTCCGATATGCCCGTGGCAGCGCGTGAGGCGTCCATCTATACCGGCATCACCATCGCCGAGTACTTCCGCGACATGGGCTATGACGTCGCCGTTCTGGCTGACTCCACCTCCCGCTGGGCCGAGGCCCTGCGTGAGATGTCCGGCCGTCTGGAAGAGATGCCCGGCGAAGAAGGCTACCCGGCCTACCTCGCGTCCCGCATCGCGCAGTTCTACGAGCGCGCCGGCTGCATCCGCTGCATCGGCAGCGAGGGCGACCGCCGCGGCTCCGTCACCGCCATCGGCGCTGTCTCGCCTCCGGGCGGCGACATTTCCGAGCCGGTCTCGCAGGCCACCATGCGTATCGTCAAGGTGTTCTGGGCGCTCGATTCGAGCCTGGCGTATGCCCGCCACTTCCCGGCCATCAACTGGCTGACGTCTTACTCGCTGTATGTCGACTCGCTCAAGCCGTGGTATGAGGCCACGTTCGGCGAGGAATATATGGCCAACCGCGACAAGGCCATGAGCATCCTGCAGCAGGAATCCGAACTGCAGGAGATCGTCCGCCTCGTCGGTCAGGACGCGCTGTCCCCGGCTGACCGCCTGACGATGGAGACGGCCAAGATGATCCGTGAGGACTTCCTGCAGCAGAACGCCTTCGTCGACATCGACAGCTACTCCGAGTACCGCCGTCAGTTCCTGCTGCTCGGCCTCATTCTGCACTATGACGCCGAGTGCCGCGACGCGCTCGAGAAGAACGCGCCGATGCACAAGCTCTTTGCCATCCCTGCCCGCGTCGACATCGGCCGCGCCAAGAGCGTGCCGAGCGACGAGTACGAGCAGGTCTATGCCAAGATCGCTGCGGACATGACCGCGCAGATCAAAGAGATTATCGCCGGAGGTGAGGAGCAGTGATTAAAGAGTATAAAACGATCCAGGAGATCGCCAGCCCTCTGATGATCGTCAAGAACGTCGAAGGCGTGACTTACGACGAGCTGGCCGAGATCGAGCTCCCGAACGGTGAAGTCCGCCGCTGCAAGGTCCTCGAGGTCGAGGACGACCACGCGGTCGTGCAGCTCTTTGAGAGCGCACAGGGCATCAACCTCGCACAGTCGAAGGTCCGCTTCCTCGGCCACCCGCTGCAGCTGGGCGTGAGCGAGGATATGCTCGGCCGCGTCTTCAACGGCATGGGCGAGCCCATCGACGGCGGCCCGGCGATCCTCGCCGAGGAGCACCGCGACATCAACGGCCTGCCGATGAACCCGGCAGCCCGCGCCTACCCGGCGGAGTTTATCCAGACCGGCGTTTCCACCATCGACGGCCTGAACACCCTCGTCCGCGGCCAGAAGCTGCCGATCTTCTCGGCGTCCGGCCTGCCGCACGCCGCGCTGGCCGCGCAGATCGCGCGCCAGGCGAAGGTGCTGGGCGACAACGAGAACTTCGCCGTCGTCTTCGCCGCCATCGGCATCACGTTCGAGGAGTCCGAGTACTTCATTCAGGAGTTCCGCCGCACCGGCGCCATCGACCGCACGGTCGTGTTCTCCAACCTTGCCAACGACCCCGCCGTCGAGCGTATCGCCACCCCGCGTATGGCGCTGACCGCGGCCGAGTACCTGGCCTTTGAAAAGGACATGCAGGTGCTGGTCATCCTGACCGATATCACCAACTACGCCGAGGCTCTGCGTGAGGTCTCCGCGGCAAAGAAGGAAGTCCCGGGCCGCCGCGGCTACCCCGGCTACCTGTACACCGACCTGGCCACGCTCTACGAGCGCGCCGGCCGCCGCATCGGCAAGTCCGGCTCGATCACCATGATCCCGATCCTGACCATGCCCGAAGACGACAAGACCCACCCGATCCCCGACCTGACCGGCTACATCACCGAGGGCCAGATCATCCTCTCCCGCGACCTGTACCGCAAGGGCATCATCCCGCCCGTGGACGTGCTGCCCAGCCTGTCGCGTCTGAAGGATAAGGGCATCGGCGAGGGCAAGACCCGTGAGGACCACTCCGGCACGATGAACCAGCTGTTCGCGGCCTATGCCCGCGGCAAGGACGCCAAGGAGCTCATGACCATTCTGGGCGAGGCGGCCCTGTCCGACGACGACAAGCAGTTTGCGAAGTTCGCCGATGCATTTGAGCAGCGCTACGTCAATCAGGGCAACAACACCAACCGCACCATTGAGGATACCCTTAACCTCGGCTGGGAGCTGCTGAGCCTGCTGCCGCGCACCGAGCTCAAGCGTATCAAGCCCGAGCTGATCGAAAAGTATATGCCCGAGACCTGAGCGCACCCGTCCCGCAGACTTACCAAGTGAGGTGATTTGATGGCAAATACGGCAATTACCCCGACAAGAATGGTGCTCAACCAGCTCAAGGGCCGGTTGAAAACCGCTCGCAGGGGTCATAAGCTCCTCAAGGATAAGCGTGACGAGCTGATGCGTCAGTTTCTCGACAACGTGCGCCTGAACAAGCAGCTGCGTGCGAAGGTCGAGCAGGGGCTCACGGAGGCGTTCGGCTCTCTGTCGGTCGCGTCCGCGATCATGTCCCCGGAAATGCTCGAACAGTCGCTGCTCTACCCGCGGCAGAGCGTCGAGCTGGGCATGACCTATCAGAACATCATGAGCGTGAACGTGCCGGTCTACGATTTCCAGACCCGCAACAGCGATCCGTCCGAGATCTTCCCGTACGGCTTTGCGCAGACGTCCGGTGAGCTGGACGATGCGCTTGAGAAGCTGGCGGAGGTGTTCAAGGACATGCTCGAGCTCGCGCAGGTCGAAAAGACCACGCAGATGCTCGCGCAGGAGATCGAAAAGACCCGCCGCCGCGTCAACGCGCTCGAATACGTTATGATCCCCGAGCTGGAGCAGAACATTCGTTACATCTCCATGAAGCTGGACGAGAACGAAAGTTCGACCAAGGTGCGCCTGATGAAGGTCAAGGAAATGGTCCTCGAGGACGCACACCACTACAAGCAATAAGTATCAGAAAACCGCCGCATCTTTGGATGCGGCGGTTTTTGCAGCGGTTGGAAGCAGTCGCTGCGGCAAGAGACGATCGCGCAGCGGGGGGG